>Ga0209430_1000912_pt1 | contig 24853 bp, 22 predicted proteins | sample BarGraIncub1133A_FD_184504 | JGI IMG/M metagenome (GOLD analysis project Ga0209430, IMG submission 184504) | Arctic peat soil microbial communities from Barrow, Alaska - Barrow Graham LP Incubations 11-33A (SPAdes) (version 2) | ecosystem: Environmental > Terrestrial > Soil > Wetlands > Peat... | reverse complement strand
TAAATCAGCGGTGGTCGCCGGATTCGGTTTTGCTGTTTTTGGGGTGGGATGTGAAATGTTCGGGATTGCAGCCAATAAAGCGGTTGTTCGCTGGTTCAGGGGAAAAGAGATGGCGCTGGCCATCGGTCTGAATACTTCAACTGGCCGTATCGGAACGGCTCTGGCGATGTTTACGCCCATTCCCCTGATTAAGTTGACCGGCGAACTTAGTGCCCCGGTCATCCTTTCACTATTCCTGCTATGTCTTGGACTGTTGGTGTTTATCCTGTTTACCTTTATAGATCGCAGGCTCGACAGGGAAGAGGCTGATGCGGGGGTGGCTGCGGAAGAAGAATTCAAATTTGCCGATGTGCTCGAAATTGGCAGAAATCGTGCCTTTTGGTATATATCCGCGCTATGTGTACTGTTTTATTCAGCCGTTTTTCCCTTTATTAAATATGCCACCAACATGATTGTACAGAAATTTGGGATTTCCGATGCATTCGCCGGCTATATTCCCGCCCTGGTGCCGTTCAGCGCTTTGTTGCTGACGCCTGTTTTTGGCAGTATGTTCGATAAAAAGGGGAAAGGGGCAACCATCATGATTGTGGGCTCAATACTTTTGGTATGCGTACATTTGCTGTTCTCCGTGCCTTCGTTAAACAGCTTTCCGGTAGCAATTGGTTTGGTAATTGTACTGGGTATCGCTTTTTCGATGGTGCCCTCTGCCATGTGGCCTTCTATTGCCAAGATTATTCCTGAAAATAAACTAGGGACAGCTTATGCCCTGACATTCTGGGTACAAAACTGGGGTTTGATGGGCGTACCGCTGTTGATTGGTGTCGTACTGGACAAATATTGTGTGACCGGAACCGTCCATAAACTGGTTGATGGGAAGGAGCAGGTTGTTACTTTGTACAATTACACCATTCCGATGCTGATATTTGCCTGTTTCGGAGCCCTTGCCATTGTGTTTTCATTTCTGTTGAAAGTTGAAGACCGTAAGAAAGGGTACGGACTGGAATTGCCCAATGTCAAAAAATAGGTATGCTCTTTTAGTAAATTATTTAAATCATAAATCGTTATGAGCAAAGAAATAATCAACCTCGAACCCAAGGCGGTTTGGGAAAATTTTTATCAGCTGACGCAAGTTCCGCGCCCTTCCAAGCATGAAGAGAAGATTCAGAAATTCATGATGCAATTCGGCAAATCCCTGGGTCTGGAGACTGAGAAGGATGAAGTGGGAAATGTGATCATTCGTAAACCGGCAACTCCCGGAATGGAGAATCGCAAGGGAATTGTGATGCAGGGTCACCTCGATATGGTTCCTCAGAAGAATAGCGATACGAAACATGATTTTGAAAATGATCCGATTGACGCCTGGATCGACGGCGAATGGGTAAAAGCAAGAGGCACAACTCTTGGAGCAGACAATGGAATGGGTGTTGCTGCCGCGATGACTGTCCTGGCTTCTAAAACACTTGTTCACGGACCCATTGAGGCTCTGTTTACCTGTGACGAGGAGACCGGAATGACGGGTGCTTTTGGCCTTCAGGCCGGATGGTTGAAAGGGGATATATTACTCAATATGGATTCTGAGGATGAAGGTGAACTCTATGTCGGCTGTGCCGGTGGAATGAATGCCAACATCGAATTTGAATATGATGAGATGATTGTTTCGAAAGGATATTCTTCCTATAAACTGATAGTTAAGGGTTTAAAAGGGGGACATTCTGGGTTGGACATCAACCTTGGCCGTGGAAATGCCAACAAACTGCTGGTTCGTTTCCTGAAACATGCCACCCGCGAAATGGATGTCAGGCTTGCTGATATCAGTGGTGGTGGCATGCGCAACGCCATTCCTCGCGAGGCTTATGCGGTGGTCGTTGTTCCGACAGAATCAGTCGCGGATTTTCTTTCTGCAGTTTCCAGGTATGAATTAGTCTTTAAGGCTGAACTCAGCGTTACCGAGACCAATCTGAGTTTCACGGCAGAAGAGACTGCTAAGCCGAAATCTTTGATCGACGAAAGGGTTCAGGATGATCTGATTGATGCCATATACGGCTGCCCGAACGGGGCTATCCGCGTGAGCGACAGTATGCCTGGACTGGTAGAAACATCAACCAATCTGGCTACCGTGAAGTCTGAAAACGGCGTTATCTCCGTGAAATGTTTGCTTCGCAGTTCTGTCGATTCTGCAAAGGATGATCTTTGTGAGATGGTCGAAAGTGTCTTTTCACTTGCCGGAGGAATGGTCAGATTTGACGGAGGCTATCCGGGTTGGAAACCCAATATGGATTCTGCGATTCTCAAACAGATGAGCGGAATTTACGAAAATATATTTGGTAAAATCCCTGAGATTAAGGCTATCCACGCAGGATTGGAATGTGGAATTCTTAGCACAAATTATCCGCATTGGGATATGATTTCCTTTGGTCCGACAATGCGTTTTCCTCATTCACCGGACGAGAAAGTTAACATTGCCACTGTTCAGAAATTTTGGGACTTTCTGGTAGAAACACTTAAAAATGCACCCGTAAAATAGTCGAGAAAAAAGCTCACCATACGGTCAGGCGAATTCTCTTACAATGACGTTCCGCCATTAGGCACTTAACACAACACTAGTATCTTTTTGCATAGCTTGCAACCAAATCATTGCGCAGATTTAGCAGTTTCTCTGAAATGCCCACCTTGAAAATATGCGGCATGATGAAACGCTTGTGTTCCTCGGGAAGTTGTTTGGCCCTCTCAGTCAGATATTTATGGCATTCGGTAGGCGAAGGCATCGGATGCAAGAGAGATCCGTTTTCATAAACAGGATTCAGTAATTGCTCCCTTCTCAACTGGCAGACCTGCGATTTCTTGTCCGGCTGACTGGGATGATAAAGCCATTCACAATCACCTGGTATTTCATCATCGAGTAAAATCCCGTCTCTGAAGATATTGCCCTCCTCATCGAAGAACCGCCAAACCATCTTCTTGCCTGGTAGGGTATTTTTCTCTATATTTTCGGAGATTTTCATGCTGGGTTTTCCGGCACTTTCACACAATTTATAAACCCCATCCAGGGAGGCATCGGGTTTCCCGGTAACCAGCTCAGTCCCGATTCCGAATCCATCTATCGGTGCAGCCTGATCTTCCAGACTATTGATTACATTTTCATTCAACTGGTTGGATACCAATATTTTTACATATTCCAATCCCTCTTTATCGAGCATCTTACGGGCTTTCTTGCTCAGATATGCAAGGTCGCCGCTGTCCAGGCGAATGCCAACCAGTCTTTCCCCGGACTGCTCCATCTCCTTCGCCACCAGAATGGCATTCGGCACGCCGCTCCGTAAAGTGTCAAATGTATCAACCAGCAGGATCGAGGTTTTTGGGTTGATCTTCGCATAGTTGCGGAAGGCAATCAGCTCATTATCAAAACTCTGCACCCAGCTGTGTGCCATCGTTCCCGAAACCGGCAGACCGTACATATACCCGGCTTGCACGTTGGAAGTGGAGGAGGCTCCGCCGATGATGGCAGCCCTGCTGGCCTGCAATCCGCCGAAACCATGGGATCTTCTCAGTCCGAAATCAGTGAATGACTTGCCGTTGGCGGCCAGTTTCACCCTGAAAGACTTAGTAGCGATGAGTGACTGAAAATTCAGAATATTTAGCAGTAAGGTTTCAATTAACTGTGCCTCAATAATATCTGCTTCAATCCTAACGATAGGTTCATTCGGAAAGACCAGCTCACCCTCTCTGACGGATAGGATTTTTCCCTTAAAACTGAAGTCACGTAAGTATTCTAGAAATTTTGGTTTTAAACCCTGTTTTCCCAGGAAAGCAAGGGCTTCGTCGTCGTATTTGAAATGCTGCAGCTGGTCGAGGAAATCGGCCAGTCCGGCGAAAACCAGGAAGCCTCCGTGAAAGGGGTTTGTCCTGAAAAAGTAATCGAAAACGGCCTTGTCATTTAGCTTACCCGTGTAGAAATATCCCTGAGCCATGGAGAGCTCGTAGAAATCTGTGTATAAGCCGTTTATATGGACGGACCGGATTGACATACTATCTTTCGATGGTTTGCGACCGATTAGGCCCAACCGATACAATTGTTATAGGAACCTCAAGATAGTCCTCAATAAATTTGATATAATCGTTGAGTGCTGCCGGAAATTTGGAAGTATGATCGACTTCTGTTAGGTCTGTCTGCCAGCCTTTCAGATTCTCATAAACCGGAATAACCTCGTCATCGATTTCGTTGGGGAAGTTTTTGGTTAAAACACCCGAGATATTGTAATAGGTACAAACTTTAATCGTCTCAAATTTGTCCATCACGTCTGCCTTCATCATAATCAGATCGGTCACCCCGTCGATCATAATGGCATAGCGCAGCGCTACCAGGTCGAGCCAGCCGCATCTGCGGGGTCTGCCGGTAGTGGAGCCGTATTCATTACCAATTTTTCGAAGGGTTTCACCTGTTTCATCCAGCAGTTCGGTAGGGAATGGGCCGCTTCCGACCCTGGTGCAGTAGGCCTTGAATATGCCGTAAACTTTGCCAATTTTGTTGGGTGCGACACCCAGACCGGTACAAGCGCCGGCAGTTATAGTAGTGGATGAGGTAACAAATGGGTAGGAACCAAAATCAATATCAAGCATGGTTCCCTGAGCGCCTTCTGCGATGACAGACTTTCCTGCTAAGAGTTGGTCGTTGATAAAGTGCTCACTGTCTATTAGTTGAAATTGTTTAATCACCTCGATTCCCTCGAACCACTCTTTTTCATAATCCTGAAGGGCCTGTTTGTAATCGAAATGGTAGAATTTTGTGAGTAGTTCGATGTGCGAATCCACCCTTTGCTGGTATTTCTCTTTGAAATTGTGCAGAATATCGCCGATACGTAAACCGTCCCTGCCGATCTTATCCCGGTAGGTGGGACCGATACCCTTGAGGGTGGAACCAATCTTTGATGCTCCCTTCGATGCCTCCGAGGCTGCATCGAGGAGTCTGTGGGTTGGCAGGATCAGATGGGCTTTCTTTGAGATATAAAGGTTTTTTGTGAGGTCGAAACCTAAATTCATCAGAGACTTGATCTCTTTCCTGAAAATTGAAGGATCGATGACGACCCCGTTTCCGATAATATTGATTTTATCGCCACGGAAAATTCCGGATGGGATGGTGTGAAGAACATGTTTGATGTTGTTAAACTCGAGTGTATGGCCGGCATTGGGCCCGCCCTGAAAACGAGTGATGACGTCATATCTTGGAGTCAGCACATCCACAACTTTCCCTTTACCTTCGTCTCCCCATTGAAGACCTAACAAAACATCAACTTGCATCTGATTTATTTTTCTGAAAATCACTTTGTATCCTCTGATTCGCCGTAGAGATAAAGTGAATGGTGTGACAACTTAAAATTGTTCAATACACAGGCATCTTCAATAATTTGCCTGATTCTATCGTCATGGAATTCTGTCACCTTTCCGGTGCGCATGTCGATGAGATGGTCGTGCTGTGTAGTGGCCAGCGTCTTTTCGAACTGGGCAATATTCTTTCCAAACTGGTGTTTGACGACGAGCTTGCAATCCAGCAGGATCTCGATGGTGTTATATAGCGTTGCCCTGCTGACCCGGTAGTTTTTATTCTTCATCGAGATGTAGAGGGTCTCGATGTCAAAATGGCCATCACGGGAATAGATTTCATCCAGAATGGCATAACGTTCTGGCGTCTTGCGATGCCCGTTCCTTTCAAGGTATTCGGTGAAAATATTCTTGACTGTCTCTTTATTTTTCTGGATACTATTCATACTTAAACTAAGTTAAAATAGACCGTAAAGATAAGTTTTTTTTAATGATACGTACAAATATTAAAAAAAGTTTAGGCTGAAATCATTTTGTTGGATAAGGAGGTATATATTTGAATGTTGATACAAAACCAATTTCATTCGAAACAAAATTATGATAAAAATTAAGCTCATTTTCCTGCTCTTATTGGCAAGCACAGTTACGATATTTGCTCAAACCAGTGGTTTCCGGGCGCCTTCTTATCCATTGGTTTCCTGTGATCCCTATTTCAGCATCTGGTCGGGCGATGAAATTCCGACCCGTTGCGAAACGACCCACTGGACAGGTAAACCCATGCCAATCCATGCCATGATAAAGATTGATGGTAAAATCTATCGACTGATGGGCAAATTGCCTGCTTATGTTTCGGCAGCCAAGTGCACCAGTTCCGAGATTACACCGACCAAAACCATCTATACCTACCAGGAAAGCGGTGTAGAAATCAAGCTCAGTTTCCTGTCGCCATTGCTGGTCGAGGACCTTGATCTGGTGACCCGTCCGCTTAGTTACGTCTCCTGGAGTTTTGCTTCCACTGATAAGAAAAGTCACGCAGCTGAGATTTATTTTGATATTTCCGGACTCGCCTCGGTTGATAACCGTTCCCAGGCAGTTACTTTCGGCAAACTCTCCGTACAGCAGCTTGAAGTGCTTAAGATTGGCAGCAAGGAACAACCTGTTCTGCAAAAGAGCGGCGACGATCTCCGGATTGACTGGGGATACCTGTATTTGGCAGCAGCTTCCGGTGAAGTAAAGTCTTCTTTCGCAGGCAGAAGGGATGATGCCATGCAGGCTTTTACTACCGGTCAGTTCTTTCCAGGTATGGTGGAAGCAGACCAGGGCAAACGGGCCGGTGAACTGAATGCTGTACTGGCAATAACTGTTCCGGTAAATATTCAGCCGGGGCGTTCGTCAGAAAAACATGTGATGCTTGCTTACGATGATATTCTTTCAGTCGAATATTTTGGCAAGAAAATGGAAGGTTATTGGCATAAAAAATTCTCCGGAATAGATGAGCTGCTTCTCACTGGAGAAAAGGAATATGAATCAATTAAAACCCGTTGTGCGCTTTATGACAAAGATTTACTGGCAAAGGCAGAAAACCTGGGTGGAAAAGAATACCGCGCCATCTGTGCATTGGCTTACCGTCAGTGCATGGCTGCACACAAAGTAGTCAAAAACGAAAATGGCGAGCCACTCTGCTTTTCAAAGGAAAATTTTAGCAATGGTTCAATGGGAACAGTTGATGTATTTTATCCGGCGGCTCCTTTCTTCCTATATCTGAATCCGGTTCTGATCAAGGCCCAAACCACCCCGATTTTTGAATATGCGGAATCCGGCCGATGGCCATGGCCTTACGCCCCGCATGATATCGGAAAATACCCACTGGGCAACGGACAGAAATATGGAGGCGGTGAAAAGAAGGAGGATGGTCAGATGCCGGTTGAAGAGTGCGGAAACATGCTCATACTGGCGGGCGCTATTGCCAAAACGGACGGTAATGCCAATTATGCTGCCAAATACTGGAAGACCATCACCAAATGGGCAGAATACCTGAAAGAAAAGGGTTTTGACCCGGAGAACCAGCTTTGTACTGACGATTTTGCAGGCCATCTGGCACACAATACTAATCTCTCAGTTAAGGCAATCATGGGACTTGCTTCTTATGCGATGCTTTGTGATATGCGCAAACTGGATACAGAAGCTACTGCCTATCACAAGATTGCAGCAGAGTTGGCCCAGAATTGGGTCACAGCCGCCGAAGATGGGGATCATTTTAGACTGGCATTCGACAAACCAGGCAGTTGGTCACAGAAATACAACATGGTATGGGATGAAATACTGGGATTTAATTTATTCCCCAAACAGGTTAAAGACAAGGAAATTGCCTACTACCTGAAAATGCAAAATCATTACGGATTGCCGTTGGATAATCGCGAAACTTACACCAAACTCGACTGGATTATCTGGACTGCAACCATGGCAGGTACCAAAGAACAATTTAGTGAATTGATAAAACCGGTATATGCTTTTTTAAACGAAACACCCGACCGTGTCCCCATGTCCGATTGGTACTGGACCAGAAGCGGCGAAATGCGTGGCTTCCAGGCCCGATCTGTCGTTGGAGGAGTCTACATCAAATTGCTGAAAGAGAAACTAAAGAAATAATTAAAGAATAGCTACTTTTAATTTCAAATCTGACACCAATTACGATGCCAGAATAAATTAGTTGGAATCGGCATTTACCTAAGTAATTTTGGATTTGCAGGTTTCAATACAGGAATTTCAAACGAGGGTTTTGTTGAGAGACCTACTTGTTCAGGAAAAGATCATCAAAAAGCAGGATCGCATTTCTGAGCTTATTCTAAAACAACAATCTCGGCTTCAGAATATGGAATTGATGTCCCAATTGAATCCAAAGGCTCCGGAGGTACTTGGTTGTGCTTATGTGCTACCTCTAACTCAGGTTGAATACCAAGGTCACTATTGCATGAGCCGGGACGATGAAGCTGAAGCAATTGCCATGGCAACTACAATGAATTACGAAAAATCAGTTGGATGGTCTCCCGTTGATGTTTCTTCTAATAACGAAGGGTACGATATCCGAAGCATTGCAGTTCGAATTGAAAACCAAAGGAATTCAGTATTTCTTCCCAATGAGTGAGTGGAGGAATAAATTACTTTTAAAATTACATCGATATACGAATATAATTGGATGAAGTGAATGATGAAATTTCGATAAATTGTTTGCAATAAACCCCGAAAAAAGGGGTATATTGCAAACAATTTATAGTGGTCAAACAATGGTCGAAAGCATTAAACATACCAGTGATTTTCTAAGGGTTCTCCGCAGCAAAGGCAGATATGCCTTTAGTACAGATGATTTGATAGAGGCTGTACCTAAATCGATAAAGAATTTAAGGAAGGATATTGATCGCCTAAGGGAGAAAGGTGAAATTTTGAATATACGAAGGGATTTTTACACAATTATACCTGACGAATACCGCAACATGGGTGCAGTGCCTGTCGAGTTCTACATCGATGAGCTCATGTTGTATCTTAACAAACAATACTATGTAGGACTGTTTAGTGCCGCAATGTTTTTTGGGGCTGCCCACCAGCAACCTCAAGAATTCTATGTGATCTCGCAGTTCCCAAAACCAAGAATGGTACAAGGCAGCAACCTACTAATTAACTTCATTACAAAAAGAAAGTTCCCCGTTTATGGAATCGAGAACCGTAAAACAGATACAGGTTATTTCATGATTTCTGGTCCGGAACTGACCTTTCTTGACCTGATCTATTTTGAACAGACAATGGGGGGCTTTAACAGGATTATTACTATACTACAGGAATTATCTGAGAATATTAGTCAAAGCCGGATGAAGGAGGTCTTACAGAATGATTTTCCATTAAGCACTATTCAACGTGCAGGTTATATTTCAGAACAAGTTCTAACTAATAATAAATTAGCAACTCTGTTTGAAAACAAATTGATAAAGAAAAATACCCAATTAATTTATCTGAAACCATCAGGCGAAAAGAATGGCTTACTGAATCAAAAATGGAAAATAATGGTGAATAACCAGATTGAAGGTGATATTTATTGCAAATGACTTGGTTGGAGCTCAACTTATATAGAGAAATAATGGTATGGCTCACCAATTTTCAAAGAAAAAGGCCGCCTTCCAGACAACCTCTTCATTTTTAATTATCCCGGATTATTATTTGGTGCATCTGACCACAGCTCTGAAATAACCGATGTCTTCGGCAATTCCCATGAACGGATCCGTCATGTTAATCTCATGTTCGAGACTGCACATTCCGCTATACCCGACCTTGCGGAGCATCTTAACAAAAGCTGGGAAATCGATGATGCCTCTTCCAATTTCAATTGAATAACCCTGTTTCGTTTTTCCGGTAACATCTTTGATGTGAATGTCGAAAACGCGTGACTGGTATTTCTTCAAATCAGCGACGGGATCCTTGCCGCTTCTGGTGTCATGCCCGATGTCCAAACACATGCCGATGCGGGGATCCAGATCTTTAACGTGATTCCATACATCTTCAGCATCCGGGTAAGTCTTGATATCCGGACCATGCAGGTGAATGGCATAATGGAAATCATACTCCTTTACTTTCTTGTCCACATAAGGCAGCAATTCATAATTGGGTACCCCGATAATCAGCTTGACACCAACCTTTTTAGCATATTCGAAGGCTTTGTCGATCTCGGCTTCCGATTTCATATAAATTGGACCAACGGCATAACCAGTCACCCCTTTTTCCTTGCATTTGGCATGGAAGGCGGCAATCTGCTCATCAGTACTATTGAGCGGAAGGTGAAAATCTTTGATGCAGAGATAATGAACATCAACCTTTTGCATCGTGGCAAGCGTCTTGTCCAGATCAAATTTGAGAAAGGTATAACCTGCCATTCCAATCCTGAATTTTTCGCCTGTTTCAGCAGCCGGCTGAGGTCCGGGACGGGTTGGCGCCTGTGAAAAAGCATCAGTAGATGTACCTGTTGCAAGGACAACCATTAAAAAAAACAATACTTTCTTCATGTGCATGTAATTAATTTTTAGTTTGAATCTCTTTCAACGAATTCGAAATCAGTGTATAAAATTTTTTTCCTGGGTTATAAAGAATCAGAGGAAACAAGAAATCATAAAATGATGAAACTTTCAATGATGAATTTGACAAATTTAGTGCAAAGAATAAATATTTTGGTGTAAAAATGAATAAAAATAAAGAAGTGGTTTCCGGGTTTTATAGTATCATTGCATTGTGGGCTTAAAGCCGCTTCAACAAAATAGGATTAATTTCTCTGAGATTTTCATGCATGGGAAGAGCTTGACAGGCTCATTGAATCGGCATAAAAGCAAAGAAAGGAGGAAGAAATGAAATCCAACATGAGAGTGAATGGGAGAGGTACGTTCATCTAGCTCAAAAAACCAGGTAATAGCGGGAAATATTTCCCCAAGTGCAAAAGAAAAAAGAAAATTTAATCATGAAAAGTAAAGTATATATACTGCACAAAAATCTTTCCATTATGATTATCGCCGCACTCGTGCTGTTCGGTTGCGTGGATTCTGTTACAGCGTCGCACCCTGGACTGCGTGTGGCTATGGTCCAGATGGATATAGTGGACGGTAATCTCGCGGAGAACATGCAGCGCGCGGAGAAGAGCATTCGGGAAGCGGCAGGGAAGAAGGTCGATATGGTCTGTCTGCCAGAGGCTGCTGATTTCGGGTGGTGCTACCAGCAGGCGCGCAGCAATGCACTCCCGATCCCTGGCAAATATACAGACTTCCTTTCCGGACTCGCGAAAGAACTCAAAGTCTGGATATCCGCCGGATGCCTCGAAAAAGACGGTGACAAAACCTACAACTCCGCCGTCATTATCGACCGTACGGGCAAGATCGTGCTCAAGCACAGGAAGATCAACACACTCCCGAATCTTACAGCGCACCTCTATGACCCTGGAAGCACTGACGATATTAAAGTGGTCGATACCGAGTTTGGCCGCATAGGGCTCACCATTTGTGCCGACAATTTTAACATTGAAAATCCCCAAAAGGTCGCGAACCTTGGTGCGTGGCTGCTGATCGCCCCACACGCTTTTGCGGCGAAAGTTAGTGACCTGGAGAACAACGCAGTCGAATATATGAACCATATTAAGGGCGTGGCGACAAAAACGAAGCTCTGGGTAATAGGCACCAACACCGGCCTTTCGTTGGTTGCAGGTGGCGAATGGAAAGGTTATCTGCACAGTGGGTGCTCGACAATCGCCGATCCAACTGGTAAAGCAGTGGCAATTGGCAAGCTCAAAGAAACTGATTTATTAATCTACGACATTCCTTCAGAAAAATAAGCAGTGAAAGCATCTTTAAATTGATTTGTTGCTTTTGTAACTTGAATCTCCTGTTTTCCTCGTTGGGACACCCAAAAGTACCTCAACTTGGCGAGAATCTCACAGATGGAATCATAATTTGATCGATTTTTCATTTATGCAATTCTCAGCGGGGTAAGTTGGCTCTGCACTGGGATTAATTTCTGAATAAGTCCAGCAGTCCTATCTGTTCATCATTTGGCAGTATAAATAGTCGGGTTTAAATATCCTGCCTGTTGACTGTGTCGATGCCTTTGATCTTCAGTAGTTTGGAAATGAGGATATTAAGGCTGTCTGTATTGTGAATGTAGACATAAAGATGACCCTCAAAGATACCGTCGTGTGCGTCCAGGTTAATGGAGCGTATGTTGATGTCGTATTCATTAGAGATGATATTGGTGATCTGGTTGGCAATGCCCTGCCGGTCGAAACCCCTGATGTACAGGTGTGTAAGGTAGGAGAGAACCTTAAATTTGTTCCAGGTTGCCTGGATGATATCTTCTCCTCTGCTAGACATTAATTTGATTGCTTCAGGACAAGTCTTGCGGTGGATAATGATTTGCTGATCTTCTTCTTCGGACACGAAACCCACTACGCTGTCGCCAGGAATCGGATTGCAGCAGGTGGCGAGCTTGTATTTGGATTGTGTGGAATCCTCGGTAAGCAGGAAGGGCTGTTTCTTATCAATTTTTGCTTCCTCTTTCTTGTCTGATGAAAAAGTTAGATTCCAAAATCTGACCAGTCTATTTTCCGATTTGATCTTCAGGACTTCATCGAGATTATCGAGTGAAACCAGTCCCATACCGATCTCGGCATAAAGCTGCTCTTTGGTATGGAAATTAAAATGGTTCAGCAGCTTCTTAAAAGTATTGGATGATGGCTTGACATTCAGCTTCACGAACTGTTCGGTGAGTTTCTTTAATCCTACCTCTATGTGCTTTTTTTGTTCCTGTTTGAACGAGTCTTTGATCTTGGTTTTAGCTCTCGCTGTGACAGCGATATTGATCCATTCCGCTTTTGGAAATTGTTTTTCTGAAGTCAGAATCTCCACTTGGTCTCCGCTTTTCAATACATAACTCATGGAAACAAGTGCGTGATTGACCTTAGCGCCGATGCAGTGATTACCCAATGCGGTATGGATGTCGTAAGCACAATCCAGCACGGTAGCATCCTTGGGCAGCATCTTCATCTCACCTTTTGGGGTAAACACAACGATTTCCCTGCTGAAAAGGTTGAGTTTAAATTCATCCAGAAAATCGAGTGCATCCGATTCAGGATTAGCAAGCAGTTCCCTGATCTTATGAAGCCACTTATCCAACTCACTTTCAGAAGCACTGTCTCCCTTATATTTATAATGGGCTGCGAACCCGCGTTCATCAATCTCATCCATTCGCTCACTCCGAATCTGAACCTCCACCCATTGTCCTTTCGGGCCCATCACGGTTACGTGCAGCGACTCATAACCATTGGCTTTTGGAATGGTAATCCAGTCCCGGATGCGATCAGGTTTTGGAGTATAGATATCAGTTATCAGAGACAATATTTCGAAACACTGCCGTTTTTCAGATATGTTTTCCTTGGGTTTGAACACGATCCTAACGGCCATCAGATCATAGACCTCCTCAAACGAGATATTTTTGAGTTGCATCTTTTGATAGATGGAATAAATCGATTTTGTTCTTCCGCTGACGGTGAAATCGAAATGTTCATCATAAAGTTTTGCCTGAATGGGTTTCGAAAAGTCGTAAACAAGGTAATTAATCCGCTCCTCTTCGCTGTGAAGACTGAGCTCAATCTTGCGGTAAGTTTCCGGATCTTTGTATTTAAGACTCAGATCTTCCAGTTCGCATTTAATGACATAAAGTCCCAGACGGTGCGCCAACGGGGCAAAAATATAGAGCGTCTCGGACGAAATCTTCAGCTGCTTGTTGAGCGGCATGGAATCTAGCGTCCGCATATTGTGCAAACGGTCTGCAAGCTTGATCAGAATTACCCTTACGTCATCAGAAAGGGTCATCAGCATCTTCCTGAAATTAGTAGCCTGTTTGGAATCGAAACTACCGGAGAGTTTGGTGAGACCATCCACCAGCATGGAAATCTTGCTGCCGAACATCTTCTCAATGTCCTGAACCGTATATTCTGTATCCTCCACTACATCGTGTAAAATCGCAGCAACAGCTGATTTGGTACCCAGACCCATTTCGTTAACGACAATTTTTGCAACAGAAAGAGGATGAATAATATATGGTTCGCCAGACCTGCGTCTCACACCCATATGGGCGGACGAAGCGAACTGATACGCTTTTTGTATCAATTGCACATTCTCAGGAGTGAGTGGCCGGGTGAAAGATTTTAATACCTCTTCAAAAAGGTCATCGATCTCCCTTTTTTCGATTTCTGTCTGCAAAACTATTTAAGTTATTGAATGCGTAATTTAAGAAATTACACCTTCGGTTTAACAGTTCTAAATTAATTATTTATTCAAACCGAACGATTATCTTTACCAAAAATATGATCCTTTATGGAAGAACGTCCTTTGATATTGATTTCCAATGATGATGGAGTTTTCGCTAAGGGGCTGGTCGAATTGATTGAAGTGATCCGCCTATTTGGTGATATTATTGTAGTGGCTCCTGATAGTCCCCACTCCGGCATGTCGCATGCCATTACTGTCGAACGCCCATTGAGGATTTCCAAGGTCCAGGAGGAAGAAGGACTGATTGTTTATTCATGTTCAGGGACACCAGTTGACTGTGTCAAACTGGCCTGCAGTAAAATACTGGACCGGCTACCTGATTTCATAATATCAGGTATCAACCATGGTGCAAATACCTCCATCTCCATCCTCTATTCCGGAACGATGGGAGCGGCTATCGAAGGGTCGATCCATGGAATTCCTTCTATCGGATTTTCGCTCGACGACTATTCCCGCGAAGCGGATTTCACCAAAGCCAAAAAAGTGGTGGCAAGAATCTTCCAGAAGGTCGCAGAATTTGGTCTTCCGGATGGTATATGTCTGAATGTCAATATCCCGAAAGGGGAAGTGAAAGGCATCAATTTCTGCCGTCAGACCCGTGGAAAATGGATGGAAGAATTCGAAAAAAGAAATGATCCGCATGGTCGGGACTATTACTGGATGACTGGCTATTTCAATGATTCAGAAACGGAAGCTCGTGATACAGACACTTTTGCCTTAATGAACGGTTTCGTCTCGGTTGTGCCTGTCACTTCCGACCTAACTGCTTACACGTCCTTCCAGTTTATGCAAAAATGGAAATTCTGAAAAGATGAGTGCAGCATATTATGAACCGTCCGGTTTAAACCGATTTTGGCTGGGTTTCTTACTTGGGCTGGGTTTTCCGTTGATTTTCTTCCTGATCTATTTTCTGTTTAGGTTTAAGGAATTGACAATCAGTCAGTATTGGAATCTGTCGATTCATACAGGAAGAGTCGTACATGTCATCAGCCTCTCCGTTTTCCCCAATCTCATCCCGTTCATGTTTTTTGTCCGCTCTAACCGTTTCAAGTCGGGCAGGGGAGTCATGGCCATTACAATTATATATGCCCTTCTCATTTTTGCCACGAAATTCTTAACCAATCCTTCCTGAGATGAGATATTTTATCATTGCCGGAGAAGCTTCGGGCGATCTGCACGCTTCCTTCCTCATGGCCGGGATAAAAAAGAAAGATCCCGAAGCCGTTTTTAGTTTTTTTGGCGGCGAATTGATGGAGCAACAGGGTGGGACACTCTTAAAACACTACCGTGAAATGGCCTTTATGGGCTTATTAACTGTATTGATGAACCTGAGCCAGATAAAGAAAAATTTCAAAATGGCCGAAGAAAAGCTGCTGGAATTCCGACCCGACGTTTTGATACTCGTTGACTACCCTGGATTTAATTTCAGGATGGCTAAATTTGCCAAACTGCACCATATCCGGACCTTCTATTACATCTCCCCCAAAATCTGGGCCTGGCGTTCCGACCGCGTGAAACGGGTTAAAAAGTATGTGGATGAGATGTTTACTATTTTTCCTTTTGAAAAAAAGTTTTACGACAAACACAATTATAAGATCAGGTATGTCGGAAACCCAACGATCGACGAGCTGGCTCTCAGACCCAATAAGGATCAAACCTACCGGGAATTTGTCGATGAAAATGGCCTGACCGGTCAGCCGATTATTGCCTTGTTGGCCGGGAGTCGGAAACAGGAGATTCAGCTCATCCTTCCTGTACTCGTTAAGGTAGTAGCGCTATTTCCTGAATATCAGTTTGTTGTGGCCGGAGCTCCATCGATTTCGCCAGAATTGTACAGAAAATATATGCCTGCCAAAAATATTAAGGTGATTTTCGGAAAAACCTATGAATTGTTGCAGCAATCAAAAGCTGCCATGGTTGCTTCTGGTACAGCGACGCTTGAAACGGCTGTAATCCAGGTTCCTCAGGTAGTTTGTTATATCATGGAGATGGGTTGGTTGATGTCCCTTTTGAGGAAAGTGTTTTTAAAAGTTCAATGGATTTCGCTGGTCAACCTGATCATGAATAAGGAAATTGTCAAAGAATTCTTCCAGGAAAACTGTACACCTGATGCGGTTGCAGGTGAATTGAAAAGAATCCTGGATGAGCCGGATTACCGGGAAAATATGCTCCAAAATTACCGGCTCATGTTGGAAAAACTGGGACCTCCGGGATGTGCCGACCGGGCAGCAGAGGAAATGGTGGGGTTGTTGAAAAGTTGCAGTCATAAAGTGATCCCTCGTTTGAAACGAGGGATAGCAGGACTCAGGGATAGCAGGAGCGTTTGAAAAGTTTGAAAAATTTGAAATGTTTAGTTTGTTAAAAAAGGAACTGCTACAATTCTTTGGATCATTGATCGCCTATCTGATCCTGGTCGTGTTTGCGCTGATCTCCGGACTCTTCCTCTGGTTTTTCGACGGAAACATGAATATTTTATCTGGGGGTTATGCCTCAATGTCAGCTTTTTTTGACCTGGCACCTTGGCTTTACCTTTTTCTGATTCCAGCTATTACCATGCGTCTTTTTTCAGAAGAGATTCGCAGCGGAACAATGGAACTACTGTTAACCAGACCAGTATCAGTAATTCAACTAGTTGTGGCAAAGCTACTTGCCGCATTTTTTGTGGTCTTTCTAACCTTGGTTCTATCGCTGGTATACTTTTTAACGGTCTACCAGCTGGGTCATCCTATCGGGGTCATGGACGTGGCCGCGACCACAGGCAGTTACCTTGGATTGCTTTTCCTCGCACTGGTATTTCTTTCCGTCGGACTTTTTGCCTCCTCGCTATCAGAAAATCAGATCGTTGCGTTCATCATTGCCGTTCTGCTATCATTTTTTCTCTTCTCGGGTTTTGAACTGCTGTCTGATCTGACGCAAAACGTCGCCCTGTCGACTTTCCTCAGCTCACTTGGGATCTCTTCACATTATGAGTCGATCAGCAGAGGTATGCTGGATAGTCGCGACCTGTTTTACTTTCTGACTATCACGGTAGTTTTTCTTACCCTAACAGGGATGGCGCTAAAATGGAAAAGGGTAATTTTTAAGGTTCAGATTAAAAGACTTTTACCTTTTTTGGCGATATTGCTTGTTATGGTATTTCTCAATCAGTATCGCTTATTTCGCCTGGATTTTACTGCAGAAAAAAGATATACGCTCTCGTCGTCGTCCATCCGCGTACTGGAAAATTTGCAGGAAAATATGGTTGCTGAGGTTTATCTCGAGGGAGATATGCCTCCCGGATTCAGGCGTTTAAAAATTGCAATTGAGGAGAAACTTGCTGATTTACAACAATATGGCAAGCATTCGATTTATATAAGAAAGATAGATCCTTACAAAGAAGTTGCTGCTAAAGATCAAAAGGAATATTTCAACAGGTTGTTTCAGGAGGGAATCATTCCGACTGATTTAAGGATCAGAACGGAACAAGGCATTACCACAAAACTGGTTTTCCCCACAGTGGTGTTGCGTTACGGCGAGAAATCCATGGTGCTGAATGTGCTGAAAAACGATCCTTCCCAGCCTCCTGAGGAGAATCTGAACAGGTCGGTAGAGATGCTGGAGTTTGAGTTCATGAATGCTATTCGGACGCTGGTAAGGGAAAAACCCATTCAGATAGCATTTTTACAAGGACATCAGGAGGCTGACTCGCTCCATGTTGCTGATTTCTCGTCGGCCTTGTCTACCAGTTTCAAGGTCTCAAGGGTCAGTTGCGACCAGCTGTTAGTACCTTCAGAAAGCATTAAAGTCTTGGTAATTGCCAATCCGCAAAGTAAGTTTCCGGAGCGGGACAAGCTGATTCTGGATCAATACCTGATGAAAGGTGGCAAGATGATCTGGCTGATAGATCCCGTAAGAGTGAGTCTGGACAGCCTTTCGGAAGGTATGACGACGCTTGCCTTGCCGGTTGATCTGAACCTGAGTGATCAGCTGTACCACTATGGAGTGCGTTTGAACTATGATCTGATTCAGGATGCCGAGTGTCTGAAGATTAGAGTAAACACTGCTCCCATTGGTGCAACGCCCAATTATTCTCTGGCGCAATGGTATTTTTCACCCTTGCTGCATCCGCTGCAGTCGCATCCGGTCGGAAGAAATGTCAATCCGGTTGCTGCTGAGTTTCTGAGTTCAATGGATACTGTTGGCGAGAATCCTGATGTAAAAAAGAGTGTATTGCTTGGCTCTTCATCCTTCTCACGCAAAAATGAAGCTCCTATGCAAGTGAGTCTAAGGATGATAGATGTAGTTCCTTCGCGAGAGTTTTTTAACCGTTCGAATCTGATGGTAGGAATCTTACTGGCAGGAAAATTCAGTTCTGTTTTCCGAAACAGGATGACAGACCAGCTGGGGATGCCCGCTGGTTTTCAACTGGTTACGGGTAGTACGGCGACGCAGATGGCTGTGTTCTCTGACGGAGGACTGCTTTCCAATAAGGTAAGCCGGACGGCCGGAAAGGAGCCGGCAATATCCCCGTTAGGGTATGATCGTGTTTCAAAAATTACATTTGGCAACCGCGATTTCTTTTACAATCTGGTGCAATTTATGAGCGATGATGCTTCACTGGTAAGCCTGAGAGGTAAATCGTGGCAACTCAGGTTGCTGGATAAGGTGAGGGTCAGTAATCAGGGCTCGCTCATCAAATGGATGAACCTGATGCTCCCGCTTTTGCTGATCATTTTGGGCGGGGTACTATTTTCGTGGTCGCGGAAAAGGAAAAATGAGAAAGTGAAAGTTAAAAATGCTTAACGAAAAAATGTTCAGTTTGGGCAAAATTATGCGTTTATGTTTGTATATTCGTAACTTTATGGCGTAATCAATTAAATCAGCATAGAAAATGAAGTTTGTCGTTTCAAGTACCGAATTGCTTAAGCACCTAAATGCTATTAGCAGGGTGATAAGTAGTAAGAATACCTTACCAATTCTGGATAATTTTCTATTCAGTCTGGAAGGAAAGTCCCTCTCAGTGACTGCTTCCGATCTGGAAACAACACTTATTACCACAATGGAACTCGATCAGTCTGAAGATGATGGTCTGGTTGCCCTCCCGGCAAAAATTCTCCTGGAAACACTTAAAGAATTTCCTGAGCAGCCATTGTCCTTCCAGCTGGATGCAGACACCATGGGAATGAGCATTCTTTCTGCCAATGGTAAATTCTCCATTCCCGGACAAAACGGGGAGGAATTTCCTAACCAGCCTTCATTAAATCCGGAGCATTTTTCCATAAATGTTCCCCACGATGTGATGCTGAACGGGATCAATAAGACCTTGTTTGCCACGGCTGACGATGAGCTTCGTCCGGTGATGAATGGGATAAATATTGAGATTTCCCCTATCGGGATGACTTTCGTTGCCTCTGATGCGCACAAATTGGTGAGATATAAGCGTACCGACGCGATATCCGAAACCGAATCGTCATTTATCCTGCCAAAGAAACCCGCTTCTTTGTTGAAAAACCTTCTTCCGAGGGAGGAACTTGATGTGATTCTTCAATTTGATGAAAAGAATGCCATCTTCCAACTGACTGGATTTAAGATGGTTTGCCGCTTGGTGGAAGGAAGATACCCCGCCTATAATTCAGTAATTCCCACCAATAATCCTAATAAACTTCTGATTGACAGGGCTGAGTTCTACAATACACTACGCCGTGTTTCCGTTTTTGCCAACCAGGCCAGTAACCTTGTCAGGCTGAAACTAACTGCTTCAGAGCTGATAGTATCGGCGCAGGATATCGATTTTGCCATCTCCGCAGTTGAGAAAATCAAGTGTGATTTCGATGGGCAGGAAATGGAAATTGGGTTCAAATCTACTTTCCTGATTGAAATCCTTGCCAATATGACCTCTACAGATGTCAGGATGATGCTTTCAGATCCTTCCCGTGCCGGATTGTTGTTGCCTGCCGAACAGGAATTTGAACACGAGGATGTGCTGATGCTGCTGATGCCGATGATGATCAACGCTTAATGAGACTTAACTTAAAAAATCCGATCGTATTTCTTGACCTGGAGACCACTGGAATAAATGTGGTGACGGACAGAATCGTGGAGGTCGCTTTCCTGAAAATTTTCCCGGATGGCCGCGAAGAGGAGAAGTTGCTGCTGATCAATCCAGGAATCCCGATTCCACCAGAGGCGAGTGCCATCCACCACATTTATGATGCCGATGTTAAGGACGCCCCGCATTTCAGGGAAGAAGCCAGAAATCTGGCGAAATTTATCGAGGGTTGTGATCTTGCCGGTTTCAATTCAAATCGTTTCGATATTCCACTTCTGACGGAAGAGTTTCTACGCGTTGATGTGGATATTGATCTGAAGAGAAGGAAATTCGTGGATGTACAGACGATCTTTCACCGGATGGAGAAGAGAACACTGGCCGCTGCTTACAAATTCTACCTCCAAAAAGATCTCGAGAATGCCCACAGCGCTATGTCGGACACCCGTGCCACTTATGAAGTATTGCAGGCTCAGCTTGAACGATATGAAGGTGCAACCTTTGAGGAAGGCGGCAAAGTAATCGTTCCCGTTGTGAATGAAATCAATCATCTTTCGGAATTCTCTTCTTTCGACAGGAACGTGGATTATGCTGGCAGGATTGTTTACGATGAAAATGAGGTGGAAGTTATCAATTTCGGCAAGCACAAAGGAAAATCTGTTGAGAAACTGCTGAAAGAAGAACCTTCCTATTACAACTGGATCATGAATGGTGAGTTTCCATTGTATACCAAGAAAGTCCTGACCGAGATCAAACTGCGCGCGATGAACCAAAAACTATAATATCAAAGAAATTACCATGAAAATAATATGCATAGGCCGTAATTACGTTAAACATGCCCAGGAACTCAACCATGATGTTCCCACTGAACCGGTATTTTTTATGAAACCGGATTCAGCTCTTTTGAAGGATAATAAACCATTTTTCCTACCTGATTTCTCTAAAGAAATCCATCATGAGATTGAACTGGTCATTAAAATTAGCAGGTTAGGTAAGAATATCGAAGCTAAATTTGCTCACAGATATTATGATGAAATCGGGATCGGTATTGACTTTACAGCCAGGGATGTACAAAGACATCTGATTGAAAAGGGTTTGCCGTGGGAAAAATCCAAAGCATTCGACTCCTCTGCTGTTCTGGGTAAATTTCTTTCCCGAGAAGAGATTGGCGATTTGGGGAAAATACTTTTCTCTTTGAAACGAAATGGAGAAGTAGTCCAGTCGGGCGATTCACAACTTATGATTTTTCCTTTCGATACCATCATCGAGTATGTCTCAAAATATGTAACACTCAAGATTGGTGATCTTATTTACACGGGTACTCCTGCAGGTGTTGGTCCGGTAGCGATCGGCGATTGTCTGGAAGGATTTATCGGAGAGAAAAAAATGTTCGATATTCAGGTTAAATAGATTCCCCAGACCATTAACATTTCGCCTACAAGGCGGTAATGAAGCCGGATATTTTGTCTGGCTTCCTTGTTTATGAAAATTGCTGTCAATCCTCCTTGGGATGCATTCAATGGACTGGCTTCACAAAGTATCTGGCTGGCAAAGTCAATATTGGTATATGGAACCATTTTAAAAACAGCCTCTTTGGCGCACCAGCGCAGCATGAGCTCCCTGTTGGAAAGCAATCCGTTGAAAGTACAGTCGTTTAATTCTTCAGGGGAGAGAAATTTCCTCGCTGCCCGTTCTACATTTCGGGTAATCAATTCGATATCAATTCCGGGCTGAAGTTGATGACAATAATAGATCACCACACAATTGGCGGAATGTGAAATGGAAATATGTCCGGACGAACCTTGTAGCAGTGGTTTCCCGGTAGGGTCGTAAGTGATGGATGAATTGCTTCCGATCATTTGTTTCAGGAGTAACCGGGCTGCCAGCCACTCTTTTCTCCTTAGTTCATTTCTGAAGGGCAGGTAGCTATCAAGTTCATCTTCGCTTGGTCTCAGCAATAACATCAGCTGATCTGTGGTCTCATTGATCTCCCAGAATCCCAGTCTACCCTCTGAGGTGTCTTCTATGAACTTAATTCCCATTTGATTTTTTCCATTCAGTGGATTCGATCATTTTGATAACGTCCTGAGACAGGAATTGTATGACTGGCCGCAGGCTATCGTAGTTGGGTACCTCTTTAATGTACAGTGCTCCCCTGATAAAATGGGTCACGCTGTCTGTGAGGTAGAACTGCATCGGAGAAGCCGCATTACCTTTCAGGGTATAAAGCGTTCCGAATGTTCTCTTACCACGGTTGATGAAAACCTGTTCTTCAATTGAGCTGGCTTTTTGTGCGTGTTTGTACACCAGGGATCTCGACTCTTCGATCAGTTGCGGGAGATTGTGGTCAATTTTTTTGTAGCTAATATGAATCTGGGCGTGATTTCCCGGTATTTCCACTGTGACCCACTCCTTTTGATCTGGACTCAGCAGATCGGGTGTGATAAAAGCATAGCCCGGCACGAGAAAATCATAAGATAAGGGCTTGTTCATTGGTACATATACTTTATCCGGGAATGTAATCCGAAAATATCCCCTGGGTTTTGGCGACTGCTCTTTTTTGCAGGAGGACAGTGAGAGGACTAGTATAAAGACAAGCGATGGGATTCTAAAAATAAACATCAGTGGGTTTGTTTTTTTTCAGCTATCGGTTTTACCAATACCCTGATCTCTTTTATCCTTCTCTGATCGATGGCTTCAACATGGAAAATAAAGTTCTTGCATGGAATATCCTCATGAAGCTGAGGGAATTCTCCAGTAAGTTCCAATATAAGTCCGGCGAGTGTATCCGCATCACCTTTGTTATTATCGAAGATATCATCCTCACAATCAACAATTTTGTAGAAATCATTCAGCAATGCCTTACCGTCAAATAAATATTCGTCCGGTCCGAGTCTGGTAAAGAATTTCTCTTCCTCATCAAATTCGTCGCTGATGTCTCCGACAATCTCCTCGAGAATGTCCTCAAGTGTAACCAGGCCTGACGTTCCTCCAAATTCATCTATCGCAATCGCCAAATGCACCTTTGATTTTTGAAATTCTTCCAGCAGATCATCAATTTTCTTGGTCTCCGGGATGAAGAAAGGAGGTCTGATCAACTGCTGCCATTTGAATGAAATTCCCTTGGAAATATGTGGCAGCAGGTCTTTGATGTATAAAATGCCTCTTATATCGTCCAGTGTAGCGGCAAAGACAGGAATGCGGGAACATCCGGCCTCCCTGACTTTTTCAAGAACTTCCTGAAAATTGGATTTGAAATCAATGACAACCATGTCCAGACGGGAATGCATGATCTCATTGACACTTTTTGAACCAAATTTGACGATACCCTCCAGAATCTCCTTGTCGTCCGACAAGTCTTCGTGTTTAGCAAGTTTCAGGGCCTTGGAGATCTCATCTATTGACAATACCCTCCTGTGTTTGTTCATTCTCCTGTTAACGAAAGATGTTGAACCGATCAGGATGTAATTTATTGGTTTAGTGACCTTTCCCAGGAAACTGACAAACGGGGCCATCCTCAATGCGAATGTTTTCGGATAGTGCGCGGCATAAACTTTTGGTATGATCTCACCAAAGAGCAGCAGCAGAAAAGTGATGATAACAATCTGGAAAACAAACTCAAATGTTTTGGAATCACCAAAGCTGATCAATGTGCTGGAAATATGGGAGGCGAGCAGAACGATCGCGATGTTGATGAAATTGTTACCTGCCAGAAGTGATGCAAGCAGTTGTTCCGGGTTGGACAGTAGTCTTAGAATGAGCTGGGCAGAGCGTTTTTTACTGGATTTAAGTGATTCAATATCATTGGGTTCCAGAGAAAATAGGGCTACCTCAGAACCCGAAATCATAGCTGATAACCCTAATAATACAATTAACACCAAAAGCCCAGAAAGGGCATCGAATGTAATGGGTAAAAATTCAATGTTACCCAACAAGGCTCTGGTGGAAGTCGCAATGTTTGTTTCCAATTCAGGAAAATTGGTGATCAGAATGGAAGATCATCGGGCGTATTGCCCTGATCCGGATAGCCTGCTGGCGTCTGTGGTTCATTCACTGATTTACTGGCCTCTATGGCTGGATTCTCAGTAGCCTGGTTCGTTGAGCTAGCCTTTTTATCCAGCAGTCTTACTTCGTCTGCATAGATTTCATAGGCAGTTTTCTTGACCCCATCGTTAGAATCGTAGGTGCGGGAACGGATGCGACCCTCGATGTAAACCTGACTTCCTTTATGGATGAACTTTTCGGCAACGTTGGCGAGATTACGCCAGCAAACGATGTTGTGCCATTCGGTTTGAGTGACTTTTTCACCTGCTTTGTTGTTGTAAACCTCCGAGGTGGCCAACGAAAAGGATGCAACCGATACGTTGCTGTCAAGATGCCTGATTTCGGGATCTTTCCCGACATTCCCAATTAAAATAACTTTGTTGACTGACATAGGAATATAGTTTATATTGTATTTGTAAGTTACTGAAAAAAGATGACAATTCAAAATCGATCAAAGATAAAAATTATTCAGTAACCCATCTGCAGCAAAAAGAGCTCAATTGGTTTTGGTACCGGGAATTTTGAAATAACGGATTTCTCAACAGCGATCATCCCGTTTGGCAAATCATCTCCATCCACACTTATCAGGAAGAATCTGATTAACAATCGTTGATGC
>Ga0209430_1000909_pt1 | contig 24872 bp, 11 predicted proteins | sample BarGraIncub1133A_FD_184504 | JGI IMG/M metagenome (GOLD analysis project Ga0209430, IMG submission 184504) | Arctic peat soil microbial communities from Barrow, Alaska - Barrow Graham LP Incubations 11-33A (SPAdes) (version 2) | ecosystem: Environmental > Terrestrial > Soil > Wetlands > Peat... | reverse complement strand
GCTCACTTTTTTGATTTTTTCTTAACTTGCCTCTACATTCAACGAATCCTCACCTTACCTTTTGACATTCATTGTTTACAAGCTTTCATTATTTTGCTTTACCTGTTGTACCGGAAGTCACACCGTTTTCTCCAAATGCATCAATTGAAAACCAATATTGTTGGTCTTTATCGAGACTTCGAATGGTAATCGTGGTGTCGCTATACACCTGATAACTGCGATATAATTTATCCGGTTGCGTTCCAAATCTTACATTATAGCCAACTGCGTTTTGTTGTTTCTTCCACTGTAATGTTACATTGCGGGAGTCATTCTCATCTCTTTTAGCAACCAGTGAACGAACTTTTGCAGGCTTGCTACCGGTACCGGAACCAAAAACACGAAAACCGGAAATAGCAAAAGTACCATCGGGCACACGATAGTTCGTCACTTTTAGATATCGAGCTTTGAGAGGAGTCTTCATTACGTGATATTGATGTGTCAAGTCCTCGGTATTGGTTGTTTTATCAACCAATGTATTCCAGTTCTTATTGTCAGAAGAATATTCCAAAAGGTATTGTTGGGCGAGTATACCATCACGACCATAAAGTTGAGTGTTGTTTTCGGCAAAGTTTAGCTGCACGGCATTGACTGTGCAATTATTGCCTAAATCAACACATAGCCATTCTCCTTTATCACCTGTCTGAGCACTCCAGTAATCTCTTACATTTTCATCAAAAGCCAAATTTATTGGATTAGATGGCAGACTTGACGAAGCTTCACCACTCTTATTATAAGAAAGCATCATCCATCCGGGAAACAGTTCGCTTACATCCTTGTATTTATGATCAGGCATAATTGTTGGCAAATCGCCAAATTCGGTATGCGCAATCATCTTGCCTTCCTTATCGAAAGTGACAGGAAACAAACCCAATCTGCGTTCAAACATATGCTTTACTGAAATTGACATAGTTGCTATATGCCACCAATTACCATACTTATCTGTAAAAGTTGAACCATGTCCGGCACTACCGATAAAGCCTTCAGGTTTAGCCGAGAATGGATTATTTGAGGCATAAGTAAATGGGCCCAGAGGGCTTTCAGAAATGTAATATCCATCTCCATAGCTTTTATATTCAGTACCCGGTGCAGAATATTGTAAATAGTACTTTCCATTGTACTTAGTCATCCAGGGTGCTTCAATCCATGGATTATCCTCTTTGGTGTTGTAATCACCCGGGCGTTCCCAGCCATGTTTTAATGGTTCCCCTTTTAAGCAGGATACTGTTTTCCCTATCGGATTCATTTTATTATTTACATCCAACTCAACTACCTTAATATAATCGTTATTGCTGCAACCATAATAAAAATAAACCCTGCCATCTGTATCCTCAAAAATATCCGGATCGCCGACTGCCAATGGAAACGAGCTATTGTATGCTTCCCATGTACCGGCAATAGGATCAACAGCGCGGTAAAGAATATGACTGTTTAATGGTATATAATATAACTCACCTCCAACTACAGCTGCTGTAGGTGCATCAAGTTCAAAGGGAAGATCTTTTGTGATGACAAGATTCCAATTAAGCATATCGTTTGAATACCAGTATCCACCCGACTGTGTTGCAAATAAATAATATATGCCTTTAAACAAAACAATAGTCGGATCGGCCGCTATACGTTTTGATGGCTTATTTAAGGTGAATCGATAGCTAATATTCAAAGGATTGCAGTAGGTCTGCACAACCGGTCGCTGAGGTAATACCTCCATGGTAAATAAAAATGCTACCACTAACATTGTTACTAATTTCCGCATAATCTTTCTAATATTAATTTAAAAGTAAGTAAGAGTTCAGATGTCTATCGTACAAAGATAGGGTAGAATCTGATTCAAAATTCAGACAGATAAAGAAATGAGATTTGGAAGAGCTAAATAAGTTATTATCTCGTTGTTAATCTATGACTTACAAGAAATGAATAGTCGTAAAAATGAGAAAACAGGAAACATCCGATAGACACTAAAGCCCCTTACTTATTGAATGATCAGACCAGTTATGCAGAAGCAGATCCAATCTGCATCACTTTTTCCTCAAGTTCTTCACGTGTGTAGTTTGTTTTGTTTTTAATCTTATAGCGGTAATTATAGATTGTTGATGCAGACGTGCGTAAGAAACCAGCCATTTTAGCAACATCAGTTATACCCAGTCGCATGAGAGCATAAACACGCAGTTCGGTATTAAGCAGTTGTCCGGGTTTCAATTGTAGATATTCTTCATCCACAAGTAATCCGGCAAAATCCTTTACAAACGTTGGAAAAAGTTGAATAAATGTATTGTCGAAAGTGTCGTAAAATGCTTTCAGCTCATCTTCAATGAACTGTTTGGATTTGATGGTACGCAACAAATCGTCCATTTTTCCCGCTGTAGCTGTCTTATTGAGTAAGCGCCGATAATCATCCAGTTTGTTTATATACACAGAACACTGATCCACATATCGTCCAATGTATTCCTCTTTAATCATATTGGATTCCAGCAGACTTTTATTCACTTCTTTGAGTTGACTATTGATGGCAAACAGTTCCTCATTGGCCTTACTTAATTCTTTTCGGGCAACAGTCAACTTTCTCATCTGTTTGTACACAATGAATATTGCGATTAGAAGGAATAAAGAAAGAATACAAATGCTGATAAGTGACACGATTAACAGATCTTGTCGGGCTTTTTCCTGCGCTTGATATGCCTTGTCGATAATGGGCAACATCTTTGAGATTGCGAATGTTCGTATACGAGAATTACAGAAAAGGGCATCTTCCAATGACCGTTTTATATACTTATAAGCCCTGTCTATATCGCCTTCTTCATAAAGAATAAAAGCAAGGCTGCTCAACGAAATATATTCCTTATTCACAGACTGAAGATCGTTTATTGCCGCAACCGTCAACCAGTATTTTTCGTGTTGCCTATCACCTTTCTTTTGATACAGAGAAGATATGGTGTAAGCAATATATGCCTTATCCCGTATTTCAGATCGGATGGTTTGAAAATGGGCCAACAAGAGTTTTAATGCAACATCATTTTGTTTTTGTGCAATGAGCACATACGTTTTATCAATAAAATAGCCGCTAGATGTTGGATCACGTAATACAGCCAGGGAATCACGGAAAGCAGCCATCTGATAGTTATACTTACTCTTTTCCTGATTTACAGCATAATCCTCCATATATCCCAACACAGATCTGTATATATCAAAATAGCGCACTTTTAATTGCGGAACAGCATCTTTGTCTATGCCTTGCAAAATATCCAGAGCCTCCTTATACATACCTGTGATCCCCCAAATATGTGCCAAATCCAATCGCGCTTCATTCTGCTTCTTAAGGTCATTAAGACTATCGCTCAGTTTTAGTTTTTCCTGAGCATACTTTAGTGCTGAATCAGACTTATACGACCGGTATTCTTCAAACAATTGATTATCAATAGAATATACCGAACTGTCAGACAACCCTGGTTTGAGCAACTCTTTGAGCTTATTGAGTTTATCCTCTTTTTGGTTTGCATACATTTGGAAATTATCCACTGTCTTATCGAGTACTTGCAACAACGAGTCATAATCCTGTTGGGCAAAAAGGAATATAGAGAAGGCAAAACAGGGCAATAAGACAATAAATCTTTTCATAGTCAGATTCTTTTGTGGCAAAAATAGATAAAATAGTTGTACAATGAATGCTGCAAGAAGGTGAGATTTGCAAGATCTAATACGCTCTCTTTTGATTTTTTCTTAACTTTGTCACCTCAATACACTAACAGGAAGAAAAATGAGAAATACACCGATAGACCCGGTCATCGCTGAAGAAGTTATCAGTCAGTTCAATATCCCCGATTTTGGCAAAGCAACTATCCGTGAAGTGGTAGCCATGGCCTCTGAGATTGAAAAGAAAACAGGGAAAGAGTTTATTCACATGGAGATGGGAGTACCGGGGCTCAAACCGGCTCAGGTTGGTGTGGATGCCGAAATCGCAGCTCTGAAGAATGGAGTGGCTGCCATCTATCCGATCATTGACGGACTGCCTGAACTGAAAAAGGAGACTTCCCGTTTCATTAAAGCTTTCATCGATATCAAGATCTCTCCGGAATGTTGCGTCCCTGTGGTCGGTTCGATGCAAGGCACCTTCGCCTCTTTCCTCACCTGCGGACAGTGTGACAAAGGGAAAGATACCATTCTTTTCATTGATCCGGGCTTCCCGGTTCAGAAACAGCAGATCACTGTGTTGGGACTGAAATATGAATCTTTTGATGTCTATGACTTCCGTGGAGCCAAACTGGAAGCCGAACTGGAGTCTTTCCTTGCAAAGGGGAATATTGCGGCTGTCATCTACTCTAACCCAAACAATCCATCCTGGATCTGCTTGAATGAAGAGGAACTGGAGATTATCGGTAAGCTCTCCAACAAATATGACACGATCATCCTCGAAGACCTGGCTTACTTTGGAATGGACTTCCGCAAAGACTTTGGCATACCGTTCCAGCCACCTTATGTACCTACTGTAGCAAGATATACAGACAATTACGCGCTGCTCATCTCCGGTTCGAAGGCATTCAGCTATGCCGGACAACGTATTGCAGTCGTGGCGATGTCAAACAAATTATATAACCGTGAATATCCGGGCCTGACTGAGAAATATGGTAACGGAACCTATGGACGAGTATTTATACACCGTGTATTGTATGCCATCTCATCGGGCACCTGCCACTCCGCGCAATATGCGCTTGCTGCAATGTTTAAAGGAGCAAGCGATGGAAGTTTTAACTTTGTGGAAGAGGTGAAAGAATATGGCAAGAGGGCGAAGCATCTCAAGGAGATCTTCCTCAAAAACGGGTTCTTCATTGTCTATGACAAAGATCTGGGTGAAGATATCGCCGACGGTTTCTATTTCACGATCAGCTATCCGGGAATGACGGGAGGCGAACTGATGAAGGAACTTATATACTATGGTGTCAGTGCCATCTCACTGGAAACTACCGGAAGCAATCAAAAAGGGTTGAGAGCCTGCACTTCGTTCATCAAAGATCATCAATATGATTTGTTGGATGAACGCATGAAGCAGTTCAGCCTTAGCCATCCAATCAAATAATACAGTATGCATCTAATAACCCAAGAAAAATGAAAAGAGTAATCACTTTTTTGTGCTTGATGACTGCTTTGACAGTTTCCGCACAAGACTTTACAGAATACAAGGATCAGAAAGTGAACCGCGTAAACTGCGAAGCGTCACGTGCCTATTTTATTCCTCACATAAGTGAGAAGTCGGCTTTGACGCAAGATCGAAGCCAGTCTGCAAACTTTCTGTTGCTCAATGGTAACTGGAAACTGAAGTGGGTCAAAGACCTGAAAGATCGTCCGACAGATTTCTTCAACACAGAATATGACGATGCTTCGTGGAAAGAAGAGAAAGTGCCCTGCAATGTAGAAATGCAGGGTTACGGCGAACCAATTTATACGAATGTAAGTTATTTATGGCCGCTCAATCCCCCCATCATTGACCGTGGAGAAAAAGGCAATCCTGCCATCTCATACCGAAAAAGCTTTGTGGTTCCCCAAGACTGGGACGGGCAAAAGGTGACCATTCATTTCAATGGGGTTCAGTCCTGTCTGTATCTTTGGTTAAACGGACAGTATGTGGGATTTCATGAAGATGCCATGACTACCGCAGAGTTTGACCTTACACCCTACCTCAAACCGGGTGAAAACGTCTTGGCAGCTCAAGTGTTCCGCTGGTCAGATGCCAGCTATATGGAAGATCAGGATATGTGGTGGCTGAGCGGTATCTACCGGGATGTCTATCTGATGGCAGAACCCAAACTTCATATCGAAGACTTCCAGGTAACAACTGATCTGAATGCGGCATATAACCGGTCTAACATCAATGTGCGCTACACCATACGCAATAACGAGACAAAGAATGCCGATGTCAACAAGGTCCGTTTCAACATGTATGACAAGGAAGACAAACTAGTCTTCAGTGCTGATCAGCTCTGCAACAAGAAACTCAAGAGCGGTGAGAAAGAGATCTTCGGATTCAATAACCAAGTGATAAATCCACTGTTGTGGTCTGCCGAACAGCCAAACTTATACCGACTGACAATCACACTGCTTGATAGCAAGGGAAGAGAGATAGAGAGCCTCTGCCAGGAAGTAGGATTCAGAGAGGTGGAAATCATCAACGGTATCTTCTGTCTGAACGGACAGAAGATTTATATCCGTGGTACAAATCACCACGACCAGAACCCTGAAACAGGGCGCTACATGCCTCTTGATCTAATAAAGAAAGATCTGATGCTGATGAAAGCCAATAACATCAATGCTATCCGTACCTCTCATTATCCCAAGACACCACAGTTTTACGAACTCTGTAACCGACTGGGAATCTACCTATGGGATGAAGCAAATATCGAAAGCCATGGTGCATTTAAAGGAAGACTCAACCTGATAGCCAACGATGAATCGTGGCAACAGGCTTTTCTGGAGAGAGGCATGGGCATGGTACAAAGAGACAAGAACCAACCTTCTGTGTTGGTTTGGTCGATGGGCAACGAGTGTGGCGGTAATGCCGGCGAGGGTGTTCACAGTAACTTCTTTGCGTTGGCCGACTCCATTCGTGCTACCGATCCGACACGTCCCGTACATTATGAAGGACATGGCACCGACTTTGACATCATTGCCAATATGTATTGCAGCATTGATAATCTGAAACGAAGCTATGACACATGGCCTGAGAAGCCTATTATCCTATGTGAATACGTGCATGCGATGGGCAACAGTGGCGGTGGAATCAAAGATTACTGGGATACCTTCTATCAATATGACCGTATGCAAGGTGCTTTTGTCTGGGACTGGGTAGATCAGGGTCTGCTTACAACGAAAGACGGAAAGACTTTCTTTGGTAACGGATGGGATCGTGGTGCCGGAGATATCAATGATGGAGATTTCTGTTTCAATGGACTCGTTTCACCCGATCGCAAAGCGCATGGTGAACTGAATGAGATAAAGATCGCCTACCAACCGTGTGTCATCATTCCGATAGACATGAAGAATGGTATTGTCAACATCAGCAACAAGCAGAGCTTTACCAATCTATCCGTTTATGACTGTCTCTGGGAACTGCAACGTGAGGGTGAGGTGATCGAATCGGGTCACATGACGCTGGATAGTAAGCCGATGGCAGATGATAACTACCATATCCCTTTTACTACTTCCAAAGTAGATGAGCAAGGACAGTATTTCCTCAACGTCCGTCTCATGCAAAAAGAAGACACGCCATGGGCAAAGAAAGGATATGAATTGGCTTATACCCAACTTGCCATTACGCCTCAACAAACCAAACAACTAGCCAGAGTAGATACTAAGAATCTGCTTAAAGCAACAGATGAAGCAGGAATGATTCGTGTGAAAGCCGGTGCTGTCACCTATGGCTTTGACAAGAAAACCGGAACCCTTGCCTCTGTCATGAGCAATGGCAAAGAGATGATGGCAAAACCATCCAAACCAAACTTCGCCCGTCCTTCCATATCCAATGAAAGAAGACACTTCTCTACTTGGCAGAAAGATGGATTCTGGAATGTCACACCTACATTGATCAACATGAAGGTGCTTGCCGAAGGTGTCGAACCATTGAAGATTGTCTCTACCCTTTCGTTGAGTGGAAGTACCAATATCAATGTGCTTTATGCCATCTACGCAAACGGTGAGTTACAGATGACCACCAATATCAATCCGGACAAAGAATCCTTTATCGGAAAGATCGGATGGCAGTTCTATTTGAAGAGTGACATGGATAATGTCAGCTGGCTGGGTAATGAACTGGAGACTTACCTCGACCGTAATATGGCGGGATTGGTACAAAATAATCTCAATAAGAAAGTATCCGACCTTCGGGTAGATTATGAAGTGCCTCAGGAAAATGGAAACCGTTATAACACACGTTGGGTCACCATGACCAATGGGGCGAATACCGGACTATTTGCAGACTCAGACAAACCGTTTGACTTTAATGCATATCCCTATGACGATGTCCAGATGCATGACGCAGGACATTTGTGCTTCCTGCAAAAGCAAGATTTCATCACCTTCAACCTTGACTTTGAAAACCAGGGCGTAGGTACGGCAGCATGTGGCCCGGATGTATTGGAACAATACCGCGTGCTCCTTCGGAAAGTAAAATTCACCTTCCGTCTCTGTCCGGTAGATCTCAGTGTGAACAAACCCGCTATGATCTATAAGAGTTGGAAGACACCTGCCCCCTTCAATGTCTCTGTAGGAGAAGCCGGCGAAAAACAAGAAGTGATACCATTGGAAGAGAAAATAGTCTTTCAAAATATGTTTAGCAATAAAGTGCTGACAGTAGATGAGAATAATCAGGTGGTGCAATGGGAAAAGGATGTCAACAAAGTGCAGACATTCCGCATCGAACCGATGAGCTTCGGCATCTTCCGCATCGTTGAGCCGGAAAGCAAGAAAGTACTCGGATTGCGTCAGCGCAGCCGGGAAGATGGCATGGACATCCAGCTGCAGGAGTATGAAGGCGGCGACTATCAACTCTGGACCTTATCCAGTAAAGGCGGCATTCAGGTAATCAACAAATGGGCGAAGAAACCGATAGATATCAGTCGCCGATCCCGCAATGATGGTGCCAAACTGATAGTCATGGGCGGAGGCGGAAACGTAAGTCAGAACTGGATGATCTACAAGCAAAACAGCGCGCTTGCCAAACCCGCTACCGTTTCAGTAAGCATGGCGGCAAACTACAGCTTTGAGGAGTCCGGCAGCGGCATTCCCGGATGGAACGTACTCGCATTGACCGGCAATGACAATTTCGCAACCGTTGAAAACAACGGATATGACGGTTCATCCAGTTACATGAAGCTACATTCCGACTCAGAATACCGTGGTTACGTATATCAGCGCATCAATGGTTTGCAAGATGGCATGTATGACATCAGCGCGATGGTGCGCTCTTCCGGCGGACAGAGCGAATGCTTCTTCACCGCATTCTCAGGCAATTACAAGAGCGTTAAAGTTGAGATACCTGCTACCTCAGCCTGGAAGAAAGTCACCCTCTCCGTCCAAGTGATAAATGGTAAGTGCGAGATTGGATTCTTCACGACATCCTCAGCCAAGAAATGGCTTGCAGTGGATGATGTAATCATGAAAGCGGCGAAGAGATAGTAAGCTGAAAGGTTGCTTACGAATAAGTAATCCGGACCGGACTGATATATGTGTCATCTATCAGTTCGGCCCGCATTGTTTTATATAAGAAAAGACAACTGTTTCTTATCTGAGTAAATAGAAACAAAATTCCATTTCTCATAAACACTACTATCATCAGATGTAAATATACTTCTTAAATTAGGAGTATCATATGTGAAGTACAAATTATAAGGGATATTTAATTCCCTATATTTATTTCGTACAATTCGAGATAAAGCCTCTTTTGTTGGTAAACAATGGATATTTTCTCCATTGGAACTTATAATATACTTATTGCATTTTATTATACTAAACAACTGGCTATTATTGTTTCCTTTACTTGCATGATGCGAAACAATTACAAAATCACACATTAAAGGATTGTGAACAGAAAAACCTAAATCCACCAATGAAGAATGTATATCAGATGGATGAGAATCAGCTAACCATAGTATTTTCTTATCATTAAATTCTATAAGAGTAGATATACTACTCTTATTTTCAATTGAACTATCTTCTTCAAAAGAAGACAAATCAAAATATTCAAGAGGCCAATGATAATCATATACTTGCGTAGATTTGGCTTGACTAATAGATTCGTCCTCATTACGCTCAAAGAGTCTCTCATCTTTGTATTTTTTTCTTAGTTCGTCAAGAATGTATGAAGATGGAGATAAAAAGGTTATTTTCAATCCGAATAAGTCGATTGGATTAGCATCCGAAGTAACATCAAACTCAGGAAGCATATTTCTTCTAAATAAATAATCATATAGAATGTCTCCCTGCCTAATACTCTTTGCTGAACTTATATTTTTATCTTCTGCACTAGGAGTATAATTACGAGGTGAATTATATAACCATCTTTTTACTATATCTTTAACCTCACCATCATTTATTGATTTTATGTATTTTATTACTCCGCCAATATGGTCATCGTGAATATGAGAAATGATCCATAAGTCAACCACTTCTCCGTGTTGAATTAAAACATTTATTTCTTTTTCTAAAACATTTCCGTACGTTCGCTCATACCCTGAATCAAAAAATACATTGTGTGAGTTACCATCACTTCCATTATATCTTATGCGAATAGCATCGCCACATTCCGCTTGATAACAAAATAGTTCCATACTTCAATAATTAATCTCTATCGTACATATTTACTTCTCCTTTTAGCTTTCCATCCACTATGTAATACACACCACACGGGACTTTAAAATGAGATTCTTCACATCTGGAATTAACAAAAGAAAACTTCTCACCAAGAAGAGTCCAGATAATATCTAAGTTGTTATCATCTAAAAATTTAACTAAATCTTTTTTTCTCATCAAAACACTTTTTGGATTACTGTTTCTTACAATAACTTCGTCAATATCATTTTTCAATCTCCCATCAACAGGAGCATATCGAAGTTTCATTCCTTCAAAAATATATTTGCATGGAATATTATATGAACGATTTGCCCCAGACTTATCACTTTCGATACCTCCGTTTGCCGATTCAGTTGCAACAATTAGCTTATACCTTGTGTCTCTAACCGTATCCCAAATTTTCTTATTATTTTTGTTGGTGTCAATAAAAGCCGGAGACCAAAACTTTTCTCGATTAATCAGATTTGAAAAATCATCTCTATTTTCAGGTAACCAGTTACCCCAAAAATTTTTATCTTTTAAATAATTAATGATCTTCTGTTTATCAGTTTTCTTTACCAAACAACCTTGTATTCTATAACAAAGTTTTTTCCACCTTCCATCGTATTTATCTCTCCCAATCTTCTTTGGCTCCTCCCATTCAACAAAATGTTCTAAATGAAGCCATCCTTCTCCATTTGCATCTTTCTTCTCGATTATTGTTTTAGGGTCAATTAAATCTTCAGTTTTTTTTACCCATTCAGAGTCTGGATAATTCCAATGAGTATATTCCGTATCTTCCCACCATTCTTTACTACTTTGCATTGAGAGATTCTCATCATCTTTATTATCTTCTTTTGTAATGTAAGCAGGGTCAATATTACGTATTGATAATTGCCAGGCTCCTTTATAGAAATTAAATTTATCATCATAACTCCAGTTTCTTTTGATCTTATAGTTATCTGCTAGCATCGCCATAATCTCAAAAAAAGCAATCCATTGATATTTTTTCCCTATTCGTTCTATCTTATTTTCGTTTCTAAAAGAAACGGTTGAAGCTATGCTATCATATTCTCCATGCAATGATCTGTCGTATCCCAATTGAAACACTCTTTTTACTATCCAATATCTAACAGGATATGGATTAAATTTTTCTATTTTAAACTTTCTATTAAAATAAGGAAGGATATTCTCTTTTACGTAATCAAATTGTTCTTTGCTTAATGCATCATTCATTTTGCCCATACACATTTCTTTAGTTGAATCCAATATATCTATATATACTTGCTGATTCTTAGTCCATTGAGCAATATGATATTTTTGATATCTATTTTTTTTGTTGAAAGCAGCTTCTTGTTTCATGAGTTCAAGAAGTAACTTTAAAAAATCTCTTTGTTCTCTTTTCAGTGTTTTGATATAGCTTTTATAGTTTTCGTCTTCTTTAAAAGAAAACGATTCAAAATCTTCTACTTGTAATTCTACTGTATAGTGTCCAAAGTCTGCAAGATCTCCTATTAGTGAGTTATATATTGCATTATGCTCTGAACCATAATTTTGTCTAAAGATAGGATCATTATAATCAAGATGATACTTTTTCATATCTTCACCATTACTAGGTAAGATAGGCATCTTGCTATTATATGGTGGCCGAAATAACTCTTTTTCTATATCCAATTTAAGATTCTTAGAAATTGCATATTCAATGACATTTCTTGAATAATCTCTAAGCAAAATATGTATAGGAGGATTACCGTCTTTGAAAATTACATCATACACATATTGGGCAATTAGTATTATAGAGCCATCCTTTTCAGTTCGCAAAATACAGCCATAAGTCACAGCATATAAACGTTCTAGAATGTATAAATCATCAATGGATTCAAATGCTTTTAATGTTTTTATCAGCACTTCTGGCTGTTGTTCTAACAAATTCACTAAAGCTTTTGTTGTCTGATCTCTAAGTGTTATGTCTGTACTGGATAAAACCCAAGACAATGTTTGTGCTACTAATCGAGCCATTTCAAGATCAACATTATGTGAAATATTGGGAGACCAAGCCCAATCAATTAAACGCCGTAAAGGAAATGCTATATTATCATCATTATAGCCACTGTAAGAAAGCATATAATTTTGCCAAAAACCATCTCGCTCAGACATTGAATATCTCATTAATATTCGGTGTAATCTATCGCTATTGAAAGGGTGATTAGGAATTGGGGTAAGTTCAGTTAGTGAATACCACCATTCGTCATCTTTTAATCTTTCTTTCTTATCAAGCCAATCGGTTATTTTATTTTCATTTATACTACTTAACTCCCTCCACTTCATACTATCTAATAAAATTCGAGTAAATGACTCATAAGTATTAAACCTGAAATTGTTTCGTTTATCTGAGTTTTCATCAAAGAAAAAGTCTATCAACTCGAATAACTCCAAATCATATCTTTCTGGGAGTAAAATAGAGAATGCTTCAATTATTCCTCTGTGAAGCCATTGGTAGTCTTTTGCTATTTTTTTGAATCTTGCATCATTCGCGAAAGCATTTCTTATTTGTTCTTTTGTTTCAAATGGCTTTAACAACTCCTCTGCCATAAAGAAGTCTCCTAGTTTTTGGTAAGAAAAGAGAACGATATCTTTCGGATTATCTATATCAAAATCATTTCTCATTCTTATTAATACATTTTCCTGAATCAGTTCAGATAATAAAAATGGGCATTTTAAACCACTAAGCAATTCCAGTGCATCCGATATGTTCAAATGATGATATTCTGTATTAAATATAGCAACAGCTAGCTTTTCTATTGCTACTGAAACAATATTCTGATATTTGTATTCATCTCTTTTTTGTTCAAATTTCCGATTCAACGATTCTTTATACAAGTTGTATATTTTCTTAATACCATTGAATCCACTCGGAAAATCTTTATTAGGTAAGTTCTGGACAGCTTCACAGACAGTATGCAATAACAATGGATTAGAAAATTCAGGATTAAGAATAGGGAAATTAGGTAATTTTAATTTGTAATGTTTGCAGAATAATTTTAATGCTTCATATTCATTACCTTTAAATCCTTCGTGAGTAATAATATTAATACTTGGATTTGCTTCTAGATCAGAAGTTATAATATCGTGAAAATATGTACTTCTAATAGTCATGACTAATCCAATTGCAGGATATGTTGCAATTTCATTGATAAAACCTGCAATTTGATTTTTCCATAATACAGTACCAGCTCCTTCATTTATTGCATCAATAAGTATCAATACTCTTGAGTTAATTTGTAATCCAATGTTATTAAGATTCTCTAGAAAATCTTTAAAAGAACAGGTTAAATCTAGTTTCTCAAGAATATTGTTCTGAATAGTTGTGTTGTTGAAAGTAGTTCCTAGTAGAAGAAGTGTAGGTAAATCTTGATTTATTCTCTGTTTTGCAATGTCTCCTAGCAAATGAGACTTTCCACAACCTGCTTCACCTTGGATAATCAAAGTTGGATGATTTGCCAAATTTATATTCAATTCATCGATACCATGAATAAGATCATAATTTGCTTGATAATCAGTTCTTAAAACACAGAGTTCTTTGTCATACAAGCGACTATTATTTTGATTCTTTGCTCTGTCTTTATATTCTAGATCATATATTTCGTGTTCCTTTTCAGTTATACTTTTATCAAGTAACTCCATCCTTTCCTTGAAAAGGTCAAGTTGGATAATACTGATTACAGAATAATCAAATACTTTTAACCATGCACTCAATTCATTCTTTAATGCAGAGAATTCAGATTCGATCTTTCCAATAAGTTTATTATCATCTAATTGTATGTGATTTTTCGCTGTTAACCACTTGTCAAAAACTCGCACTAAACGTTCATAAAAGAATTCACTTTTTGAAATACTATCAAAAACTTTTACAATAGGAAGTTCGAGATTAATCTTTTCATTAAATCTTGGCCCCAGATTCATAATAGCATTCTCTGTCTTAGAAGAAAAGAAGGAAGAAGTCATACCATTGCTTCCCAAATATGTGTATGAAATTGGCGATAGGAAGTTGTTTCTTAAAAGTTCATTAATACTCTCAATATATTGGCAATAAATCACTTTCCCTTTTCCTTCTGACCTATACCGTGTGAATATTCCATACAAGAATATTTCATTTTCAGCTTCTAAGAAAATACCAGAACCAGAAAATCCGCCAGTATTGTATTCAGTATAATCCGAGCTCAATTGTAACTGAAATCTCCTTGATTCAGTCATTTCTTGTTTCCATATAGCGTGAAACATATCAAGTTCTTTGCCATTGGTAGCTTGTGGAAATCCTTTTGCGACAAACGATGAAAATAATCTCCTTTCTTGCACTACTTCAATTGTAGGAATATCAGGGTTAATTTTAACCACATCGTCTTTGTCCAATAACAATACGGCAACATCTTTGTCTGAATCCTTGAATAAGAAGTTTTCGTTAATCTGCTCATATAAGATAGATTCATAAAGACACTTTGTAGGATTATAAATATCAATAAATAAACTACCTATCTTATCCTGAAATTTATCTGAATCCTCAAAAAGACAATGAGAAGCTGTCAATACATATACTTTATCTCCTAAACATTTTTTGTAATACAATATTCCTGTTCCAATAGTAGAATAACTATGATCATTTCTTCTTAATCGAACAGTTGATATTGAAATTAAATTGTCATTTACTTTGTCCATATTTCACACTAAAATTCAATCTTTGTTTACTGACTTATATACAAAAACACTTGTGACCACAAAAAAGATCAAGAGTCAGCTGAGCTAACCTTTATTATTTGACATCATTGAATTATCTTTTTTGTCTTTGCACGTAAAAACCGAGCAATTTAAGTCTGGCATATTTATTTCTTGTTGGAAGGTAATTTCTTTTTCTCTTTTGCAGGTGGCAAGAAGTTTTCGCCTGTTATAACTGATTTGCCGGTTTTAGCTTCTAATTCTTTACGAGCATTTTTTGCTACCGCGCCACCTTGTTTACCTGCTTTAGCATTTTCTGTTAAGCCATTTGCTTTTTCACTTTCAGCAATTTGACGCGTAGAGAGTTCTGCCAAAGCAGTAAAAATTAATTCGGCTTCACTCATGTGATCTCGTAGATTTTGAGTCTTTAAGCCTTTCAGCTGCTTATGCTGATTTACTGTTAAATCGGTCCACTCTTCATGAATGATATTGGTAAGTACGGCAAATTCATCCTGTTCTTTGATACCTGCATCCTTCCAATAGTCAGTGAGTTTATTGCGGGTTTCCTGTCCGGTCATGCGTTGTTGAATCCACTTATCGCTTCGACCCATTTTTTGCCAGTTTTCTCTGGCCCTGTCCAAACTTTGGGCAGGATCAGCAATTTCTTTCATTCGTTCGAAGCCAACTTTTGCTAACCACTGTTTAAATGGCTCTGCTTTAGGTGATGGGATGGATTGAATTATTCGAAGCAGGGTTTCAGTATCTGCCACATCAGTTTCTCTCATTTTCCCATCCTCAGCTTGCATTTTTAACTGTCCCAATTTTTGGGACGTTTCATTTCCCTCTGTTTTTAGTTTGGTTTTTAGAGCATTCCAGTATTTTCTTGGGCGTGGGCTATCCGAAAGTATTTCAACTACATCAACCACAGAAAAATACCAAAGCTCTTTATCAGCATCCCAATGTGTACGCACTTTCTTTTCTTCAAATAACTTTATGTCTGTCATGTCTTACTTTTTTAGGTAGGGTCAATTTGTCCCTATTTAGCTATTTCTTTTTCTTTTTGGGTGTAGCATCGATTTCAAAAAAAGTGCCTTTGCTTTTTTCTTCTTCAACCTTTTGCTCGTAGAGTTTGAATAAAATCACAAATAAAGGATTCTTTCTTGAAAGCCTTTTTTCAGTTGCTGTAAATTATCTTCTATCTGTGCTATGTTCATCTTTTCTTTTCGCTTTCTTATTACAAGTCATAATGTTTCAATATCGCTGGTGCGACGAAAAATATCAGATTTATCTTTGTAAAGGTATTTGTTTTAATTTTACAAATCATCAAATGGCGATCTCTTTTTTTGCAAACTTTCTTCAGTTAGATGCGAGTAAAGGAAAAAATTAGAAAAAGAAAAAATCAATTCACTTTTGTGTGAATATCAGAAATAAGCATTATCATTGCAGCAAATAAAAACAATATGGGAACAATCTCAAACAAATATACACCTTATTTTCCCATTCATCCGGGCGAAATAATCAAGGACGAAATAGAATACCGTGGCATATCTCAACGCCGCCTTGCTACACAAATGGGCATTTCATATACGTTGCTAAATGAAGTGCTTAATGGAAAACGACAAGTAAACGCCGAACTGGCAATGCTTGTTGAAGCAGCCTTGGATTTGGATGCCGATACCTTTGTACGTATGCAAGCACGATACAACATCCAGGTAGCACGCCAAGATAAAACCTTTGCCCAACGACTTGCAAATGTGCGCAAACTAGCGGCAATGCTATGAAATGACTAATCTTAAAATCGAATAATTTATGTTCTGTAAAAAATACGGCGTAGAAATAGCATCCGTGCCTGAAGGCTGCTAAAGTTTATGCGATAATACAACTAATTATTTGATGTTTACTTCAATTATTTTACTCGTGTCAATGCCTAATATGTCAACCACTTTTACCATTACTTTATATTTACCTACGGCTTTGTACTCATAAGAAATACTGTTGAATTCCAATGTTGGGGTTTTCTTGGTACGAAAGCTTTGCCATTCGTTTTCGAACAAATAATTACCTGTCCAGTGTTCTTCGGTTTCGCCTTTTCCGTTCTTGACTTTTATTATTTCCTTTTTACTCAGGTAATCAAAATCTATTGCCCAATAATCTATCCAATCGAACCAGTTTTCAGTTAATAACGTTCTGTTGATGATACCGTTTTTGTCTTTCTCTATTTTTAATATTTGTCCATTCTCTATGACTACCTTGCTTCCTGCACGCATAGACTGTTGAATATCTTCAATGTCGTCTTGCGTATAGTGAGTAACAAAGTCGGTAAGTTCTATGGTAATCGTTTTCCCTTTAATTCTTTCTTTCGAGTTCAGGTAAGCCACATCATAGAATTTTACTTGCCCTTTTTCAACGGCTCGTTTATCAAACACGTCTTTGGGAATGTATTTTAGAGTAATGGAAACGCCTTTCTCTTTGAGTTCTTGAATAAACTGCGGAGTTAAACCCATTTCAAATTCAAAGCCCAACACATCAACTTGCGTGTACAGTTTCTGACAGCATTCTTCAAAAATATCCATCAAGCGGCATTGGGTTACCGGAACATCTAAAGGACCCACATGTACAAATCGTCCGGCTTTGCTGCCGTGCAATGTACTGTGTCCTTCTATGCGTTTGGCTTTGTAGGCTTCTAAAATTAAGTTTACATACAAATCTTCCTTGCCTTTGCGATTACCGCTGGTAATGTCGTCCATGAAGAACTGGCGTTCATATTTACCAAGGTTTAGCAATTCAAAAGCCCTGAAATCTTTACCGGTTGCATGTAATTCTCTTTGCACTCCAATTAATCTTTTACGCGCGGTGTGAATACTAAACCTTCCTAAGTCGGTGGTTATCCATTTACGTCCTAACTTTTCAGCTACTGCTGCGGTTGTTCCGCTACCACAAAAGAAATCCGCTACTAAATCACCTTCGTTACTGCAAGTCTTAATTATTCTTTCTAAAAGTTCCCAAGGTTTTTCAGTTGGATACCCAGTCCGCTTTATACCATCATTTGGAAATCTTTGAGCAATTGCCATTTTCCACCAATCTTCGGGAATTTTACCATCATTTAACTCGTAATTGTCGGCAATAAACCCTGAACCTCGCAGTCCGTCTTTGAAATTGTCTTTCGTTTTTTCACTGTGTGCCATTCTAATGTCATTATCATTAAATAGCCACTTATCAGATTTAGTATACCAAAGAATGTTGTCGTGTTTTCTATTGAACTGTTTCATACCTGGAGAACCAGGTCCTTGGTAACACCAAATTATCTCGTTTCGAAAATTTTCTATAGAAGAACCAAAGATGTCATTAAGCAATAATCTTAAGTAAGCTGTCATTCGCCAATCACAATGAACATATATGCTTCCGTCTTCTGCTAAGAGATTATGCATTAGTTTTAAACGTTCGTACATCATCGTGAGATACGATGAAATACCTTTACCCCAAGTATCACGATATGCAATTTCTTCAATGATGCTTTGTTTCTTTTCAGCTGTTTCGTCACCAATCTGAATCTCAAATCCGAAGTCGGCACCCACTGCAAATGGAGGGTCAATATAAATGAGTTTTAAGCCGCCTTCTTTTTCAATTTCCTCACGCATTGGTCCGTTTGTCAAGGACGAAAGAATAAGTTTATTATCTCCCCAAATCAGTTTGTTTGTCCAGCCTTTTAGTTGTCTGCCCCTGAAATCAGTTTCAAACATGCTTGTTTGTTGTTTGGGTGCTTCTTTTCTCGGCTCGTCTATGTGCTCAATGCTATGAAAAGGCAAAGCAATATTGGTTATATCTTCTTTTCTTCCATTCCAAAAAAGAAATACATCTTCCTCATCGGCAAACAGTTTGTAGATAAATTCCTTGGGCAGTTTTTCACCTGCCTTTATCAATTCAATTATTCTGTTTTTATCGGTATCGTTCAAATTCATTAGTCTGCTTTGTTTTCAGTTACTTTAAAAATTTTAATTACATCGTTGAATGATTTTAAATCATTCTTCACTTCTTCCCATTTCTCTTGCTTTACATACACTGGCGTATATGTGTATTCTTTCTGCACCGTATTAATGTCTTTGCACCAAGTGGCAAGGCGTTTTATTTTTCGTATGTCATCTAAATCTTCTCGTCCTTTGGTCTCTAAAATGAAGAATGTTTTGGCATCTGTTTTTACAAAAAAGTCGGGATAATATTCTCGTATATTTCCGTCTTCTGCCTGATACTCAATTTTGAAGTTTACTCCACCTTCGCCCATTGTATTTTTCGCATACGAAACCACATCATCAAACCGACTTTCTAAATAGGCAGCCAATTCCAATTCAAAAGGATTGTCACCAATTATTTTGTTGAAAACCGATTTCTTTGGAACAATGAAAGGCTGGTTTTCGGCAATCTTTGGTTTTGTCAGTTTCAACGAAATGAAGTTTTTTACTTCAGCTGTTCCTTTGTCGGTTACGGTTAATTCATCAATGGCTCTTTTGAAAGTGGTTTTCAGAATATCTTTTGGGTGTATTTCTGAAAGGTTTCTCATTGTTTGCGGGTCGCTTAATTCCACTTCTTTGGTAAAGAGTTGGTATTTGATGAAACTTTCCACTTTAGGATAAAGGATATTGAAACCGCTCACCAAACGACTATCTTTTAAAATGGCCGAAGTAAAAAAGCCTATCACGTTTCTGTAATCGGGTATTGTGTCTTTGAAAATTGTTTTGTGTGAGAAATCGCCGTCAATGTCATTGAAAATTATCTCCTTCAATTGATCGCTGTTGAACTTTCTCTGCTCTACTTTTTCATTCTTGAATTTGCTAACATCAATAAATTCAAGGTTTTTAAACTCACGGTAAATTCTTGGGCTCATAAGTGGGATAGGAATATCCAGAGCATCTAAATCTTTATTCGGATTTTCTTTGTCCACTTCCACAATTATTGGTGTTTTGCCTTTTGAACCTTTACCCATTGGGCTGTATTGAAATTCTACACCTTCTGTCTTCAGACTTTCAACAAATTCTAAAAACGCAGGAGTTCCAACAACAACCAATTTTTCGGGAGTATCTAATGGGAACATCTTTCGCAGGCCTCTACCAATAGTCTGCTCCGGAAGGATTTTAGAATCAGCACCAAATGGGCGAAGTCCCACAATAGTCGTAACGTTACGAACATCCCAACCTTCACGAAGCATTAAGACCGAAACAACTGCTTTGTATGGCGAATCATCTCTGTCAATACTATCGGCAGCTTTTCGCAATAATTCTAATTCTTCTTTATCCCTTTTACTTGTGATATTTTCTTTTATTTCGCCGGACTTGTTGGTGTGAATGGTTAATACTGAGTTTTTCATCAATGGATAGTTCACTTCTAAAAACTCAGCGGCTTTATCGGCTTCGCTCGTATTCATCGTCATGATGAACAAAATAGGAGTCTTATGATTTTTGAATTCTTCATATTGTTGTTCCCATTCAATGTAGCCCAAATCAATATAATCTCTGTATCGTTCAATAAAATCATTACTTTCTTTTTCGTGGATCTTTTGTCTGGATGCTTCGTCAGGCAATACAGGTGATTTAACTACATTCTGTTTGATGGCTTCTACCAAAGGATAGTCGCAAATAGTTTGTACGAAAATAGCACCATTGTTGTGTTTTGGTGTGGCAGAAAAGTCAGCTTGTAAACTTATTCCGTTTCCGTTTTTCAATTTAAGTTTGTTGCTAATGTCCTCAATGCTTTTAAACCAAGCCAAGGAACTGTCGTGTATGTGGTGCGCTTCATCATTCAACACAACTAAGTTTTTTATCTTATCACTACGCATAACTTTCCCAAGGTCTAATCCTTTGGATGTATCTGCGTCAGGCTTTGGCCTTACACCAAGAAATGTAGTTTCAAAATCTTGCTCAGGTTCTTCATTAAAAAACACTCTGTGAATATTAGTCAGGAAGATATTTCCCGATTCAGTAATTGGTTTTAAATCATCCTGGATATGAAGCGTTAATTGAAAATCATTTTTCCAATCTTTGTTGTCATAGCCATTGTCAGGGAAAAACGGTTCATTAAGAAACATTTTCAAACCGTCAAAGTCTTTGCGTAAACGGTTTAATACAATGATGTTTGGAGCAATTACTAGAAAGTCTTTTGATAGCGTACTGTCTGCTTCATAGAGTTTATGGAAGTATGACCATACCAAAACCAAACCCATTACTTTTGTTTTACCTGCACCAGTCGCCATTTTAACAACATATCGTGTCCAGTTTTCATCAAACATTCCTGGACTAACTCGCTGTGAAGAGTCGAACCGCATTAATTCGTATTTGTCCTTTGCCTTAGCTACTTCATACAAGTAAATAATTGCTTCAATGGATTCACGTTGCGAAAAGAAGAAACTAAACTTTGTATGACCGGTAAGATGTTCTTGATTAAACCAAAAATTCAGTAATGATTTAGAAGTTTCCGAAGCACCTTTGTAATCTTCGTCTCTCCATTTTGCAACCGCAAGTCTGATTTTATAAACCAATGGTGGCAACAACTTTTCATAGGCATCTTGAAAAGCATCGATTTGACGTTGTGTCGGTGCCCATCTTTCGTTGGGCGATAATATTTTAAATGGGTCTGATAATTTCATTTGTGTTGGTTTATCTCATTTAGAAATCTAAGGTTACTTCTTTTAGCTTTTAAGCATTCCGTCATCAATAAAACAGATCTTTTGCAAACTTCGGTCTTATTTCAGTATGTGCGATTTGCAAATGTACTGTTTCTAGCATGTGCTATTGATTTATTTACAATTCCGTCCCAAATATAAAAACTATTCTTCACTTTAACGACAGTTCTTTAATTAATCATCAATAAATTAAAGAACTTGAAATCAAAAAAGGAGATACCGGGAGGTATCCTCAAATTGTTCTAAAACACCGATTTAAATGATCCGTGAACATCGAAAAAAACGACCTGAAAAGAGCCGAATTTCTTCTAATAGTTTTTATAAAGACATCAGGTAGTTTTTGTCATCCGATGCCTATGCAATAAACATTTCTTCAGGTAGAAATTTGTCATGCATACGGACGAAATTTTCGAAAGTATAATATGCTATTTATCAGTAATATAGGAAAATGAAAAATCATCGAGAGTGACTTGATTTCCTCTTTTGACTCCAAATTTGGCAAGAACAGCCTCATCTTCAATTCAGACCAAATTGTTCTAAAACACCGATTTTGGTTTTTGTCAGCATTTTAAAGCTGCAAGAAAGAGAACCTTTGCATCGGCTCTATAACGTTTGGAATGGTATAGATTTGTTTTGGAAGCAGCCTGCCTCTACTATTCATGCATAAATGGTTACAAAAAGCCTCCGAGCAAACAAAAATGGTTGCAAAAAGCTTCCGAGCAAACATAAATGGTTGCAATTATCAACCGAGCAAGTAAAAAAGAGAAAGGCCAACATGTCTTAGAGCATACTGTAAGGCATGTCTTGGTGCACTTGGTGCATTGAAATCAAGGTATCCACCCTTTTGCAAAATGAAAATAAAATAAAAAAAAACCAGAAGGATTTCTCATCAGAAGTGCCCCGAAGTCCTTAGCAATATATCCTTATCCATGAATCCATTAGCTCCTATAAATGGATTCAAACAGCAGGTCGTTTGCTCCGTTTCACGTTCATGAAACGGACTTTTGCCGAACGTGAAACGGAACAACTATCAAGACGTTTTTTAAAAGAGTATGAACCCATACCAAACGTTATAGAGCCAACTTAATGTATGTTGCTGAACGATCTTCTGCGGATTCATTATGGGTACAGAGTCGAACTAAATGAATCAAACGGAAACTCACTCTCATGTATCTACGACATAGAATCCAAGAATATGCCGTTTTTATTGGATTCAATTCCGAATTTATTCTATATTTGCAGAAAATAATTCGAGTATGATAGATCGAATCCTTAGCGAGACTATACAAAACAAACTGAATAAAGGCAAAGCTATTATTCTGATGGGGGCAAGACAAGTTGGTAAAACAACTTTGATCAGAAACCTTTTTAAAGATTCTGATGAGACTTTATGGCTCAATGGCGATGAAATGGATGTACAGGCTCTTTTTGAGAATGTTACATCAACAAGATTGAAGCATATATTCGGGGATAAGAAATATGTTGTAATTGATGAAGCGCAACGTATCAAAGATATTGGTATTAAACTAAAACTAATCACAGACAATTTACCTGAAATACAACTGATAGCAACCGGTAGTTCTTCATTTGATTTGGCTAATCAGGTAAATGAACCTTTAACGGGTAGAAAATGGGAATATAAGATGTATCCACTTTCCTTTGCAGAATTAGTACGACATCATGGTTTATTGGATGAAAAAAGGCTAATCCCGCATCGGTTAGTGTATGGCTATTACCCTGATGTAGTTAATAATCCCGGTAATGAAAAAGAAATTCTGAAGCAGTTATCAGACAGCTATTTATATAAAGACATTTTGATGTGGGAGCAAATTAAGCGACCTGAAAAGCTGCTTAAGTTACTGCAAGCTCTTGCTTTTCAAGTCGGTTCGCAGGTCTCTTATTCGGAGTTAGGACAGATTTGCGGATTGGATTCGAAGACAATCGAAAAATATATCATCCTCTTGGAACAATGTTTTGTTATTTTCCGTTTAGGGTCTTTCAGCCGGAATCTAAGAAACGAACTAAAAAGCAGTAAAAAAATCTATTTCTATGACAATGGAATTCGCAATGCCCTGATTGCTGACTTTTCCATTGCCGAAACCCGGAAGGATATTGGTGCATTATGGGAAAACTTTCTTGTTTCCGAAAGAAAGAAAAAGTTGGAATATAATATACTTTGGAAAAACAGTTGGTTCTGGCGAACGGCTAAACAACAAGAAATAGACTATATAGAGGAAGGTGATGGCATTATATCTGCTTTTGAATTCAAATGGAATCCTTCTGCTAAATATAAAACGCCCAAACTCTTTTTGGAAAATTATCCCGGAAGTACTTTTGAAGTTTATACACCTGATAATGTAGAGGCTTTTTTATTGTGAAACAACTTGTTTTCGTGATGCCAATTTCAGCTTTTCAGCTTCTTCGCTGAAAATTATGCATGAAAAGTGCTTTAGGAAAGTAAAAACAAAAAAAATAAATTATCCGGCCTGAGCAGCTATAAAAGCGAACACAAGCAAAAGTGTCGCATACAAACTTCTTTGTGTCTTCATATACTGAATGTGTTTTAATTGATTACTTTTACGACGAAAATAAAGATCGTCAGAGTTGTACTTATTCCTGTTCGATCATCTGATCCTTTTTGAAGGCAAACACAATTCGTATATGACCATGAAAAAGAAAAACAACATCCTGATTCTCCTCTGTTTGTTCCTTGCATTTGGTGCGGGAGCGCAAGAAAAAATAACGAAACGAGAAGTTCTTTCATTAGACAAAGGGTGGAAATTTCACCTGGATGAAGTTTCCAATTCTCTCATCAGAGGCCACAATGAAACATATAACGCGACCAAGGCAGGTCGTGTCGGTGGAGCCGCCGGTCCCAACTATGATGATTCTTCGTGGCGGACGCTTGATCTTCCACACGACTGGGCGGTAGAAGGTGGCTTTAACCGGGACGCAAATCTCTCGCAAGGATACCGTGACCGTGGTATCGGATGGTATCGTCGAAAATTCAAATTGGATCCGGAAGATAACGGAAAGCACCTCGAACTTCAGTTTGATGGTATTGCCACTCAAGCGACTATCTGGGTAAACGGGACGGTGCTTCATCATAACTTTTGCGGATATACGTCTATGTATATCG
>Ga0209430_1000907_pt1 | contig 24916 bp, 21 predicted proteins | sample BarGraIncub1133A_FD_184504 | JGI IMG/M metagenome (GOLD analysis project Ga0209430, IMG submission 184504) | Arctic peat soil microbial communities from Barrow, Alaska - Barrow Graham LP Incubations 11-33A (SPAdes) (version 2) | ecosystem: Environmental > Terrestrial > Soil > Wetlands > Peat... | reverse complement strand
AACATGATAAAAGATTTAGACCGTGAAATTGTAACCATTCGATATAATATCCTAAATTTGCCCGACACGGTCCAATTCAAGAATGGCAACCAGATCATAAACCGATATACAGCCGACGGAAGTAAGCTAAGTACGATTTATTTTACACGGGTAACGGCGATTACATCTCCTATTATACCAGGTAAGGTCTGTAACTGGACTCACACACCGGGTATAGTGATTAAAAGTGGAATGGATATTGTGACGAATCTCGAGTATTCACTCTCAGGAAACACAAGGTATTTTAGTAAAGTGCTAAATAGCGAGGGTTATTCAGATAATGTAACGAGTAATTCGAACTTTTATATTTATCATAAAGATCATTTGGGTAGTAATCGTGAATTGATTAAAGCTGGTTATGCTTTAAACATAACTCAGTATTATCCTTCAGGGTTGACTTGGGCAGAGGGAAATAGTTATTATGCAATGCCCAATAAATTCAATGGCAAGGACTTTGTTGAAATGCATGGATTTGACACGTATGATTACGGAGCGAGAGGTTATTATGCGGCAATTGGAAGATTTACGACGATAGATCCGTTGGCGGAAAGCGACTATTCGGTTAGTCCTTATGCCTATTGTGAGAATAATCCAGTAAATAGGATTGATCCGGATGGAAGACAAACAAAAAGAACAGATGAAGATCCTGCTTTTTCGGTTATCGGAAATGAGGTAGTAATACACCCAAGTGGTGATGCTGTAATTCATCAAAAAGATAATACAGAAAGTAGAGGTTCTTATTGGCTGTTTTTTGGTCATGGTCAAGGAGAAGAAGGAGATGGTTATAATGTAAATGCAGGGGATGGACTCCCTAGAAAAACAATATTTAAAGGGGATGATACAGGAGGGACTGCAGGGGTTGATTGGCTTGATAAACTTCAAACTGGTTTAGATGTAGCAGGTATTGCTGACCCGACCGGGCTTGTAGACTTAGGGAATGCCCTGATTTATGCTGGACGAGGACAATGGGGTAATGCCGGAATTAGTGCATTGGCTATTATTCCTTATATTGGTGATCTTGGGAAAGCAGGTAGGTTAGGTGCTAAAGCAACTGGACTATCTTATGAATTAATAAATAGAGTTGCAAAAGGTGCCGATGGAGGCCTTTCAAGACACGTCATAGAAAGATTAGATGGAGATGTCATATCAAAAACACATCAAGTATTTAAAGATGGAGAAAAAATTCATCAACATCAGAATCATATTGGCACTTATGGAACGATTCGCACATTTCCTGAAGAATGGTTATTGTTTCCAACAATTAAATGATTTTTATTATGAGAAATGAAATTGAAAAAGAAGTTATAAATAAAATAAATGAATTATTTATTAACTTCAACAGTCGGCTAAGCGCTAAGAATATAACTTACGACATTCAATTAAAAAGTGATGAGTCTTCAGATGTTGAAGATTACAGTTCAGAAGTTGAAATTAACTTTTATGTTAATAATCATTTTTTTGATATTATTGAATTTTTTATATTTAGAAATGGCTCATTAAACATTAATAATTCATCGATCATCACTGAATTGGCTTGTGATATTGAGGGAATATTAGATAAAAAATGAAGAAGTACGCAATTATTCCAAATGAATTTATTTCTGACGGTATAAAATGGTTAGTTATCGAAAAAGACCCGCTGGATAGTGGAGGTTATTTTTTATATCACCATAAAGTTTTAGAAGAACCTTGTGTTTATGATGATTGGTTTAAGGAGTTGGAACATGCTTTACAAGCGGCTAAAGAGGATTTTGGAATTAATGAAAATGATTGGAAAGATTTTTAATATTAGCCCCGGGAAACCGGGGTTTTTAATGAAAAATACAATGAAAATATATTATCTATTTTTAGCAGTTTTGTTTCTAGTATCCTGTTCAACGGGCGAAAATAAAAGGACAACAAGCAATAAAGTCAGTGAACAAGCTTTGTCAGGAAATAAGTTGGAAAACAAAAGTGTCATGAATGGCAAACTTTCTATTTTGCTACCTTCAGGGTTTACATTGATGGGTTTAGAAATGCTCAAAGCCAAATACCCAATTGAAGGCTATCGCCCAACGGAAGTGTATACAAATGAGGAAGGAACAATAAACATAGCTTTTAACCATACCCAAAGTAAAAGCAGTATTCAGGAACTCACCAATTATAAACAGGTTTTTGAAAGTCAGTTTAACCAGCCGGGCATAGAGTTTTTAAAGAGCGAATTGAAGCAAATAAACGGCATTGATTTTATTGTAATGGAATTTATTACACCTGCTGTAGATTGCCGGATTTACAACCTTATGTTTGCTACAAGCCTTGAAAACCGTTTGATGATAGGTACATTTAATTGCACTGAAAACCATTTGGAGGAGTGGAAACCCTTAGCTAGAGAAATTATTAACTCAATAAAAGTACAGTAACATAAAAGCCGGAGCAATCCGGTTTTATGTTATAAAGCAGCACTATTTTTTTGCAAATAATCTTTAAACTTCTTTTTAGAAACGAAAGTTTCAATCAGCTTGAGCAGTAGTAAGCGTTCGGTAAACCCCGTATTTCATCTCTAAAATGTTCATTGACCTATGAGAGATTTATAGGGCGATTTTGATAGTATCTTCAGTTTACAACTTGAAGTTTTGAGGAAGAAGTTTGGCCAATTGGCTTCCTATACCCGTTTCCGGTAATACCGGTGCCTATGTGAATACTTTTACCAACGATGCTCCCGGAGTATATGGCGACAGCCGTCCGTATTCAGAAAATCTTTACGAGGCTTCTCCGGCAAATCGTGTGCTGGGGCAATATGGGCCCGGTATTAGTTGGTACAGTAACGATAAGAAGACCGAAATAGAACATCAAACAAATGGTACATCTGAGGTTATTAAATTTGATTATGCAAGTTCGTATTTCAAAAGGAATGGATATTACGCGGCTAATACCCTGTATAAAACTGTAACAAAAGACGAAGACGGGAAAACTTTTACAGAGTATAAGGACAAGTTAGGACAAGTCATTTTACAGCGGAAAGGCACAAATGTTGACACTTATTTTATATATGACGATTTTGGAAGAGTCATATATGTTTTGCCTCCAAATGTTGTAGACCAGACACCTGAAGCGTATATTTGTTATGATAACTATACACTTATGAAAAAGTATGCCTATGTATACAAATACGACTATAAGAACAATCTAATTATAAAACAATTACCCGGTTGTGATCAAGTTTACATGGTCTACGATAAAACAAATCGTCTGGTCATGTCGCAAGATGGAAATCAACGCGCTCAAACACCTGATAGATGGACAGTGTATAAATATGATATGCTAGGGCGGTTGCTTTACTCATCCGAAATAAAGGATGGTAACAGTCATACTTATTATATGAATCTTTTTAAAGATTTTTTGACTGTCGAAACTTTTTCAACCGGATCGTTGACTAATCCAATGGAAGAAACCGGCTATTCACGAAACTTCTTCATAGCACAACCAACGAGATTACTTACAGTAAACTATTACGATAATTACAACTTTTTAGTTAAATTACCAACAAATAAAAAAGATACCTTATCCTACGATTCTTCGAAAGAATCAATGAATTTTGGCATCGCTAAAAAAGATAGTGTCAAAGGATTACTAACCGGTACGCGCACCTATTTGCTGGATGGCTCCGGCACTTACATTGCTACCGCTATCTATTATGATGAACGTGGGCGTGTTGTTCAGACCCGAAGTACAAATCACCTGAATGGATATGATCTATCCTACAATCAATATGATTTTGCAGGAAAGGTGATGAAAACCCAAACGGATCATAAAATAGCCGGTAAAGCTTTTATCCCCGAAGTCTATACGTATACCTATGACCACGCAGGTCGATTGAAAAATACGACCTACCAGCTAAACAATCTGGCATCTGTCGTTCTTTCAAGTAAGAGTTACAATGATTTAGGCCAATTGACCGGCAACCTTCGTAGTAACTTAATCGAAACAGGGAGCTATACTTACAACATCAGGAATTGGGTAACTAAAATTAAAAGTGGAAGTTTTGAGGAGAACATCTATTATAACCCATCGAGTACCACTGCTTACTACAACGGAAATATAGCATCTGTTACCTGGACTTATGGTAGTGTGATAAAGGATTATACTTACAGTTATGATGAACTAAACCGCCTAAAAGATGCAACAACATCTACCAATACCAATGCGGAACATTTCACCTATGACAAACAAGGTAATATAGCGACTCTCACTCGCCAAAAAGGAAGTACAAGCATCGATAATTTAGTCATGACCTATAATGGAAATCAGGTTACTTCCATTACCGATGCAAGCGGTTCGCAGAATTTATACAACACCAAGGAATATTACAACAAAAAAGATTCACTCAATGAGATGTCCTACGACAATAACGGCAACATGATAAAAGATTTAGACCGTGAAATTGTAACCATTCGATATAATATCCTAAATTTGCCCGACACGGTCCAATTCAAGAATGGCAACCAGATCATAAACCGATATAGCGCCGACGGAAGTAAGCTGAGTACGATTTATTTTACACGGGTAACGGCGATTACATCTCCAATTATTCCAGGTAAGGTCTGTAACTGGACTCACACACCGGGTACAGTGATTAAAAGTGGAATGGATATTGTGGCGAATCTCGAGTATACACTCTCAGGAAACACAAGATATTTAACTAAAGTGCTAAATAGCGAGGGTTATTCAGATAATGTAACGAGTAATTCGTACTTTTATATTTATCATAAAGATCATTTGGGCAGTAATCATGAATTGATTAGAGCTAATTATGCCTTCAACACTACTCAGTATTATCCTTCAGGGTTGACTTGGGCAGAGGGAAATAGTTATTATGCAATGCCCAATAAATTCAATGGCAAGGAATTTGTTGAAATGCATGGATTTGACACGTATGATTACGGAGCGAGAGGTTATTATTCGACAATTGGAAGATTTACGACGATAGATCCCTGTGCAGAAAGCGACTATTCTATTAGTCCTTATGCCTATTGTGGGAATAATCCTGTAAATAGGATTGATCCGGATGGAAGACAAACAAGGAATTATTTACTTAATGAAGTTGTAATTAAGTCCGCAAAACAATTGGGAGATGAAGCTTGGAATTACTTGCTTCATGGTCATGGTAAAGATGAAGAAGGTGATGGTTATAATGTAAATGCATCGTATGGAATCACTAAAAAAACGATAGTTAAAGGGAATGATACAGGAGGGACTGCAGGAGTTAGAGCACCTGATTTTTATTCATTAAATGTTACAGTCGCAATACCCAATCCTATAACAGCAACTATTGTTGGATGGAGTGGAAGTATATCAATAGACAGACATGGACAAATTTTTATATCTCATTACGGAGTAGGTGTTGGTAAATCCGCTTTATCTGCTTCTGCAAGCTTAACTGCCAATTGGATGTTACAATCAAATAAACCTAAAGCGAATGAGACCTATAATTTCCTTTCTGGTCATGGAATTAGTATCGGTGGTGGATATTATGGAGGTGTAAATTGGGCTATTTCACCGACAAATAGCGGTACTAAAGATGCAATAGGAATTGGCCTTTATACTCCACAAGTAGGAGCTAGTTATAATTATACGCCAAAGTATTTAATCATTAATAAGCAATAGAATATGAATAAGATTATAACATTGTTATTATTCTCTATTATTATCTTCCTATTAGGCTATAATTTTACTTTTAATACTGTTAAAACAATGTCTAAATTTATATCACTTGCAAGATATGAGGAAGGTACTAAATTTTACAAAATTTTATCAAGTGAACACAATATACATTGGGTGAAAATATGTGGTATATTAATAATAATCTTTGCTTTAATTTTATTTGCAGGAATTATTACCTTGTATATCAAAAGGTATAGCAAATGATTTTCCAGGGCTTATATCTATTGTAAACAATAAAGCCCGGAATTAACGCCGGGCTTTATTGTTTTATACTATTCTTTCGTAAGCGTTTGGTAAACCCCGTATTGTATCTCTAAAAAAGTAGGCCTTTATTTTAAGAGAATCTCTAAAATGTTACTTATTATTGGTTAACTCTCAGGAAACGCAAGATATTTAAATTACAAAATAAGGCAAAATTCACAACGATCAGATAAGCGAACAGAGGATAGCGGTATGACTGACGGCGACTTCGACGGCCGGCGCAGTGAACGTGCCGATTCCGGCAATACAAAATATCGAAGGCACTTGTGACTAGATTTTTGTGCCGGAGAGGCACGTTACCAAGCAAGGACTAGTGAGCCGGAAGTTATGCCGCTATCCGATGGAAGCGCTGCTATTAGAAATCATTACTAATACGTTAGCGCTGCCATAGAAATCTTGCTCTTAAATAAAAAAGCCGCCCAAAAAATGGACAGCTTTTCCTTTATATTTAAAATCCAGCCTTATAGCCCAGCCTTAATTTTTTCAATAACAGCCTTAACCGCCGCATTCAAACCATCCGGTTTTTTACCACCAGCCGTTGCGAAATGAGGCTGACCGCCACCACCACCTTGAATGGCTTTGGCAGCATCACGAACCATCGTTCCCGCGTTTAGCCCGGAAGCAACAAGGTCGTCGCTCAACATAATAGTCAGCATTGGTTTGCCTTCAAAAACACTACCAGCAACGAAAGCCAACTTACCTTCCACTTCAGCGCGAAGCTGGAATGCAATATTCTTGATGGCATCAGGCGTAGCTTCACCTTCAAAGTGAATCAGTCTGGCCCCGTTTATTTCAACAGCAGTCTTCAGCAATTCGTTTTTCAGCTCTTTGGCACTTTCAGCAGCAAAAGCTTCCAGCTTCTTAGTGTTTTCCTGATTTTCAGCGACCAGCTTTTCGATGGCCTGTGTCAGATTGGGCGTATTGTTGAAATATCCGCGGATGTTGCGAAGTTCGTCCTGCATATCGTAGAAGAGCTCATCAGCTTTTGCGCTGGTGATGGCTTCGATACGACGGATACCTGCAGCAATGGAGCTTTCAGAGAGGATGCGGAAACTTCCGATCTGACCGGTTGCAGGGATATGGGTACCACCACAGAGCTCTATGGATTTGCCGAACTTGATGACACGGACTTCTTCACCGTATTTCTCACCGAACAAAGCAATGGCTCCCATGGCATTGGCTTCAGCTATAGGCGTATTCCGACTTTCCTCCAGCGGAATATTGCGGCGGATGGCTGCGTTTACCAGTTTTTCTATCTCGCGAAGTTCTTCGCTGGTCACTTTCTGGAAATGCGCGAAGTCAAAACGTAAGTTTTCCGGACAAACCAGAGATCCTTTTTGTTCAACATGAGTACCGAGGATTTCACGCAAAGCTTCGTCCAGCAAGTGGGTAGCTGAGTGGTTGCAGGAGGTGGCCAAACGTTTTTCACTGTCTATGACTGCCTTGAAAGACTGTGTGAGGTCAGTAGGGAGTTTGGAAGTGATATGAACGGTGAGGTTGTTTTCTTTTTTGGATGTCTCAATCAGGATGCGTTCACCTTCTGCTTCCAAATAACCCGAGTCTCCAACCTGACCACCCATTTCACCATAGAAAGGAGTACGATCAAGTACTAGTTGGTAGTAGGATTTTCCTTTTTGAATCATCTTGCGGTACCGCAAGATTTCTGCATCGCATTCGGTGAAGTCGTAACCCACAAACACCGATTCCTGGTCTTTCAGGATGACCCAGTCACCGGTTTCAACGGCAGCAGCGTTGCGGGCACGTGATTTCTGTTGTTCCATTTCGGCATTGAAGGCGTCATTGTCGGCAAGCATACCATTTTCGCGTAAGATCAGCTCTGTCAGGTCGACAGGGAAACCAAAGGTGTCGTATAAAGTAAACATGTCTTTGCCGGGCAGGGTATTTTTCCCGGTGGCTTTCAGTTCAGTCATAGATTTGTCCAGCAGACGAATACCTGTTTCAAGGGTACGGAGAAATGATTCTTCTTCTTCCTTGATGACTTTTTCAACCAATGTTTGTTGTGAAATCAATTCGGGGTAAGCAGAACCCATGGAATCAATCAAAGCGGGAATCAGTTTGTATAGGAATGCGTTGCGGCGATCCAGGAAGGTGTATCCATAACGAACGGCACGACGCAAGATGCGGCGGATAACATATCCGGCCTTTGCATTTGAAGGCAATTGACCGTCTGTGATAGAGAAAGAGATGGCACGAATATGGTCAGCGATCACACGCATGGCTATGTCCACTTTTTCATTTTCGCCGTAAGTGACACCGCAGAGGTTGCCGATTTCTTTCAGGATGGGTTGGAAAACATCGGTATCGTAGTTGGAACGTTTGCCCTGGATGGACATGCAAAGACGCTCAAAGCCCATACCCGTATCCACGTGTGTGTTGGGTAGTGGTTCCAGCGAACCGTCAGCCTTGCGGTTGAATTGCATGAATACGTTGTTCCAGATTTCAATGACTTGTGGGTCGCTTTGGTTGACCAGTGTCAGAGCATCCACTTTGGCACGTTCTTCATCTGTGCGCAAGTCAATATGTATTTCAGAGCAGGGACCACAGGGACCTGTATCACCCATTTCCCAGAAATTGTCTTTTTTATTACCATTTATGATGCGGTCGGCAGGCAGGAACTGTCCCCAAATGGCTGCCGCTTCGTTGTCGCGCTCCAAACCTTCGGGAGCATAACCTTCAAATACAGTAGCATACAATCGGTTTGGGTCTAACTTCACGATGTCAACCAGATATTCCCAGGCCCATTCGATGGCTTCTTTCTTGAAATAATCACCGAATGACCAGTTGCCAAGCATTTCGAACATGGTGTGGTGGTAGGTATCGTGTCCTACTTCTTCCAGGTCATTGTGTTTTCCACTGACGCGAAGACATTTTTGAGAATTGGCTACTCTGGTATATTGGGGGGTTGAATTTCCAAGAATGATATCCTTGAATTGGTTCATTCCAGCGTTGGTAAACATCAGAGTCGGGTCGTTCTTAACGACCATTGGCGCTGAAGGGACCACTTTGTGTCCTTTGGATGCAAAAAAGTTTTTGAACGATTCACGAATTTCCTTGGATGTCATGCCTTTTCCTGAATGATTGTTTGCCATCTTAACTGTTCTTTTTTAATAGATTTCTCAAAATCGGGTGCAAAAATACGGCTTTATTATTATTTTTGCATCTAAATACTCCGAAAAAGATACGTAAGTGTGAGCAAGAAAGTCAAATATCATTTTAATCCTGAATTATTACGCTTTGAACGTATCCAAAAGAATGCAGTGGATTGGATCAAATCGTTTTTACTTCATACTTTTACAGGCATCTCCATGGGGCTTGTGTTTTTTGCTGTCTACCTGACTTTATTTGAAACGCCTGATGCAAAAAAGTATAGAGAAGAGAATGTGAGACTACAGAGTCAATACAAGGTGCTGCAATTTCAGACCAAACATGTTCAGGGAATTTTGTCTGACCTTCAACAAAGGGATGATAATCTTTACAGGGCTATTTTGCAAGCCGAACCCATACCTAAGGAAATTCGGGAAGGCTCCTTTGCCGGAACCAACCGATACGAATCTTTTTCAGATATGGACAATGCTGAGTTGGTTACTTACACCACTCAACAGGTAGATCAGCTCTCTAAAATGGCTTATACGCAGTCCAAATCGTACGACGTGCTGATCAATCTGGTCAAGAACAAAGAAGTGCGACTGCTTTGCCTTCCTGCTATTCAACCTGTCCTGAATAAGGATATGAAAACGATTGCATCCGGTTATGGTCGGCGTATTGACCCGATTTACCATGTTCCAACTTTCCACAGTGGCATGGACTTTTCTGCACCTATAGGTACCGATGTCTACGCAACTGGAGAGGGTAATGTGACTTTAGCCGGTTGGAAACAGGGTTATGGAAATACCATCATCATCAATCACGGATATAATTACCAGACACTGTATGGCCATTTAAGCAAAATTAATGTCAATCAGGGGCAGAAAGTGATGCGTGGTGATATTATCGGTGAGGTGGGTAGTACCGGAAAATCAACAGGTCCACACCTCCATTATGAAGTTCATTATAAAGGGGAACCGCAGAACCCATCCCATTATTACTACATGGATCTGTCACCGGCAGAATACGATCAAATGATACGAATATCGTCCAATTTTGGGCAAACGATGGATTAAACCACTTAAAATAAAAAATTATGTCTGAAGATTCCAGAAAATTGTTTTACTCTATCGGAGAAGTGGCTGCCATTTTTGGCGTGAATGAGTCCTTATTGCGGTTTTGGGAGAAAGAGTTTGATACCATCAAACCCAAAAAGAATTCAAAAGGTACCAGATCGTATACCAAAGAAGATATTGAAAGCATTCGTCTGATATTTCATTTGGTCAAAGAGAAGGGTATGACCTTGGTCGGTGCAAAAAGGCGCATTAAAGAAGATAAACGTGGCGTTTCTTCTCAAGTGGAACTGGTAAATCGTCTGACCAGGGTTCGGGAAGAGTTACTGAATCTTAAGCAAGAAATAGGTCAGAACGAGCTGGAAAAGGCTTAGGATTCATCCAAAAGCACTTTGCGGTGAACCAGCTGCACATTCTTGATCTTGGCGATTTTTAGGCATAAGTTCTGAATGTCTTCCACATCACGGACAAAGAGCTCGATGGCACCCTTGAAAATACCGTCTTTTGTTTCAAACATCAGTTTGGTCATATTGACAGACAACTCATCAGATACAATTTTGACAATCTGACTAACTATACCTACTGCATCTATGCCTCTCAATTCAATCTCTGCGGGGAAGAACATTGTTTTGTGAGTGGCCCATTCTGCTGAAATTATTCGAGGTCCAAAGCTGCTTTTGAGTTTCACGGCAATTGGACAACGTCTTTTGTGTATGGAAATGTTTCCATTTTCGTCCACATATCCAAGAACATCGTCTCCGGGAATGGGCTGACAACATTCGGCCAGTCTATATTTGGTTTGAATAGCTTCTTCTGTAAGAAAATGGGTCGCTTTAAAATCGAAAGGTTTAGTATCAATTGGTTGGGAGTCCGGTTTCTGTTTGTTGCCTAGTCCAAAGGTCGATTTCCAGTATTTTATCAGCTTATTTTCATCTTTTTCCTTGACAGACAGTTCTGACTTAAAAAGCAGCACTTCTGCATCACCCAGTACCAGATCACCTTGACCCACTTTGGTCAGCATGTCATCTTTGCTTTGGCTCTCAAAGTGTTTCTGAAGCTTTTCCAGGGCTGTACTATCATAAGAAATGCGAAGCGAAGCAAAAAAACGAGTAACCAATTCTTCACCTTGCTTGATGAATGGCTTATTGTCTTTTCGGAATCTGGCACGAAGTCGGGATTGTGCGCGACCGGTGGTTACGTAGTTCAGCCATTCATATTTGGGAATCTGATTCCTGGAAGTCAGTATTTCAACCTGGTCTCCGCTCTTCAGAATATGACTCATAGGCACCAATTTGTGGTTGACTTTGGCTCCGATACAGTGGAATCCGATTTCAGAGTGAAGGTCAAAAGCAAAATCCAGGGCTGTTGATCCTGCTGCCATCGTCTTGATTTCTCCCTTTGGTGTGAAAACAAAGATTTCCGATGAAAAGAGGTTCATCTTGATGGTATCCAGGAAATCAATGGCGTTCGGTTCCGGATTTTCCAGTATTTCCTTGATGGTGTAAATCCAGCGGTTGAGTTCGGTTTCTTCTTCGATCTCTCCAGTCTTGTATTTCCAGTGTGCAGCAAAACCGCGTTCTGCGATTTCATCCATGCGGTTGCTTCTAATTTGTACTTCTATCCATTCTCCGTCCGGGCCCATGACTGTGACATGAAGCGCCTGATAACCATTTGCCTTTGGGCTACTTACCCAGTCTCGTATGCGGTCAGGATGGTGTTTGTAAACATCCGTAAGGACTGAGTAAATGTCCCAGCATTTCTTCTTTTCTTCTGCAATGACGGCAGGGTCAGTAACCTCGGCAATGGTGTCAAAAATAATTCTGACAGCAAGTATATCGTATATTTCTTCAAAAGGAAGGCCTTTGGTCTGCATTTTGTGCCAAATCGAATAAATGGACTTGGTACGGGCTTTCAGTCGATAACTGAGTCCCATCAGATCCAGTTTTTCCTTGATAGGTGCTGTGAATTTTTCGTAAAGCTCATTTCTGGCAGCAGCAGTACTTTCTATTTTATTGAAAAGCTCAGTGTAAGTGTCCGGATGTTCGTATTTAAAACTAAGGTTTTCCAGTTCCGTTTTGATGCGGTTTAAGCCAAGTCTGTTCGCCAATGGGGCATACAAATACATGGTTTCACCTGAAATTTTATATTGCTTGCTGGGGAGCATAACGCCCAATGTTCTCATGTTATGGAGGCGGTCGGCCATCTTGATGAGCACGACTCTGATGTCTTCCGCCATGGTAAGCAAAAGCTTTCTAAAGTTTTCAGCCTGAGCAGAAGCTTGTTCCCCGAAAATACCTCCCGAAATCTTGGTGAGTCCGTCAACAATGGAAGCAATTTTCGGACCAAAGTTTTTTTCAATGTCTTCAACAGTGTATTCAGTGTCTTCAACGACATCGTGTAGCAGCGCAGAACAGATGGAAGTGGAACCAAGGCCAATCTCTACGCAACAGATTTTTGCAACCGCCAGGGGATGCATAATATAAGGCTCTCCTGAACGGCGCTTGATCCCTCTGTGTGCATGGTTGGCAAAATTGAAGGCTTTGGTTATGATATCGACTTTTTTGCGGTGATTTGAGCTCAGATAATCCTGTAAGAGTTCCTGAAACTTCTCATTGATCATATCATTTTCCGCCTGGCTGAATGTCGAAAGATCTTCCATTGTCTGTCAATGTTAATAGATTTTCAAACGTTGTCCAGGTTGAAGTATGGAAGAATGGATGCCGTTCCAATGTTTCAACTGTGTAATATTTACATGATGTTTCTTTGCAATCTCTGATAACGTATCCCCACTGCGTACTTTGTATATATGGTATTTTGAAGGGGAACTGACTGCTTTCGCTATAGGGGAGGGTTCAATAGTCATGGGCGAATTGATCAGTGAATCTGCCATATATCTGGATATACTGTCCTGATTGTCAATGAATGCCAGCGTGTAATTAGCAGGCATGCAAAGTGCCATTGGTTTTTCAGGTGTTCCTGGTATGATGTTTTTCCGATATTGAGGATTCAGCTTTTGAAGGTTTTCTTTTGAAACCCCGATTACGGCTGAAATCTGGTCAAAATGCATCTTGTTGCTCAGCAAGACGGTGTCGGTATGCATAGGGTATTCAGTCTGTACCGGACAAATCAGGTGTTCCTTGTTATAACTCATCACATAATTGGCAGCAATGAATAAAGGGACATATCCGCGGGTTTCGCGTGGAAGATAATAGTAGATATCCCAATAATCTCGTTTTCCGCCGGATCGTCTGATGGCTTTGTTTACATTTCCGGGGCCACAGTTGTAGGCAGCAATGGCCAGATGCCAGTCTCCAAATATCCCGTAAAGATCTTTAAGGTAGCGAACGGCAGCGTCAGTCGCTTTGATCGGGTCACGACGTTCGTCCACCAGACTGTTTATTTCCAGGCCGTACATTTTTCCCGTACCAAACATGAATTGCCATAAACCAGTTGCACCGGCCCAGGAACAAGCGTTTGGATTCAGTGCTGATTCGATGACCGGCAGGTATTTAAGTTCATTTGGCATGCCGTATTTTTCCAATGTCTGCTCAAAAAGCGGGAAGTAGTAGTTGCTGACACCCAACATGATAGCTACTTGTTTTCTTTTCCTTCCATTGTACATATCGATACACTGCCTGATGGATTTATTAAAAGGCATGGGGATGACGGTCGGGAGTTCCGAAAGACGTTTTATGATATCTTTGTCAGAAAAGTAAGGATCGATGGAATCACTGGGACAATCCTGATCTATAGGAGTGAATGTTTTTACATGCCATTCCTGGAATAAACTGTCCAAATTTCTGTCAAATCCTTCAGGAAGACCTATTTCGGTATCTTCACCAGAGTGACCGAAGTAGTCACCGGCGTTGGGTATGCTATCGTTTGAATAAGTAGATAGACAGGCTGTTAACCCGGCAATCAGGAGTAGTACTCTTTTCATATTTCGATGGTTTTTTTAGAAATGAAATGCCAGACTCAGTTCAACTCCCCCTATACCACCATTGGGTGTTGTTGGAGGAAGAAGCGATAAATCCGGACTGATGTCAAAGTCATAAAGCTGTGCATCGACGTAAGCGTCAATCATGCAAATCAAATAAACTCCGACAGCGCCAATAAAACTTAAATCACGTGAACGCCTGTATATTTGCTGACGATTTTTAAACACCGTTGAAAGTTGCATAGCATCGCTTTCAGTGTAAGAAGCCGGTAACAGGTTCATATAGCTTTTCGTGTTCGGATCTTCATCCGAAATATCCCTATAGGCGTTGGTATAGGCATTGTAATATTTCTGGTTCCAACCGATGGCGTATGCCACACCTACTATGGCTGCCCCTACAATGGGCAATTTCCAGTAGCGTCGGTTGTAAAGTTGCCCCAAACCCGGGCATAAGGCTGAATACCAAATGGCTTTTTGAGGGTCTGGCTTATATACCGCCAGTGATGAAGTATCCGCTGATACTACTTTTGCGGTATCTGGTAAATGGATAGTTAAGTCATCGGAAATTATATTGCCAGATGAATCTAACGTAATGTGATGTTCAGTTGAATCTTGATTTAACTGAACTTTTTCCATGGAATCGGATACTGCTGCATTTGCGCTGCTCAATCTGGTTCCGGGAAGGAGGCAAGATACAAAAAGTAAACTTACCAAAAGACAATATGTACGGATAAAACTTCTCAATATATTAGCTTAACATTTTATCAAAAGCAATTAGTAAGTTTTCCAACTGGCTTTCCGATTTGAAAGGAATGGTGATGGAACCCTTACCTTTATCGGTTATTGAAAAACGAACGTTCGTTTTCAGTTGTTCAGATAATATTTTTTGCAAAGCCTTATATTCTTCTGGTGTTTTGCCTGTTTTTTTCTTGATCTTTAAGGTCTTAGGTATTTCGGTACCTTCAGAAATAGCCCTCACGAGCTCTTCTACTTTACGGACAGAATAGCCGTTCAAAACGGTTTCTTCATAAATGGCCAACTGTAAGGTCGGATCTTCAATGTTGACTAATGCGCGGGCGTGACCCATATCAATCTTGCGATTCTGAAGACCGATCTGAATTTCTGCAGGGAGTTTAAGTAAGCGGATGTAGTTGGCAATTGTTGCCCTTTTTTTTCCGAGACGTTCACTCAGTTTTTCCTGTGTCAGATTGTAAATTTCCTGAAGTTTCTGGAATGCCAAAGCGATTTCAATGGAGTTCAGGTCTTCGCGCTGAATATTTTCAATCAACGCCATTTCCATGACGGAATCATCTTCCGCAGTTTTGACCCAGGCCGGAATCTGTGTAAGTCCAGCCATTTTTGCAGCTCTGAATCTGCGTTCACCAGCGATGATCTGATATTTACCATCAGGCATTTCCCTCAATGAGATGGGTTGAATGACACCAATGGTTTTGATGGAGACACATAAATCCTGCAATGCCTCTTCGTCAAATTCATGGCGTGGCTGGTCCGGATTTGGGTAAATCTTTGACAGTTCAACTTCGTTAATGTATGAAGAGCCTTCAGTACGGATTTCTTCCGTGCTGATTAAAGCATCCAAACCTCTTCCCAAAGCATTTTTTTTAATCATAAAACTTCTATCGTTTTGCATCCTGACACACATGATGCCGACGCAATATAGTAAATTATTTTTTATTTCTCTGAATGATTTCGAGGGCAAGTTGCATATAATCAACGGAACCCTTAGAATCAGCATCATAGAGCAAAACAGGCGTTCCGTAACTTGGAGCCTCGCTCAGTTTAACGTTACGCTGGATGATGGTGTTGAAAACCAGATCGCGGAAATGACGTTTCACTTCTTCTGCCACTTGTTTAGCCAGACGTAGACGTGAATCGTACATGGTTAGTAAAAATCCTTCAATTTCAAGTCCGGGGTTCAGTCTGGACTTAATGATCTTAATGGTGTTCAAAAGTTTGCTGATCCCTTCAAGTGCAAAATATTCGCATTGTACGGGTATGAGGACAGAATCAGCGGCAGTCAGTGAATTGACAGTAATCAGACCTAATGATGGGGAACAGTCTATCAATATATAATCAAACTGGTCCTTGATCGGATCCACTATTCTTTTCATGATATTCTCTCGGTCCGGAATGTTAATCATCTCAAGCTCTGCACCAACCAAATCTATATGAGAAGGAATGATGAACAAACCTTCCATCTCCGTCTTGAGAATGGCATTTTTCGGATCAATGTTATTGATTAGACATTCGTAGATGGTACAATCCAACGATTTGACATCAATTCCAAATCCCGATGAAGCATTCGCTTGAGGGTCAGCATCTATAACCAAAACTTTTTTTTCTTGTGCTGCCAATGAAGCCGCTAAATTGATGGTTGTTGTTGTTTTTCCAACACCACCCTTTTGATTGGCCAAGGCAATAATCTTTCCCATAGAATATGTATTAACCGGAAAATGATTTGTTCATTTCCGGCTTTTTTTTGTTTGTGTTCAAACATAAATTCAACACACAAAGATAGGGAAAAAATTTAATAGGGAGCAGATAGAACCCTTTTAGGTTATCAACAACCTCTTATAGTTTGTTAATAAGATCTTGGATATTTATGTACCTTTGTCTACTATTTAACTGCTTAACAATGGAAAAAAGACCTTTGATTTTGCTATCAAACGATGATGGCTACATGGCACCGGGAATTCAGATCCTCATAGAAGTTTTACGACCATTCGGCGATCTGCTTGTAGTTGCTCCTCATTCCGGACGTTCCGGTATGTCTGGTGCTATTACTGTTAAAGTGCCTTTAAACCTGATACTTGTAACTGAAGAAGAAGGCTTGAAAATATACAGAAGCAACGGTACACCAGTGGACTGCGTGAAGTTGGCACTGAATCAGCTTTGCAAAGACCGTAAACCAGACATTGTCTTTTCCGGAATCAATCATGGTACCAATTCTTCTGTTGCCATTCATTACTCCGGAACCTTAGGTGCTGTGATGGAAGCTTGTATGAATGGGATACCTGCTGTGGGATTTTCTTTGGATGACCATACACTAAAAGCTGACTTTGAGCCATCAAAACCGTTTATCGCAAAAATTGCCGCACAGGTACTAAAAAACGGTCTGCCCGATGGGCACTGTCTGAATGTGAATATTCCTGCCATACCGATACTTAAAGGTATCCGTTTGTGCCGCCAGGCTAAGGGACGCTGGGTGGAAGAATTTGACGTGCGTCAACATCCGAACGGAGGAAATTATTATTGGCTGACCGGACATTTTCAAAACCACGAGCCTTTAGCACAAGATACCGATATGTTTGCCATGGAACAGGGCTATATTTCGGTGGTACCTTCTCAGATAGACATGACAGCTTATCCTTTGTTGGAACAGATGAAAAGCTGGAATTTGTAACTATAACAGCAAACAGTATGAACTATTTTTTGGTGGCAGGAGAGGCTTCCGGCGATTTGCATGCGTCCAATGTCATGCGCGAACTCAAGGCGCTGGATCCAAATGCAACGTTTCGTTTTTTCGGGGGTGATAAAATGGCTTCCATTGGTGGTGAACCGGTGAAACATTACCGCGATATGGCTTTTATGGGTATCGTTGCTGTCGTAATGAATGCGCGTAAAGTGCTGAATAATCTGGATTTATGCAAAAAGGCTGTTACAGATTGGAAGCCGGATGTCCTGATTCTGATCGATTATGCCAGTTTCAATCTGAAGGTTGCTAAATACGTTAAGGAAAATATACCCGAACTTCCGGTTTATTTCTACATCTCTCCTAAAATATGGGCCTGGAAAGAATACCGCATAAAATCTTTCAGGAAGTACATTGACAAGATGTTCGTGATTTTACCTTTTGAAACCGATTTTTTTGCCAAACATGACTTCCCGGTCGAATATGTGGGGAATCCCTGTGTGGACAGTATCGCTGATTTTCGCTCACAACCTTTTGACGCGGTCGCTTTCAAGGCTAAATACAATCTGGATGAAAGACCTGTTTTGGCGGTTCTGCCAGGTAGCAGGAGAGCTGAAATAAAATCGAACTTACCTTTGATGCTGGAGGTTGCCCGGAAATACCCTAAATTTCAGGTAATTGTGTCAGGTGCCCCAGGCATTGAGGACAGTTTCTATGCACCTTTTGTTGCTGAGGATACCAAGTTGGTTTTTGGAGAAACGTATAAATTACTGGAACTGGCATATACCGCTTTGGTCACTTCCGGTACTGCCACACTGGAAACCGCTTTGATTTCTACCCCTCAAGTTGTTTGCTACGCCTATCGCGGTGGCAGCCTTCCAAACTGGATTTTCAAGCAATTTATGCATGTTCCTTACATCAGTCTGGTCAATCTGATAGCCGACAGAATGGTGGTACCTGAATTGATGGGTGTCCTATTCAATAAGGTGCAGCTAACAGCAACGCTTGAACCTTTGCTATCTGATACCCCTGAAAGAAGAGCAATGCTTGAAGGGTATGCAGAAGTTCAGGATAAACTTGGAAAACCAGGTGCAGCGGCCAAGACAGCATCACTAATTTATCAGTCTTTGAAAAAAAATAAGTAAAGACAAACCTTTATACTTTTAGATTCATTGTATCTTTGCATTGTAAACAATTTGAAATGAGAGAAATTCTGAATAATATCCAGTCACTTTATCTGCGAAAGCCCGTTTTATTTATTCTCTTGCTGAGTATGCTTCTCACTTTGCCCTGGATAGGGATTGGTGATTTTTACACAAAAGGTGAACCAAGAGAGGCCTCATTGGCTGTCTCCATGCTTCAGCACGGATATTGGGTGTTGCCGGTAGGATATGCAGATGAAATAGGCTTTAAACCACCTTTGATGCATTGGATTGTTGCTGGTTTTTCTATGATTACAGGAAAGGTCAGTGAAGCAACTTCGCGCCTGCCATCTGCTTTGGGGCTTATCGGAATGACGGTTTTTACCCTGATTTTTCTCCTTCGTAGAAAGTCAAAAATCGAAGCAATCCTTTCGGCGCTGATTTTACTCTCCGGTTTTGAAATGCATCGAAGTGGTCTTGAATGCAGGGTTGATATGACCTTGGCCTTCTTTATGTCGATGGCTTTGATGGAGATGTACAGGTGGGAGGAAAAGCAACTCAAAGGATTTCCGATACTGCTGGTCTTATTGCTTAGTTGTGCCAGTTTGGTCAAAGGACCAATTGGTATTGTTTTGCCCTGCCTGGTTTTTGGTGTATATCTGGTTATTCGAAAATACTCTTTTTGGAAAGCGCTTGGAAAAAACGCCCTGGTGGCTGTCCCGGCTTTAATGATCCTCTTTGTTTGGTATTATATGGCTTATCAGCAAGATGGTCAGCGTTTTATAAACATTGCCTTTGCAGAAAATATTGGACGTTTTCTGGGAATGAAAAGGGATCAGTTGGGCATTGATTATAGTTTGGGTCACGACGGACCTTTTTGGTATTATTTTCCGGCAATAGTGGTTGGATTTCTGCCTTGGTCTCTGGTTTTGATTTTTGCAGCCTTTACGTTCGGGTATAAGAAATGGTGGAAAAAGGTTAGATCCTCCGAATCATCCTGGTTTAAACGTATAGCAGAGATGGATAAGATGACCTTATTCAGCGCTTTGGTAGTGATACTTTTTATCTGTTTTTATGCCATTCCATCCTCCAAACGAAGTGTCTATATTCTACCTGCATATCCATTTGCTGCATTTCTTTTGGCTAAGGTTTTCCTGTGGGCAGAAGAAAAAAAGCCTTTCATCTTTACAGTATTAGGAAAAATTGTTGGAGCTATAGCCGCTTTGTTGCTAGTCTTATCCTGCGCTGCCCATTTTGTCAATCTATCCGAAATTACTACCCTGATACCTTTGGATACTAAAACCACCAACGATGTTGGCTTGTTTGCTGATTTTTTCCTGAATCCCGGATGGTTGGGCTATTTGCTTTGGTTTTTCTTGCTAGTCGTATTTGTGCTTTTTACCGGATGGATTCGAACAAAAAATGTACGGACTCTTATTTTTGGTATTTTTACGCTCTTTATCAGTACACAGATCTTTTTAGAAGGAACGCTTTATCCTACATTTAAAAACGGGAATTCTTTACAGCCTGTTGCACGTGAATTTCAAGCTTCGTACGACATTAAGGGAAAGACGTATGTCATGAATAATTTGAAGTTGTATGCCAGTATTTATGGTCTGAATTACTACATGAACAATGATTTCAAGAATTTCGAACTGTTTTTGCCCTCCGATGGCTATTTGATTATTGGAAAGAAAGGTATTTCCCTGATACGTGAAAAATATACCGGTAAATACGATTTTGTTGTTTTGAGACAGACCAAGAAACGTTATAATGAATTTAATGATGAGATCCTTCTGTGCAAGATTGTTAAAATCTAAATTTCTGAGATATGGTATAGTTGGTTGTACTGGTCTGATTGTTGATATGGGCATTTTCTATGTGCTCCATGAAATTTTAGGGGTAAATTATGTAATTACCAATATTATCAGTTCAACTTTTGGGGTTATCAACAATTTTATCCTGAATAGTCTGTTTACTTTTAAAGTGAAGAATAAGCTTTTTAGACGTTTTGTCTCTTTTTATCTGATAGCCTTGGTGGGAATGGCACTGAGTTCCGGATTGCTGGTTTTAATGATCGATGGGTTCAAGATGGATAGTATGATAGCTAAGATGATTTCTGTACTGATCGTTGCTGTGCTCCAGTATTTTTTTAATAAGAAGCTTACTTTTAGTGAAAATAGAATTTTGTCCAATTTTTTGAAGCCTTCCAGGCAAAAATAAAATTTGTATACATGCAAACTCTGAGTCTTATTGTCCCTTGTTACAATGAAGCAGCCGTAATTGAAGCTACTTACGAACGTTTTAAGAAAGTGATGGATGGTTTAAGCGATATTCAGCCAGAACTTATATTTATCAACGATGGAAGCAAGGATAATACCGGTGAACTGCTTTCTGCCATCGCAAAGCGGGATAGCCGGGTGAATGTATTGCATTTTTCCAGAAATTTTGGCCATCAACCTGCTGTTACGGCTGGTATACATTTCTGTAAAAGCGATCTTGCCATCATTATGGATGCCGATCTTCAGGATCCCCCCGAATTAATTCCTGAGATATTGGAAAAACAAAGGGTCGAAAATGCAAATGTGGTTTATTGTGTTCGCCAAAAACGGGATGGGGTGAGTATTTTCAAGAAATTCAGCTATAAACTGTTTTATCGTTCCTTAAATAAACTTTCCGAAGTTCCATTTCCTCTGGATACAGGCGATTTTCGTCTCATTGACCGAAAAGTGATGGATGAATTCAATCATTTTCGGGAAAAGAATAAATACATTCGTGGCATTATCAGTTGGGTTGGCTTTAAACAGATTCCCCTATATTACGAACGGGATGCACGTTTTGCCGGTGAAACAAAATACCCTTTAAGCAAATTGATGCATTTGGCCGGAACAGCTATGCTCTATTTTTCCAAAAAACCCTTGAAAGTGGCTGTAGGTCTGGGTTTTCTTTCAGTCATGATCGGTATAATTTATGCTATCTGGATCATTCTTGGTAAAATTTACGGATTTACGAATGCTAGTTCGGGATGGAGTTCCATCATTGTGTTGGTCGTATTTTTTGGCGGTGTGCAATTGCTAACCATCGGTGTGCTGGGGCAGTATATCGGTATCATTTTTGATGAGGTGAAGGATAGGCCGGAATATATTGTGGAAAAAGAGGAGAGGTATGATGAATAATAATAATAAAATTTTTTAATTCGTATGTTTCTGTCATTGTAAAGAATAGTCGCAATACCTCTGGCAGAAAGGATATTGCCTCCTGCAAAACTATTTTCTGGTGAAGAAACCCTAAAGGAGTTACGCCTATTTTTCTTTGGGAACTTTTAATCCTGCTTCGCGTGCTTCACTTATACCGATGGCTATTGCCTGCTCGCGGCTTTTTACAATTCCACCTTTACCGCCTTTGCCTGATTTTAATTCTCCATGCTTAAATTCATGCATGACCTCTTCGATTTTTTCCTGAGCTTTTTTGGAATACTTTGCCATACTACTTTTGTATAAAATGGTAAACTTGTAATTACTCAATAAAGATGGATACTGTTAAAGCGAAAAGTGCTACATAATTTTAGAAATATATTGTATTATTCACGCATTTCAAGTCTGCTCTGATTTTGATTTTGCTCTGCCGGATACGCGGGTCGATTATGCCAATACTATTCTCCTCTTTATTAAAGGGTTTTTGTCCAGAAATACATTTTGGGTTCGCATTCTTCAAAACCAAGACTTTTATACAAAGACTTGGCTGCAACATTATCTTCCCTCACTTCCAGCGTTATTTTACAATAATCACGTTCCCTGGAAATATGCACCAGTTGTTCCATGATAAGTCTTCCCAACCTCTTTCCCCTGAATTTTTGATGTATCACAACATCATGTACATACAAATAGGGTTTTAATTTGAATGTTGAGAAATTCACAAAACAGGTAGTTAAGCCTGCATATTCTCCATTAAATTTAATAAAAAGGACAAAGGCCGAAGAATGTTTTGACAATCCATCAATCAAAAGTAATTGCTTCTTTTTATCGTGTTGCGGATAATCACCCATTGGGTCACTCATGTAGTGATTTAATAAATCGACCAATGCAGTAGTATGTTTCGGATTTTTGAAATCGCAAAATTCAAAATCTATTTTGTCCATGTTCGTTTTTTGTGTTAAATTTTTTTGGTTCAATTACATATTTCTTGATTCGAATGCCCATTATTCGTTCTGTAATCCCTGGATTCATACTAAAATATATATCAATATGCTAATTTGAATTATGTAACGGGTGTTTTTTTAACTAGTTTGTTAAACTTCGTCCTTCTTCGTTGGCTGAAAGTGTAAAACTCTTTGAGGAAATGGTATTTCAATACCTTCTTTTTCAAATGTTTTCTTAATCCTTTTGCGCATTTCTCCTGTTACTGCCCATTGTTCCATAGCTTTAGTCTTTCCGACAATTTTGATACTAATGGATGAATCATCCAGTGAATTCACACGCAAAAATTCTGGAGCTTCAATGATGGAATCCTTCCAGGCGGGATCGATGGCTAATTGTTTACCTATTGAATTGACAACTTCTGCTACATGATCTAAATCAGAATTATAGGCAACACCAACGTTCAAATTTATTTTAGCATAAATTTTGGTGAGATTAGAGACAATTTTAATTTCTCCATGTGGTATATAATGAACAGTTCCGTCCATATCTCTTAATGTGGTGACACGCAGGCTTATATCTTCGACTAAGCCAGAGATTTCACCAACGCTGATTACATCTCCCAATCGATATTGGTTTTCAAAAATGATAAATATACCCGTAATAAGATCTTTAACCAGATACTGGGCACCAAACCCGAATGCTACACCGGCTATACCAACAGTGGCTAGCAGTGAAGTGGTGTTTACTTTGAACTCATCCAATATCATGATACTAGCTACCATTACAAGAATAGTATTGAAAGTATAGGAGAAAATTTGGACCAAAGTTTGCATGCGTTTTATTTCTGCATCTACCGTCAAAAATCTGTCGGAAGCAGTGGCTGCTTTTACAATTCTCTGTATAAATTTCTTAGCAATAACTTTTATTACCAAGGCAGCTATTATTATAAAAATGATTTGTATCCCGCTGCTTAAGGCCCAGTCCAACAAGTTGGACAACTTAGTCGGTATTAGATCAATGAAGTGTTCTTTGAACACAAATTGCTTTGCAATAATTTCTAGCATGATGATTGGTCGTTAATGGTTTGTATTCACAAAACTACAAAAAAATCAAGTCCTATCTATTTTTATCTGTCCTGCATAAAAAAACAACCTGCAATCTCCTCTAAACAAAAAGTTCAGAGAGGATTGCAGGTTAATGGAAAAAGGCAAAGAAAATGGAGCTAATTAAATATGTTCAAACGCCTGTATCAGATCGGCTTTTATATCTTCAATATTTTCAATTCCTACAGAAATTCGGATCAATCCTGGTTCTACACCGGATGCCTTTTGTTCTTCCGGAGAAAGCTGTTCATGTGTGGTAGAAGAGGGGTGAATGATCAGTGATTTAGCATCACCAACGTTGGCCAGGTGGCTCAACAATTTAACGTTGTTGATCAATGTGTCTGCATTTTTTGGGTCACCTTTCACTTTGAAAGTCAGCACACCGCCAGCGCCTTTGGGGAAATATTTTTGGGCCAGTTCGAAATACTTGCTGCTTTTCAATCCGGGATAATTCACAAATTCCACTTTCGGGTGTTTTTCCAGCCATTCGGCCAATGCCTGTGTGTTCTGGATATGACGTTCCATGCGCAATGAAAGTGTTTCAAGTCCCTGCACCAAAAGGAAGGAGTTGAACGGGCTGATGGTGTTACCAAAGTCGCGGAGTCCTTCTACGCGGGCGCGGATATTAAAAGCGATATTTCCAAAGGAACTGCCTACGCCAAATACATCGGTATAAACCAGTCCGTGATAACTTTCAGCAGGTTTGGAAAAAGATGGGAATTTACCGTTGCCCCAGTTGAAATTTCCGCTGTCAATAATAATTCCACCCAGGGAAGTGCCGTGACCGCCTATCCATTTTGTGGCCGATTCAACGACTACAGCTGCGCCATGTTCAATGGGTTTGAATACATACCCTCCAGCGCCGAAGGTATTGTCAACAATCAATGGAATATCGTGTTTTTTGGCTACAGCAGCAATGGCATCAAAGTCTGGAACATTCAGTTCGGGATTACCAATGGTTTCCAGATAGATAGCTTTGGTATT
>Ga0209430_1000905_pt1 | contig 24934 bp, 64 predicted proteins | sample BarGraIncub1133A_FD_184504 | JGI IMG/M metagenome (GOLD analysis project Ga0209430, IMG submission 184504) | Arctic peat soil microbial communities from Barrow, Alaska - Barrow Graham LP Incubations 11-33A (SPAdes) (version 2) | ecosystem: Environmental > Terrestrial > Soil > Wetlands > Peat... | reverse complement strand
CCGGACCACTTGACGGGGGGGGGTCAGAAGGTGTAAGGTTCACCCATAAGCAATACCGAACGAAAAGCAGTACAGACTAGCGCAGTAGCGGGAACGCCTTCGAAGCCAAACCCAAGCGCGGCGCCTAGTTGACCACCAAGTGAGTCACCGCTTTACGTACGGGCACAGGGACCACAAGTTTAGGCAAGGGACAACGCTACAGGTCTTGCGATTCAGGGCAACCCTGACCAACGCAGGACGGGCGCTTACTGATCGAATCGGACCCCTGCCACGTAGTTCGCACACACATAGAAGGGATACGACATGACGCTTGAGCGCGACACGCGCCGAACGCTGGGCAAGATCAAGCGCACTAACGGCGTAGCGGGGCAGGTGTCCTACGCGGTCACCGTTACATACGCTGGCGAACCTGCCGAGCTCGTAACGTTCGTCGGGAACGTGTATGGCGGCCCAATCTTGATGCTTTCGCACGGTCACCAGACCTGGGTAGCCGATCCAGGCCGGCAAGGGGTGGAGTTTTCTCCCGAGTGGGTTAGGAGGTTTTTCGCCTGACGGTAGGCAGCCCGACTAGGTCACCATGAGTGGGTGAGTGCAAGCCTCACCACGGGCACGTTAGATACTTCGCACACACATAGAAGGGCACGTCATGAGGGCACCGGATTACGACTACTTCCGTGAGGATGGTACGGGGGTCAGTGAGTACGAGCTTGACCAGGAGTTCGCTGAGATGCTATTCGAGGTCTTCGGCTACGCGTCTATTGCCGGCGGCGAGTACGACCCCGCCAAAGCGCTCCGCGACACCGACCCCATTGCCTACCGTTGTGGGTTTAACGATTGGGTGAGCGGCGAACTGTACGACGGCGCGCTGTACGAGTCTGACCCCACGGCAGACACGGACGACGACGACGGTTCAGACTGGAGCCTTTCCGAGTTCACGACCGACGACAAGGGGGTCTAAGGGCAAGACTGACACAAGGTCACCCGTAACGGTACTAGGCAGGTCCGACTCCTGCCACGGGTACGCATACTTCGCACACAACGAAAGGGCACGTCATGAAGGCTTGCGAGTACATCACGACCGAACATCACAGCAAGGATCGCGTGACCGTGTGGTGTGGTTATGCCACTCCGGTCATTCTTTGTGGCCGTCATGCACAGGGCAACCTGACGGCAATTCTAGGCAAGGTACGTCAGGAGGTGCATGTCTGACAGTAGGTCACCCGTGACAGGCGTCTAGGTGAGTGCAAGTCTCACCACGGGTACGAGTTCGGCAATCCGCCGGCAATTCACAGGAGGAATACATGTTCAATCTCGTCAAGCATTCCACGTACAAGGGCGTGGACATCTTCAGGAATGGATACGGCGAGTATGAGTACACACTCCCCAGTGGCACGGGCTACGTGTCCCCAACCCTGGCGCGCGTCAAGGACATCATCACAAACACGCGGAAGGCGTGACCATGCGCACACAGCAGGAATGGCTGCTCAACTTCTACTCGGATCGCATGTATGCGATCGAGACAACGGGTAGCGTTGACGAGCTCGGGTACTTCGCACTGACGAGCGTCGGCGACGAGTCCGAGCAGCGCGCCATGCTGGAAGACTTCGAGTGGGGTCCGGCCGACGGAGACATCGAGGACGGGCAATTCCTTGAGCCCGGCTGGTACGTCGTAGAGAGCACGTCGCAGGGCAACACCTGGGGAACGCGCTACAACAGTCGCGAGGTAGCGCGCGACGTATGGACGGGCATTGAGATTGCCTATGAGAACTTCAATGCGGGCAGCGAGGACTTCTGACATGACGACCGACACGCGACTGACCACGCTTGACGCGGTGAGTGACCACAAGGTGAGTCTGAACCTGGGGCTCGGAGACTCATGGGATGGCGGAGACGTCTGGGGGTCGGCCATGATCGAAGCGTTCACACTCTGCGACTGGCTCATGTTCAAACTCGGCGCCCCGGACGTGATCCCCGACGCGATCGGCTTCGACCCTTCGTGCTTCGGTGCAGATGACAGCTCGTACGAGTGGGAAAACCTGGAGGAAATGTGGCCTGACGCCGGCCTCACGCCGGAGGACGTGGGTGAATACCTGATCCTACTCAATGCGCTATTTGACGAATGCGAGACACTCGGATTGGACTACTGACGTGACCACACTCAAGGTCGGAGACAAGGCACAGGCGAACGTTAGCGGAGGTTGGCGCTACGTCACGATCACAGGCAAGCATCGTCGGATGACGCTAGCGAACACGCGGCAGACATTCTACGACCTCACGTTCGATGGGTTCGGAGGGCTCACGCGAGCGGTTGATGTCCACCACTCGCACGTGGTGAAAGTTTGACAGAAGACAGCCCGACGCAGTACGCTACTTGTAGCGGGAGGGTGCAATTCCCTTACCGGGCACGTACGTCGCACACATCGCACGTCACACACAACCAGGAGACACGGACATGACCACCATTGCCACCAACGATCACGCGCTGGCGCACGTCATCGATCGCACGTCGTTCGCGAATCGCCAGCACTCGCTCTGGTCGGAGTGGACAAGCCTGCCAGGCACGGGCGAGGCGCCGCCGGCCGTAGTTGACGCAATACGGGAAGCCACGCGCAACCACACGGAGCGCGTTTACGTCGTGTATTCGTACAGCACGCCGATCGCATGGGCGCGCGAGAATGAGCCGCTGGCGGTGCCGGACATCCGGTACTCAACCACGACAAGCCAGCACCAGTACATCGCACGCGGCGCAGGGCACGTCGTACACATGGGCGACCCCGGACAGGTCCGCAAGGGGCGCGGGCACTCGCCCTACACGGCACGCGGCGGGTGGTGATCAGCAACCTTGACAGTAGGTAGCCCGACTAGCAGGCAGGTGAGTGCAAGTCTCACCACGGGCACGGGTACTTCGCACACAACAGAGAGACAGATCATGTTCATTAAGAGGACCCCGGAGGAACGGGCGGCTATGCAACGCGAACTGGAAGCACGGTTCCCGCTGGGCACGTCGCTGACCTTCGACACGTACAACGTTTCCGGCAACACGTTCGAGACTAGCGGGGTGGTCGTAAGACATGCGCCCGGTTCGGTGTACGTCAAGACCGAGTGCATGGGCACTCTCGTGCTCCCCCGTGAGCACTTCGGACGGATCAAGGTCTGACAGAAGGTAGCCCGTAATGGGAATGCAGGTGGGTTCGAGTCCCCCCACGGGCACGCTGCGCATACTGCGCACACATCGCACAGAGAGATTCACATGAACATGGACGCGGCACGGATTGCCTACCTTCAGAACTTACTCGACGCCGAGTGCATCAGCTACGGCGAATTGCAGGAGATTGAGCACGAGTTCGCACAGCTCGACCCGGCAACCCTGAGCGACCTGCCCCAGGACGCCAGCGCGGGCGACATGCTTGACGAGCTGTACGCCTACGGCGTCACGATGGGCGGACGGTCATGAGCAACATGTCAGAGCTGGACGCCAGGATCAACGAGGCCATCGAGAAGGATGCCGGGGGCGACGTCACTACGTTCGACCTGGACGAGTCTCGTACTGCGCACGCGAACGGGTCGGTCACTTACGCCTACCCGATCATGGAGGAGTTTTACCCGCCCGCGCCGCGCTGGGCCATGTTCGTCGGCTACACCTACCGAGACGGCGTACTTCTACATGGCCCGGACTTCGCGGAGTTTCGTTCTGACCTGATGGGCGGCCGGTCATGAGCGTCACGGTTGCGATGACCTACGCGAAAGCCTTGCGCATTGCGCATAGCCCGGGTCGCGCGAGTGACATCGAGCTGAGCCTGGCGTACGACAGCCTGGAGGAGTACGAGCTCATGCGCGAGATGGACATCGACGCGGAGCTCCAGGAGTTTGACGACAGGGGCGCGTCGCTGGCACTGAACATGCTGGACGTGGAGATGTGCGACCGGGAACGTTACTTTCCCGCGTGCTCCCGCGCCGGTATGCGAGAGGCTACCCGATGAACGCCACACCGATCGCAGAGATTCACACCGTGCTACTCCCGTCTGGTACTGGTCACTACGGCATCTGCGATTACACCTGTTGCGGACGTTGGATCGGATCAGGCCAGTTCGGAGACTTCAGCGTCTCGTGCAAAACGTGTCTCCGAATCTACGCGAGGCTGACAAGATGAGGGCCGTTGGGACCATTGCCTACGTCGGAAAAATCACGGCCATTTTCGTCGGGTTGCTACTCGTGTCGCTACTAGTGGTTATCGGCCTCATTGTCGTGATCGCGTTTCTCTTCTTCGGAATGTCGATGCCGTCATGACCAGGGAGTGGGGCGCCCCGTACGTGACGCATCCCTACCTGACCCCCGATGGTCCGGTATGGATGTATCGCAAGGGCCAACGGGTCCGGTACTTCGACGAGGATGGCGTACAGATTGGCCCGGAGCACGCGAACGTCGCACCGGCGGTCGCCTACGCACACGCCCAGGGCTGGCGGTGGCGCTGGTGATGCTGTACCTCATACTTGAGCTCGTGGACGCCGTACATCTCATCGTAGGGTCATACACGGGCACTGGCGCAGACACTACGTTCCTGCCAGTCGCCTACTGGAATCAGTGCATCGACATCGGTGCCATCGCACGCCAGGGCGTAGACCTTGTCGTACACATCCTGAGCTCAAAGTAACTCAACAAACACTCAAAGAATCGAGCACGAAATGACCGACAATACCTGCATCGCACTGACCGAGCAGATGGACGCCCAGCGCGACATCCTGACCCTACTTCGCAACCACATCAACGGCGACATCGCAGAGGACCACAACCCCGAGACCTGCGAAGTGTGCTCCGAGTACACCTCGGTCGAGCCGGAGGAGGCCGCCGCCGAGCGGTACCTGGACGAGCTGCCGCTGGAGGTCGTCAAGGAGGTCGGTACACCTCTTGCCGTAGTGCTCACCACGGGCGGCCCGCACATCGAGATTGTCAAGGACTCACGGGGCGGGTCTGCTTACCTGGAGGGTTACTGGAGTAGCGAGCACATCACGCGCCACGACGAGGTCTTCCAGTGGGCAATCGACTACTTCATCCCGGAGGACTGACATGTACGACATTCTCTTCAAGCTCAACGACTACCGGGGCGACGCCGTATGGAACATCATCTACGACGTAATAAACGATGCCGCGACCGAGGCCCGTTGGGACGATAGCAACAGTGACGACTTCATCGGCCTCGACGGACTCCACTACGGCTACCGGCCCTCAGCCTTCGGTGGCCCGTGGATCATCGTGAAGGACTGACATGGCGACATGGCTAACCGCTGATCCGCATTTCGGGCACGCGCTGGTCGCCAAGGATCGCGGATTCGACACGGTAGAGGAACACGACGACGCCTTGTTTTGCACCTACGCTAAGGCGTTCCGCGAGGGCGATGACATCTGGTGGCTCGGCGACATGGCGTTCGATGGCTGGAAGGATCGCCTTCGGGTGGTAATGCGCGCCCTGCCAGGTCGTCATCACCTGATCCTGGGCAACCACGACCGAGCGCACCCGCTTAACTCGCGGGCGCAGGACTACCAGGCCACGTACTTCGCACTGGGGTTCACCAGCGTCAGCCTGTTCGCCCGCGTGTCTTACAAGGGCAAGGGTGCCTTCCTGTCGCACTTCCCGTACGTCGGAGACGATGGAGACAGGGCGGATCGCTTCGCCGAGTGGCGGCTGCGGGATGAGGGCAAGCTCTTGTTCCACGGGCACACGCATGGGCGCGAGATGACCACTACCTCGCCAGCCGGCACAACGCAGGTCCACGTCGGGCTCGACGCCTGGGGGTTATCCCCGGTATCCATCGCCGAAGCGTTCACGGCGGCGGAGGCCATCTAGCACACGCCGAAGTGTAGATTTGACAGAGCGTAGCCCGCTAGGGTACGCTACACGTAACACAGCAGGTAGTACGTCGCACACATCGCACATTACACACACGATCAAAGGAGCACTACATGACAGAACCCACGATCTTTCGTTGCGATCGACACTCGTTCGTGACGATCGCCGAGACCCTGCACGCGAACGGCTACGTGAGCCGCGTCGTCAAGTGCAAGGACTGCGACAAAGAGAAGCACCTCAAGGCGGTGGCCGCATGAGCTACACGCCCGGCAAGCCGACCTCGGTCTCTTCGATCTACGAGAAGCTGAACGCAACGCCGATCGAGCTTCGCGGTACGCAGAAGTTGCGGGCCAAGGCATCCTCACAGGTGCTCATGTTCGTGCTGGACGAGATGCGAAGCGACCACGAGCTGACCGACGACGACCGCGACATCCTGGACGACTGGTTCATCGCCTGCTCGGGCTGGACCCTTTACGGGAACGCCTACGATCCCGCGCATGTCTTGGAGGGCTGATGAACCGCATCGCCATCACGGTCAACGGGCACATCGTGTACTGGGACGTATCGTACGGGGTCGCCATAATGCTGTTGCAGGCCATGGTCCAGACGTTCGGCCCTGCGAAGGAGGGCTGATGATGCTCCCCGATGGAGTGCTTCGCATGGGTGAGTTGGTACTGAGTTCACGCGAGGCGGCAGCCGCGCTTCACCTGTCCCCGGGCACGCTTGTGCGCTGGCGCAAGGAGAAGATTGGGCCTCCGTACGTGCAGATGGGTGGCCGGATCATGTACCGCCCGTTCGCGATCCAGCAATGGCTGACCGCCAATACCGTTGACCCCGGAGAGAATGCCGCATGAGCGCCACGGAAGGGCGGCTCCCGCCAGTGGTGACGATCGATGATTCCTTCGGTGAGATTGCCGACATCTGCATCAATACGGCAGTCATCGAAACCGCGATCACGGTCACCGACTATTATCGCGACCTGGCGACCATTGTCGAGCTGAACCTGTTCGACCTGAGCCGGCTCATCGAAGTTCTCACCGTGTCCCGCGACTTCATGAAGAAGAGGCAGTCGTGAACCTCATCGCAATCAACGGATTCGACGTACTTGTCGGACTCGCCGTGACGATCACTCTCATGTATGTGCTGATCGTCCGGATTCCCAATCTCGCACGTTGGCTGGGCGTGATCGCATGACGATTCCAGCACGACCCATCACATACCTGACCCACAAAGGAGACACGCACATGGAGAAGACGCCCTACCTGAGCCCGATCGACTGGCCTATTCGTAACTCCCGGGCTGCCGATGCGCTGCCCGTTGGGTCGGTGACGGCCGGCTTGACCGGAACCCCGTACACGCTCGGACCCGATGGCTGGGTAACGTCCGGATACGAGGACGCCCCGTTCACCAGTGCCCAACTGGGATACCCGCGCAAGATTCTCAGCGTGCCCGCCACCCTGACAATCGACCACGCGCAGGCGCTCGATGTCGGGGCTGCCGTGGACGCGATTAAGTACGCGGCCGACTCGTACATGGGTGAAGACGACGAGGAGCCGCTGCGCCGACTCCACCACGCCGGCTACGGCATCGTGAAGCTGGCGGCATGACCCGCCGCCTCGTCATCGCCGCCGTTGTCGCGGCATTCTTCATCCTCGCCATCTGCTGGTGGCTCGCCAATACGGTCGGAGAACTGGAATGAGCATCACGAGTGAACTCGACGCGATGGGGACGGTCATCGCTCCAGAAATCGCTGATGCCGCTGTCCGCTACATCAAGGGCATCGACATCAGCGACCCCGAGAAGGCTCACGCAGAGATCGACCGCTTGCTCCGGGCGCTTGTCCCCGTAGACGTACGTAAAGCGTGCGAGGACATCGAATCCCGCTGCGCATGGTGGGCGACGGCGTGATCGTCACCACGCAGCGAGCCCGCTGTGACGAGTGCCCATTCGAGAGCGGGGAGTACCCCGACAGGACCGCGCTCTACGCCTACATGCTCGACCCGAGGTCGGACGGTAAGTGGTACCTGCGTCGCGGGCGTCACATCTGCGGCGGCTGCATCATTGCCCGAGCCTGCCGGGTCTTTGGGCACGTACCGGACGAAAGTAACGATTGGCAATGCACCCGTTGCATGGAACGCATCGGGCCATCGTTCGCGTACGCCGAGGCGTGTCACTTCTGCGGCACGATCACCAGGCTTGATCGCGACTACAACGGAGCTCCGCATTCAACGCAGGACTGTCGGCCCGACCTGTTCGAGCATGAGATTGGCCCGATCTGTAGTAGCCCGGGTCGCTGGTGCTGGTGGGATCACCTCATGGGAAAACTCTCGGAGAAGGGCTACAACTTCGACAGGCAGGCGGAGGCGGCATGATCGTCAATAACGAGGATGGCACGCTGACTATCGCCTGTGACATGTGCGGCATTGGCTGTCGCTCGCCACTGGAGGGGCATCTGACGCCCTCCGACGCATACGAGCGTGCAAGGCGTCACGAATGGCAAGCGGACCCGTACGACGACGATCTGTGCCCGCCGTGCATCATCGCCCTCAAGAACGCCGAGCGGTTCTTCGCGTTCCCCGTACGCTACGTGATAGGGGGGAAGGCAGCATGAAGCCAACGCCCTTACCCGTGCCGGATGAAGTCGCCGGCCTTACCCTCAAATCAAAGGAGTCCGTATCGTGAGAAAAGAAATCAGTGAGACAGCATCCAATTACGCCGACGAGGCTACCGTACCCGTGTGGGAAGAGTTCCCCGTAATTGGCGAGCCGTGGACTGAAGTCATGGACGAGGAGGTGGGGCAAGTGGCCTACATCGCGATCGCCAGAGCCTTTGAGGATGGAGCCAAGGCTGCACGTAAGGCCGCCGCCAAGGCGATTCGGAAACTGTGATGACCGGACCCGACGACATTCGCAAAGGCTTCACGTTCACGCACGAAAGCCTCCTCGATCCCGACTGGGAACCGAAGGGCGAACAGACGTACCTGGACTGCCCGAAGGCCCGGTGTATCGTGACGTACACTACTCAAGGGACCATCTTCTTCGGGTACGTGGGCACGCCCATCTCGGCATTCCGCGCCAGCCGTGGCGCATTTGCCAGGACGTACGTACGATGAACGACGACGACGACGGCTACTTCACCGACATGCGCCGCATCGACAACGGGCATGGTGACTACATTGACCCGCCGCTCGAAGAGGGCTGGCCCATGTTGACGAAGCTGGAGTGGCAACTCGCTATGCTGCGCGTGGATACCGGGATCAGGATGACCGTCCAACCCGGCAACCACTGGATCGACGGAGTCAAGTTGCTCGACCAGTTCTCCTACTCGGCGATGAACCACGGCTGGAGTCCCCGAGGATTCCACGAATCGTGGGACTTCATCAACGGCGTCAAGGATGGAGCCATGCTGGCGAGGGAGCAAGGCGTCATGGGCGTGAAGTTGGTCGCGGTTACGGTCCCGATCGCGGGCCAGAAGGTAGGCACGCGAGACAACCCGAAGGGGTTCCCCTCCCAGGCTAAGCGATGGACCCAGCCCGATTGGACTGGCCCTACGGCACCCAGGAGAATCCCAGAGGCCGACGCGGAGACTAACTGGGCCGTGGAGTTTCACAGGAGATTCCTCGCCCGCGCGCCCGAGGTCTCCTCTGCGATTGACAAGATTACGGCTGGCACTATCAACGCCTCTCGGCTCACGGTAGGAACGATCGCCGACACGCTCCGATACCAAGCGCAGAACACTACGGTCTTGTCCGACGAGCCGGTGGACAGTTATGAGTGACCTTGAGCGGCTGGTGGCCGAAGTTCAGACTGGAACGCGCGGATATTCCGAGGGGGACCTCCGCGCGGTTGCCGGGTACCTGGCCGCCGCGTCCACCGAACTGGAGGCTGAAGCGCAAAAGCTGCGAGACCGTAACCGCGTGCTGGCCGAAGCGGTCGTCAAGCAGACGAATCGCATCATCGAACTGGAGCGTGCGTACGAGGTACTGGAGGGCACGTACAAGCGGTGGCGGAAGGAATTCTATGTCGCGGACCCGTGGGCGCGCCTTGTCTGACCTGTACGCGACCGACTTCCGATTCGCCTGCTCAGATTGTGGACAGTTCGTTGCCGCCGCCAGCGTGCTTGGGTCTCACGAGGACGACGGCTACGCGCTTGTCGGCATTTGCCGACGCCACGGAGTGACGGGGATTCGACGGACGCCCGTGCGATGGGCGACGGACGACCCGGACATGGCCGCAGAGTGGGATAGGATGATAGCCGAAGAGGCCGCCCTGGGCCGTAAGGTTGAGGCGCTCTCGCGCGGCTATCGCAAAGCGTGGGAGCAAGTCTTCCGCTTCGCCGCTGCCTTCGCTGAGATTGACGTACGATGAGTGAGGCATGGACGCGGCGCCCGGCACTGATCGACCCCTGCATTGTCGCGATGAACCAGTGGGCGTGGGAGCAGCCGCCGAGACACCCCGAGCGTCGGCCAAGCCTCGCCCAAGTGGCCGGGGTCGAGTTTAACCAGACGTTCAACGGGTGCACATGGAAAGTCTTGGTCGGTGGACACGAGGAGAGTCGGGAGTCTGCACAGGTAGCGGCGGCCCGGTTCATCGAATCGCTGAGTTTTGACGGGCGATGACAACCTGCTGCAACGTACTGTAAAAGTGTTACAGCAACACGAACGGCCCTCGCCGCCTGGGAGGGCCGTTCTGCTGTACCCGGAGGCGTTGCAATAAACCCTATAAGAGTCTAGAGGTTTCCTGCAACGTGCTCAATCGTATCAGCTAGATACGGTTACGCACCCCACCTCAAAGCGTGCTGTAAGCGTGTCATCCAGTTGCTTTACTACGATTACCAAACTCGTTCCCACTAGGGGTGATGGCTCCCCCGGGAGGACTCGAACCTCCAACCCTTCGATTAACTTGCACTACAACTTACCCTATCTCGTGTAATCGTTCGGGAGCGTGAACCGCCTCGGACTAGCACGCTTTCAGGGGGTCTGATAGCATCGCCCCTAGTCGCAAAGTGCGGCTCAAAGCGCGTAGGAGGTACAGGATGAGGCCAGCGTTGCCCGCAGGGGCACACGGCAGCATGAGTTTGAAGGAGATGTCCGCAGGCGGCTGGCGTGCGACGACCCGCTACCGCGACTGGAGCGGGGACTTGCATCAGGCCAACCGCTTCGCGCCCACCAGGCAGGCGGCCCGACTCAACCTAGAAGCGGCGCTCAAGAACATCCTCGCGGCATCGGCCGGAGGCGCGGCGGTCACGAGCGAGACCACCCTTTGCGAACTAGCCGACCTCTGGATTGAGGAACTGCCGTACCTGCCGCTAGCTGACGCGACGAAGCGTGTCTACCGCTCCATGCTGAACCATCACATACAGCCCAAGGGTTCCCCCCTGAGGGCCGCGCCGATTCGGACACTCACTGGTGCCAAGCTGTCCGCCGCGTTGCGTCAGGTGGCAACGTCGAGCGGCCCAGGGGCAGCTAAGACATTGGCCTCGGTCTACCGCAACCTGTTCGGCTTCGCCATGCAGCACGAGGCGCTGGAGAACAACCCGACACGCAACATGATGTACGCGCCCAGCCAGTTCAGAGACAACCCTCACCCCAAGGCGAAGTCCAAGGGCGGGCAGGATCGAACCAGGGATCACGACAGGGCGTTCACTGACGACGAACGGGCGGGCATTCTCAACGAGGTACGCACCAATCCGTACTACGAGCTGTACCAGCTCCGCATCCTGGTGGAAGTCCTGGCCGGCACGGGCGTACGCATAGGCGAAGCCTGTCGCTTGAGGTGGGCACACATCGACTTCGAGTCTGGACTGATCCGCGTCCCCGGGACCAAGAGCGCTAGCGCTCGGCGTGTAGTGGAAGCCCCCGACTGGCTACTCGCGACGTTGCGAGAGAAGTATGAGGAGTGGCACCCGGGACCTTTTGATCCGGTATGCCCGAGCCCGATGCTCAAGTGGAGGGACAGCTCCAACTCGATCCGCAGCCTCGGGCGGGCGCTCGAATCGATGGGCTACCCGTGGGCCACGAGCCATACGTTCCGGCGCACCGTTGCGTCGAAGCTGGACAGGGCTGGCGTCAGCGTACAGGAGGTGGCGAACCAGCTCGGTCACGCCCAAGTATCCACCACGATGAACGAGTACCTGGATCGTCGCGCCATACCCCGGCTAGGCAAGCACCTGTAAGGCAGAAAAACCCCCGCCCCCCTAACGTACAAGGGGACGGGGGTTCAACGTACAAGTGGACTACTCCGGCATGAAGGAGATGGCGATAAGGATGAGGACGGCTATCGCAAGTCCGATCATACCGCGCCGTCAGTCAAGTAGACAACCTTCTTGCCGACGCTTCTCGCGTATAGAATCTCGCCGCGTGTGGAGCTGCCGATGTAGCCGCCGGGGTTGACGACATACACCCAGCTCGCGAGGCGAATCTTCCACACGTGCAGCTCGTCAAGATCGACCTTCTGCTTATCGGTGATGGAATCCCCCGAGTGAGCGAAGACGCCCGGTGCCAGAACGATGAATCCCTGGAGGGTTAGCTCCCGGTTCGCTTCGTTGATTTCATCACGGAAGCGCGTCGAACCACAGATGCAAACCATCTCCGGGGCATTCATACCGTCAAGCCGGGGAAGAAGAGCACGATGACGACCGCGAAGAGGACCGCGATGAAGCATCCCGTGATCGCCGCCAGCGGGCCGTCGTCGGCAGTCTTGCCAATAGCCCCCGCGAGCAGGGAGATAAGGAGAACTGCGAGGATCACGAGAAAGATGAGAACGAACCAAGTCATGCTGCAACTCCAATCGTATTGTCGGGTAGAACATCCGAGAACAAGGCGGCGAAGTGCCTGCGCTTCCAGACGCTTCGCTGGAGCAGGCTGGAGAACAGGTTTGCCTTCCGGCGAGCAATGCGCCGGCGTCCGCCGTTAGCCTCGTCGCGGAGGTCGCCAATGTCAGCGACAAGGTGATCCTGCACGGTCATGACCGGAAGCTCCAGAACTGCGGCCACCTTGCGCACCGTGCAGCCATTGCCGTAATGCAGGTACAGGGCTTCACGGTCGCGCAGTACGATGTAGCACGAGTTCCACGCCCGCTTCATGTCGATCATCTCGGCCATGCTCCCGCCGAGATGCGACGGGTTAGCCCCTGCCTTGGGCATGTCGGGATCGGGGGCGTCCTCGCGACTCCAGCGCCCACCGTTGAACATGTAGGCAAGAAGGTCCTCAACGTCGTCTCGCGTATAGGTAGTCTTCACGACTCGTCCTCGAGGGGAATCTCGTTGGCGCGTTGCGTCTTGGCATCTTGGCGCAACTGGTCGATCCGCTGACGTGCGGCGTTAACGGTCTTCCAGACCACCCCGCCGGTACGTTCCGGGCGTACGGCGAGCCAGAGGTAGACCTCCTGCAAGGCGTCCTCCACCGAGAGGTTCCAGCCGTACGCCTCGCGTTCGACCATGCCCTTCAGGCCGGCCATCAGTTCGTCGTTGAGGATGAAGCCCCAGTCGGTGTCGGCCTCGGTTGTGATGTCAGAGCGAAGCGGGATCATCGGATGACCTCGATCGGCCCGAAGTTGCCATCGCTCGTGAGCGCAACTACGACGCCCGGATTGCCCGGAACTCCGCTACGCTGCCGCCACCACGCACTCTCGGACTCCAGGGATGGCACCTGAACGAACAGGAGCTTGCCCCAGGTGTCCAGAACGAAGTGGTGGAGGTGTCCGGCCAGGAGCACGTCAACGCCCGCTAGCGCCCCTCCGAACTGCTGGCCCTGCCACCACGTCCAATGCTTGCCGGGAGCGTACTGGTGGCCATGTACGTGGCCGATGACGGTACCTGCCACATCGACGGTGACGCTGATCTGATCCACGCCAGGCGTGAACAGCTCGACATGGTCGTACGCCTCGGGGTTCATGGCGAGCGCGTCGCCTACGGCAATCAAGCAATCAGTGTCGAAGTTGTCGTCGGCCCTGGTTGCCGCACCGTTGGCGGCCGTGATGCGGCCGTGATTGCCGGGGACCGCAGCCATCGTCAGCCGATCGACAAGCGGAGCGAACGTGGTTGCGGCGTACAGCATGATCCGGCGTACGATGCGGAGCTGGTCGGTCAAGCCGAGCGGCGTACGCCAAACGTTCTTGCCACCCTGCGACTCGAAGCCCTCGATGTGATCGCCCAACCACGCGATGTGCGCGCTGCCGATCTGGAAGCCAGTGTTGCGGTACCACTCCAGCGTCCCGGCAGCCTGGCGGATATAGTCGAACGCACGACCAACCGTGCCCTCGATCCCATCTCCATCGCATTTGCCGATCTGAAGGTCGCCGATTGCAAGGACGAACCCGTGCTCGCCCGAGCCGACACCGACGTGGGCTGGCGCATGGTTTGCGACTGCGCGCTCCCAGTCGAAGGTGTCGATGAGGGGGCTGGCGGCCATCATGCGCTCAAACGAATAGCGCGTGGACTCACCCTGCTCGCCGTTCGCCATCGTCCAGTCGGAGCGGCGCATCCCAGTGACCTGCCACTCCTCCGGCTCGTAGCCGTTGGCCGTGAGGTAGTCGTTCACCCTCGTGTCGTTGACCACGCCAACGTGGTCGTTCATCTCGACACTGAGCTCGCCACCCTTCACCTCCAGGCGATTAGTGAAGGCGGGTGACTGACCCTTGAGATGAACGCCAGGGTTGCCGGTGGCGAGTAGGTCTTCGAGAAGCTTGCTCATTGGCTAGCTCCTTCCCTCGCCAGTTCACGGCGAAATGTACGAATGGTTGAAGCGCTGGCCTTGTAGCCATTGGCGCGTAGAACAGAGGCGACAGCCTCTGCGGAATACATGCCCGACACGAGGTAGAGCAGGAGGCCGTCACGCTCGTCTTCGGGTGACGCCTGCACAATCTCGGCGAGGATGGGGAAGTTGTCGATCATAAAAAACTCGCCTCCCATGCGTCCGCCATCTCGACCTGTACGGCCTCGAAGTCGGCGGCGACTCGCCACCATCGCTCGGCGGTTGCCTCATCGACCTCGATTCCCCTCCTGGAATAGCGAGACTCTTCCGTGATGTCATAGACGGGATACCACTCGTCCCTGTCGATGTAGACCTTCATGAACTCCCTCCTTGCGCATTACGCGCCATGCGCCGAATGGTTGCCGCCAGCTTGATGGCTTCCTTGGGGCTGAACATTCTCGAATCGTCGTTCCCGCGAAAGCTGAGCCCGACCTTCCGAACGATCGGCTCACTACGAAAGCCGGGTCCGGTCAACCAGAGGGCCGGGTGGCACCACACCTCTACATCGTCGGCGGTCATGTTGTCGTCATCGCTCATGCCGGCTCACCTCCCGCTTCAAGCGCCGCAGCCTGGAGCTGTTCGCCCAACTTGGCGGCGGTCCTGGGGTGAAGCGTCGAAAGGATGTTGGCACCGTTCAGGAACAGCACAACCTTCCCGCCTTCCATGTCAGCCCACGTTTCAAAGCCTTCTGCCGTGCCGTCCACGTCATACCGGCGTGATCCACGGTTGAACCAGCGGGCCATCAGACGCCCATCGCATTCTGGTGCAGGACCCAGTCTTTGAGCGCGTACAATTCGTGGATCGTTGCGACGAAGATGCCCGTCGATTTGGCGTAGCAAATCACACCTTCGATATCATCCCGGAGTTCATCGCCGTTCACGCACTCGCCCCAAGCGAACGCCGCCAACGCGCCGTCCTCCATGTACCAGTATTCCGCGATCTTTCGCGCAATCCGCTCGATAATGGGCTCTCCCGTCATGTTCCATTCGCCAGCCCAGCAGGCCACGTCGTCCAGTTGAATACCCATGCTCATTCCTCTCCACTTACGGGTGGGCGGTCGTCAGTGCCAATCTTGCGCAGCATGAACGACACCATCGCCAGGCAATGCCAGGCTGCATGTGCCATGTGATATAGGCCAGACTCCTCATCGGCGTCCTCGCCCGCCCAGAACTGCATGGCGTGACGTTGCATCGCGTTGTAGGACAGTGACCAGTCGTACCCCTTGAGGTAGTTATAGGCGTCATACTTTTCGGCCCCCATGCCGGCGACCTCACCGAGCACGTAGAGTGCTTTCGGATCGACAAACCCGAGCTGGCAGGATTTGGTGGCTTTCATGCCACCCGTAGCGGAGGTAATACGCACCTCACCCTCGTACTGCTCGACCTTGTTGATGTAGATGCCGAAGTCGAAGTTATCCGGGTGAACCGCGTCAGCGCGCGGGTAGCAAGGGATACCTGCGGCCAGTGCCGTGCGTATCTCCAGGAGGGCACCGATTGACGCCTCCCAGCCTTTCAGGAGTACGAGGTAGTCAGAGGTCAGCACCTGCTGAATGTCCCAGGAGAGGGCATCCTTCAGACTGAAGCCCTGCTCCGACAGGTCCTCGTCGCCGTTCATCCCGGTGGTATCGACCCCGCAGTCCTCATCGTGACGGGCGGGATTGGCGACGATAGTATTGAGCGGAGCCCCCGCCTTTAGGTCACACTCTGCCTCGTAGAATGCGGGGAAGTTGAACTCCGGGTACCCACGCATCGGTCCTGCAATGTAAGCCTTCATACGCCCATCGCCTTCCTGATCTTGGGAATGGTCGCCATCCCGCTCGTGACGACAGCCGGGAACAATGCGTCCGGTGCCTGAATGAACAGCGTCGGTACTCCGAGGATGTTCCGTCCCAGGGCCTCGTCGGTTTCCACGTCCACGTCGTGCTCCACAAACTCGAAGTTGTACGCGGCTGCCAGCCTCTTCACCTTCGGCTTGAGGGTATGGCAAGGTTGGCACCAACTTGCACTCCAGTAGTCAATGCGCCCGTTCATAGGATCGCCTTGTAGTCGAGGGCGAACTGCGTGGCGGTGAAGATGCGGAGCCGGCCGGTCGCGCTCTTGACGATCCAGTCGCCCCAGGATGCGATTGCCTGCCCGTTGGACAGTATGACCCACCGGAGGGCAAGCGGATTGACGTTGGCGATACCGACATTCGCCTTCGGGTCGAGCGCCTTGATCTGCTCCTCGGTGGTGACGCCGATGATGACCCGAAGGGCCTCTACGACTTCGGGCTTGCGGCGATAGAGGGCGCTCATGCGGCAGTCCCGCCCAGGTGGGTGTCTTTACTGAGGCCGTGGGCGGTGGTGAACGTGGCGACGCCATGCGTTCCGGCCGACATGGCAACCGCCCCGCCCAGGTAGATGTCCTCGCGGGGCTCGACGTAGTAGGCGTCGCTATCTACGAGCCTATAGCTCTCGAAGCGCGTATAGTTGGCGGCGAACGTCTCGGCTTCACAGAACCAGAGATTGCCTGTCTCGCTCCTGACGATCCAGTCGCCGAAGCAGAACTCACGCTCGCCGCTGGGGAGCATGATCCATTGATCGAAGGCGTTCCAGTCGGGGCTGACCATGACGTGCTTGTCGAATGCTCGCAGCTCCTCGCGGGGCGTATTGAACTCGACCTGAATAGCATCAACCACGTCCACCTCGTTCCGCCTGTACTTACTCATCTGAATCCTCCTCAGTTAGCGCCCACTCGGGCGACCTCAACATCTGGTTGTACTGCCGTTCCATCTCGTTCTTCAGGGCTGCCGTCGCCTTCGCATCTAGAACTTCCTGGCGGGCGGTAAGCTTGCGTTGCGTGTACCACTTCGCTGCGGTGCCGTGGTGAATAGGGATGACCCACATGCGAGCCTGCTCCATCGTGGCGGTTGACCAGAACAGGCTCATGGCTGCCGACTTGGCGGTGGACTCTGTCCCGAAGTTCCCAAGGCAGACCTTCGTGGCCTCCTCCGCGTTACTCAGTGCGAGCCGCTTACCGCCCCTCCGTGTCACCTGACCGACGACCGTAAACTTCGCCCTAGCCTCGTAAACCTCCCAGGCCAGTTCCAGTGCCCGGAGCGCCATGTCCTCCACGCACAGGCCATCCTCGTCCGTGTCAAGTAGGGTCACCATCTTGGCGATGTCCCGCTTCAGTGGCTTAATGTTCCCCATCGGTTCCCTCCCCTTCGCCGATAGGTTCGACCGACTCGATGGTGACCCGATTGCGATGCGAGACCTCTAGTGCGAACATCGTTGGAGCCCACGACTTCTCGCCCGCCTCCATCGCGGCAAGAAACGGCGGGTCGGCGTGGTAGTCGAACTCGAATGCGGTTAGCATCTCCGCACACTGGGCCTCGCCGTAGGACCCATCCCCGTATCCCTGACCGATCAGGTTGCAGGGACCACGGACCCCGTTGCGCCAGTCCAGAACTGTGTAGCAGAGCGTCCCCTTGGGTTGGAAGTCCGCCTGCTGAACGCATACCGCGAAGTTCGGGCTGACAGCCTGAACTCGCCACGCCTTCCGCCCGCCATCGAGTCGAATGCGATCCCCGACGTTTAGCGTTGTCATCTGCGTGCTCATAAGTTTGTCTCCCGTCATGTGTCTCAGTGGATTAATGTTCCCCATCAGAGCCTCGCCGCATCGAGCGCTTCGCCCGGTAGCCACGGTGAGGAGAGATAGGTCTCGCCAACGTCTCCGATCTTCAGGTGTACTGGGATCGCTTGACGCAGGTGCTTACAGATAGTTGCCACCAGCTCGCTGCCGGCCTCATCCGGGTCGCCCCAGATGAACACCCTGTCGAAGCCGGCCAGCATTCGTGAGTGATGACGACGCCACTGTGTAGCGCCAGGCATTGCGACTGCCGGGTAGCCGAGCTTGTTCAGGATCACCGCATCGAGCTCACCCTCCGCAATGTGAATCTCATTCCCCGCCTCGAACAGCGCCGGGATGTTGAACATGCGTGCCGTGTCCCCCTTCATCGTCAGGTACTTACTGTGACCGTTGTCCTTGCACTTACCGACGTGGCCCTTCACGCAGCGGAACCGAATCGACCATGTTGGATACGTGCCGTCCGGCTCGCGCTGGCCTCGGTAAGGAATGGCGAGCATTCCCCGGTAAGCCTCATGACCCGGCACCGGATCGGCGACGTAGCCGAGGTGGAACATACTTGCGGTCACCGTGTCGATCCCCCTTGCTTCGAGCCAAGGCTGAATTGTGGCCGAAGCCTCCATGTACCGCGCCGTCGCCATCGTCAGATGTCTCACTTCCGAGGCTATTAGCGGCTGCAAACTCTCCCGCTCCATCAAGGTCAACTCCTTCGATCTTGGCTATCAACTGCAAGGCCGTACCCGACTCGCCACATGCGTGACAGAAGAACAGTCCGTCCTCCAGGTTCACGCTCATGCTTGGCGTCGTGTCGCCGTGCAACAGGCAGCGCACCATCTGCTGGTTGGAGGAGCGGCGCAGTATTCCGTAGTGCGTGAGCACTAGTGCCATATCCGCCCTCATTCCAAACCCTCCCATCGCTCAAACTTGCACATTCATAGGAGCGGGCGACCCTTGACGCGCGGGGGCCAGTCCACCTCGATGGTGCAGGTAGCCGTGTCGATCAGGTCAATGATTTGATCGATCGCTCCCACGGGCCACGTGTCGCCCGTCTCGAATGCCCCAATCTCCTGATTCTCGACGGTCTCGTAGAACTCGAAGTTTCGGATGAATCGCTGCACCGCCAGTTCGATGATCGCCGCCGCCCACTGTTCCGCCCTGTCCTTCTCCATTACATTCCCACTTCCCATTGTTTTCGGTCGTAGACCCGGTGACACGAACGGCATCGAGCTACGTAGTGATCGAGGTGGAGGCAATAGGCCCCCAGCTTTAAGTCGAAAATCTCTTCGGGGCAGGCGTGAACGTATGACCACTCTGCGGCCGGCCCTTCGCAATCAATACAGGTATGCGTTGCCGCCCTCCCCTTGGATCTCGTAATGCGCTTATGGGCAGCGTAGTAGTCGGGGCGGTCGAGCCAACAGGGGCTGGCCGGACCCCGCCTGGCGCTATCAGTGTGAGACCGAAGCCCTGGCAGATAGCGTTCGAGGATGGTCCGAACGCGATACCCCTTCGGGGTTGCGGCCTCAACCTCCTCCCTCGTTGCGCCGTCAGAATACATGTCACAGACGAAGTCCACGACATCTTGCGGGTATATGCGCGGCGGTCTGCTCACGACGTCTCCCAGGGCTGCGGACCGAATCTAGTTAACTCGGGATATGCACGCAGCGAAATGTAGTTCATCGCGGTAGGGTCGCTGCGACCCGACCTTTGCTTGACACAGGCGACATGGAAGTCGTATACCGTCTTCCCCGTCCTATCCAGTCCGGGCGCGAGCGCGACGCTCAATGTGAGCTGGGGCTTCTCGCTCAGGCCGTTCTTAATCTCGCGACGTGCGGCGGGAAGGCCCGGGTGGTTCTCAGCCTCCCGTGACTTGTCTGTCGCGTGATGAGTGACGATGACCGTCGATCCCGTGTCACGTGCAAGGCCGGCCAAGTCCTGCATTGCCGCCTGTTGTGGAATGTACTCCGACTCGCAGCCTTCGATGTCCATGAGGTTGTCCACCACGATGACTTCCGGGTAGGCGTTGTGGACCTCGACATAGGCGTCAAGTTCAGCTTCGATCCCACTGAACCTGATCGGCTGGCCGAACGAGAACTGGACATTCACGTCGTCCAGTGAACGCAGGTAGCGTTCCCTGTCGCCGCCCATCATGCCCGCCTCAATGGTCTCGGAAGACTCACCAGTCTGAAGCGACACGAGCCGGCTGGTGGCCTCGAATGCCGACATGTCGCCCGAGCAGTAAAGAGTCGGCAAGCCCATCTTCGCTGTCCAGAAGAGGACAAATCCTGACTTCTGGCTGCCCGACCTACCGGCCACCATAATGAGTTGCCCCCTGCGGGGCGTGATGCCCCACTTATAAAGCGACCTCAGTTCTTGTACTTGCGGTAGGGGTGGTGACGACTCCAAATTAAGGGCAAAGGCTCGTCGCGCGGTCAACAATTTTGCGTCACCTCCTTTCGATCGTAGGCCCGGTGACACAGAACGCAGCGAGCTACGTAGTGATCGGGATGCGGACAGTAGGCCCCGCGATACGGGGCGAACATTTCGTCGGGACAAGCGTGAACATACGACCACTCTGCGGCCGGCTCCCCGCAGTCGATGCAAGGATGCGTCGCCGCCTTCCCCTTGGCCGTTTCGGTGCGGACGTGGGCGGCCCTATATCTAGGGCGGTCGAGCCAGAAAGGACTGGCCGGACCGGCTTTCTGCGCGCGCGCGCCACCCCTTCCCCGACGCGACGGGAGGTAGCGATTGAGGATAGTATCAACACGAAACCCCTTCGGGGCTGCGGCCTTCACTTCCCCCACCGTCGCCCCAGCGGTATACATGTCACAGACGAAGTCCACTACGTCCTGCGGGTATTCTCGTAGCGACCCCTTCCTCACGGGCCGTCCTCTCCGATGGGATTGCCATACCCCATGGCGCGAAGCGCGATAATACGAGAAGCGAGGCGCGTCCATACGGGATTGCCGTGGCGGTCGGTAGTCACGGCCCACCAGTCCCGGGGGTGCTTGCGAGCACGCTGGACGACCAGTGTCCCCAGGTCGGCCTTGGCGTTCACCCGCTCGACCTCCGTCTCCTTCAGCCAGGCTATGACCTGGTTGTCGCTAGCGGAGGTCGCGGCAGCCCCTGCCTTGCATTCCCATACAAGGCCAGGCGTGCCCGTAATGTCGCCCCGGTCTAGATTGCCGCACAGAGCCCTTCGCTCCGCATGGGGGAATCCGGCTGTCTGGAGGAACTTCACCGTCAGCGACTCGCCCCGAGTTCCTATGTCCTTTGAGCGAGCCACGGCTCAGGCGATTCTGAGGTTGGTGAAGTCGTTGAACGGCTTAACCTGGGGGAAATGCTGATTGACCGTGTAGTCCTCCTCATCGTCGTACCCGTCGTCGTCCACGAGGTGCGCGGCGATGTCGGCGGTGAAGCCGGCGGTCGCGTCAGCGGCCTTGCCGATGTCGTTGATGGCCTTGCGGAGCTCGTTGATCGCGAGGGTCACTGACGCAATGGCGATGGCGTTCGCCTGTGTGTCATTGATCTCCTCGTTGTCGTGTTCGATGTCGAAGATCAGGGCTTCGGCCAGCTTCTTAGAATCGCTCATCGTGATCCCCTTTCAGTTCTTGAGGAAGTCGGGGAGGTCATCGAGTGCGGCCTTGATTTCAGCCTCACGTCGCTCGGCGTACTCGATGACGCCGTGGGCGACATCGTCGCTGACCGTGGTCCAGCAGAAGAACGGCTTGTAGCCGGGCTTACTCGGCGGCTTCAGGATCAGGCGGAAGATGGCGGGCTTAGTACGGGCGGCCGGGGCGTCGAAGTCCTGCGTGAGACCGATGTTCGTGAGGAGCGCGTTGCTCAGCACCTCGGGCTCAATGTTGCCGTCGATCGACTCCTGGTTGCGGAAGATCGTCAGGTCGGCGGTCAGCTCGGTGCGGGTGCCAGCGAAGTTGCCGTTGGGGCGACCCGTGAGGTACATCTTCGGCTCAATCAGGACGGCCTTCACGTCCGCGTACTGGGCGGGCTTGAAGTACGTACCGCCACCTGTCGTCTCAGTCGTGTAATCGCTCATACGTTGAATCCTCTCGTCGGTTCCGGGTTACTTCTGGGCCAAACTTGCACTACGGGCCTTCATGACATCCATGAGGGCGGGGTCCTTGAGGGCCTTCTGGTTCTTCGCCCAGATATCACCGAGCTGGGCCTTGGTGGTGGCCGCGTTGATGGCCGTGATGACCGGGTCCTCCTCGACGGGCGGCTCCTCGGCCGGCTCCTCGTGCGCAGCCTCAACCGCCTTACCAATCGTCGTCTTCGCCTTCGCCCTCGTATCCTTCATCGTCTTGGCTCCGACGCCGCCCGTGGCGGTGGACTTGCCGATGAGCAGAAAGGCGCCCTGCATACGCTGGCTCACTTCCGCGATCAGCTCGGGGAGGGTTCCCTCTATGATCCGCTCGGCCTCAACCTCCACCTCGCGATACGTTCCTTCGAGTGTGGCCCACGGCGCGTCGTACCCTGCGCCGAACTTGATCGTGTACTTGTGCTGAACTTCCGTCATGCGTTCCTCCTAGTGGTTGTTCTTGGCGTCAACTTACACTACCTGTACAGGAGATGCAAACTGCATCACCTGCGTGTCTACTGGAAAATCTTTCGACTTCTTGCCAGCCACGGCCCAGCAGTAGTCGCGTACGCCGCAGCCGACGCACATGTTCGAGACCTTCGGCAAGAACACTCCAGCCTCGATTCCGCGCTTGGCCTGGGCGTACATGGAGTCCACCCGATCGAGGTTCCAGTCGCCGATGCTGACGATGGGAGAGAGGCCGCCGATGTCGCTGACCTTGCCGTCCACCTTCTTGCCCGGCGACCAGAAGACACCCCAGTCTGCCGTGATCCCGTACTCGCGTCGCAGCCCGAGGGCGTACGTCATGATCTGCAACGAGCCCGTTGGAATCTCGCCCGTCTTCAAGTCGAACACGGTCACCGCCCCCTCGTCGGTCACGTACAGGCGGTCGATCTTTCCTTGGATTGGGTAGCCGCCCATCTCCACCTCGAACGCCAGCTCGATGCCAGGTGTGCCGTCCGGCATGGTGGCAAGGGTCCAGCCCATCGCAGCCTTCCACGCCCTCCAGCGCTCGATCCAGATGGGGCCCCAGTGCAGGTACCACTCGCGGTCCTTCTTGTTCGGGCCACCGGTCTCGGTGAACGACTTGAGGAGCTTGCCGCTGGCCTTGACCTCTCGGCCGTACGCGGCCTGATCGGCAATCTCACCGTCGAACACCTCTTGGAACGAGGGGATGCCGTCGAGCTGGTTCTCAGGGACGATGCCGTTCCAGTCGGCCAGGTCAATCTGCTCGGTGATCCAGTGAATCGCAGAGCCGGCGCATGTGGCGAACCACGTGCCGGACGGAACCTTGAACCCTCTCTCCAGTCGCCACCGCTCACCACACTCGGCGTAGGTGCTGATCGCCGAGTGGGACAGGTGGCCCGGTAGCGTGATCGTGTCATCCATGCTCATCGGTACACCTCGATAGTCTCGGTCTGTGCATTCCGTTCGTGCTCCTTCCGCGTTGCGCGCTCCTGTCGGCAGAGTCGCGCACGCGCCGCCTGTTCAGCGCAAGCACGTGAACAGCGCCAGCCGTTGGCGTAGTCGCGGTCGGAGTCGTATCCGGCTTCCTTGCGCTTCGGTGTGCCGTCTGCCCGGGACGAGGACTCGACCCAACGTTCGATCGTGTACCACCACCCCACCCGGGCCTTGTCGAGCCTGATCTGCGGCGGGTGCTCATCGCCCGTCTTCTGCTCCCACGTGTTATCCATTTGCCTCCTTCAAGTCGGGCCACCCGCTCAGCGGGTAGCACAGTTCCCCATCGTCACAGACGATCGGCCCGTCATCCCAGAGGATGACCGCCGGGGCGACGATCTGGTCAAGGTTTACAAGTTCCGCCAGGACCAGGACCGCCCCTGCGGTCTGCTTCAGTACCGGCCCCAGCCCTGCCACGTGGGCAAGTTTGAGGCCGGTCGCTATTACCATCGTGGTGAGAATCACTGACACACCCATCCCGTACACCCAGCGCCCTGGCCTACGCGGGGAGTGTCCCCGAGGCCGTCTGGATCACATGGGTGGAACCTAACACTTTTTGCGCAAGAGTGCAAGTTGAGGCGAGTGAGTGTTCCCTCATCCGGCTTTACTCGCGCCGGCCCCGTGTGGTAGTGGGTCTCTCCGGCTCGTGGATCAGGCCGTGGTCGATGTCAGGACGACGCGGCACGTACCACCAGCCCTGCTCGGTGTCGGGGTCGTAGTGGACGACAACGCCGTCGTCGTTCATGCCAATCTTCCAGCTCTCCAGGCGCTCGCCGTCCCCGGGGCGCACCTCGAAGCCACCGCGACGGCGAGCCTCGATCCGCAGCATGGCGAGCGGGTAGGCCCAGCGGTGCGGCAGGTTGATCTCCCAGGGGATCAGGTCGGGCTCCCTTGCGATGCGACGGGCCAGTCCCTTGCGGACGCGGAAGTTGCTGAAGGCGCTCGGGCTCAGCCGCATGTTGTACTTGCGGTCATGCTCCTCGACCATCCACCCGTACGTCCGGCCCTCCGTGAACCAGCGTACGACTTCAGCCTCATCTTGAATCCTAGCCTTGCCCATTGCCTCCCAGCTCCTTCTTGCGTGAATGTTTGACAAGCGGAGGATATACCCTGTAGTCTGTGATTGTCAACAACTAGTAATCGAAGGAGGAAGTGCA
>Ga0209430_1000903_pt1 | contig 24991 bp, 25 predicted proteins | sample BarGraIncub1133A_FD_184504 | JGI IMG/M metagenome (GOLD analysis project Ga0209430, IMG submission 184504) | Arctic peat soil microbial communities from Barrow, Alaska - Barrow Graham LP Incubations 11-33A (SPAdes) (version 2) | ecosystem: Environmental > Terrestrial > Soil > Wetlands > Peat... | reverse complement strand
GTTGATACAATTCGTGATTGCAGCAGTTACCGGTGGCCTTATTTTCTTTAAGCATATTAAACTACGAATCGGATACCTATTTGATCGTCTCTTCAAAAAAAAGCAGGAGGATGAGAATGAAACGGATAGCTAGTTCCTTCCGCGATCCGGACGGATACATGTTCGACCACAACGGAGAAATCTACAGAGCTGTAAATCCCTCGTACCAGCCAGCTTATGACCATCTTCTGGCTTCCGGGTTATATCAAAAGCTGGTTGACCGGGGACTAATGATACCTTTTGAAGAAGTAGATCAATCTTCACTGGGACTTGTCGGATTTTACAAGATATTGAAACCCGAACGCATTCGGTTTATCTCCTACCCGTATGAATGGGCTCTAAATATGCTTAGGGATGCAGCAATCTTAACTTTGGAGATTCAACAACTGGCATTGGAGCATGGCATGAGCCTCAAGGATGCAAGTGCCTTTAATGTCCAGTTTCAAAATGGCAAGCCGGTTTTCATTGATACCCTTTCATTCGAGATCTATCCTGTTGATCGGCCATGGGTAGCCTATCGTCAATTTTGCCAACACTTTCTGGCTCCCCTGGCGTTAATGGCTCATGTTGATCCCGGGCTTAACCGCTTGCTCATCGTCCATATCGACGGAATACCACTTGACCTGGCGGCAAAGCTGTTACCATATCGATGTCGGTTTAATTTGGGACTGTACCTTCATATCTTTCTACATGCTAAATCTCAGGCAAAATACAAGAGCAGCAGTATTCGTATTAGCGAAAATAGCAGGAAATTCTCATTGGGTTCAATGAAAGCTTTGGTAGAGGGATTAAAATCAGTTATAGAAAAACAACAGTGGATCCCCAAAGGAACTGAATGGGCAGATTATACTGATGAAGGTGTTCATACACAAGAATACACGACGTTTAAGACAAAACTGATTTCCAAATGGCTTGACGAACTTAAACCGCAGATAACATGGGATTTAGGTGCCAATAGTGGTAACTATTCTCGCCTTGCTGCACAAAAGGGCAGCTATGTTTTGTCGCTCGATGTTGATCCTGCCTGTGTGAAAAAAAACTACGAATCCATCCGCAAAAACAAGGAGACTCATATTCTTCCTTTGCTTTTGGACCTTTTAAACCCAAGCCCATCTATAGGCTGGGGAGGAACAGAACGATTATCCATTTACCAACGAAATAAGCCAGACCTGATCATGGCTCTCGCAATTATCCATCACCTGGCAATCAGCGCTAACAACCCGCTTGAATCGATTGCCGAATTGTTTGCCGGACTTGCTGATGATTTAATCATTGAATTTGTACCCAAAGAAGACGAAAAAGTGCAAATCTTGCTGCTCAACCGAGAAGATATATTTCCCGATTATACCCAGGCTAAGTTTGAAGAAGCATTCTCCGAATATTATCGGATTGAACAACGGATACCCTCAGATTGTAATCAACGGGTATTCTATTTGATGAGACAAAAATGAAACAACGATTTGAAAAGATTCGGTTTCTTTTAACAGAGAAACTAACCCTATATCCCATTTTAACCGGAATCCTGTTTCTGGTTAACACGCTTCGGAACAATGCTGTTTTTTATACGTTACAGGAAAATGTCTCTTTAATCCTGATTATACTGGCTTTCACTATTGGAGTTGATCTGCTTAGCCGAAAATTGATTAAAAATAAAACTAAAGCTGCATTAATAGCAACCCCCTTTATAATCATTAACCTCTTTTACCAGGATATCTTTTTACTTCTGACCGGACAAAGGGCGTTAATCAGGTTCGATAATTTAATTAGTACAAGTCATCCTGAGGTTATCATTATTCCTATTGTATTTCTTGTTTGGCTTACTTTTACCTTCTTTATAATACGGACTAAGCGAATTTGGGCAGGAATAAACCTCTACCTCAATGTGATATTCCTGGCATTTATTCTTGTCGAGGTTACAAAAGCAGTAATTGTTCCAATTCCTCAGATTCAATTGGCCGATAACAAACCTTTTCCTGTTAATAACAATTTAACCAAGGAACAAAAACCAGACATCTATTATATAATCCTCGATTCCTACACCAGCTCCGAAAGTTTAAAAACATATTGGAAGTATGACAATTCCGTTTTCGAAGATTCATTGAAACATTTGGGGTTCCAGATAGCCTCTAAAAGCAAGTCTGATTTTACTTACACGCCCTATTGCCTGGCTTCGTACCTGAATTCATCATCACTACTATTAGATACCACGAAGCATCATTATAACGAAAGGAACTTGCTACAACTAATCCGAAATAATCATTTATACGATTGGCTTAAGGTAAATAAATATTATTGTAATAATCTTTCTTTATTTGATGCATTTGGAGAGCATAAATATTATGAATTCTTTACCTACAATCATTTTTTGGGAAGAACCATCTGGTTTGTAAATTATATAAAACTATACCACTACCTTAAACCTAATGTTAATATTTCACAGACGAATTTAGAAATATTCACCGAAATCAATAAACTTGCAGAAGAAAAACATGATCAGCCAACATTTACTTATGCACACGTGATGATGCCTCATACTCCTTATATCTTTAACGAACAGGGAACACCTTATAAGGCAACCGATATATTATCCGATAAACAGAAGTATCTGGGGCAATTGATTTTTACAAATTCTTTAACTTTTGAGCTAATAAAGAATATTTTGAAATTCTCTCGATGCAATCCAATAATTGTTATACAAGGTGATCATGGATACAGATTCCTTGATGATACAACAAAATCTGAAAAAACAAATGAAGCACATACCATATTTTATGCCATCCTTTTACCTTATAGCACAACGATACCAGAAAACATTAATCCTTCAACTACTTTCAAAATGGTAATCGAAACAATTAATCGTTAATATTTCAAAAGATAATAGGTTTCATCTCCATCTTTTATTCGTTGAATTCGTCCTGATTTGTGCAATCCATTCATTAAAACTTTGACCCAACTATATATGAACTCAACTCTGTCTTCCGTCAAACTCATTATTCTGCCAAAATTTGAAGACCCAAGAGGCAATCTTTCTTTTATTGAAGAAAAAAAACATATCCCTTTTAAAATTGAACGTGCATATTGGATATATGATGTACCTGGAGGACAAGTAAGAGGGGGACATGCCTTCAAAAAACAACAAGAACTCATTGTTGCCATATCCGGAAGTTTTGATGTTCTAGTTGATGATGGTAAAGAACAAAAAATCTATTCCCTCAACCGCTCCTACTATGGCCTATATCTCCCTACTGGCCTTTGGCGTGAAATGCAAAACTTTTCGACCAATTCATTGGCAATGGTTTTAAGTTCTACTGAATTTGCTGAAGATGACTATATTCGGAAATATCCTGATTTTCTAAAATATAAAGGCTTATGAAACAAACAAGTGTTTATGATTGTCATATTTTACCCCTCAATAAAATCCACAATCCTGCCGGAAACATTACCATTGTTGAAGGAGAACAAAATATTCCTTTTAACATTCGACGTATATACTATCTCTATGACATTCCAGGTGGAGAAAGTCGCGGTGGACATGCTCATAAAGAGCTTTATCAATTAATTGTTGCAGCAAGTGGAAGCTTTGAAGTGATGCTAGATGATGGAACCAATAAAAAAATTGTACGATTAAACAGACCTAATTATGGTCTTTTAGTAGTACCTGGTATCTGGCGCGAATTGTTTGAATTTTCATCCGGCTCAATCTGCATGGTATTAGCATCACTCAAATATGATGAGAATGATTATATAAGGGAATATCAAGATTTTAAAAAACATAAACTACCATGAGTTATATTCATCCCCTTTCTGATGTAAAATCAGACTACATAGGCAAAGATACCCGTATTTGGCAATTTTGTGTTGTTCTAGAAGATGCAAGAATAGGCGAAAACTGTAATATTTGTTCGCAATGTTTCATAGAAAATGATGTAAATATTGGTAATAATGTAACCATAAAAAATGGAGTTTATTTATGGGATGGCATTAGTATAGAAGATGATGTACAAATTGGGCCAAATGTTACTTTTACAAACGACAAATACCCCAGAGCAAAGCAACCTTATATCTTGCAGAGAACATTAATTAAAAGAAATGCATCTATTGGTGCAGCTTCTGTAATATTGGGAGGTGTTACCATAGGGGAGAATGCAATGATTGGCGCAGGAAGCCTAGTCACTAAAGACGTGCCTGACAATGAATTATGGTTTGGAAATCCCGCAATATTTATACGCAAAATCGAAAAATGATGATAAAATTCCTCGACTTAAAAGCCATTAACGACAGTTTTGAGCCTAATTTGTCTCTTGCTATCAAACGTGTATTAGATTCGGGTTGGTATTTGTTGGGCAATGAAGTAAAATCTTTCGAACAAGAATATGCTAGCTTTATTGGCACTAGACATTGTATTGGTGTCGCAAATGGATTAGATGCATTACGATTGATCCTTAAAGCCTATATTGAACTTGGTGTTATGCAAGAAGGTGATGAAATAATTGTACCTGCTAATACTTATATCGCTTCTATTTTAGCTATTACTGACAATCGGCTTATTCCCATATTAGTAGAACCAGACTTAATATCCTATAATATTGACCCTTTTAAAATTGAAGAAAAAATCACAGACCGGACAAAAGGAATCATGATTGTTCATTTGTATGGACTAAACGCAATGCATCCCGAGATTCAGCGTTTAGTCGATAAGTATAATTTAAAGTTGATGGAGGATAATGCACAGGCTGCAGGAACCTATTATATACCAGACGACAAATCAATAAATCTTAATCAGTTACCATTAATCAATAAAAGAACAGGTTCCCTTGGAAACGCCGCAGGTCACAGTTTCTATCCAGGTAAAAATCTTGGCTGTTTGGGTGATGGTGGAGCTGTTACAACCGATGATGACGAACTGGCCAATGTAATCCGCGCTATGGCAAACTATGGTTCTAAAAAAAAATACCAAAATGAGTACCAGGGTTTAAATTCACGATTAGACGAAATTCAAGCTGCTATTTTGAGGGAAAAATTACCCCGTTTGGATGCTGACAATCAGCGTCGTCGTGAAATAGCACAATACTATTCTGATAAAATTAAAAATAACAGAATTACTTTGCCATCAATTTACAATACTCAATACTCAATACTCAATTCAATATCTCATATTTGGCATCTTTTCGTCATCCGCCATCCTCAACGCAATTTATTACAAAAGTATTTGACAGAGAATGGCATTCAAACTCATATTCATTATCCAATTCCACCTCACAAACAAATTGCTTACAAAAATTGGGATGCATTAATCCTACCTATCACCGAGAAAATTCATAATGAAGAACTAAGTTTACCCATTAGTCCAGTTATAAAAAAAGATGAAATTAATATAATAGTTAAAATAATAAATAAGTTTAATCAATAGCTTCTTTTACCTATAATGCTGATATCTATCATGAAAGAAAAAATAAAGACTTTTCTTGAACGCATTAATTTTGCTAATCGTCTTCGTCGAAGATTAGTAAAACTTGAAGATGATACACAAAAAAGTCTCAAATGTCTAGGTCGGGAAAATCAAATAATCAAAAATAGAATTAAAATAAGTCAGAAACAAGCTATTCATACTGTATTTGTGTGTCATAGTCCAAGTCTATGGGGCGCATTGGAATCTGTTTATCAAACAATTCTTGCAGATTCTGACTTTATTGTGTCTATAATTGCCGTTCCTTATATGCATTCGACTTTCAGCGATAATGAGTTTCATGAGGGTGGAATGATAGAATTTCTAGAGAAAAAAAAAATTGTCTTTATTCCCGGCTATAATGTAAAAAACAAAAGCTGGCTTGATTTACAGAAACTATCACCTGACTATATTTTCTTTCAGACTCCTTATGATTCACAATTCCCCTTCTTTTACACATCTGCTTATGTTTCATTATTTGCGCGAGTGTGCTATGTTCCTTATTATGGTACTCTTCTATATGAAGGAGACGTAGATAAAACTACTCATCCAATTGATTTCTTTAAAAATGTCAGTTATTATTTTGTAGCACACAGCGAAGAACAGGAAGATGTTGCAAAGAAGTTTTCTCAGATATTCCCAATAATAAACATAATTAATTCCGGCTCTCCTAAGACTGATTATATATTAAATAAACCATCTACAACACGAAGTACATGGAAACTAGGCCTTGAAAAACAATTAATTCGAATACTTTGGACACCTCGATGGCAAACAAGTGAAGGTTTTTGCCATTTTTTTGATTACAAAGACTATTTGCTAAATTTTATAGAGACACACATAGAAATAGATTTTCTTTTTCGACCACATCCGTTGTGCATGCAGAATTTTTTGAATACTGGGGAACTTTCTCAAGCAAAATACGATGAAATGCTCCTTTTGTTTGATAATATGAGAAATGCGAAAATAGATTTTTCCAATGATTATCAAGATACTATTCTAACAACTGACATTCTGATCTCTGATATGTCATCGATTTTATATGAGTTTTTCATGACAGGTAAACCAATTATTTACACACATCGAATTAACGGTTTTAACAAGTTTGCGTCCAAACTTGCAAAAGGTTTTTATTGGGTACATAATAAAACTGAATTGGAACATACTCTTCAAATGTTATTGAGTGGAGAAGATCCATTAAAACCATTGCGCCAAAAGCTATTAAAAGAACTGCTCGTCAATTCTCCAAGTGGGGCTTCAACATTGATTAAAGAAACAATAAAAAATGATTTTTTATTGTCAATACATAACGAATGAAACAACATTTCTTACATTATATTAACTATAAATTACATACAAATAACAAACAAATGATTAATGATAAATTGTATTGGGAAAAATACTACGAGCATAAAAAAGAACCGTTTTTACCGTCTCTTTTTGCTCATCATGTTCTTAATAAGTATGTACATAAAGACGATTTTCTTATTGAACTAGGTTGCGGTAATGGAAGAGATGCGGTTTATTTTGCACAGCAAGGTATTCGAATTCTTGCGGTTGATCAATGTGAGAATGAATTAAACTTTCTTTCTAGAACCTATCCTATGCAAAATCTCGAATTCCTAATACATGACTTTGCCGACTTGAATATGAATTTGAAATGTAATCATGTATACAGCCGATTTTCATTACACTCAATTATTAAAGAACAACAAGATGCAGTATTACATTGGGTTAATAATGTATTAATAGATGGTGGTTATTTTCATCTTGAAGTGCGTGGTAAACGAAATGAAATTTATATGAAGGGAAAACCAGTTCAAGATGAACATGACGCCTTTATTTATGAGAATCATTATAGGCGATTTCTCGATTTTACAGAATTATGTGCTACATTCGAAAATGCCGGACTCAAAATTATAGAGGCGATTGAGACAAAAGGTTTTTCACCTTTTAATGGCACCGATGAAACATTTATACGTATTGTAGTCCAAAAATGAATGAAATAATTCATTTTAATTTAATGATATTTTTATTCTCTTTTGGACGATGAATTTTCTCTAAAATTTAATTTTAACATTTAGTTAATTTCGATAACTTGAAAACTCCGAATATAATTCCCCGATCAGCTTTTCAAAACATTATCATTGTATAAATTAAAATGTATTGTTTATGATGAATATTTTCCCCTCTACAATCGGACGGGATCTTGATGGATTAATTTTTTATTACGCTGCAAGCAGCGATGAATTACCACATAGAAAATAAACGGATATATGACTAAAGGTGACAAATAAATCTTTAAAATCAAAAGCTGCAAACGGAATGATCTGGAGTGCATTTGGATCTTTTGCAGTTCAAGGTATTAGTTTTGCCATCGGAATCATTCTTGCACGTCTGCTATTACCTTCCGACTATGGATTGATTGGAATGTTGGCTGTTTTCTTTGCTATATCACAGCTTTTTGTCGAAAGTGGATTCTCAAATGCACTAATCCAGAAAATAGATAGAACCGAAGTTGATTATTCTACTATTTTCTATTTTAATTTTTTAGTAAGTTTAGTATTCTATTTTATTCTTTATATTACTGCTCCATTAATTGCTCAATTTTATAATACACCAGAATTAACCCTGTTAACCAGGGTTTTATCTTTAAATATACCGATAGGTGCGTTAGCAATAGTTCAACAAGCTCGCCTCAGCATAAAACTTGATTTTAAAACGCCTGCAATTATATCCTTGTTTTCAGTAGCTATCAGTGGATCGTTGGGAATATTTTTAGCTTATCGTGGATTTGGGGTATGGTCATTAGTCATTCAAGGTCTAAGCGCATCAATAATCAGAACTCTTCTTTTGTTTAGTTATAATAAGTGGCTGCCTAAATTAGTTTTTAGTATCTCCTCATTAAAACAACTTTTTGGATTTTCTTCAAAGTTATTAGCTGCCGGTTTACTTGCTACAATTATGAATAATTTGTATTCCATAATTATTGGCAGGAAATTTTTAGCCAAAGACTTGGGATTTTATACAAGAGCAATGCAATTCCCAGAGTTATTGTCAGGTACGATCTCAAGTATTCTTCAAGGTGTTTCCTACCCCATCTTAACCTCATTGCAAAACGACAGTGAAAGAATGGTTTCTGTTTATGGGAGGTTGATGCGTATAACCGTATTTTTTGTTATGCCTCTTTTAACACTTTTTGCACTTTTAGCAGAACCATTTATACACTTTTTCTTGACAGATAAATGGATGCCAGTTGTTCCACTAATTCAATGGCTCTGCTTTGCCCGGATGATTACGCCAATCAGCGCATTGAATATGAGCATCCTTAATGCAGTTGGACGGAGTGATTTATTTTTAAAAGTGGACATTTCCAAAATACCACTGTCAATTGCCGCTTTGATTATCACAATTCCCTTGGGTTTAAAAGCTATAGTGATTGGTCACTTCGTCACTTCCTTTATCGCTTTTTTTATTAATGCATATTATCCGGGTAAAATATTCCGTTTTGGTGCTTTGCTGCAAATTAAGGAAATGCGGGCTGTCATTTTCGCTACATTAATTATGTCAATATGTGTGTATGGAATTACGATGCTAACTTTAGGAGATTTCCCCAAATTAATTATGGGGACATTGTTTGGTATTGTAACATATTTGTTCTCCGCCCACTTTTTAAAGATCGAAGAACTGAATGAATTAAAGAAAATGGCCATTCAATTAATTAAAAAGTAAGGGAGTTGTTTCAATCTGACAAAATTAACTATGGGAACCAATAAATACGACGATCAACCTTTGGTATCTATAATTGTGCCATGCTATAATCATGAACGTTACATTACAGAATGCATAGAAAGTATTATTAACCAAACTTATAAAAACATAGAATTAACAGTTATTGATGATGGGTCAAGAGATAATAGCCTTCAAGTGCTTAATGAACTGAAAAAGAAGTATAAGTTAAATCTTGTTTCCCAAGAAAATCATGGTATAGCCTTCACATTGAATAGAGGTATCAAAGAATTTTCGTCAGGAAAATATTTAACATTTTGCGCATCAGATGATTTTTGGACACCAACCAAAATTGAAAAACAAGTTGATTTCCTGGAGAATAACTATTTTTATCCAATGTGCTATGGAAAAACATTCTATGTTAATGAGGAATCAACGTTATTTGAAGATTATGATAATGCCAACAGACACTTAAAAGGAGGCTGGTTATTTGAGGACATTATTCTCTTCAAAATTCATCCGCCGGTTAACTACATGTTTAGAACCAGAATATTTGAAGAACTGGGATATTATGATGAAGAGATACTTGCCGAGGATTACTATATGAACTTAAAAATATCGAATAAATACCCAATAGGTTTCATAGACGAATTTCTCGGATATTACAGACTTACAGAATTAACTGCCAAGGTTGAAAGATGGGAATTAGTATCAAATTCGCATCTAAAAACAATTGAACTTTTTAAGGAAAATGATCTATACGAAAGAGCAAAGGCAAAAGTTTATTTACGCAACTTTGAATTATTTGCGCGTTATAAAAAACATAAAGTCAAGGCGATTTCGTATCTGCTAAAATCTATTTCATTGTTCTATGATAAATTATTCATACTCGCTTGTATTTCATTAATTTTCAAATGGAAAAAAAACTAGTTATCCATTTTCAGTTTTCTATGACCAAAATAAATGAAAAAAATAAATTTTAAATATCCTTTTTTATTACTTCTTCTATATATATATTTATATAATCCTATTTTTCAATATTTTGATTTTGGTCTAATTAAATTATTATTGTTAATTTCGGTTGGATATATAATTACATCAAAAAAATCGCAGTCGTTTATAACTCTATTTAAAAATGAAATATTTTTTTGTATTATTCTTATAATCTACTCTATTTTTGCCGGTTTCTCAGGAAATGGGACAGCATATGATGTCCCCTACAAACATTTAATTTGGTTCTTGGAAAGTTTTTGTATTCCATACTTTTTTATGTACTACTTCAAGGACCTGATTTTAAAAAAAACATGGGAAGCGATTATTGTTCAAATTGGATTTATTGCATCGTTAATAACTCTCTTTTTAATTCTCAACCCGGAAATAAATATTTATATAAGGGAATCAATTATTAGAGAGTCATTAACTTCCGCAAATTATGCCGAGAAGTGGCTTAGAGGATTCACCATTGCCGAAAACTCGGTTTACGACTATGGAATAATACAGGGACTTATTTTATCAGTATGTATTATTTCTGTAAAAAAAAATATTCTATATGCAATTCCAGTATTATTTTTATTCATTTCAATACTTTTTAATGCAAGGATTGGATTTTCAGTTCTTATTATAACGATTTCATTAATGGTATTGCGCAGAAATATAAGCGTTAAACATATATTGTTTTTTAGCTTATCGATATCTGTTGCATATTTCTTGCTTTCTCAATCCGAATTGTATCGTAATAACGTAGAATCATTCAAGTGGGGCCTAAGTTTCTTCGAGGATACAATTAAATTTTCCAAAGGGCAAGATTCAAGTTCTGGTTATTCCATTATGATTGAGAACATGGTTTTTTTGCCTTCAAATATTGTTGGATTATTATTTGGTGAAGGTCGAACAGTTTTCGCGGGGATAAAACAATCAGATATAGGATATATAAATTCTATATTTATTGGTGGTATATTTTATCTATTGCTGATTCTATTTTTTCTATATTACATGTTTAAAAGAAACATTAAGCATACGACAAATATACTATTGTCCCTTACATTTTTTTTGACTCTAATTGTTGCCAATATAAAGGGAAATGCACTATTTATGCCGCTTGGTTTTTCACGTCTTATTACATTTTACTATATCTATTGCATATTATTAAAAAATCAATCCAAATCAGATGATTATGCGGAATTAAGTACTAATAAAGATGTGAAAAAAGATAAATTGTTATTCCCAACATAAATCATAATAATATTTTTGCCGCAAAATAAAATAACCGCCAAATAAAATAGTACTACGTTCAATAATATCACCTTCACAATATAATAGTAAAGCACTAATTTGACAAGGTGTTTTAAAACCCAGAGAACTATATGTCACTCCAATTTTGCAATATCTTTTCTAATCAGCTATCATATGAACTAATAAATCTTCTATTTCAATACCAAAAAATAAAATCAGAGCCTCAATAGCATTAAGATGAACAATAAAGTAAACATTTTATTTATCGGAGTGATTTGTTCCGAAAAGCTTATTTCAGAAATGATTACTAACAAATCAGGAAACCCTAATGCAGCAGCTCAAAAATATCATAGGTTGCTTATTGAAGGTATGGCAAAAAATGCTGAGACCTTTAATATAAAAATACTATCATTGCCCGAGTTTAACTTGAAATCTAGTATTAGTGGATCTAGCGAGATAGCAAACTCAGTCAATTTTAGATATTTGTTTTACACTAAAAACAAATATCTAAAATCACTAATCAATGGAATACAACTTGCATATTTCATTACACAATGGAGAGCAAATAATAGACATGCGAACAGCCACATAATGTTCGACGTTTTGCACTTATATTCATCCGTTATATCGCTGATCTTTTCAAAAATATTAAGAATTAAATCTATTATAACTATAACTGATTTGCCGGAGTTAATGTATATCTTGAATGACAAAATTCGGACAAAAGACAAAATTGTATATTCTATACAAAATTTCATAATCAGACACACTAAATATTACATTGTATTAACCCAATCTATAAAGGAGAGATTTAATTACAAGAATAAAAAAGTAATTATAATTGAAGGGTTAGTTGATGAAAATAAAATTGAGCTCACTAATAAAAATACGAATTTTAATGCTATAAAAACGATTCACTATAGTGGTGGTCTATATATTAAATTTGGTGTTAAAACTTTAATTGAGGCATTTATGAAAATAAATAATGTATCGATTAGGTTACATCTATTTGGGAATGGGGACATAATAGAATATATCAATTCATGCATGATTCAAGATAAAAGAATTAAATATTTTGGATACCAGGCAAATCAGATCATTATAAACGATCAGCGCAATTCTTTTCTATTGGTTAATCCAAGATTCTCAAAAGAAAATTACACCAAATATTCATTTCCATCGAAAACAATTGAATATATGGCTTCAGGAATACCATTGGTTACCAATAAATTGACTGGAATTCCAGATGAATACTTTAATTACGCCTTCACCTTCGAGGATGAATCTATTGAGGGATATAAAGTTACACTTGAAAAATTACTCGAATTAACCAGAGATGAAATCATTGAATTTGGAGGTAAAGCTCAATCATTTGTATATAATAATAAAAACAATAAATTACAGGCATCCCGATTATTTAAGTTACTAACATTATGATATCATATATTGTTAATTGGTTATTTTTTATTCTTCCAGGATCAAGATTATTTTCCATCAAAAGAATTCTTCTTAAACTAATTGGATCAGAGATTGGCAATAATGTAAGAGTAATGAATATAAAAATACAAGGAGTTAGATTAAAAATAGGAGATAATACATTTATTGGCGATGGGACTTATTTCACAGGAGGTGAAAGCAATGTTAAAATTGGGAGAAATTGTGACATTTCATCAAAGGTCAGTTTTGTTACAGGAACTCATGAAATTGGTTCTGCGAATAGAGCAGCAGGTAATGGTTATTCTAAAGATATTGACATAGGAAATGGAGTATGGATTGGTTATGGAACAATAATTTTGCCAGGTGTATCAATTGGAGATAGTAGCATTATAGCAGCGGGGTCGGTTGTAACTTCAAATATTCCTTCAGGTGTTCTAGCCGCTGGAGTTCCAGCAAAGGTTAAAAAAATCTTATTCGAGAATTTACATTAATAGCGCATGAAAATACTATACCTTTATTCGGATCTAATAGGCTATCAAATTCCTATATTTAAACAATATATTGAAAAATATAATGCTGAAGTTCACGTAATTTATTGGGATCATAAAAAATTGACGCCTTACAAACCTCCAGTTATTGACAAAATACATTATTATAATCGGTCAGCATTCTCGCATAAGCAACTAAAAGAATTTGTAATTAGTTCTAACCCGGATATAGTTTATATTTCCGGTTGGATGGATATGGGATATCTTGCTGCTGTCAGAAAACTTAGGAAGAAAAATATACCCGTTGTTTGCGGATTTGATGATATCTGGTGGAAAACACCAAAGCAACGCATTGCATCATTTTTATTCCCATTAATTAAAACTCGATTTTTTAGTCATGCGTGGGTAGCTGGTCCTTATCAATATGAGTACGCCAAAAGATTAGGCTTTAAAAATAATGAAATCATATTTAATTGCTTAAGTGCGGACATAAAAGCTTTTAATTTCGAATTTAATGAATCATTACAAAAGAAAAAAGAAAAATATCCACATCGATTTTTATATGTCGGTAGGTTAGAACTAATTAAAGGAGCAGATTTGCTTGTTAAAGCGTGGAATAATTTAAGTGACCAAAAGAAGGACTGGGAGTTATGCATAATTGGGAATGGCTCATTATCCAATGATATTGCATCATTCTCAAATATAGATTTATTGGATTTTATGCAGCCAGAAATACTGGTAAACGTAATATCAAATTATGGATGTTTTGTTTTACCAAGTAAGAAAGAACAATGGGCACTAGTACTTCATGAGTTTTCTGCCGGTGGTTTGCCAATAATTTGTTCAGATGCTTGTGGTGGTGCTCCGCTTTTTGTGATTCATAATTACAACGGATACATTTTTAAATCCAATAAAATAAAAGATCTCGAAAAAAAAATGTTGCAAATTATCAATTCAACAGATGAAGAACTAATCCAAATGTCAGAGAACTCGCACATTAATGGACAAAAAATAAATCCAGAAATGGCAGCTGCAAGTTTTATTTCAATTTTAGACACATAGTTATTTATCATTTACTCCTAACAGACTTTAGAACAACAAAAACTCTCTTAAACAGAATCTAAATTTTTGAGAAGTTACTAATTATTAGCAAACTTCAATATAAGTTTTAATTATTAAACTTGCGTTTCAGTACCCGATAAAATGCCAAAACTATTCCAAATTTGCGTTGAAGGTAATACCGGTTCAACTGGACGAATGGCGGAATCCTTGGGAATACTCGCCTTACAGCAAGGATGGGAAAGCTTTATTGCTTTTGGCCGATTTCCAAGGACGAGCAAATCTAATTTAATACAAATTGAATCAAATTGGGGCATATTTCTTCATGGATTACAAACTCGCTTTTTTGACCGTCATTGTTTAGGTTCAAAACAAGCAACGAGGAAATTGATTGCTCAAATTAAAGCGATTAAACCTGACATCATTCATTTGCACCATCTTCATGGTTATTATATCAATATTGAGGTCTTATTTAATTTTCTGGCAAAAGCATCTATCCCTGTAGTATGGACCTTCCATGATTGCTGGTCGATTACCGGACACTGTGCACATTTTGATTTTATAGGATGCAATAAATGGATGACTGAATGTAATCATTGCCCGCAGACAAAAGAGTATCCTGCAAGTTTTTTAATTGACAGATCAAGAAAAAATTATAGACTTAAAAAAGAATTATTCACATCTGTTTTAAGTATGAGAGTTGTGACGGTTTCAAATTGGCTAGATGGTATAGTTCACAATTCATTTATGCGAGATATTCCTAGGCACGTGATTTATAATGGTATCGACATAGATTTGTTTAAAAATGAAAATTACTGTAACGTAAAGGAAAAATTAGAAATCGTTAATCGTTTTATGATCCTGGGGGTCTCCAGCCCATGGGGTAAGAGGAAAGGATTGAATGATTTTATCGAGCTCAGTAAAATTATTGGAAAAGATGATATTATTGTACTCGTTGGTTTAGACGACGCCCAGATAAAAGATTTGCCATTTAATATTATTGGCATTACCAGAACTGAAAACCAGGAACAATTAAAAGATCTATATGCAACTGCAGACGTCTTTCTCAATCTATCTGTAGAGGAGACTTTTGGGCTAACCACAGCCGAAGCCTTGGCATGCGGTACTCCTGCTGTAGTTTATAATGCAACAGCTTGCCCTGAGGTTATTGATTCTGAGACTGGTATTATTGTTAGTAAAAATGACTTTAAGGGTCTTTTGGATGCAATTGATACAATTAAGAAAAAAGGTAAAGAGTATTATTCAGTTAAATGTCGAACACGTGCAGTTAAAAACTTTAATAAAAATGATCGTCTGCAGGAATATATCGATTTATACGAAAAAATAATGTAAAGTAAAATCAGATAAGATTTTTTTATTACCAGCTTCACTATTTTCAGCAATGCAAAAAAAGATAATTAGAAATGAACAATAAAAAAGATTACCAAATCTGCACCAACTGCGTCATGGACACCACAGACCCCAACATCTCCTTTGATGAAAATGGGGTTTGTGACCATTGCCATGATTTTCAAAACGATGTAAAACCAAATTGGCATACCGATGATAAGGGAAAACAAGCATTAGAAAATATAGTCAGGAAAATAAAACAATCCGGTAAGGGGAAAGATTTCGATTGTCTGCTAGGCATTAGTGGAGGAGTTGACAGTTCCTATATGTTGCATTTGGCAGTCAAGGAGTTTGGACTACGCCCCCTGGTTTTTCATGTGGATGGAGGATGGAATTCTGAATTAGCGGTTCACAACATCAATGTCATGATTGATAAGCTTGGCCTGGATCTTTATACAGAAGTGATCAACTGGGAAGAAATGAAAGATTTTCAACTGGCATTCTTTAAATCGGGTGTTCCTCATCTGGATATCCCCCAAGACCATGCTTTTGTTGCAACCTTATATCAATTTGCTGAAAAATACAAAATTAAATACATTTTAAATGGTGGGAATTTTGCCACTGAATGTGTTCAATACCCAATGGAATGGTTTTATTATGGTACCGATATGGTACAAAATGACGACATCAGAAAAGAATTTGGGACCATTAAAATGGAAACATATCCTTTCAGTTCTATATATAGGCACAAAATATATTTAAAATACTTTAAGGGGGTTAAAGTAATAAAACCGCTAAATTATATGCCTTTTATAAAGGAAGATGCATTATCGCTTTTGGAAAAAGAATATGGCTGGAAGCCTTATCCTCAGAAACATTTTGAATCAAGGTTTACTAAGTTTTACGAAGGATATTGGTTGCCTGAACGTTTTGGATATGATACACGGAAAGTACAATACTCAAGTTTAATTCTCACCAGTCAAATGACACGTGAAGAAGCACTCAAAAAACTTAAGAACCCAGCCTACGATCCGGCTACCATTGAAGATGAGTTTAAATACATAGCAACAAAACTGGGAATTACCTCAGAAGAACTTCGCCACTACTTTACCATGCCTAAAAAGTTTTATTGGGATTACAAAAATCAACAAACCATATTCAGATTGGGTGCAAAGGTGTTGTATTTACTGGGAGTTGAAAAAGTAAAGAAACGTAAAAAATGATTACAATTATTGATTACGGATTAGGCAATATCAGGGCTTTTGCAAATGTTTACGAACGTCTAAACATTAAAACAAAGATTGCCCGCAAAAAAGAAGATATCAAAGGAGCGATAAAAATAATCCTCCCCGGCGTTGGTGCATTCGACTATGCTATGTCACAATTGAATGCTTCCGGTATGAGGGAAGAACTTGAAAAACAAATACTGGGAAACAAAATTCCGGTTGTTGGTATTTGTGTCGGAATGCAGATGCTGGCAAAATCAAGCGATGAGGGTAATTTGCCAGGTCTGGGTTGGATCGATGGCAAAGTAAAAATATTTGACACCACATTAATTCCCTATACTACCCGTTTGCCACATATGGGATGGAATAGCATTAAACCTGTAAATAACTGTCATTTATTATCAGGATTTAGTGATCAATCTCGCTTTTATTTTCTGCATTCATATTATTTTGTATGTAATGATGAGGAGGATATCATTTCAACCACAGACTATGGCATAACATATGCAAGCGCTGTGAATAAAGACAATATATATGGCATACAATTTCATCCGGAAAAAAGCCATGCAAATGGGATTCAATTATTACAAAACTTTGCCAACCTTTAGATATGCTCTATCCACGTATTATTCCTTGCCTATTGGTTCACAACAAAGGTCTCGTTAAAACAACCAAATTCAAGGAACCAAAGTATGTCGGTGATCCGATAAATGCCGTAAAAATATTCAATGAAAAAGAAGTCGATGAACTCATTGTATTAGATATTGATGCATCGAGATACAACCAGGAACCTGACTACAAAATGATAGAAAACCTTGCCACTGAATGCCGAATGCCATTTTGTTATGGTGGAGGTATAAAAACACTCGAACATGCTCAAAGAATTTTCAGACTGGGTGTTGAAAAAATTGCAATTAGTTCAGTTGCGATTGAAAATCCACAAATAATATCTGAGATGGCTAAACGGGTTGGCAATCAAAGCGTCGTCGTTGTCCTTGATGTTAAGAAAAAAGCATTGAGCAATAAATATGAATTGTACATCCATAATGGTATAAAACCAACAGGCATTGATCCGGTTAGTTTTGCTATTGAAATGCAAAAATTGGGCGCTGGGGAGATTGTTGTAAACTCAATTGATCAGGATGGAGTAATGAAGGGTTATGATATGAATTTGATTAATAAAATCAGGGAAGTTATCAATATTCCCATTACAGTGATGGGTGGTGCCGGTACAATGGAAGATATCGGTAATGTAATACAACAGCATGGTATTATTGGAGTTGCTGCCGGCAGTTTATTTGTATTTAAAGGAAAATACAGGGCAGTCTTAATCAACTACCCAACAGTCTTAGAAAAGGCCTCACTTTTAGAAAAGCATTTCTTAAATAAATGCGAATAAAACAAATTGAAAAACTAAAAATATTGCATCTATGTTTAGAGACAAAACACTTTTAATTACCGGTGGTACCGGCTCCTTCGGGAATGCCGTGCTTAACCGTTTTTTAGATACTGACATCAAGGAAATTCGTATTTTTTCGCGGGATGAAAAGAAACAGGATGATATGAGGCATCGGCTTAATAATCCCAAGGTAAAATTCTATATTGGGAATGTACGAGACAAACGAAGTGTCGATTACGCGATGCGCGGAGTGGATTTTATCTTTCATGCTGCTGCATTAAAACAAGTTCCTTCGTGCGAATTTTTCCCAATCGAAGCGGTAAACACCAATGTGCTGGGAACCCAAAATGTGTTGGATTCCGCCTTTGAACATGGAGTAAAACGAATGATTGTTTTAAGTACCGATAAAGCGGTTTATCCCATCAATGCTATGGGCATCTCCAAGGCCATGATGGAAAAGGTGATGCAAGCTAAAGCCCGTTCAATGAATGATGATTCGGATACAGTATTCTGTGGCACCCGTTATGGAAATGTAATGGCATCACGTGGTTCGGTAATCCCTCTGTTTGTGGAACAAATCAAAGCAGGTAAAGACCTGACTATCACCGACCCCAACATGACCCGCTTTATGATGACCCTGGAAGACGCAGTTGACCTGGTTATTTATGCCTTTCAGCATGGTCAAAATGGGGATATGTTTATTCAGAAATCACCCGCATCAACCATTGCTCATTTAGCACAAGCCTTAATTGAATTGTACGAATCCAATAGCAAAGTGCGGGTAATTGGAACGCGCCACGGAGAAAAATTGTACGAGACCCTGGTGAACAGGGAAGAAATGGCAAAAGCGCACGACATGGGCAATTATTACCGGGTACCAGCTGACAACCGGGATTTAAATTATGCCAGTTATTTTACAGAGGGCGAAGAAAAGGTTTCTGTCATTGAAGATTACCACTCACACAACACCCGCCGGTTGGATGTTGAAGGTACCAAAGAACTTTTATTGAAACTTCCGATGATCAGAAGGGACATATTGGGAGAAGACATCAAACAATATCAGGATTAAATAATAGATATGATAAGAGTTGGAATAACCGGACAGGCAGGTTTTGTTGGAACGCATTTATTCAACACGTTGGGCCTACGTCCTGACAAATTTGAACGTATCCCGTTTGAAGATGCATTCTTTTCAGATGAAGATAAACTGAAAAAATTTGTGCAAAGCTGTGATGCTATCGTTCACTTAGCAGCCATGAACCGCCATATCGATCCGGAAGTTCTTTATCAAACCAATATTGGATTGGTACATCAACTCATTGCCGCATGTGAAGAAACCAACTCCAAACCGCATATCCTGTTTTCATCGAGCACCCAGGAAGAACGTGATAACCTGTATGGAAAATCAAAAAAAGAGGGTCGAATATTACTGGAGCATTGGGCAGAAAAGAATTTTGCAAAATTTACAGGATTTGTAATCCCCAATGTTTTCGGTCCATTTGGAAATCCTTATTACAATTCGGTAGTAGCTACTTTTTGTCATCAACTTACTCACAACGAACAACCCAAAATAGAGGTAGACGGTGAAATAAAATTGATTTATGTAGGTGAGTTGGTAAATGAAATCATTGAGCATATTGAATCCATGCAATTGGAATCTTCGATAAAGGCGATTATTGATAATGTTCCAATTCAACACACTTCGCAAATAAAAGTGTCGGCTTTGTTACAAAAACTTACGGCATTCAAACAAAACTATTTTGAAAAAGGAATCATACCCAATTTGAATGATACTTTCGACAAGTACCTTTTTAATACGTTTTTATGTTATATCGACCATGAAACTTTTTCCCCTTATCATCTTAAATTAAACACCGATAACCGAGGTTCGTTTGTGGAAACGGTAAAATTAAGCAGCGGCGGACAGGTTTCCTTTTCAACTACAGTTCCCGGAATAACGCGAGGTAATCATTTTCATACCCGCAAGGCAGAAAGGTTTATTGTGATCAAAGGAAAAGCCCGTATCGACATTCGGCGAATAGGAACTGATAAAATTCTGTCTTTTGAATTAGATGGAAGGGAACCATCGTTTGTTGATATGCCTATTTGGTACACCCATAACATTACCAATATTGGCGATGAAGAATTATATACAATTTTCTGGATCAACGAACATTTTAATCCGGAAGATGGAGATACCTATTTTGAGAAAGTATGATTCTAAGTCACCATACTCAATACTAAAATCACATATCTAAAAAATGAAAAAACTAAAAGTATTAACCGTTGTAGGCACCCGCCCCGAAATAATCCGTCTTTCTGAAGTTCTAAAGAAATTGGATCAGTCAGAAAGTATAGAACATATTTTAGTGCATACGGGGCAAAACTACGATTACGAGTTAAACGAAATATTTTTTCAAGATCTTGGATTAAGGAACCCTGACCATTTTTTAAATGCTGCAGGAGGAAATGCATCCACTATCATCGGACAAATTATTATCAACATTGACCCGATACTTGAAAAAGAACAACCCGATGCATTCTTGGTTTTGGGTGATACCAATTCATGTCTTTGTGCTATACCAGCTAAAAAACGACAAATTCCAATTTTCCATATGGAGGCCGGAAACCGATGTTTCGATCAGCGGGTACCCGAAGAAACTAACCGTAAGATTGTAGATCACATATCTGACATAAATCTTACTTACAGCGATATAGCACGAGAATATCTTCTTAGGGAAGGATTGCCTGCTGACCGAATCATAAAAACAGGTAGCCCAATGTTTGAGGTGCTTAACGCAAACATGACGCAAATAGATAGCTCAGATGTATTAAGTAAGCTTTCATTGAAAAAGGAGAACTATTTTGTTGTTTCAGCCCACCGCGAGGAAAATATTAACTCAGATAACTTTGATAAGTTAGTTTCGATACTTAACCTGGTGGCAGAAAAATACCAATTACCGATTATCGTTTCTACTCACCCCCGCACCCGAAATAAAATAAACGAAAAAGGAGTTCAATTTAATCCACTGATCCAATTAATGAAACCATTAGGATTCCACGATTACAACCATCTACAAAAAAATGCCTACGCAGTTTTATCAGATAGCGGAACCATTTCTGAGGAATCATCCATTATGAACTTTCCAGCCTTAAACATTCGTGATGCCCATGAACGTCCAGAAGCCATGGAAGAAGCTTCGGTGATGATGGTTGGATTAAATACAGAAAGAATAATGCAAGGATTAGTAATTCTTGATTCTCAGAAACGAGAAAAAAAACGGTTACTGCGTCCTGTGGATGATTATTCAATGCCCAATGTTTCGGACAAAGTGGTGAGGATTATTGTGAGTTATACTGATTATATTAATCGTGTAGTTTGGAGCAAATAATATGAGACTACTATTAATTGTCGATGATTTTTTGCCTCACAGCATAAAAATTGCGGCTAAAATGATACACGAAATGGCTCTGGAATTTAATGCTCAGGGTCATATTACTACGGTGTTAACACCTGCTCCCGGGCAAAAAGAAGCATTACTGGTTAAGGAGGTTGATGGAGTAAAAACTCTCTTCTTTAATACCAGAGAAATAAAAAACATCGGGGAAATTAAAAGAGCTATAAACGAAACACTACTTTCGCATATGGCCTGGAAAGCAGCTAAAGCTTACTTTAAAGAAAATCGTTTCGATGGCATAGTTTATTATTCTCCTTCTATCTTCTTCGGTTCGCTGGTGAAAAGGTTAAAGCGTTTGTGGAATTGTAAGTCGTACTTAATCCTGAGAGATATTTTTCCTCAATGGACGGTTGACAATGGGTTAATGAATGAGAAGTCACCCGTTTATCAATATTTTAAATTCTTTGAGAGAATTAATTATAAGTCCGCTAATACAATTGGTGTGATGTCGCCATCGAACCTCGATTTTTTTATAAACCAAAAATACGACACTTCAAAATTTGAGGTATTGTTTAATTGGTCAAAACTTCCGGAAGTAGAAAAGCCTGGTAACCAATACCGAAATCAATTAAAACTCGAAAATAAAATCGTGTTTTTTTACGGGGGGAATATTGGGCATGCTCAAAAAATGATGAATTTGGTGAATCTGGCAAAAAAGTTTATAGATAATTTAAATGTGCATTTTCTTTTTGTGGGTAAGGGAGATGAAGTGGATCTCGTTATTAAAGAAAAGGAGAAGTACAATTTAACAAACATTACTTATTTACCTTCGGTTAATCAGGATGCCTATTTTGAAATGCTAAATGAATTTGATATTGGATTATTTAGCTTGCATCCGGATCATAAAACTCATAATTTCCCAGGCAAACTTTTAGGTTATATGGGCTACTCAAAACCCATTCTGGGTTGTGTAAATCAAGGAAACGATTTAAAAGAAATTGTAAATAATGCACGAGCTGGAATAATAGTAAATAGCGTGGACAGCGATAATTTATTTGTTGCAGCACAAAACTTAGTTGAATCTGAATTACTCCGTACCGAAATGGGATTGAATGGAAGACGCTTATTATCGGAGCAATTCTCTATTTCACATGCTTGCAAGCAAATTGAAACAGCATTAAAAGAATAATTAAACGGTTTTAAAATGAAAAATAAATCTCCTGAAATAATAAAAGGTGATGTATTCCCCGATGATCGGGGTGAGTTGTCTTTCAATAATGCTTTTGACTTATCCCCAATTAAAAGAATGTATATATCAAACACCCTGACAAAAGTATAGTAAGAGCATGGCAAGGCCACCAGCAAGAGCACAAATGATTTAAGGTAAAGAGGAAATTTTTCGTTTTTCCAAAAATAATGATAAAAAAAATATTTGTTTCAGGTTATTACGATATGCTGCATTCGGAAAATGTAGCCTTTTTCAAAGAAGCTTCCCAGCATGGCGTTCTCTATGTAGGAATTGGTTCTGATACAACCATTAAGCAATTGAAAGGCCGACCGGCGGTAAACACAGATAAAGAACGAAGGTAAAATATTAAAATCAACAAAATTTTGGGAAAAGCCCTCCGTCTCGATTGACAGAGGTTTATTTGTTCTGAACATTTGGAATTAGAAACGAAGTAGTACTGTTTTCTGCATTTATATTATTAATGAAACTATATTTGTATCTATCTATTAATGAATTATTAAAAAATATAATATTATGAGAAATAACCTTAATATTGACTCATTTATTCAGAATCACGTTACATTTAGGAAAGAAAATCTTATAAAACCCGATTTTGAAAAATACAATAACCAACTGAGCAATCGAATCGACAACAAATCGGTGTTGGTTATAGGAGGTGCAAGTGACATTGGGTCCTCCTATGTCAAGACGATTTTAAAATTTAACATCAAAAAATTGGTGGTTATTGACACCAATGAAAATAGGCTTATTGAGTTGGCTCAGGATGTTGGTGATTTAATCGGGCATTCCGCTTCATTTGAATTTATTACCTATCCGGTAAGTGTTGGAGACCGTGTGTTTAAAAAACTTTTTATGCAACATGGTCCATTTGAGATTGTAGCCAATTTTGACACTTCTATTACAATCAATAGCCCAATAGATATTTTCACTGTTGAAGCTATGATGGAAAAAAATGTTTTTCATGTTCGCAAATTATTGGAATTATTAATGGAATTTCCACCTGAACATTTTTTCAGTGTCTCTTCTGATAAAGCTGTCAATCCGATAAATATTATGGGTGTCAGCAATAAATTAATGGAGGAATTGATTTTGGCATACTCTGACAAGTTACCCATAAAATCAGCTCGTATTGCCGATATCGCCTTTTCAAAGGGAAGCCTTCTCCAGGGTTTCCTGGAACGAATGAATAAGAAACAACCCTGGGCTTGCCCGCTTAGTATTCGACGCTTTTTTGTTTCGCAACAAGAATCGGGTGAGTTATGTCTTATGGCTTCCATATTGGGTGAGTCGGGAGATATATTTTATCCCAAACTGGATGAAGAAAAAGATATGATTTCGTTTGAACGGATTACTTTGGATTTATTAAACGAACTTGGCTATGAACCTGATTTCTGTGAGAATGAGCAGGAAGCGAAACAAAAAGCATTGGAATTAACATCCGATTCAAAAAGATATCCTATTTACTATTATAGTTCCCTTACCTCAGGCGACAAATCGTTTGCTGAGTTTTATACTAAAAATGAAGTTCAGGACATCAATTCATTTACCAATCTTGGTGTTATTAAAAACACAACAAAACGCAGCATAACAGAAATTAACGAAATTCTCAGCAATCTGGAAGCCCTGTTCAAAAAAGAAACCATCTCCAAAGCAGAAATTGTGGATATTTTAAAAGTGTGCCTTCCCAATCTTGAGCATATCGAAACCGGCAAAGGGTTGGATTCAAAAATGTAGCAATAGTATTAACCGATCATATAGGATACCCCTCATTTAATGAAATTTGAATGAGGGGTATTTTTTTGATATTTGACATAACATTATGATAAATATAATATTCGCCAAAGGTATGGTCGTTATCCTTTTTTCTATACTTCCCGGTTTATACTTTCCTCCACATCAGTCTATGTGCCGGAAAGCGGTACGGAGTTAACCGGTTTAC
>Ga0209430_1000899_pt1 | contig 25104 bp, 19 predicted proteins | sample BarGraIncub1133A_FD_184504 | JGI IMG/M metagenome (GOLD analysis project Ga0209430, IMG submission 184504) | Arctic peat soil microbial communities from Barrow, Alaska - Barrow Graham LP Incubations 11-33A (SPAdes) (version 2) | ecosystem: Environmental > Terrestrial > Soil > Wetlands > Peat... | reverse complement strand
GGGGGCGGGATTTGGGATACCGTCACCAAGACACGAATGGCATCCGACAAGGAGTTGGGGGAACTATTGATCTCCAGAGTATCACGACAATTGAAAAATGGAATCACCACCTGTGAAGTGAAGAGTGGATATGCGCTCAATCCGGAAGGAGAGAGCAGACTACTCGAAATTATCGGATCGGTGAACCGGGAATGTCCCATCGATTTGGTTTCCACCTGTCTGGCGGCCCATATTAAACCAAAAGATTTCGAAGGATCGCAGGAAGCATACCTGCAGATGCTGATCGAAGAATTACTTCCTAAAGTCAAGAAAAGTAAACTATCCAGACGTATTGATATTTTTGTAGACGAAGGAGCATTCGGAGTCCCGGAAGCCGAAAACTACCTGCTGGCCGCCAAACGCCTCGGCTTTGACCTAGTTGTTCATGGAGAGCAGTTTACTTCGGGAGGCGCATCTCTGGCTGTCAGGGTTGGCGCAAAGAGTGTGGACCACCTGGAGATGATCGCTACTGAAGCCATTGCGCTGCTGACTGCTTCTGAAGTTGTGGCTATGGCATTGCCGGGTGCCTCCATCGGATTGGGCTGCCAGTTTGCCCCAGCCCGTAAACTTCTCGACGCTGGTTGTTGTCTGGCCATCGGATCTGACTGGAATCCTGGTTCAGCACCGATGGGTGATCTGCTGGTTCAGACGGCCATCCTGGGTGCTTTCGAAAAACTGAGTATGGCTGAGCAGTTGTCGGCCATCACCTTCAGGGCGGCTCATGCACTGAATTTGGCTGACAGAGGGATACTGAAAAAGGGCAATATTGCTGATTTCATCGGCTTCCCCAGTAGGAGTTATAAAGAAATATTGTACCAGCAAGGGATGTTGAAACCCAATTTAATCTGGAAAAGAGGGAGACAGGTTTCCTGAAAAGATTACGATGGTTTTGACTATTTTTGGTATTATAAGGAAGCATTTTACGAAAGTCCTAAAGGCAAAATGGTTTTACAGACTATTTGGAATAAGCGAATCCAAAATTAAGAAATTGTATATTTGTGTTTAAAAATTAACTTTTTAGTAGATAATTGATTAATGGAAATTAGAATCTTGAAACCACGGAAGGCACTCAATAAAGCCTTTCTGAAAGTAAAACCAAACAGGACTGAAATCGAGAGTTTCAAGACCAATTTAATCCAGTTACTCGACAGGATTAATGACAAGGAATCGGAAGAATTTCATAAAAACCTTGTAATTGACTTTTTAAAGAAAACTTATTACGACCCGAATCATTTTATAAATACAAAAGGCCGAAATGACCTTGTAATACATAACACCAACAGCGCCTCCGGTTTCGTGGGGATTATTGTTGAAGCTAAAAAGCCGACCAACAAAGCTGAAATGCTGACCCAAAACAAAATCAATGTGAAAGCATTTCAAGAATTGGTTTTGTATTATTTGCGTGAGCGGATTACGCATAAAAATATTGAGATTAAATACCTGATTGCAACCAACATTAACGAATGGTTTATTTTTGATGCAACGCAGTTTGACAGGTTGTTTGCTCAAAATAAAAACCTTGTAAAACAATTCAACGACTTTGAAGGTGGGCGGTTAGCTGATACCAAAACAGATTTTTTCTACAAACAAATTGCCGAGCCATTTATTGCCGACATAAAACACGATATTGAGTTTACCTATTTCGATATTCGGGAGTATGAAAAACCTTTACGTAACGATGACAGAAAAGACGATAAAAAACTCATTTCGTTGTTCAAATTACTTTTGCCCGAGCATCTTTTAAAACTTCCTTTCGCAAACGACAGCAACAGCCTTGATAAACGATTTTATGGTGAATTGCTTCACATAATCGGATTAACAGAAACCAAAGATGGAAGTAAAAAACTAATTGAGCGGAACAAAGAAGGCGAACGAAATAGAGGCTCGTTTCTTGAAAATGCAATTATCCACTTAGACAGCCTTGACAAAATAACACGGCTTGAAAAACCAAGCCAGTTTGGGGCAAACTTACAAGAACGACTTTTCAATGTTGGGATTGAATTGAGCATTACATGGATAAATCGTATTTTATTCCTAAAACTTTTAGAAGCACAATTAATTACCTATCACAAAGGCGATAAATCATACGAGTTTCTAAGTTTTGATAAAATCAAAGATTACGATGATTTAAATAGCCTGTTTTTTCAAGTGCTCGCTCGCAAGCAAAACGAGCGTAACGAAGATATAAAAGGGTTATTTGCAAAAGTTCCGTATTTGAACAGTTCGCTTTTTGAACCAACAGAGATAGAACATTCCACGCTATTTATAAGTCAATTAAGCAACGACAAAACAATTCCGATTTATTCATCGACTGTAATAAAAGATGACAAAGGAAAAAGACGAACAGGCAATATTAATCCGCTCGAATATCTTTTCGAATTTCTCAATGCTTACGATTTTGCAAGCGAAGGCAGCGAAGAAATTCAGGAAGACAATAAAACTCTTATTAATGCTTCGGTTCTTGGACTGATTTTCGAGAAAATAAATGGATACAAAGACGGCTCTTTCTTTACACCTGGTTTTATAACCATGTATATGTGCCGCGAAACCATACGTAAAGCGGTGGTTCAAAAATTTAATGAAACCAAAGGCTGGAAATGCAGCGACATTCATTCACTTTACGATAAAATTGAAGACCGAAACGAAGCCAATAAAATAATCAATGACTTAAAAATTTGCGACCCTGCCGTGGGTTCAGGTCACTTTTTGGTTTCGGCACTCAACGAAATGATTGCCATAAAAAGCGATTTGAAAATATTGCAAGACCGAGAAGGCAGACGGTTAAAAGAATATCATTTTGAAGTGGTAAACGATGAATTGATAGTAACGGACGAAGATGGCGAACTTTTTGAGTACAACCCCACCAACAAAGAAAGCCATCGCATTCAGGAAACGCTGTTTCACGAGAAGCAAACCATTATTGAAAATTGTTTGTTTGGTGTTGATATAAACCCCAATTCGGTAAAAATTTGCCGCTTGCGTTTGTGGATTGAACTTTTGAAAAATGCTTATTACAAAAACGCAAAAGAGCTTGAAACCCTTCCTAACATTGATATAAACATTAAATGCGGAAACTCGTTGATTAGCCGGTATCCGCTTGATTCAGACTTACGCAATATTTTAAAAAGCAGCAAATGGACGATTGACTCTTATCGACTGGCAGTTGCTACCTACCGCAACGCCAAAGACAAAGATGTAAAACGCGAAATGGAAAAGCTTATACTAAATATAAAGCAAGACTTCACTTCAGAAATCCGCAAAAACGACCCGTATAAAACCAGGATCGAAAAATTAGCAAATGAATTATACAATAAATTTACCGGCAACTTTCTATTCGAACCACAGATACCCTTTGGCAGATATGAAAAAGAACTCGAAAAGAAACGAAAAAAAGAACAGGAAAAACTTGAAGTAGAAATTACCCAGCTAACAAAAAAAATTGATGAAATAAAAAGCAACAAAATTTACGAAAACGCTTTTGAATGGAGGTTTGAGTTTCCCGAAGTGTTGGACAACAACGGCGATTTTGTCGGGTTTGATGTGGTGATTGGGAATCCGCCTTACATTGACAGTAGAGAGAATCAAGAAAGCCAAAAAGAATATTGGAAGAAAAATTATCGTTCAACTGAATTTGGCAAGACGAATACTTATGAAATATTTATTGAAAGAGGAATTGAAATTTTAAAATCCGACAGACTACTAACATATATTTTCCCTATTGTATGGCTTTCAGTTGAAGCATGTCAATCTTCAAGAAGATTTGTTTTGTCAAACTACTTGGCAAATGAAATTGCATACACAGAAGCAGCAGTATTTTCAGATGCAAATGTTGATACAATGATACTTCAATTATCAAAGACGAAACCGATAAAGGATTATAAAATTAATGTCAAGAAGTTTAATCATAATTTTTCAGCCATTGATGAATTGAAAAATGTAGTTCAGCAAAATGAGAAAGATGAATTCAAAAGAGTTTATTTAAAACTAGATGCGATTTATGAAAGGATTTTAAATACCATTTCAGACAAATGCACACAGCTTTCAGAATTGGTTGACATCGTAAATGGAATTGCAACGGGGCCTGATAAAGAAAAATATTTTGCAGAGAAGAAACTTGATGAAAATTACAAACCGCTTTTGATGGGTAGCAACATTCAGTATTATCAAACCGACTTTTCAAACACTTGGATAAACTATGATAGAAAACTTTTGCATAGAGCAAGAGAAGAAAGCATCTTTCTTTCTGACGAAAAAATAATCATGCAGCGAATCAGAAATGTAAAGCTGGAAAGAAGAATTGTTGCAACATTAGACACCGACCATTATTACACTTTCAATTCCGTAAACAACTTATTACAGAAGAATAAAGAATACAACCTAAGATACATTTTGGGTGTTCTCAATTCTACTCTTGTTAATTACTTAATCAAAAATCTTTCATCAAATACAAACTTGACTGCACAGGATTTAGATACAATTCCTTTTCGTAAAATTAATTTCAAAGACATAATTGACAAGCAGAGTTGCGAAAGGATTATCAAACTTGTAGATGAAATTCTAAAAGTGAAAAAGAAAAACATTGACACAACAAAACTTGAAACAGAAATTGATGAATTAGTTTACCAACTTTACGATTTAACAGCCGAAGAAATAGAAATAATAGAAAATGGGGTAAAATAACAGCCATGACCAAAGAAACCGCCATAAAACTTTTTGAACAAAAAGGAGTTCGCTCACTATGGAGCGATGAAGATGAGAAATGGTATTTTTCTATTATCGATATTATCTCAATTTTAACAGACCAACCTACATACCAAGGGGCTATAAATTACTGGAAAGTACTGAAAAGCAGGTTGGTTAAGGAAGGCAATGAAACGGTTACAAATTGTAACCGTTTGAAATTACTTGCCGAAGACGGTAAAATGCGCGAAACCGATGTTGCAGATACCGAACAGCTTTTTAGGCTCATTCAAAGTGTTCCTTCGCCCAAAGCTGAACCATTCAAAATGTGGCTGGCACAAGTTGGCCGTGAGCGTATCGACGAAATAGAAGATCCCGAACAAGGCATTGACCGCCTAATGGAAACATTCTTACGCAAGGGATATAGCAAAGAATGGATTAACCAGCGGCTTAAAAGTATCGAAGTCCGCAAGGAACTTACCGATGAGTGGGAAAACCGTGGCTTGCAAAAGAGTGTGTCTGTCCAAACGCACGGCAGACAATACATTGCAGCAAATTTGCTTGAAAATATAACGGAAGACAAGAATCACCAGCACCTACTTCCAGGCAACTGTCTGACAAATATCCAATTATGAAAAGAATTATCGAATGTGTGCCGAATTTTTCGGAAGGGCGGGAGTTGGAAGTCATCCGGCTGATTACTGAAGTCATCGAAAATGTACCCGGTATCAAATTGCTTAATGTGGATCCGGGATATGCCACCAACCGCACGGTCATATCCTTCGCAGGTGAACCCGAAGCTGTGGTGGAAGCGGCTTTTCAATCCATTAAAAAGGCTTCTGAACTGATTGATATGCGTCATCACAAGGGGGAGCACCCGCGTTTTGGGGCGACTGATGTGTGTCCGTTGGTACCGGTTTCGGACGTGACCATGGAGGAAACGGTGGAATATGCCAGGGCCCTGGCCAAACGCGTCGGAGAAGAACTGGCGATTCCGGTTTATTGCTACGAACATGCCGCTTTCGAGCCCAGGAGGCAGAGTCTGGCCAATTGCCGGTCCGGCGAATACGAGGGTTTATCCGAAAAAATTGCCTCTTTGCAGTGGAAACCCGATTTCGGTCCTGCCGTTTTTAATGCCCGCTCAGGTGCCACAGCCATTGGTGCGCGCAACTTTCTGATCGCTTACAATGTGAACCTTAATACCAATTCGGTCCGCCTGGCCAATTCCATTGCTTTTGATGTCAGGGAGGCAGGCAGGATCCTTCGCGAAGGTGATCCCGTAACAGGGAAAGTCGTCAAAGACAAGAAGGGTGAGCCGATTCGCGTTCCGGGTACGCTTAAGAATGTGCGAGCCATCGGATGGTACATCCAAGAGTATAGAATGGCTCAGATATCTATGAATCTGACAGATATTACCGTAACGCCTATTCATAAGGCTTTCGATGAGGTCTGCGAAAAGGGTGTCACGCGGGGGGTCCGGGTTACCGGATCAGAATTGATTGGGGTAGTGCCACTCTCCTGCATGCTCGACGCGGGGAAATATTTTCTCCATAAGCAGAAACGTTCATCGGGTATTCCGGATGAAGAGATTATTGAAGTAACTGTCAGGACTTTAGGGCTAAATGAACTTGCGCCTTTCGATCCTAAGAAGCGGATCATCGAATATCTTCTTCTGGAGGAGCAAGGAGACCAATTGGTGGATCTCTCCTTTAAAAACCTTGTCTATGAGACTGCTTCAGACGCTCCGGCGCCGGGTGGAGGGTCTGTCTCCGCGGCAGTGGGGGCGCTGGGTGCGGCACTCGGGACGATGGTTGCCAATCTGTCTGCCCATAAACGTGGGTGGGACGACCGATGGGAAGAGTTTTCAACCTGGGCAGAGAAAGGCAAGACCGCCTATCTTGAATTGTTAACTCTGGTAGACGAAGATACCCTTGCTTTCAACGGTATCATGTCCGCCTTCGGCCTGCCAAAGGAGAGTAATGACCAAAAAGAGATTCGCAGAAAGACCATACAGGAGGCAACCATTAATGCAATTGAGGTCCCATGGAGGGTGATGAAAATAGCTGCTGATGCCCTTGAACTGTTAGAAGAGATGGCTAAGAAGGGCAATCCCAATTCAGCCAGTGATGTTGCCGTTGGCGCGCTATGTCTTAAGACGGCCGTCTCAGGAGCCTTACTGAATATCAAGATCAATGCTGTTGAATTGAGCGACGCATCTCAGGTTGAGGACCTTCTGTTGCAGGCAGAAATAATGGAGAAAACGACCATCAAACGTTGTGCACAAATTCAGAAACGGGTACTGAAAACTATCAATTCAAAACCCTAACTTTGTGCGGTTCGTGGATCCGGTGAAATAGTATAAATATGAAGTTACTGAATAATCCTTTCAAGAAATATCTCATCTTCTTTTGGTCAGTATTTGCGGTGGGCCTCGTTGCCATTATAGTGCTTTTTGCACTGATTGGTAATGGCAAACTCGGCTATATGCCAACCCTGACTGAGCTGGAAAATGTTGAATCTTCGCTGGCATCAGAAGTTTATACGGCAGACAGCCTGGTGATGCGCAGGTATTATTTCAAGGAAAACAGAACTTTCATCAGTTTCAATGCCATCAGCCCCAATGTCATCCATGCCCTGGTAGCGACCGAAGATGCACGTTTTTACAGCCATCCGGGGATCGACCTGCGCGGGCTATTCCGGGTATTTAAAGGCATCGCTACCGGCGACCAGAGTGCAGGCGGAGGAAGTACCTTGTCGCAACAATTGGCCAAGATGCTGTTTCCCCGGGAGGATATCAGTAACAAATTTCAACTGGGAATCAGAAAGTTACGTGAGTGGGTGATCGCAGTGAAACTCGAACGGAGTTTCACCAAGGAGGAGATTATCTCGATGTACCTGAATAAATTCGACTTCCTTAACCTGGCTGTAGGAGTCAAGTCTGCAGCCGAGATCTATTTTGGAACGACGCCCGATAAATTGGACATTGAACAGTCTGCCATGCTGATCGGGATGGCCAAGAATCCATCTCTGTACAACCCCATCAGAAGGCCCGAATTGGTTCGAAACCGACGAAATGTAGTCTTGGCACAAATGGAGAAATACGGCTACATCAACAAAGCCGAGATGAATTCCTATAAGAGCCGGCCGCTGAATCTGAACTTCCACAAAGAGGATTTCAAGTCTACTCCCGGGACCTATTTTACCGAATACCTCCGCACCTTGTTAAATTCATCCAAACCGCTGAGAGAAAGATACAAGGCCTGGCAGGTACAGCAATTCACTGAAGACTCAGTCGAATGGGAAAACAATCCGTTGTATGGATGGTGCGCCAAGAATCCGAAACCGGACGGCAAACGCTACGACATCTATACCGACGGACTGAAAATATATTCCACCATAGACATGCGGATGCAGGCTTATGCGGAAAAGGCCATTGTGACACATCTCAGTAAAAATGTTCAGCCTCTGTTTAACGAGCGGATCAAAAGTCAGCGCAACCGGCCGTTCTCCAACGATCTGACCAATGAGCAGGCGCAGCAGGAGTACGACAGGATGATGAAGGGAAGCGACCGATATCGATCGCTTCGAATCCAGGGAATCCAGGCGGAAGAGATAAAAAAGGTCTTCAATACGCCGACCGAGATGATGGTATTCTCCTACAGGGGTGAGATTGACACCATCATGACTCCGCTCGATTCCATCAAATACCATCTGGGATTCCTGCGTTCTGCGATGATGACCATGGAGGTAAAAACAGGTAAGATCAAGGCCTGGGTTGGCGGACCAAACTACAAACATTTCATGTATGATATGGTGAAGAGTGGGAAACGGCAGGTTGGCTCTACCGTGAAACCATTCCTTTACACCCTGGCAATGCAGAACGGTTTCTCTCCCTGCACGCTCGTTCCGAATACGGAACACTCTTTCGCGCTTTACGACGGAACCACCTGGACTGCCAAGAACTCTGGCACGACCAAGATGGACGGCAAGATGGTGACGCTAAAATGGGGACTGGCCAACTCGGTCAACCAGATTTCGGCCTGGGTAATGAAACAGTTTAATCCGCAGGCGATGGCCGATATGATGCACAAACTAGGGATTACCAGTCCGATTGATGCTGTACCTTCCATGTTTTTGGGAACATCAGATGTGTCTGTGTATGAGATGGTTGGTGCTTATGGTACTTATGGGAATCATGGTGTCTATACCAAGCCGTATTGTGTAACCAGGATTGAAGACCGGAACGGCAATGTGCTGGCCCGTTTTTCACCCGAATCACATGATGCCATCGATGCCAAGACGGCTTATCTGATGATTAACCTGATGGAAGCGGTTGTGAATGAAGGAACCAGTGCCCGCCTTCGCAGGAATGTCGAGTATGGAAATATTACCGCTGATGTGGCAGGAAAGACAGGAACCACGCAGAATCAGTCGGATGGCTGGTTCATGGGAATAACTCCGGAACTGGTTACCGGAGTTTGGACAGGAGGAGATCTTCGCAGTATCCACTTCGAAGGACTCTCTGCGGGACAGGGGGCCGCCATGGCGCTGCCCATTTATGGCTATTACATGAACAGCCTGTTTCGGGATCGTACGCTTGGGTATAACCAATCATCTGTTTTTGAGGCACCACCCGGATTCAATGTTAACACGGATTGTAGCAAAGTGATGAAGGCGGAGAAGGAAGACGATTATTCAATTTTCTGACCGCTACCGGATTCCCGGATCGCCTTGCTGAGATCCTCGTCTGGTTTTATGACATTGTAATTACCCGTATCGAAGCCAATCGGTTACGCACTTTTTTTGAGAAAAGGTTTTGTAGCTATCTGGTTGCAAAAACATATCCTTCATCATTCTTCTGAATGGACAAATGGTGTGTTTTGGCAATTACATTTACGATATCATCAATTTGTAATTTCTCAAAGTTAGCTGTATAGGCGATATGGGCGATACCCGGGTCGGAGAATTCCAGTTTTACATGGTAGATGTTTTCAAGTTCTTCAAATACAGATGATAACGGCGTGTGGTGAAAGGAAAGCTCCTTGGTTATCCAGGATAAAAAATTGGGAGTAAGCTCTTTGGAAACAATTATTTCACCTTTTTTTGTCAGAAATTTTCCACTGGAACCTGCGGCAATAATTTTGGTCTCTTTTTGATCTTTGTCGAATAGTCTGACGCTGCCTGTTACGACACTGACCTCTACCTGTTCCTTACCAGGATAAGCCGATATGTTAAATGAGGTACCCAGATCCTCGATCTCGACATTATTGACCTCCACAACAAACGGGTGATTCGAATCATGAATTATGTCGAAAAATGCCTCTCCCGTAAGAATCACTTTTCTCATTGATCCGGCGAATTTTTCGGGGTATTTCAGGGAGGAGCCGGCATTCAGTTTCACGGTAGAACCATCTGGTAATTTGATAGTTGTATAGGATAATGGTTGGGTGATCGTCTGTATTGTTTTCATCACCGGGCCGGACGCCACCAGCTGGTTTCCGGTTCTATCCGTATTCCTGACGAACAGGAAGGTGATGGAAGTCAGTGCGATCAGGGCAACGAATATTGCCGCATATTTCCATAAATTGAATCGTCTTCGTTTGACAATCTTCGTTTCGGGTTGTAGCTTCTCTTTTAATTCCGACCATACCTTATCAGGATCGCTTTTCCGATAGCTATAAGCAGTTCCGGTAAGCTCCCAGGTCTGCTTGAGTTCCGAAAAACCTGCTCCTTCAAATATTTCAGGTTCCGGCTGATCGGTCGACTCACCGGTCAACCAGGCGACCCATTGGTTTTCATCTTTGTTCTTTTCTACCATATTTTATATAGCTTTCCTATCACATTGACATTTAAATCCAGAAATACCCTTATCCTGTAGCATAAAAAAGAGCATTAAATGTTTATATTCTTTCAGGGAATCCCTTAGTTGTTTGAGGGCGAGTGTCATTTGGGCTTCAACAGTTTTGATGGAGAGATTTAGTTTGTCGGCAATTTCTCGATATTTAAGTCCTTCCTCCCTGGCCAATCGAAAGATAGCCTGTCTCTTTTCAGGAAGGGCACCGATGGCTTTTTCAATTTTGGTCAGCAATCCGATTTCCGGAAAATAGGACTGATAGTCATCGTTTTCGCATTCCAATTCTTTTCTCAGATATTCAGAACGCACCTTTACCTTGTCAAGATGATTGAGGCTGTGATTTCTGACTGACCTGAACAGATAATGCTCAATGGAAGTTGTGATTATAACTTCATGCCTGTTCTGCCATAATTTCAGGTAAACATCCTGAACGATGTTTTCGGCAGCTGGGAGATCGCGGACAATGCGGAAAGCGTAGGCAGTGAGGGGTCGGAAGAACGCTCTGAACAGTATTTCAAAAGCTTGCTGACTGTCGTGACGGATGGCTTCAAAAGTATTCAGTTCCTCTGATGGGTTCATAGAACAGGCTTCACATCAAAATAATTTTATGAATTTACGACAAACAATTTATTATCTTTGCACCTCGCAGGAAAAAACGTCCCAACGCCCGGGTGGCGGAATTGGTAGACGCGCTGGACTCAAAATCCAGTGATAGCAATATCGTGCGGGTTCGATTCCCGCCCCGGGTACTAAGAAGCTTAGATAATAATCTGATATTCAGAGTTTTATCTAAGCTTTTTTATTTGCTACTGAAACATTTTGATTTTGGGCACAAATTTCTGGTTATTTTTTAAAGGTATAAACAGCAAATAATCAGATTGTTGATAAGTTTATAGTATCAGACTTCCAATGCCTTTATTTGAAAATCAGGTAGTAAGCGATAGGATAACGTAAAATAAAAATCCGTTATTTTGCAGTCATGGGACAATTATTACTACCGTTATTTCCAAGAGATACCCGAATGATAACCATGACACTTGGTGTTCGGGAACAACAAGGGACTGTCTATTATCTTCATAGTGGGATGCCGATATTTTCACATGAATCAGATGATTTAACTAATTCTGATTATTTCCAGCGCCATCTCCCGTAATTTGTATTTCTGGATCTTGCCGCTGGCGGTCATAGGAAATTCATCGACAAAAAACAGGTATTTGGGGATTTTGAAACGGGAGATCTTACCCCGGCAAAAATCGGCGATGTCTTCCTCCCGGAGTTCTGATCCGGCTTTCCTTTTGATAAATGCGCCCACCTCTTCGCCGTATTTCTCGCTGGCAACGCCAACCACCTCTACCGCTTCAATTTCGGGGTGGGTGTAAAGGAAATTTTCAATTTCACGAGGGTAGATGTTTTCGCCTCCGCGGATGATCAGGTCTTTGATCCGTCCGGTGACCCTGAAATAACCGTTTTCGTCCATCACGCCGAGGTCGCCCGAACGGAGCCACCCCTGTGCATCAATGGCATTCGCGGTAGCTTCTTCGTTTTTGTAATAGCCCTTCATCACATTGTATCCCCGGCAACAGAGTTCACCCTGTTCTCCTGGTTTAAGTTCTATGCCAGTTTCGGGATCGGCTACTTTAACTTCTACTTCCGGATAGGCCTTTCCCACGGTAGTGGAACGAATTTCAGGCGAATCGGTCACACGGGTAGCAGTCATGCCCGGGGAAGATTCTGTTAGTCCGTAGACGATGATCAGCTCCTTCATATTCATCTTTTCCATCACGTTGTTCATGGTTTCGATCGGACAGAGTGAGCCGGCCATGATACCGGTCCGAAGGGAAGAAAGGTCAAACAACGGGAACATCGGATGGTTGAGTTCGGATATAAACATGGTAGGTACGCCGTGCAATGCGGTACATTTTTCTTTTTGCACGGAGGCCAAAACCGTCAGCGGATCGAAATTTTCGACCATCACCATGGTGGCCCCCCGCGTGATGACAGAGCAGAGGGCAAGCACACAGCCAAAACAGTGGAAGAGGGGCACACAGACGCACAAGCGCTCATCGGCCGAAAAATTCATGCAGAAGGCTGTGGCGTTGCCGTTGTTGAGGATGTTGTGGTGGGTGAGCATCACCCCCTTCGGAAAGCCGGTCGTGCCGGATGTATATTGCATGTTGACCACGTTGAAACAGGAGACCCGGCCGGTGGCTTCCAGCAATATCTGGTCGCTGAGCTGACTTCCCAGAAGGATCAGTTCAGGGGTGTTGTACATGCCCCGGTGTTTTTCGGGGCCCATGAAAACGACGTTTTTCAGCTCGGGAAATTTTTCGCTTTTCAAAAATCCGCGCTGACCCTCTCTCAATTCAGGGACTAGGTCATAGATCATCTGAACATAGTCGCTGTCGCGCCAGCCGTTGACCAGGCAGAGGGTGTGCAGATCTGAGTCATTGATCAGGTATTCGAGTTCGTGTGTTCTGTAATTGGTGTTGATGGTGACCAGTACGCCCCCTATCTTCGCGGTAGCAAAGAAGTAGGTGAGCCAGTCGGGAACATTGTTGGCAAAAATCCCGAGTTTGTCGCCTTTCCCCACGCCCAGATAAAGCAAAGATTTAGCCAGATTATCCACTCTTTCGTTGAAAGTGGAATAGGAAAATCGGAGACCCCTGTCGGGATAAACAATGAAATCTTTGTCGGGGGTATTTTTGGCCCATTGTTCCAGAAACTGGCCAAAGGTGGTATCGATTAGTTGCATGAGCAGTTATAAGTTGTGAGTTGAAAAATATGACATGAACGTGAATTTATCCCGTTAAAATGGTGCGTAAACAACTGCGAGTATCCGGGCTGGTTCGCTGGTAGCAGCATGGACATGGTGGTCAACGACAGAGTCGTAATAGATGCTGTCGCCTTCGGATAGCCGGTAGGTTTCTTTGCCGTAGGATATTTCAATCTCCCCGGAAAGAACATAGATGAACTCTTCACCTTCGTGCGCCGATAGGCGGGTCTCCGATGCGTGATTAGGTGCGATGTCTATCAGAAATGGTTCAAAATGTCTGCCGGATTTGTCCCCGGCCAGGGGATAAAAGGCAAGGCTGGATCCTGCTTCGTTGTTGGAAGTTGAGAATCCGGTGCCTAACTGTGCCCCTCCCTTTCGGGAAACTACAGGGCCAAGCTTTTCCTGATCATCCAGAAATGTTCCCAACCGAACGCCCAAAGCCCGGGCAACTTTGATGAGATGCCCCAGAGAGGGAATGGCTTCCCCTGTTTCCATCTTTTCAACCATTTTGGTGGTAAACCTGCATCGTTCGGCCAGCTCCCCGGTTGTAATTTTTTTGTTTTGTCTGATCGTAGTTATTTTAGCCCCAATAAGATTAAACTCCTTCATGCAAATGATTTTTTGTTACAAATAGCGATAAATTTAGCGTTTTTGGTTCGGAATGTAGACTTCGTAAGAATATTTTTGACAATCTATTAATCAATGTGTTATATAACTGAACATTTACACTGTATAGAATGGTTAGTTTCCTTGGTAAAAAATGTGGAAAGTAATGTTAATTTAACGCCACGTGCGAGACTGGTGACAGTGTTTTGGAAAAGTTGAAAACTACATCGACTCCGATTGAAAATATTTCCGTAGTCTTTTCGAAGAATGCCCGGGATTGAGAATAAAGGGTACAAATGGGGAGAGGTTGGAACAGTAGAGGTTCACAGAGTAATTGATTAGAAAGTTGTAATTGTTTACCTGTATTTATTCGGTAATAAAATTATGTCCCTCAAATGAAAATTAACCCCATATTGGAATGTATTCTGCAAATTTAGTCGACTCATTATTTGGATATTTAGATTACATAATTCTTAAATTAGACTTTTTGGTGCTTTCTGATAAATTCCGGATGTACCAGAAAACCTGAAATTGAGATTATAGATGTAAACTTTTTCAAACAAAAGGTCGAGATCACGAGCATCCTTGCCGATGAAAAACGGCTGTGCCAGGTTGGTGAAAATCGGATACAAAGATTTTAACTGAATTATATACAAATGAATAATAAAGTTCTATTTTTGATTAAATTGTATCTTTGAACGGCAAGGGGGAAACATTCTGTCTTGCATTTCGAACCCAAACAGCAGCAAATGGCAATCCCCAAAATCAGTAGTAATGACAGGCTCAAGCTGCTATTACTTATAGCAGGGTTTCAACTTTGCCTGGCAGTCAATGTTCAGGCGCAAGGCAAGGATTCACCGCAATGGGGTGAAAAGTATTCCCGGAATATGATATCAGGTGAAACTGGTTTACCTGCCACCTTCAATATCGAAACTGGTGTCAATGTAAAATGGTCAGTATCAGTTGGTGACAATTGCTATGCAACCCCTGTAATTGCTGGAGGTAAGGTTTTGATTGGAGCAAATAACGCAGATATGCGCGACCCCCGCCATGAGGGTGATCGGGGTACGTTGCTTTGTTTAAATGAATCGGATGGTAGTTTGTGCTGGCAACTGGTTGTCCCACGCATCGAAGGCGACCGGCATAACGACTGGCCGATGGTTGGAATTTGTTCGGTTCCAACGGTCGAGGGTAACCGGGTGTACATTCTTACCAACCGTTCAGAAGTACTTTGCCTTGATCTGAACGGCCAGGCAGACGGGAATGATGGTACCTTCCAAGGAGAGGGATGGTACATGGCACCTTCGGGCCAGTTCCCCTATAAAATCACCTCAAAAGATGCCGATATTATCTGGATGTATGACTTGAAGTTGGAATTGGGCTTGTGTCCGCACGATTCACCTCATGCATCCATACTGATTGACGGAGATTTTCTATATTTAAACACGTGTAATGGAGTGGATTACAGGCATCTTGAAACAACCGGACTAACTGCTCCCAGTCTTATCGCACTGGATAAGAACACAGGTCGGCTGGTTGCCAGGGATGATGAAAACTTTGGACCAAAAACTTTTCACTCCTCCTGGTCTTCCCCTTCCATGGGAGTAGTTAATGGGCAAAAACAGCTCTTTTTTGCCGGACCGGAAGGAATCCTTTATGCTTTCGAAGCAATTTCTCCAACAGTTTCAAGGGATAAAGTTCAAGACTTTAAAAAAATCTGGCAATTTGATTGCGATCCTTCCTCTCCCAGAACGAATATCCATAATTACCTGAATAACAAGACAGAGGGTCCGAGCAATTCTTTGGGGATGCCTGTTTTTTACAAAAATCGCATTTACATTGCAGGGGGCGGTGATATCTGGTGGGGGAAGAAGAAAGCCTGGCTAAAATGTGTTGATGCAACAAGGAAAGGAGATATTACTGCTTCAGGGGAGATCTGGTCTTATGCACTTGAACAGCATACTGGTAATACGCCTGCTATTTCGAATGGACTGGTCTATGTAACAGACTGCGGAAAAAATGTGCATTGCGTCGATGCTGAAAATGGTAAGGGTTACTGGATCCATAAAATGAAAATGGATTCGTGGAGTTCTGCCCTGGCAGCTGACGGTAAAGTTTATGTAGGATCCAGGGGTGGTGATTTCTGGATTCTAAAAAACAGTAAAGTCCTGGAAATATTAGATTCTATTAAACTAGATAGTCCGGTTCACTCAACACCTGTAGCAGCGAATGGGGTGCTTTATATTTCGACGATGAACAAGTTGTACTCAATCAAAAGGTAAGTAAATTGTCAAAGCTTTGGAAATTTCGACGAAATTGACCACTTCTTTTTATTGTGATAGGATTATATTATATTTGGGATAATAATAAATATCCTAAGCGACATTTCCAATGAAACAATTAATTCCTCTATTAATTTTTTCTCTTTTTGTTACAGCCTGTGGATCAAAACAGCCATCACCCAAACTTACTGAAAAGAATAAATCGGCCACAGTTCAGCCTGATAATGCCGTCAAGAATTTTGCGCCTGAGGCTATCATGTGGGAAACGGCATCCTATGCCGGCAATCTTGGTGACAATAAAAACACTGCATACATAACTAATACCTATGCAATCTGGGGTACTTACAGCAATAATTCGGCGGAAAACGGCGAACTGAAGATTAAGTTTTTAATTGACAAAGCATCCTTCTGCTTAAAGCTGTATGAGTATGGGAAAAAAATTGTGAAAAGGGGTGATGAAACATATTATAAAATCTCCATCAGATCTGACGGTCTCGAACCATTGCAGATAACCGCCAGAAATGTCTCCGACAGAATATTTATCAGTGAAATAGATGCGAAGAAAATAATTGAGTTGTTTGACAACGGCAACCAGATCTCTTTTTCGATGGTCACCGATTCCAAAACATCACCTTCAACTTACACATTTACACTTGAACATCCGGGTGGATTTAAAGAAATACTTAGCGCACATTGACCGTAACATGCAGGTATTTAATAAATTTCTTAAGCAGTTTTAGATTGGCTTTACGCAATATCGAAATACAACAATGTAATGGCAAGCGCTACCTGCCAGCACAAAAAGGTGAAAGATGGCATGATTGTATTTCAGTCCTTTTATCTGGTAGATAAGAGCCCCAACCGTGTATGCCAGTCCACCGGCGATCAGCCATATCAATCCTGCCGTTTCCATACTGTCAATCAGCGGTTTAATTGCGATAACAATTACCCATCCCATCAAAACATACAAGGACGTAGAGAGTTTTGAATACCTGCCCGTGAAGAAGAATTTCAATAGGATGCCAAAGGCAGCGATCAACCAGACCAGAATCAGAATGGGCGTTCCCCAGACAGGGGGCATCGTCAGCATCGTAATGGGGGTATAACTTCCGGCTATGGTAAGAAAAATTGCAATGTGGTCGAAAATTTTGAGCCTGCCGCGTCTGGCGGGTTCTTTTGCGGAATGATAAAGTGTGGAAGCCAGAAACATAGTGGAAACGCCAATGCCATAAATTAGAAATGCAACGAAAACCTTTATTGAATGGAGTTTAAAGGCCTGATAGAACAATACTGTGATACCCGCAATGGAAAGAAATAGACCGATGGCATGCGTGGCTATATTCCATTTTTCTTCTTCAACCGAATAGGATTTTTCTGTAAGCGTAGTAGTTTTTCTCTTCTTTTCTATCATTGAAAACTCGTGTAGCGTCTTATTACTTCCTCAAAAAGTTCTTTTTCTAAAATTTTGTAAAGGTTCTCGGTGTCTACCAGTACTCCATCTATTATGGTTAGAAGATCTCAATCAGGTGTTCTGTATTCTCTTAATTCCGATTCCGGGTAAATCACTTAAAGTCACTTTTCCTTCAATGACCTTCATGCCTTCGAATATGTCATTGGATATCAGTAGATTTCCATCCAGGTCGGCCCAGTCAACTATCGGGGAAAGTTGTGCCGCGGCACTCGTGCCACAGGAAGTTTCAGTCATGCAGCCCATCAGGGTTTTCATATTTAAACTGCGAGCCATCTCGATGATGCGGTGCGCTTCCCGCATTCCGGTACATTTCATTAGTTTGCAGTTAATACCCGAATAGACCCCATGCAGTTTTTCGAGATCTCCGATTCTTTGCAGTGCTTCGTCTGCAATGATCGGTAGCGGACTATTCTGGGTGAGCCAGGCAGTATCATCAAAGTTGTGTTTATCCATAGGTTGTTCTATGAATACCACGCCTTGTTCCTTTAACCAGTGAATCTTATCAAGTGCTTCCTTCCGGTCTTTCCAGCCCTGGTTAACATCCACGCAAAGCGGCACGCTGGTCACCGAACGCACACTTTTGATCATCTCCTCGTCGTTGCCTCCGCCAATTTTGATCTTCAATATTTTAAAAGGAGCGGCCTCTTTGGTCTTCGCGATGACCTCCTCCTTTTTATCGATGCCGATGGTAAAAGTTGTAAGCGGTGCATTTTCGGGCGTGTAACCCCAGATACGGTACCATGGCTGATTGATTAGTTTCCCAACAAGGTCGTGCAGTGCAATATCTACAGAAGCTTTTGCCGCACAGTTTCCTGGTAAGGCATTATCGACGTAATTGAGAATATCCTCCATCCGGAAAGGATCCTTGAACTGAGCAAGATTCAGAGAGGATAAGAATTGGGTGGCAGTCTGGTGAGACTCTCCAAGATAAGGAGGCATGGAGGCCTCTCCGTAACCCGTGACCCCTTCCCACTCGATTTCTGTCAGCATTACCGCAGTGGTCGTCCTGGAATTAGAGGCGATCGTGAAAGTATGTTTAAGCTGCAATTCATAGGGACGGAAGGTGAATTTCAGACCGTTCCCGGTAGGCTGGTAACGAGGCAAAGCTTTCTTCTTCTGTTCAAAGGAGGTCAACATTCCTAATCCTGCTACCATGGTTGTTGCACCAAGAAATTTTCTGCGATTAGTCTTCATTCCCGAGAATCAAAATAAATTAATACCATGGATGATCCTTTACCCTCACAATACCTGATTTTCCTTCAGATCCGAGGATAGTCCTGCCCCCTAACCAGTTATCAGCTCTTGCTTTAGAGAAATTTTTCTGTTCGGGATCGAAACTGTTAATTCGCACAAAACCTGATGAATGAATATAAGAACCATTGCCCAGGTAAAATCCAACGTGTGTGGCTTTTGCCGGACGATCCCCATCGGCTTTTCTGCCAAAGAAAACCAGGTCTCCCTCCTTCAGTTTTGTGTAACCACTCTGGGGTTCGGTGAAGACTCCGTGGCGAAACTGCAAGGAGGCATCACGCGCCAGAATAATCCCATTCAAAAAATAAACAGTCTTGACAAAACCACTGCAGTCGATCCCTTTCGTGGAAGTTCCTCCCCACAAATAAGGCCGTCCCATCAGTGTTTTAGAATATTTGCTCAGCTCAAAAGGGGAGTTGGCTGGATTCATTTTCCATTGGTCAAAATCCATTCCGTCTCCTACCGGGATAGCTAATCTGCGGCCGTCGGGCATTTCCAAAACAGACTCATTTTTGGTCGTTTCGACAAGTTTCAGGATGCTTCCTGCTACCAGATCCGTGACTGCTTCTTTGGTTGAAGGGTCATACCCTGTTCCTGCTACCGGAAGATAGAATGTTTTTTTACTGTTCCGCCAGGAAGCCATCCCTGCAGAGTCGGTCTGAAAGAGGGCATCATCATCCACCCAACCGATGTACCGATCGGGGGTTTGTATCAGCGTCCAGTGGTTTTGTTTTTTAAGTAACCTGACCGGAGTACCCAGAATTGCCTGTGTAGCCATTTCAGCATCATGCCCGGGAGCAGTGCGCACATTGCATACGCTGATATTTACGAGTCCCCAGATGGTATTGCCCAACGATCTGTCCGGCAGCAGTCTGACACTGTCTACCAGGTTGTATTTTGCACTGACCAAGGCTGCCAGTAGCGCTTGCCTGGCTTCGGCATTAGTGGTCTCGCCCAAAACAACGAGCGCTGATCCCTCATTTTTGAACTGTATTTTATATAGATCTTCCCTGGTGTCAGGAATAAATTGTTTGGAAATGGATCTCGAAATTTGTTCAGCATTGTTCAATTCGGAGACGCCCGAATGACAGGCAACAAGAAGAGCAGCCCAAGCCAGAACAATTACAAAACGGATCATAAATTATGTTTTGGTATTACAGATTAAATAAGCCAAACAATTCCTTGCAAGTTGAACCCGCCTGTCGAACAAAAAAGTTGATGCCTTGACTAGTTTAATGGGTTCTAATATAACAAATTTTTACATAATTATAGGCTCAATTTGCAGTTTTTATCTCGTCCTTTTTTTCCTTCTTCCCGAAATCCGGTTTGACATTCAGAAAAAATACCGGAATCATGCCGGGGATCATGCAGAGCATTACCCAGACGAAGAAATTCTTATACCCGACAATATCCTGCAGCCAGCCGGAAAACATTCCCGGAAGCATCATTCCAAGCGCCATAAACCCGGTGGCAATGGCAAAATGAGCCGTCTTATTTGCTCCTTCAGAAATATATATCATGTACAACATATAGGCAGTAAATCCAAATCCGTAACTGAACTGCTCGATCGCAGCGCAAAGGCTGATTACAAAATAATTGGCTGGTTGCGCGTAAGCCATGTAAACATAGGCCACATGCGGTATGTTGATTGCCAGCACCATCCACCAGAGCCAATACCTGAATCCCTTCCGTGAAGCCGCCAGTCCGCCGAGTATGCCTCCTGCTGTCAGGGCCAGGATACCGAATGTGCCATAAATCAGACCAACTTCTCCTGTGGTAAGCCCAAGTCCCCCCAGTTGCCTGGAATCCAGCATGAAAGGAGAGGCCATCTTGATCAATTGCGCTTCACCCAGCCGGTAAAACATCAGGAAAGAGAGGATCGCCCATATCTCTTTTCTCTTGAAAAAGGAGGTAAAAGCCTTGAAAAATGCACCAAACAGACTCTCTCCCCCCTTGACAACTCTTTGATCAGAAGGCGGATAAGGAAGTATAAACCGGTGATAAAAGGAGAAAATCACAAATAATACCGCCAATATGATGAAGGTGATACTCCAGGCCAGATGAATATTACCGGAGGTTCCTTTGTACCGCGCATCAGTGGAAGTGGTGAGCTTTGGATCAGCCTGAAAAAGCAGATAAGCCGACTGTTCCCAGTTTTCGAGGTTAAAAGCCAGGCGTTCGCCTTCGAGAAGTTTTAGGCTATTGTCGCCACTCTTAAATTTGAAATTGAGAATCATCTCCTTGCCGGCTTCGGGTTTGCCATTCAATTTGATAGCCGCTACGGCGATATTGCCGGCGAATTGCTCAGTAGATTTTGAGACTTCGGACTTCTGAAAATGTTTCTGCAGAAAATTCTTCAGAGGAGAGGAGATGAAGGTCGTCCACCAGGAAGTCCCCCCGGATACATTTGCAGTCGCTTGCTGCCGCCCGTTGCCGACAAAACCATGCGAGAGGTTATGCGAGACGACGATTTTCCGGATCGAATCCAGTTGGCGGACAGCGATATTTTGGGTTGAAAAGTCAACCTCTGCAGGGAAAGTGGAAAAATAGGCATTACCGGTTTGTGCGGATGCATCTTTAGCAATATCTGGAATGGTTAGGATTGTAGCGTAACCCGGATTGGCTTTCACGTCGACTTCAATGGGTGGTAATCCGGTGGCTGTCTCAAAATACCCTGCCAGGATGATGAGTAAACCCTGACCTGTAATCATCGCGATCCGGTAAAAAGTGCTTCGAATTCCGACAAAATAGGCCTGTTGATGTTCGTTCAGTCCAAGCATGTAAAAGCCATCTGCCGAGATATCATGGGTGGCCGAACTGAAAGCGAGTAACCAGAGAAAGATCAGCGTGATCTTAAAATATCCCGGCATCGGGATAGCAAGCGCTACCCCGCCCAATCCTGCGCCGATAAGCAATTGCATCACAATGATCCACCACCTTTTGGTCTTGAAGAGGTCCACAATCGGGCTCCAGAGTGGCTTGATGACCCATGGTAGGTATAACCAGCTGGTGTATAATGCGATATCAGTATTGGAGATGCCAAATCTCTTGAACATGATCACGGCAACAGTCATTGCAACCACATAAGGAATCCCCTCAGCGAAATAAAGCGTTGGTATCCAGGCCCATGGATTGCGGGTGGTTCTCTTCATATATTCGGTTTAATTTTGACGTAACCCATTTTTTAATTCTTTGTTTTTCTTTGTTTCTGGTAAGTAATTATCGGTGGATACTACTTTTTTCCCAGTCCTACTTTCAAGTTCTCGTCTAGCGTTACCAGCAACGGCACCACCTTGTTTAGCTGCCTTTTTATTTTGATTAAATCCTTTGGGATTCTGTGTTTTTACAATTTCAGTTGTTGAGGCCTCTCCAAGCATTGAAAAAATTAATTCAAGGTCGGTCATGTGATCACGTAGATTTTGGCTTTTCAGTCCTTTGATTTTTTTATACTCTGTAGGTGTCAAGCCGAAAGTTGCTTTTGAAATCTCTGCTGTGAGTATGGAATATTCTATTTGTTCCTTTACACCTCTGTTTTTCCATTCATCTGTCAACTCCTCGCGAATAGCAATGCTTCGCATTCGCTTTTCAATCCAGTCGTCAGGATAGCCTTTAAGTTTATAGAGTTCTCTTGTTCGCTGTGTAGCCAATTCGGGGTTTTCAATCTCATCTAATCTGTCTGAACCCACTTGTGCCAACCAAAGTTTAAAAGGCTCTGCTTTCGGTGATGGAATGGATTGTATAATACGCAAAAGTCCTTTAGCACTGGCACAATTCAGCTTTTGTTTACCTCCAATAGTGTCCACCGAAAGGGGGGTGACAAATTGTCCCCACCCTTTGGAAAGTTCCTCATCACGCTTGCGCATTTTCTTGATATAATCACCAGGGTTGGGCGTATCAGTCAAGACCTGTATAACATCTGCTACAACAAAATACCATTTTTTATCTAAATCATTCCAGACTGTTCTGATCTGTTTGCTTTCAAATAACTTAATGTTGCTCATTTATTTTAATATTTCAAAAACATTCATTTTTTGTATCTCGTCAAGGTTTAGCGTGTATTTTACGCTTGCCTTTATTACCACGAAAACCCTTATTGCATATAGCCTTTGAAGGCGGTTCGTTGTTTTTAGTCATTGTCCTTATTTAATGGTATTTCAATCATCACATCATTTATTTCTTTTGATTTTATGATGATTTTAGATTTAAGTTCCTCATTGATTGGGAGTTTTTGATAATTGGAAGAATTTTCACTATGGATTGGGATAATTCCTGATGTCGGATTCACAAGATTACACACATCAACAAGACAATCAGCCGAAGCGTGTCCGCTTGTATGTATTTTTTTTACGCTTGGGAATTTTCCAACAAAATCCAAATAACGTTTATTCGCATGTCTACTGTCAGGGTTTATATATTCTTTCCACATTGAATAAATCAGTACGGTATTGTTTCTGTCAATTAGTGGTAGTAGAAAAGCTGAGTAGTCATCGTATTTATCAGTTGCACGAACTAACATACAAAAGCCCTTATCTTGCATCCAATTGATGAGTTTGGTGTTAGTTTTACGGAAATCATATGCCTTAAAAAGAAACAACGGACTTTCCTTTCCTGCCGTTTCTGAAAAAATTTCCAAAACACTCTTCTGGAAATCATCACACACAAAAGGTCTTCCTCCAACTTCGTTGTTTGCAGCATGAAAAGTTGCCAATCGTTCCATATCAGTAGATGAACACATTACAAACACATTTTTATATTGCTTCATAAGTGCAATTACCTCTCTTTTCAACTCATTTTCGTGCCGGACTCTTTCGTCCAATCGTGAAAGCATTGTCCCTTCGGTAATCAGAAAATCTATCTTGCCTTGTGGTAAAATAAGTTTTTTAATCACTGGCAACAAACCTTTACTGAGATAACCGTGACCACGAAAATCGCCCGTATGCAAAACTCGTTTGCCGTTTGCCTCAATCAAAAACATGTATGAATCACAAGCCGAGTGGCTCACAAAATATGGTATTATCTGAATGTCTCCTATATTAATCGATTGTTTTGGTTCAAAGGTGCGCATGCGCTCAATTTTGGCAATTTCGTTTGCCGAAATCACTTCACGACCTTTTATAGAGCTAAGCCGTTGGTGTTTGCATAATGCAACCCTTTTTGCTATACTGCCTATATACTGGTTTATACCATCAGGCACAAAATGAAATAACCCCAAGTGGTCCCCATGATAGTGTGTATAGAAAATCGCATCAACATCTTTAGTGATTTTTTCGATTGATTCATGATTGGCAAGATCATCATGTACCACACCCTCTCCATCAGGCAGATTCTGCCCCAAGTCGATTAAAATCCGAGCTTTGTTGGTCGCAATCTCCGTTATGCAACCTCCAATTTGGTCAACGCCTCTGTGAATAGTAATTTTCATAAATCCAATAATTTGCTTGATCCATAATCTAATTTAAGAATTTGAATTTTTGCTCCTACTTTATTATACTCCCTTTGAAAAGCTTTATCTTGTTCTTCAATCGACTTTTTATTATCATATGAATAAGCAAACAAAAATTCGGGAATGGGATTTATAATTTCTACTTGTTTATCAATTAGTTCGAAGTCTTGTTTCTGTTTTAAAAGTTTCTTCATTTCATTCATAAAGGGTTGGTGATTTCTCCCTATTGATTGTTGATAACAATCGCAATGTTCTTTTAACCCGGATGTATTACCAAGTGCTCCAATTCCCTTTTTGAGCTCAATTACACAAAGTTTACCCTGTTTGTTTATCGCAATTATGTCAAATCTTGGCTTCTTAAATTTGTCTTTCCCTTTAGAAATATTTGAACATGCAAAATCACATAAAATGCTGACCTCGTATTCTAAATCAATTATGGTATAGTCTGATTTATTGTATTGGTTTTCAATTGAGAGTTGATGTTGTTCCAATCGTTCAGGTTTTGGATTTTTTTTAAACCATTTATCCATAATTTCTTTGGCATTTACAAAATAGTCTTCGTAGTTTCCATCTTTAAATTTACTAAGTAATTAGAATAAAATAATGTCGTATTTATTTGTTTATATGCTATAATATGTGTATATTTATCTCATTATGAGATATGTAACACTGAATACAGAGGAAATTGAAGCATTAGAGTTAAGC
>Ga0209430_1000898_pt1 | contig 25106 bp, 27 predicted proteins | sample BarGraIncub1133A_FD_184504 | JGI IMG/M metagenome (GOLD analysis project Ga0209430, IMG submission 184504) | Arctic peat soil microbial communities from Barrow, Alaska - Barrow Graham LP Incubations 11-33A (SPAdes) (version 2) | ecosystem: Environmental > Terrestrial > Soil > Wetlands > Peat... | reverse complement strand
GCTTTGCGGTATTGATCATCACCAGGGGGTTGCCCTAAAGGTGGAGCCCTTTCCCTACGCCGAACTGGAGGATATTTTGGAGGGGATGCAGGGGACCAGCGACGGGCTCATTCTGGTGCTGGACAGCGTGCAGGACCCGCATAACCTCGGGGCGCTGATCAGGAGCGCCGCCTGCGCGGGTGCCCACGCCGTGGTCATTCCCAAGGACCGGGCGGCGGGTGTCACGGCGGCGGCCGAGAAGGCGTCAGCGGGCGCCACGGAGACCATTCCGGTTGTGCAGGTGGTCAACATCGCCAAGGCGCTGGAGGATCTGAAGGCGGCCGGTTTCTGGATCTTCGGAGCGGACGGCGCCGCCAGGCGCACTATGTACGAGCAGGACCTGAGCGGTCCGGTAGTGCTGGTGATAGGCGGGGAGGGCGGCGGCGGCATCAGGCCGCTGGTCCGCAAGGGGTGCGACCAGGTCGTCTCCATCCCGATGCAGGGCGGCGTCAACTCGCTAAACGCCTCCGTTGCCGGCGGGATACTCCTCTTCGAAGTGGTGCGTCAGAGAATGACCGGGAAAAAAGCTTAAGGCAGGAGAATATTTCTGTTGACTCCCTAAGCAAGAATCTGTATAAAGATAAGTCTACTCGATGTCGCGGGGTGGAGCAGTCTGGTAGCTCGTCGGGCTCATAACCCGAAGGTCACAGGTTCAAATCCTGTCCCCGCAACCAAAACATTATAAGGACTTAGGCTTAATCGCCTAGGTCCTTTTTTGTTAGTACTGACGCAGATATTGACGCAGGTTGCAATCATGCAGTTAGAAGCATAGTTGACCTAGATAGTTCCCCTCCATACCGCATACCACTGTGAAGCCATAGTGTAACCCAATCCTAAATATTACAGTGCCTTATGTAGATCCTAGAATATATCGCATCAAATAATCCGTAGTATCCCTTCAATAATATCTCCCGCCTTTCCAGTCCCATACCCCTTATAATCACTAGTGGAAAATCAACGTTGTTGGTTAGTTAGGCTGTAAGGCATAGGTAGGTCTGCTCTGGAGGGTTGTCTGCTATCCAGTGGCTAATGTGGAGGTCTGGATATGATCTTAGACCCATCGGACACTACAGAACATTTTGTATGAAGCCACAAAACGTTCCTCCGTGATCCGAGCCCTAAAAACAGCGTAGCTGATTGATATGTAACTATTATCAGGTGGCAGTTATGACGTGGAATTGATGCATTAAGCGTCAACGATGTGCCAAAGGTGGTGTAAGTGTCTGATATTATTATGTACTCCTAGGGTGGATAACCCGTTGCTCGGATGTGTTGTAATAATATCGGTTAGTTATGTGTGTAGGTAACTATATGTGGTCGCTAGCGAGGGAGAGGCTGTTAACATGCCTGTGTATGCCCCAAATGATGCTCGGCTCTTGAAAATTGTCCTATGTATGATTTAACAGTATAGATTATAGCTACTTTAACGCATGGGTAAGGAGCGAATATGATATGAGAAAAATAATAGAAAGTTATTTCAAGTGTAAATACAAGTCATATCTCTACTCTGTGGGTGAAGAAGGAATTATATCCGATTATGATAAACAGTCCTTAGAATCCAGTTTAACATTCAAGGAAAAGGCTGTGCTGAGGATCTGCGAAAGCCATTGTAAAACTGATATTATTTCCAAAATATCATTGACCAATAAATTGTTGAAGCATGGACCGTTATACATATTGGGTGGAACAGGTCAATATTGTAATTTGTCCATACTCTTCGATGGTCTCAAGAAAGTAGAAGGACCATCTAAGATTGCAAATTTTCACTATGTGCCTATCCTTATAAAGGAATCTGAAAATATACATAGTGATGACAAGTGCTTATTGGCACTATTTGGATTAATTGTAGCTGCCATCCAGGGCCGACAACCGCAAGAAGGAATTTTTATACACGGCCATCAGTTCAAAACTACCCATATAAAGTTAAATTCGACTGATCGTAAGTCACATCATGCCATCAAAGAAATAAAGGCTATATACCAGGGAGTGAGCACTCCACCATTGATTCTTAACAGTCATTGCCATATTTGCGAATTTCAACAGCGCTGCCATCACCAAGCAACAACTGAAGACAATCTAAGCCTGCTGCATGGCATGACAGAAAAGCAGATTGTTAAGTATAATCGTAGAGGGATACTCACGGTTGCCCAGCTTTCTCATATTTACCGTGCTAGAAGAAAACCATCTCGGGACATAACGCCGCAACACGATTTCGCTTTGCAGGCATTAGCTATTCGTGATAACCGAATCTTCGTTGCGGAATTGCCAACACTTGTACGTGAACCTGTACGAATATATCTCGACATAGAAGGGGTTCCTGAGCGTAATTTTGACTATTTGGTAGGTGCCCTTATATGCACTCAAGATTCAGAGAGCTATTATTCATTCTGGGCAGATGATCAGTCCAAAGAGACAACATCTTTTGATTGTTTTCTTGATATTGTAAATACTTTAGATAAGTTTCATGTGTTCCATTATGGCGCCTACGAAGTTAATTTCATCAAGCGAATACGAGCAAGAATTGATAGAGACGTGATTATAGATAAAATACTTGTTAATTCAACAAACGTTATTGCTCTAATTTATGGTCGCATATATTTTCCAGTATACTCGAATAGTCTCAAACATATAGCGCGACTATTAGGATACTCTTGGGCGGATGATCAAGCTTCAGGGATAAACAGCATCGTTTGGAGGCATGACTGGGAGAAAACGTTAAACCCTATTACCAAGCAACGAATTATAACCTATAACAGTGACGATTGCGCTGCTCTGAAGCTGGTAACAGACTTTATTTTTTCTGTTGGGACTGAAGACAAGGCAAAGGTTGTGGGGTCGAGTAGTACCACTGATTTAAATATATCTAACTTAGGAGATATTAAGCCATCATTTAGCCGACCCGACTGGCGAACTCCTAAATTCGTTACAGCAGATTTGGACTACGTTAATCGCTGCTCTTATTTCGATTACCAAAGAGATAAGATACATGTGCGTACTAACAAAAATATTGCAAAGCTATGTATAAAAAAGGATAGGCATCCTAAATGGCTTAAAGCTACAAAGCGAACAGAACTAGACTGTTATAATTGCCCATATTGTGGATCCACTAAAATCATAAAATGCCGTGAAGGTATAAGACGCCGTAAGTGTCTAGATTTAAAGATAACGGAGAATGGTGTCAAACGTGTTGTAAGTGAATTTTCATCCTATAAGTATCGGTGTGGTGAATGCAATAAAGAGTTTTTTGCTGAACAATATATGAAGATGTTCAAATACGGGCATTCTCTTAAAAGTTGGGCAATGTATGAATACGTGGCACATCGAATCAGTTTTCAGAATTTAGAGGGAACCTTTCGAGATCTTTTCAACCTACCGATATACTACACGCATTTATCGGTTATTAAACGTATCATGGCAAATTATTATAGGGAGACAATTGAAGGCATCAGGAGAAGGCTGGTAGCTGGTTCGATACTTCATGCTGATGAAACTCAAGTTCATCTTCAGAAGGGAAAGGGATATGTATGGGCTTTTACTAACCTTGATGCGGTATTGTATGTGTACACAAAATCGAGAGACGGTAGTTTTTTGAATGACTTGTTCGCTGGCTTTTCAGGTGTATTAATTTCGGACTTTTATGCTGTTTATGAATGGCCACATTGTGCTCAGCAGAAATGTTTGATCCACTTGATCAGGGATTTGAATAGCGATCTGTTGCAAAATCCATTTGACGAGGAGTTCAAAACACTGGTGGCAGACTTCGGTTTCTTGCTACGAAGAATAATAGCTACTGTGGATCGATATGGACTAAAACAACGTCACTTAGCGAAGCATCGGCAAGAAGTTGACGCATTCATGACAAATTTAGAAAAGCAATGTTATAGTTCTGTAACTACCCAAAGTGTTCAGACTCGCATAATCCGAAACAAAGGCAGTCTTTTTACGTTCTTGGATTACGATGGGGTGCCTTGGAATAACAACAATGCAGAACATGCCATCAAGCGATTTGCTCATTATCGTGAAGTTACTGATGGCCACACAACTGAAAATGGCCTTTCGGATTATTTAGTCCTTTTGAGTATTAGACAGACTTGCGAATATAGAGGGATAAATTTTTTTAAATTTTTACTATCAGGCGAAATTGATATTGGAGTATATGTTGAACGAAGTACACGAAGAGCGCAACCCGTGACTGGTGAAGTGACTTTGCTTGAACAAGCTTTCTTCGATAAAACATTGAGGACTCATAGGGATTGATTAAGGAAGCTATTGCGGAGGTGCTAGGTTGTCGATGCTATTGTCTGGTCTGGTATGAGGTGTCAGCCAGTATGTCTTGGTGGTCCCTGATGTATTGCAGGTTAGGCTCATGCTATAGTGGTTGTGTAGGGTTGCCTGGTGGTCGTGTGGTTCTGCTATAGGGCCGTAATGGTACTCTGAATGGTCGTGCCGGTGTACCCCTTGATTGGTGGTCTGGTCTGGAGGGTAGGGGGCGGCAGTATTAGATGCGGCTTATCTTGGTCTGTGTGGTGGAGCGGTGGCGATCCTGTGAGGTTTGAGAATATAGCTGGTGGCAATAAAGAGGGCTGGCCGCAATGGTTAGCTCTTTTTTTGTCAGGTGCGAAAAAAGGCTTGACGGTGCCAAAGTCAGCATGTATGTTGCAAGGCATGAAGACGAAGTCAGCAGGTAGGCAAGACACACTTAGCGTGGCAAGGGGGACATGTGAAGACTTCAGTATATCTAAATGAAGCTGCAGAGGAACGTTTCAAAAAGATTAAAGCGATCAATCCAAGCTACAACGTATCAGAGGCAGCAGACGCAGGTTTAAAGCTTGAAGAGGCTAGAATAGATACTCAGCTTACAGGTATGGAGGAACAGATTGCAATCAATGGAACTGATGCACGAGGTGAGTTCTATGGAACAAAAGCTAAGTTCGTTGGCAGAAAGTTGGCACATGAGCAGGTCAGACAAGTAGGGATAGAGTCGTATGAATATGAGATTTTATATCTAACAAAAAAAGGAAAGTATCTATTGCAATTTATAACTGAAGATCAGAGCGACGGTGAACAAGTATTCACATATAAAATATGTAATTCATTGAAGGAGTTACAGGCGATAGCGTCACCAGTGGTTCTGACTAAAGCTGGGAGTACTGAATGTGAGTTTTTGGAGGAGCTAGACATATAGAAACGTGAGGAGGTAGGGGCTTATATGTAATCGGTACATAATAAGCAAAAGCCCCAAGGAACTGTTTGCGGCAGTCCAAAGGGGCATGGTCAATGATACCGGCGGGGCAGCACTAACCGTTGTCAGTATAGGGCATATGGTCCTAGAAGGCAACATTAAATGGAGATTAGTAATGAGCGCAAGTGAAATGGTGCAGGTAAGCAAGGCTGATCGGGACAAGTGGTTGGCAAGGGACCTCAAGTCGCAGATGTCTGGACGTAGGGCAGCTATCAAGACAGCTATCCTCGCTGACAAGGCAAGGAAGGCAGGTATCACCGTATCAAAGGAAGAGATCGACAACAAGATAGCCGAACAGGATGCCAAGAAGGTAACCGAGGCAGCACCGGTATCTGCAGCAGCTCTGGCAACCGAAGCTGAAGTTGCACCGGCATCCAAAGCTGACCCAGTAGTGGTTGACGAACCTGAAGAGGAAGCAGATGCAGCTTAGGGGCTACTGTTAGGGTTGGAATATAGTCAGCCCTTGAGGGTCAAACCTTGAGGGCTCTTTACGAACATGTAAGTTTAACAATATAAGGGAAAGTTTTGTGAGAATAGTAACTGAGTTGTCAGAGGATCTTGTTGTTGCCATGCACGTCAATATGACGAAAGACGAGAAGCTATTGATTGAGGACTTCAAAAAGTATGTTTGTATGATTATTTGGCATTTCGCTTTAACGGTGGAAGACAGTAAGCAGTTTGGTGAGCATACTGGTGCGGTAAAGGATTTGTTGGGTGAATAAAAAGATTGGGTAAAAGCAACAGAGTACGGATATGATACCTTGGAAGAGCACAACAAGGCAGTCCAAGAAATAAGAGAATTACATGAAATGTAGTTGAGCTAACTACAGTCTGAAGATTAGAAAGAAAGCAATTATGTAATTTAGGACTGGTAGAAGTAACTAAGAGGTGTCATATGCTTAAAGGTGTATGGCACCTTTTAGTCTTAATAGTGTGCTGATATATGATGTGGAGTTGATATGTATATAAAGAATGACTCAGAGTACGATAACTCAAGATTTATAAACTATAACAGGTGGAGTAATGCTAAAGAAGTTGATGCACTAGTAACGGTGTTAGTTGCTAATATTAAGAGTAGGAAAAAAGCAAGTTATAAAAATGTACTGAAGGTATTGATGTTGGACTTATATCAATCATATGTTTCAGACCCGGAGCAGTATATTGGGTACATCAGGGATATGGCTTATTACAATTTTAAAGTTCATATTGGTGATAATGACAGATATGTTGTAAATTCACACATTGCATATGTATGTTTAGTCGGAGCAATCGACATGCTTGCAAAACTTGAGTATGTAAGCAGTAAGACCGGACAGCATTTTGCAAATGAGGAGTTAGGTGATAACGGTTTTCTGTCTAAAATGAGAGCAACGGCTAAGCTTGCATCATTGTGGAAGGAGTATGGTTTTACCACTGATATGATACATAGGTTCCGACAGGAAGAAGTAATTACGCTGAAAGACAAACCCGTTGAGATTACTTCTAAAGATAAATATACCGGAAAGGACAAAAAAATAAAGATAAAGAATGTTATAGGCTATTCAGATACCAACGAAACCAAACGCATGAGAGATGTTGTGCAACGTTACAATAAGCAGATGGATGATACGCATATTGATTGTGATGCTGAGTGTATTTCTGATGCTGATATAAATAAAGTTATTTGCATGCTCAAGGAATACAAGAATGAACCTGTGATACGTGTCGATCTGTCGAGCAATAACGTGTACCGTGTATTCAATAATAGGAGCTTTGAACAAGGTGGACGTTTCTATGGCGCATGGTGGATTGGTTGCCCGAGTGTATTAAGAAAATACATTACTATTAATGGTGAACCCACTGTAGAGTTAGATTATTCTGGTATACATATACATCTATTGTATGCCATGAAGGGTATCAACTATGCTAAACGTAAGGAAGACGCTTATGCTCTTGAAGATGGTATCCCTGATCGTGACTTGAATAAATTGATATTGTTGACTGCGTTGAATGCCGAAACTGTAGAAGGTGCTAGGGACTCTGTGTATGACCAATTACGCAAGGAAAATAGACTTAAGCTGTATAAATTCAATCGTAGTAAAACTCCTATCATGGAAAAAATAGCGTTGCTTAAGTTGAAACACTCCGAGATAGATAAGTATATCGCGTCTGGTGAAGGTATTAAACTACAATACCTTGATTCTTGTGTCATAGAAAAACTGATTATGTACGGTATGGAGTCAGATATTCCACTATTGACAGTGCATGATTCGGTTATATGCCAAGCGAAATACTCTGTACTTGTAAAAGATAAAATGTGGCAGTGTTACTCTGATATGTTGAATACTCAACTAAAGTGTAATATTAAATACACTAAATTCGTACCTCATGCTCGTAGTGTGATTAAGGTATTGCCTACATACAATAACCAACATAAACCACCGTACAATTATACTGCTTATGATCAATTGTATCAGCGTTATATGATATCACCTGAGATGATAACTAACATTCTGAAACCAGATGATATCATTAAGATAAGTGATGATTCTAGGACTAATAAATGCACTGGTAGGTGTAAACACAGTGTAAGGGTATCCAACTATAAGAACAGCAAGAATAACTATCTTGGAACTATTAAGGTCAAACTCAAGTATTCACTTGGAATTACAGGTTAGGTCGTAGCGTACTCCTGTAAGGTAATAGCCCTATAGAATTGGTATTATGGATATAAGGTAATGTCACTGTAGGGGGATTGTAACTGGGATCCATATTGTAACGGGTATATGATATATCCTGGCACAGTCCGTATACCATAAGGAGTGGTCGTGCTCCGGGTATGTTGTAGTGGGGTGGCCTGGACTCCTATAAAGCAAAAGGATTCGCCGTAAGTCCTCTGATCATTGAGTTTTACCTTTTCCGAGGGGCTGGCTGGCGAGGCGGACGCTGGCTTCTCGTGCTGATCCTTTTTTATAAGTAAGTGTCACTATAATACCCAACTCCACCATATAGGCACAGGATGGCTATTCTGGTTACTCATATCCTAAAGGCAGGCAATTGGTCACGGTAAGGGTAAAAGACCGTCTGGTTGCCCTAATATGGTTGCCCCTGTATGGCCCATGTGAATATACTTTCATGCTTAACGGTTCTATGCTATACCTCTGACTCCCCATCGTCCTCCTTCAGAAGCACCATCTGTAATGACGTGTACTATGCCTCCTAAGGAAATTGTTGGTCCGCAGAAGATTGCTTTCAGGGTAACTCGACTTTGCAAGAGAGCAAGAGTTAAGGGTGAGTTTCTGCGTATAGAATAGAGTTAATTCACTATACACACAATCAATAGGAGTATGTCTAATAAGCTATGGATACCAATGTATACAATAAATATGCTTTTCTTAAATGCGAAAAAGACCTAGAAGCTGTAATCCTTCAAGAGAACATAAACGCCTTTGCTTCAATAATCAATAAAGATTTGTATCTAGTCGCAGGGAAGCCACCAGATCAAAATATACGTTTCCAATCACAATCCTGTTTTGATTTATTCTGTATTCATATTTTTGAGCTGTTAGCCGAGTGTCCCATAAGATTGCCAAGTGTAGCATTACATATGTCGTTGTTCTCTGGTTCAAGATGGTTAGTTGAGAGGCATAAGCACGCTTGGGATGCTTCAGAATTCATCGAAGCATATGAAAAACTTGACGTATGGCTTAAGGAAAAACCTCAATTCTCTTTTTGGTGTGGTGATATTTCAAAGCAAATTGAATTTGCTTTATCACGCAGAGGGATATTAAGATTTGCACAATTGTTAACTAAGCATAACCTGTTTAGGCTTACTGGTGTTCTAAGTGAATTGCTTGAAATATGTAATAAGGCTGGAAATAATATTAAAGAAGAAGAGGTGTTGTATCTCTTAGACCCATTTACCGAAGAGTTAAAGACTAACCGTTTAATTTATCATTCGTCCTATCTGGTAGAAATGTTACACGACTACTTTGCCTCATTGAATGATTTTATAGTTTTGTTTAACACGCCGTCAAGTAACTTATCAGACTGGAAATATTTAGAAGATATGTCTTCTGATGTGTTTAAATATATGTTCCGCGGAGCCATAAGGTTTGCCTCTGGATATAATAGGAGTCACTATGATTTATTGAAACCGACAACTACTGTACATTTGAAAGGGTTCTACTAACTACATTAGCCCTGGAATGGTGACTGTGAGTTGTATCACAATAAATAATAGGAGTTTAAATGAATAGTAACACTTTTGTCGAGAGGTACTTCCATAGTCAAGATGAAATGGTCGATATTCGCGTTAAAGAACAACGTGATATAAATTCGTTATTTACATATCTGGAAAATCTTCACTCGCTATCAGATAAAATGAAAAGTAAATTTAATACCATGATTGCTATTTATCCAGAGTTTAAGCTGTTGCGGATTATAAGAAATTATTTTCATCATGTCAATGATGTCAATGAAATAAGAATGTTTGTAAATATTCAGCCAGATGTTTCACCATATCATATCGAACATATCATAATTCCTAGGAGAGTTTGGGCCGAAGCTGTATCTGGTTTTATAGATAAAAATACCGTTCCCATAACTGATAAGAGATTTGCAACTCGGCAAAGATATATTGACAAAGAGATTGACTCTATCTTAAATATTTGTGATTGTGTTGATATCTTGCGTAATCCTAAATCATTTTGTCAGCCATTACTTTTAAGCTGTGACGGGGTTGTTATCGAATTAGGATTTGATTTGTTCAAGTTTGTTTACAATATTTCGAATATCATTGCCGATACTTGTAGAAATATACCAGAACTTGCTTCTAAAAAGGTAATAAATGACCTAGATGAAGGTTACCGAAAAGATAACAATATTCCTAAATACGATTTGATGATTAATTCCGGTGCTAAATGTATCTTGACAACGCAAGGTTATATTTTCCCAAATACCATTGAAAAGACTATATAAGCATGGAGATATCAGTGACAGTGAGAGCCAACAGTATTATTAAAATGAAGCTGTATTTTTTTGTACTAATCATTTCTATATTTACTTTGAGTAACCAATCTGAAACTTGGGCCTCTGATCTCATAAAGTTGAACCTGGAATCTAAATATCGGTTGGAAATACCTAAATCATGGAAGCTCCATGATGAGAATACAAAGAAGGCATTAACGAGGAAGACTGACTCAATATTTAGTGCTGCGAACATAAAGCAAAATGCTGGTGAAAGTAGAATACTTGTCGCAGCTAACAAGTATTCAGGAAACCTTACCATCGCAACAGCAAGATTAAGTGTTAGAGATGCAAAAACCTTGTCGCAAAGCGATTTAAAACAAATGTCACAGAATGATATAAATGAAATGTCAGAAGGCACGGAAGCTGATTTACAAAAAACATCGGATGCTGTGGGGGGGCATGTTCGCACAAAACTGATAAGCATAAATAGAATATTAATAAACAATTATTTCTGTATTAGTACAGAGTTGAGTAAGAACTATAATGGTAAAAAAACAATGCGAAATATAACTGATTTGTACTTCTTGGGTGACCGATACGTTGAATTGACAGTCTCATATAATCAAGCAGCGTCAGAAACGTATAAATCTATAGTGAATAAAATTGGAAATTCACTAACTATAAACTAAAGTGGACTTTAAATAATGCTGTTTTGATAAAAGTAACAGAGGATTTCATCTAATTTAAGTCCCACATACTTTTTGACGTTGTAGATATTATAAAGTTAGAATTCAGAATGATAAGAATGCTAGGAGTGTGTGTATAGGTGAGATGGATGTCTAAGATCTTGAAACAGGAACCCCGGGGTCTAAATACAGCAGGCACGTTGCTATAAGAGGGTCTGAGCCATAATCGGTTCAGGCCCTTTTTGTTTGTCTTCAGTAGCGTCAATTCGACTCACATTGTAACATCCTCCGAATGATACCAATCTAAAATATCTAACATCTGGCATATAGATGATGGCGCCTCAACAATACCTATAGAGCCCGCTTGCGCCGTAAAAGCTTGCAAATAGCTAAGTCGATACTGAAAAGAGCCTTAGTGGCTAAATATGGGAGCATTAGCATCATTGTGTGAATGTGCTTTCATTTGTCTATCATTCATGATATAAGCCTTTTGGATTTTTCATACAGAAAGGAGGTAACTATTGATGAGAGGAGTTTTAGTTACTGTTGCAGCTGCTATTGTGTTTATTATGGCCGGTACTCAATATGCTGATGCTGGCCAAGGTAAGTCTCGGTCTACCTCAGATGCTCAAATCAAGAAGACACTTATCGCTGAGTCTATAGCGCAGTACCCCGGAAACTGCCCCTGCCCTTATAACTCTGCAAGCAATGGTTCGAGTTGTGGGAGGCGTAGTGCCTATAGTAGGCGAGGTGGGTATGCACCCCTTTGCTATGATAAAGACATAACTCGTGACATGATTAGAGAATGGCGTGAGAATCATACAAGTCATTAAACCTTAATGAAGGCAAGGAGGATTTCGTGATAAAAATCCACATATTAATTGTCACAGTATTATCCTTTGTACTCGTTTACTCTTTAGCTGAAGCCCGTGGAGGTGGTAGCCATGTGCGAGTTAAAAGTTATACAGCCCGTAGTGGAAAATATGTGAGTCCGCACTACAGAACAAGTGGTGACAATTCGAAAAGCAATAACTGGTCGACAAAAGGGAATGTTAATCCCTATACAGGGAAGAAAGGCTATAAACGCCTGAAATGATACCAGCATAAAATATTTCAGAACTCAATTGCAAGCATTAGTTAAGGGGAGGGAAGATGTTAAGGTTTTTAGTTCTAGGGTTGTTTGTTATTGGTTGTATCTTTGGCTGTGGTGGTGATAGTGGAGGGCACACAGCTCAATGTAATGATGGCACCTATAGTGACTCAACGAACTGCTCGGGGACCTGCTCAAGTCATGGTGGTGTAAGTACTTGGTATATCTCAAATTGTGGAAACAGTAAAACACTAACGGCTATCATGTCGAAGTCTTCAGGGATTGGTTATGGGCTGACAAATGGTACATGGAGTGGACAAGTAAAATGGCATACCAATGGCCAAGTGCAATTGGGTACCCTGAAGTTGGTGCTCCAGGACGAAAAAGTAATGATGGGCACCTATGAAAGTTCAAATGGTGTCGAAAGTGCAAAAGTTACTGGCGAAATAAGCAATGGTTTTTTGAAACTCAATTATGGCGAAAGCACAACTTATGAAATTTCAGGTGATATAGAAATACTTCAACCGAATCAACTGAGTGGTTTTTACGATTTGTATCAGATTGCTGCTAATGTAAAAAATGAGGAAGGTATACTGGAATTAGATTTAGAGCGTAACTATCTGACAAACTAAAATTGTAAAATATTGGAGACCATGCATGTTCAAAGAAAAGCTGTGTATCGTGTTGATCTTACTATCTGCAGTTATTGCAAATGCTGCATCTACCGTTAAGATGAAACAAGCTAAAATATCAGGAACAGTAATAAAGCTTGGGCAAGGTGCCGATATTGTGCAAAGTAGAATTCAAGCTACTAAATATATACCTGGCCCTTCATATGGGGACAGCAGTAAAGGTTATTATACTGATAATGGAATAACCTACATTGTAACTTATGGTCTTCCACCTTCAGGTGATGGAGTGTATGTAGTTAGAAAAATAGAAAAAATAGTTAAGTAGTTATATGTATTGCTATAATTGTTGGTGTATATGCTGAATTTAATGCTCCCTGAGACTTGTAGGTTTTCAAGCCTATCGAGATGGATTGATTATCATAACCTCGATAAATCTGAATGGAATGTTCTCACAATTAAAATACCATATTATTGCTATCTTGATTGCACTTCAATTGCCTATCTTGCTGCCTGGGGGATGAGTAATGTCAAGAGTGGTAAAACTATAAATTACATTGGTAGCCCTCGTGTATTGCAATATTTGTCGAGAATGGATTTATTTAAACTAATTGGCTTTGAATACGATGAACAATTCAGAAGGAGAACAGAAGTAGGTAGGTTTATTCCGCTAAAAAAGATAAATAACAGCAAGGATGTTGCTTTAATAGTAAATGATATTTGCGATCTGATTACTCATCATTTTGACAATGTCAGAGCAATAATTCCTGCATTTGAATGGACAATAAATGAAATTATTGACAATATCATTAACCACGCATCAATAAAATCACCTGCAGCTGTATGTGCACAGTACAGGGAGGATAAAAATAGACTTGAAATAGGAATTGTTGATTGTGGTAGAGGAATAAAGGCTTCCCTCGATGAAAGTTTTACTCTTAAAGACCATAGACACGCATTGACTGAGGCATTGAAACGAGGTGTGACCCGCAATTCTGATGTCGGGCAAGGAAATGGTCTTGCTGGTTCAAAAGAAATTATTTTGAACAACAAAGGGTCCTTTTGTTTATGGTCAGGTGATGCAAAATATCAAATTGATAATGGTATCGATTTAAGCGCTTCAACCAAGTGTAATATGCAAGGCACTGCTATATTTTTGAGTTTAGACGTAAATAAACCGGTTGACCTGTCTACTACCTTCATTGGTAGAAGTGGCTGGAGTTATATAGATGCTGAATGTGAAAGAATAGTTGAACAAGGTGGTATTAAAGTGTTGGATGAGTGCAGAGATACTGCCACTAGAGAAACAGCTAAGAGATTTAGAAGAAAGATATTAGCGATGCTTCCAGATATGGATGTGAAGTTGTATATAGATTTTCTTGGGGTAAGAAGGGCGACAAGTAGTTTTCTAGATGAACTTCTTGGCAGATTAATACTGGAAATAGGAATAGATGAATTCCCTGATAAAATAGGTGTGGTTAATGCTGATAACTCTTTGATGGATATGGCTAATGTAGTCATAAAACAACGACTTTATGGACTTGAAGATGTTCAATTAGCAAAACGCACTTTATTTAGTATAAAATGGCGCAAATGATAAGTTATTATTATATTTGTGCCGTCAGTAATATTAAATTAACTCTGCCTCGTTCATCCACCACTAACAAACTTAAACAATTTAACCAATAGGTCCAACATACAGCCATAAGGGATTGTTGCGTCCGAAGTCCTGTGCAACCACAAGGAGAAAGTAACTATTTATAAAGTCAACGGTGTAGTCAACAGTAGGATCATTAAATTGTTGGAAAGGTGTGCTGGCACTGATCCTCTATCCTGAGTAAGTGTCCTTGTAACAGTCAAATCCACAATATAAGCACTGGATACCTATTCTGGCTACGCATATCGTAAAGGCAAGCCAATGGTTGCACTAAGACACAAGGACCGTCTAGGGGGCTAATATGGGAGTCTCTGTACGTCCCATGTGGATGTCCTTTCATGTTTAACGTTTTTGTGCTATACCTCTGCCTCCTCTTCGTACTTCTGTAAATGTACAGCCTGAAAGGAAGTGAGTGTACCATGCCACCAAAGGGGCTGATACACCAGTTCAGGATTGCCATCAAGGAACCTACCCATGTATCTGAAGTACGTAGCATGGATAAACGCTGTAAGGCTCTAAAAAATTGATAAAGCATTGTAAGGATGGGAGGATTAACATGTTGCAGGATGATAACGACAACATACGAGGTTTAGGGCTAGTTACTTTATATTCGGCATACCTTGAGGAACAAATCGATGATTTACTATTTATGCTTGACACTGTAGTGAAATTCAATGATGAGGAACAACGCTGGCAAGTCAGTAGGAAAATAAAGAAGGCTAAATCAATTGCCTCTAAATTTGATTTTGAATCCCGAGATGATCTTATTTTGAACTTAGATGCAAGCAAGGAGCTTTTCGAAGAACGTAATAAAGTAGTTCACGGTCGGATATACGCTAACTTCGGTCGACCTGATACATTGAAATCAGGTAGACCTAACACTCCAGACAGAGACATTAATTCCTCTGAACTATATGAATTGGCAAATGCATTTTTAGGAATGAGGGCCGAAATATACAGACCAATGATATTTAAAATACCAAGAGCATTGATTGATAACAGTATAGACTTTGGTACAACAACAAATATGTAAGTCATCAACTAAACCATTATTTATTGAAATACGATTAAAACAGTCCAGCTGTGGGGGGCATACATATGCTAAATCTATTCATTTCAATCATTGTAGCTGGTATTATTGTCTATCTGCTATTGAAGCTTGGACTATATCTATTTAGACCATGTCTGCTTTCCAAGTTACAGAAGGACATCGACCGAGATTTCAAAAGATTTATGGTTATTGTTGATAGGGAAATAGCCTCAGCAATAGAAGATTTTTCAAAATGGCAGGCTGGAAATATAGCCTTGCGTACGATGAGGACAGAGGAAGACCTTGTGGAGTGTGTCAGAGGCTACCAGCAAGCAAAGGCCCATGAAGAGGAGGTGCATGGGAAGTACCTGCGACTGAGAGAGCGCTATGTACAAAACCCAAGTAAATTATCTGAATCCCTTACAGTCTATCAAAGATATTTAAACCTTAAATTGAAACAGCAACAAGATGCACCTCTATATGCAAGCGCCGTAACATCTGGAGATATGGCTTTTGATGAACTTATGGCTGAGACAAAAGGAACCATCTTTGCTTTGGAAGAGAATGAACGTAAGCTAGATTTTCTACTGGCGTAAAAGTTTTACTGATACAGGAATATATTTTATGAGCTTATCATTTCATCCTCGCATTTGTAGTACCAATTAGTTTCAATATACACTCACTCAACTCAGTATTCCTGATCCTTTGGCTATTCATGTAGCCAACGTACGTAAGATACGTATTGCCAGACGTTTAGTCTGATCATCCATCAAGAATAAGAGCTTCAGAGCTTGGTCCTCTATACTTTCCTCGGCTACCAAGTGCTGGAAGTCGAGTAAGTCCTTCATCTCCCCCTGTAGGTCCTTTATAATGGCATCAAGGGTATCCAGGGATGGAGGCACTACTTCTCTCTAGCTTTTACCAGGAGTTTAACAAGGCAATCCTGTATATCCTCATCGCCTAATCCTCTGAAAGCCTTTACCAGTTTCTTCTCCCTATCAGATAAGGGTGACTTCTCATAGGTGTCCTCCTCAAAGAAGGCAGAGGCTGGTACCTTCAAGGCATTGGCTACCTGCTGTAGCTTGTCAGTATTAAGCTTGGTACTGCCCGCCTCGTATTTCTGGATTTGTTGGTAACTGACTTCCACCAACTCTGCAAGCTTCTCCTGGGTAAGACCTGCATGCTTCCGCAGCGATCTCACCTTCTCACCAATATCCTTAGAACTCAATAGCTTATCCATAGTCGTATACCCCGTGACAGGGACAATACAACTACAAGTTGTGCCAAACCACCAACATATATTAGATTCGTATTGATTTATTCTAAGTATAGTTGTACTGTTGCTCTCGTTTCAAAGACGGTTTGATAGCTTATTGTTTTCTTGTCGCAGGTTAAGTTTATACGGAGGAATCAATGTCGTTAATATTAGCAGTGGGTCTGGTAAGAATGGCAGTTGCCGTGTTTAAAGAATTTGATGATCCAACTTCTACGTCTAGCTCCACGCCTAAAGTTATTGCCAATCAAAAACACATTTCTTTGACATATTGTAGTAATTGTAATAAGGAAATGACACAATTGTATTATGGTATAAAGCCGACTAATGAATATCAATGTAATTGCTGTAGGAAAAAAGTGATTGTCAATAGCTGAGGGGTACGGAGGATAGTTCTCACGGTTGCTAATCGTAAGTTTAATTTGTTTATAATTTTGGTGAATTTAATATGTGCAGCTATTGATACGATTTAAATCGTATCAAGCCCGTTGGTAACAAATATTGTTTATTCGGAGTGAACCATGTCTCAAGGCCAATTTGAAAATGATCCAGGTTCGTTACTTGCGCGAGCCGATAAATTTAATAACCCATCATGGGGACATCCAAAAGTTGCTGAGGCTTTGATGCTTTATCAACGAATACTTGATATGCATCCCAATTCCATAGAGACCGCACAGGCAAGAGTGAAAATCGAACAACTTAAAACGGAATATCCTGTTCTATACAAGTCATTTAAGTCAAATGCTAGCGTCCCCAATCAACATAAATATGATAGCTCTGAAGGATTCTCCGGGTATACCATATTTTTTATTGCAATATCGTTAGTTTTAAACCTTGGAATTGGTGCTTTTACATATAGCTTTTCTTCCAATAATCCTAATGCAGTAGCCATGATCTTAATGTTTTTAAACTGCATCTTATATATATTGTATAATGTGTTTAAGTTCCTTTTTGGCGCAGCTAACTTTGTTGCCGATACGGCAGGTGTAGTAGCTAGTGTTGCAATTGATGAAATACGATCCAATGTCAATAGTGGTAGTGACGATTTGAGCGTACTGAAATATGAGTTCCAAAAGGACAACACCAACGTAAAAGCAGCTTTTAATCTGTCTAGGAAATTGTTAAGCGATGATCGCATTGTAGAAGCTAAGTCTGTTATAGTTAAACTTATCGATGCTGCACCTACTGGAACCAGCTTCGAATACGGTGCAATGGCGCTAGATTTGGCGTATATTTATCAGCATAGCTATGAATATGAAAAATCACTCAGTTTGTGTGACGACGTCGTAAGTAAGTGTATAGCTAAATGCAAAGACCGGGCACTTGAGATTGCTGCTGATACTTGTATCGCTGAAGGTATTTTTGACATGGCTTTTTCGTATTTAAATAAGCTGGGCAATAAAGGTAAGTTTAAGATAGCAGTATTGTTAGTAGATAATTATTACGATTATAATGCTGCTATTGATATTCTTGAGGACCTTTCTAGGAATATGGAGGCTAACGCAGATGTCGAATTGTTGCTTGGGCGTTGTTACCACTCAATAGGAAATAGTGTTCTCTTAGAAGATAGATATAAAAGACTCTATGAATTAGATAAAAAATTGGCAAGTGAATTATATGATTTGATGAATAGAACTAAAGCAGGAGATGACCATTATGGATCAGCCAAAAGCAATACATCGGAGCGTGATGGTGATAGTAGCAAAAATAATGAGCATTATGCGGTTCTAGAGATTCCAACTGGGTCTGATTCTGATACTGTTAAACGTGCTTACAGAGAACTAGTGAAGGTGTGGCATCCAGACCGTTTTCAAAATGATGTTAAGCTACAGCAAAAAGCTATAGAGAAAATGAAACTAATAAACGAAGCGTTCCGTGTACTTTATGCCATAGGTTGAATATAAGTCATTAGTATTTTTAGCTTGTATGATTTGGAATTTCATATTTATATATTTTGAGTCTTTATGTACATGGACCAGATATATAAATTGTATTCTAGTTATATCCAAAATTTTGGGAGGTAAAATGACCATACGGTTATTGTTTTCTGTCATTGCTGTAATGTTTGTTGGATTGTTGTCCGGTTGTAAGGAGCCTGCAAGCACTAATGGGATACGGATTTATCCATTGTCTAAATTTTCTGAAGTTGATTTACATACTGCCGATACAGCGGTAAAAGTTAAACTTGATAGTTGGATTAAGGATGGATATAAGCCGTACTATAAAGAATTCTTTTCGCAAAATAATATTGATAAGGCGCTTGTACTGTTGTCCAAGTCTGATGGTGTATCCTTAGCTCCAGCGTCAGAAATAGTCGGAATGGTAATGAAATACTCTGACGACAAAAGTAAGTGGCAAATGGAAATAGCCTCAGATTCAATTATTAGAGCTGGAACAAATCATGGAATCACGATTACACCGATTACAAAATTAGTGATGGTGGGTAAAGATAAATATGCTATCGTTTTTAGTTCAAGAGGAGGAGGGCAAGGATATTACATGAATAATATGAGCTTGGTAGCTATAACAGGTAAAGGATTTGAGACCTGTTTGCAAAATATAAATACAGGCGGAGATAATTCTGGTACTGGTTCCTCGAAGTGGTCCTATATTCTCTCATTTGACGCGATACCGTCTAGTAAAGAATACTATGACTTGGCGTTGAACTTGTCTGGAACAGGTAATTATAAAGTAGAATATGTTGATTCCATGGATAAATATATTGCAAGTAAATTGAAAAATGGAAAGGCCGTATTAGCCTACGTGAACGGTAAGTACATTTAATGATTCATGCTTTTTTGTGCCCCAAAAGATAATTCTGTTAGGCTTATTTATTGTTTCATTCTGTGACATTTTTAGTTATATAGTTTTATATGATTTAGAATCTAAAATGATTTGAAATCGAAATCATAGGAATGTTAGGAGAGGGTTTTGTAGAAATAAAGAAGTCGAAGAGTTGAGAAGACGAACCCCGGGGTCCATTTACCAGCCATATATAGAGGTCCTAGCCAATCAAGGTTAGGGCCTTTTCGTTTATCTAAACCACCTACCTCGTAGCATCCAATCTTATCCATACAACTATCAACAAATAGGGCCAACGTACATGCCATGAGGGCATTCTTGCGTCTAACACCCTGTATAACCACAAGGAGGAAGTAACTATGTGTAAAACCTATGACATCATCAACAACCGTATTATGGAGTTATTGGAAAGTGGAACGGTACCATGGAGGAAGACCTGGAACGCAGGGGATAACAGTCCTAAGAACATTGTCAGCAAAAAGGAGTATCGCGGTATCAACCTATTCCTGTTGGCCTGTATGCCTTTCAGTTCTCCCTACTGGATGACCTTTAAGCAGTGCCAGGATAAAGGTGGTCATGTAATCAAGGGTAGTAAGAGCACTCCGGTGGTGTTCTGGAAGTGGATTGAGAAAAAAGAGGGTGATGGTGCCTATAGTGAGGAGACCAATATCAAAGGTAAGATGCCAATGCTCAGGCTGTATAACGTGTTCAACTTGGAGCAGGTAGTTGGGATAGAGCCACCCCCGGCAACAGAGACCACCAACACCTTCACGCCTATAGAGAGGGCAGAGCAGATTATAGCAGGTATGCCACTAAGGCCAGATATCCAGCATGGGGGTAATTCAGCAAGCTACAGTCCTATGCTTGATTACGTTAAGTTACCGGTACCGGAAGCCTTTGAATCATCAGAGGAATATTTTTCAACCTGCTATCACGAACTAATTCATAGTACTGGACATGCAAGTAGGGTAGGTCGTAAGGGGATTTTGGAACCATCGTACTTTGGGAGTCACGAATACAGTAAGGAGGAACTGGTAGCTGAAATGGGTGCTGCATTCTTGTGTGGTCATTCCAATATCGAGCAGAGGACCATCGAGAACTCAGCAGCTTATATAATGGGCTGGCTTAAAGCTCTTAAGAACGACAGGACCATGTTAATCCACGCAGCAGCCCAAGCACAGAAAGCTAGCGATTTTATCCTTAATAGGAATGGATGATGAACGACAATTAGAACTCCCGCCTGACGACAATTATAATTCCCGAAATCTCAGGGGATTGTAGACTGCTTGCCATCATTCCAAGAAAGGATGGCAGATGGTCACTGATCAACAGGTACGGAGGTTATTCAAGCTGATGCAAACGGAAATTACATGCGTCGTTGCCGCCGACAAAGCCGGCATGGATGAAAAAACCGCCCGCAAGTATGTAAACGCGGGCAAACTCCCAAGTGAGCTCAAGCAAGAGCGCACCTGGCGAACCCGAGCGGATCCCTTCGAAGAGTCGTGGGCAGAACTGCGCGAAATGCTTGTCTCAAGCCCCGGGCTTGAGGCAAAGACGCTCTTCGATGATTTACAGGACCGTTCCCCTGGCAGGTTTTCCGATGGCCAACTTCGGACCCTTCAGCGTCGAATCAAACGCTGGCGGGCTTTGGAAGGCCCTTCCAAGGAAACGTTCTTCCCTCAGCTGCACCGCCCCGGCGAACTGGCCCAGTCCGATTACACGCACATGGGAAAGCTGGGCATTACCATTTCCCATCAGCCATTCGATCACCTGATCTATCATTTCGTGCTTACTTACTCAAACTGGGAGACCGGCAGCATCTGCTTCTCTGAAAGCTTCGAAAGCCTCAGTGAAGGGTTGCAAACCGCATTGTGGGAACTGGGTGGCGTACCGCAGACCCACCAGACAGACCGGTTGACGGCTGCGGTGCATAACGCCCTGCATGCTGAGGAATTCACACAGCGCTACCAGTCCTTGCTCAACCACTACGGGCTCACCGGACGCAAGAGCCAGGCCGGAAGCCCCAACGAGAACGGAGACGTGGAGCAACGCAACCACAGGTTCAAGAGAGCGGTACAGCAGGCCCTGCTGCTGCGAGGCAGTTTTGATTTTGCCAGCCGCCAAGAGTACCAACAGTTTCTCCGGAAGCTCTTCGGCAGGTTAAACAGCGGGCGTCGTGAACGCTTCCTGGAAGAGCAGCGTATCTTAAGCCACCTGCCGGATCGCCACCTTGAAAGCTGCACACGTCTTTCCATGACGGTTAGCGGCAGTAGCACCATCCGAGTCAGCAACAACACCTATTCGGTTGAAAGCAGATTGATCGGAGAAACCGTGCAGGCGCACCTTCATGCCGAGCATTTGGATCTTTACTATGCGCAGAAGTGCGTGGACACCCTGCCTCGCTTGCGCGGGAAAAACCGGTGCCTCATCAATTACCGACACGTCATCGACCAGTTGGAACGTAAACCGGGTGCCTTCGAAAACTACCGGTACCGGGAAGAGATGTTCCCCGGCAGCCTGTTCCGGCTCGCCTATGATGAGCTTAAAGAGCGCCACACGCGGCAGCAAGCCGCCAAAGAGTATCTAAAAATACTGGCAATGGCAGCCCGAGAGAGCGAGACGGCGGTGACGGCAGCTCTGGCCGAACTCTGTGGTCGCCAACTAATCACGGCCGAAGCCGTGGCGGAAATGGTTCGCGCACAACAGACCCTCCCGCCAGTTACCGAAGTGCACATCGTCCCGGTGGACCTCGCCTGTTACGACAGTCTCCTGTCCCACGAGGAGGTGGCGTATGCAGTGTGATGGAGAAAAAGCCGGACGTTTGAATCGGTGCCTCACCGAGCTACACCTGCCGACCATCCGGCGCTGCTACCAGGACGAGGCGATCAATGCCCGAAGAGACACCTGGGAGTACGAGACCTATCTGTTTGAAATGGCACAGCGGGAATGCGAGGAACGGCGCAACAACCGCATCGCCCGCTTGCTGAGAGAATCAAAACTGCCTCTGGAAAAGAGCCTGAAAGCCTTTGACCGCAAACGGCTGCCGCGCAAGGTAGATGCACAGCTGAATCTGCTCTTGAAGGGAAAGTTCCTTGACCATAAAGAAAACGTACTGGCGTTCGGCAACCCCGGCAGCGGCAAGACGCATCTTTTATGCGCCATCGCCCAGGAGCTGATTCACCAGGGCCGGCAGGTCCGCTTTATCCAGTGCAACCTCCTGGTACAGGAGCTGTTGATAGCAAAAAGAGACCTGAAGCTGGCGCGGGTTCTCAAGCAGTATGCAAAGTACGAGGCCCTGATCATTGACGATATCGGCTATGTGCAGCAAAGCCGGGAAGAAATGGAGGTCCTCTTCACCCTTCTTGCCGATCGCTATGAGCGCAGCAGCGTCATGATCACCAGCAATCTGCCGTTCTCCAAATGGGAACAGATCTTTAAGGACCCGATGACCACGGCAGCGGCCATTGACCGACTGGTTCATCACAGCGTCATCTTGGAGCTGAACCTGTCCAGCTATCGTTTGGAGCAATCCCAGAAAACTCAGGCTCAGGTTGAGCCTCAACCAGATACGAACTGAGAGGCGAAAAACATGGAATGCACAGTATACAACCCTCAAAAAGGTGGGCTGGAAACGCTTGATGTGGAGTTCACCGCAGCGAATACGACATGGTTCGACTATGGCAGAAATAGCAGCGTCACCATGATCACCGACTGGGGCGGAGGACTGCTCATCAAGTCAGGGTTCAACTATCCGACCTGGGTATATGACGTATCGAGGGCGGATATCGGTTACAGCCGGAAGAAGGCACGAGAGCTTATGCGGCAACACGAGTAGGGAAAGCCTGGGACCGGCAGCCGAAACTTTTACCTTGCGAGGTCTCAGTTGCCGGTCCCAACAGCGTCGACAAAACGGGAATTATAATTGTCGCTGACCGGGAATAATAGTTGACGTTGATCAGATAATAGTGCTGATAGTCGTCGGTACCATTCAATGGTGCGAAAGAAAGGTTAAATCCGGCGACATTACCTGCGGAATGGGCTTATGGGATATCTCGCGGCGGGAATTCGAAAAGCTGATTAACAAACGCAAGTTTTCTGCTCTGAATTCCTGGGTGACCACACCTTACCTTTCCCAATTCTTTGCGGGCAGAGTCAATGGAATCGATACCTGTATCTTCAGTATCGCGCTTGGCCGCCATAGCCCCATAATCTTGGGAGTACTCCTGACCTCAACAAACCTGCCTTTGCCAAACTTCATTGTCAGGCCGAAATCGTTTAGCCAGGAAGTCGGAGATATGCTCGGGATCCGACAGCATCACGCTGCGTACCCAGAAACCCTCATCGACAAGTACGATGTGTCGTCTGAGGATGGCGGAAGGTTCGCGGCGATGTTGACGCTGGAACTTATCGGATTCTTTCTCGACAATGAAGGTGTATTCGTTGAAGTCCAAAGTGGTGCTCTTTTGATCACCCGCTCACCGACGAGCGATTCAGTAAATTATGGGCCCGCAATCCAAAGTGCCCATGCTTTCGCACAGCTGCTTGGAATGAATACTGCCAAGCAAAAAAGTGAGGTGGCTTCGTTTGCTACAGGTAACTGAAGACACGATCTACTCTGGCAAGAAGAAACCAATACTGCTTCAAAACTATCGGCCAGATTAAGCGGAGTGGCCAACCCGACGGGGTTGGGCCAGATTGGAGCCGTACCTCGCCTTAGAAATCAAATTGAAACGAGGGGTGTCTGTTAAATCATGAAAAAATTAACTCAGTTCTTTGTAGTGGCCGTGTTGTTCGCACTGTATGTTTCTCCGGCATTCCCGCAAGGTGCCGGAGCAGAGTGGAGTAGTCTGAATCAGGAAGTTATTGCACTCTATTCACAAGGGCAATACGATCAAGCAGTCGCTGTGGCTAGAAAAGCGCTAACGCTTGCAGAAAAGAACGTCGGTGAAAATCACCCCAATGTTGCTAGCAGCCTGAATAATCTTGCTGAGTTGTACCGCACTCAAGGCAATTACTTGCGGGCCGAGCCGCTTTACAGACGTGCGCTGACGATTAACATAAATATCCTCGGTCCGAATCACCCCGATATTGCGATTAGCATGCACAACCTTGTGCTGTTGTATCTCTCCCAAGGCAAATATGCACAAGCCGAACCGCTCTGCAAGAGTTCACTGGCGATCAGGGAGAAAGCATTCGGCCCGGACCACCCCGATGTTGCTGTCAGCATAAGTGACCTCGCAGGGGTATATTCCGGGCAACGTAAATTCGCGGAGTCCGAACCGCTATACAAACGTTCGCTGGCGATAAATGAGAAGTCGCTCGGTCCAGACCATCCTGGTGTCGCCGTAAGCTTGAATAATCTTGCAGTGCTGTACGAGAGCGACGGTAAATACCCGGAGGCTGATCTGTACTACAGGCGTTTGCTGTCAATCCTGGAAAAAAGCCCTGGCCCGGATCGCTTCAAAGTTGTCCAAAGCTTGAACCGCCTGGCTGATTTGTATCGGACCATGGGCCGCAATGAGGAAGCGGATGCGCTGGATCAGCTTGCCAGCATGAATTAATTTATTGTAACTATTCAGCGCCCAAATGCACTTGCTAATCCCAAGTGCTGATACGAGCTATTCCGGCAACATGAATTGAGGCGACTTTCCCTCAAAAAGCAGACGCAATGCTGCGGACGAAGTAAGGCCCTGCTTTCTGCACGTTGA
>Ga0209430_1000896_pt1 | contig 25138 bp, 23 predicted proteins | sample BarGraIncub1133A_FD_184504 | JGI IMG/M metagenome (GOLD analysis project Ga0209430, IMG submission 184504) | Arctic peat soil microbial communities from Barrow, Alaska - Barrow Graham LP Incubations 11-33A (SPAdes) (version 2) | ecosystem: Environmental > Terrestrial > Soil > Wetlands > Peat... | reverse complement strand
GATGTAATGTGTTCAAGAATATTCATATCCACCGGACAGGCACGTGAACAGCGACCGCATCCGGTACACCCGACAACACTAAGTCTTTCAGGCATATAGGAAAATTTATGGAGAATACGCTGACGCCAGCGCTGACTCTGATGTTCGCGAGGATTGTGCCCTGAAGTATGCAGGGTAAACAATCCGAAACCGCAAGCATCCCAGCAGCGGATACGGCGACCCTTGGAACCATGGGCATCCTCCTGGATATCGAAACAGGCGCAGGTTGGACAAACAAATGCACAGGCCCCGCAACCGATACAACGCTCCGATTGTTCTTTCCATACCGTACTGTCAAATGCCTTGTTGAGTTTGGCATTGACCTCTTCCAGATTGAATTTTGCCGGGAGAACAGCCAGATATTTTTGCTTGTCCTCACCTTTGTCGGCTTCAAAAACGGAAGGCATTAACGCGATCAACGCTTCACCCTTGATGGTAAAGATCTCCACAATGGCACCTCCGTCAGGTAACATGGTTAACTGTATGTCACTGCCTGCGGTATTCCCCGGACTTCCATTCACACTGGAGCAGAAACAACTTTCGTCAGATGCCGGACAGCTAAAAGAGACAATCGTAGTCTTGACAAGATGGGCATTGTGCATCTTATCAGGAGTATCCCAGTTGAAAATGGCCGAAAGGGGCTTAAATCCTGCAGCATCACATGGATGAACCTTCCAGAGAACCGTCTCGGGTACGCTTTCCGGATCAAAATCTTTAAGCTCGACTTTCCCGTTTACCTTTTCATACGAAAACAGTACCTCTGCCTTCTGATAGACAGAAGCCTTCACCGATTGCGTAGTCTGGATATATTCCGAGGCAACCTCGCCCAGATTTTTTACAAGTTTAAAATCCACTTGTCCGCGTGCGTTTACCGGAGCATATACGCGTTTACCGCTATCAACGATAATCTTGAACCACTGTTCAATTCCGCCTTCACTGATATATTTTACTTCCATAAATGCTTATCGTATAAATTGCTCTCTATCATCTAACTTCCACGTGGATAAGGCATTACCCTTTTTCACGGGGAAACCCGGAATATAATCGAATTCTGGAGCCAAATCTTCCATCATCTTCCTGGTAATCAAATCAATAGGAATTCCAACCGGACAGGCATCTCCACAGGCACCGCAAGCTGTACAACGCCCGACCATGTGCATGGCCCTGTTGATGTGCCATTCCATATTGGCCAGGGGCGCCGGCCATGGATTGATCCACTGGGGACGGTTTACCTCCACCACGCACTTCGAGCAGTAGCACAAAGGACAAGCTGCACGGCAGGCGTAACATTTGACACATTGGGACATCTCTTCCATCCAGAATTTCCAGCGCTCTTCGCGATTCATCGCTTCAATTTTTGAAAGGATAACCTGCTCGCGTTCACCCCGCTTCAGCTCGAACTGCTGTACATAAGCCGAAATCTCCTCGAAGGTGACGAATTCCTTCAATTCGCCTGTCGGATCGACGGTCAGTATCAGCACTTGATCTTCGTTCAGCTGATTTTCAACATAAAGCTGCATGATGCTTCTAAGGCTCGAAATGGTAGCTGTAACAGCAAAACGCTCCTTTCCTACCAGCTCTTTCTTGGTAATATATACTGCCAGGTTGTGGAAACAACGACTGTCGAAGATTAGTTTTTGAGCAGTCTGACTGTCCCGGCAGAAAAGAGGTCGGGGTCTTTTAGTTCCCTCCTCGTATCCAATGATCAATGAGACAGTCCCTTCAGATAATAAAGCTGCTGCTCTCTCTCTCAGATTATGCATTTTGTTCCTCCTTCTCTAAATAGTCGGCAACCTTTCTGTATTCCGTATAAGGTCCGAGTGCCCGGATATTGGCCACAGTAGTGTTCACCAGATCTGCCCATTTGGAACCTTCCGCGGCCGAAACCCAGGAATATTGAATGCGCTGCACATCAATTCCCATCATATCAAGGAGTGAACGGAAGGCAATCCAGCGACGGCGGGCATGAAAATTACCGCTGGTATAGTGGCAGTCGTTGGGATGGCATCCGGATACGATAATACCATCGGCACCTTGAGCAAATGACTTAAGCAACAAAAGAAAATCGATGCGGCCCGTACATGGGAAGCGAACGATCTTGACATTTGTGGCATATTTCAACCGGCTCGTACCGGTTAAATCAGCCCCGGCATAGGTACACCAGTTGCAGACGAAAGCCACTATTTTAGGTTCAAAAACTGTTTCAGTACTCATTATTTGTTAGTTAGTCGTTCAACAATGACATGACTTCGGCGTAAACTTGTTCATTGGTATAGCCCTGAATATCAATTGATTTAGATCTGCAGAAGGCGACACAGGTACCACAACCCTGACAAAGTCCTTCGTTAACTTTTGCAATGGTCCTGATCAGGCTGCCATCTCGTCCCTTAATCTCTTCGTGTTCGATGGCATTGTACGGACAAGCCGTTTCACACATGAAACATCCGACGCAGGTACTATAAAGAGGTGGGGCCAGACGGTTAACAACCGCGATAATCGGCTCTCTTACCAGTTCGTCCTTTGAAAACAGCGCTGCCACCTTGACGGCTGCACCGGAGGCCATGCCAACGGTCTCAGGGATATCCTTCGGCGCCTGACAGGCTCCTGCCAGAAAGATCCCGGCTGTATTGGTTTCAACGGGTTTAAGCTTTGGATGCGCTTCAGCGAAGAAATGGTACGGATCATAAGAAACATGCAGTTTCTGCGCTAGCTGTTCCGATCCGCAATTGGCAACTCCAGCGGTTGCCAGAACAACCATATCTGCTTCTATTTCAACCTGTTGTCCTCCGAGAAGCGTATCTACCCCCTTGACAATCAGTTTGCCATCTTTTTCATACACCCGTGCTACCCTACCGCGGATGTAGTTGACAGTATCCTCTTCGATAGCTCTGCGGACAAACTCTTCGTAGTTTTTACCGCCTGCGCGGATATCCATATAGAATACAGTCGATTCTCCGTCGTGAACCTTGTGCTGGTACAACATCGCATGTTTAGCTGTGTACATGCAGCAAATCTTTGAGCAGTAAGGTATTCCCTTAGCAGGATCCCTGGAACCGGCACAAGCGATAAAGACAATCTTCTTAGGTATTGCCCCATCCGATGGCCTCCGAATTTCGCCCAGCGTCGGACCGGAAGCAGAGGCCAGTCGCTCAAACTGCAAACCGGTCAGCACATCTTTGAATTTTCCGTATCCGTATTCAGGGAAGAAATCAGTTCCCTTCACATCGAAACCGGTAGCAAGAACCACAGCGCCAATCTGTTCGCTGATGATCTCGTCCTCTTTGTCCCATTCGATGGAACCAACCTGACAAGTCTTCTCACAGATTTTGCAGGCACCTCTCTTATAATAGTTGCAATTGATACGGTCAATCACCGGTTTATTTGGAACAGCTTGCGGGAATGGGACATAGATTGCCGTTCGGACACCGAGACCTGCGTTGAATTCGCTCGGAATCTTCTTAACCGGGCATTTTTGAATACAGGCGCCGCATCCGGTACAGGTCGAATAATTCACACTCTTTGCCTTTAACCGGATTTTGGCGGTAAAGTTGCCGATAAAGCCCTCCAGGCTCTCCAGTTCAGCGTAGGTATATAACTTAATATTAGGATGTTGAGCCACCTCTACCATCCTGGGCGTCAAAATACATTGGGAACAATCGAGTGTTGGAAAGGTCTCTGAAAGTTGTGACATGTGTCCGCCGATGGACGGATCCCTCTCCACCAGGATGACCTGATGCCCGGTATTGGCGATATCCAGGCTTGCCTGAATCCCTGCGATTCCACCACCGATGACAAGCGCCTTCTTGGTAACAGGGACTTTAATAGATTCGAGCGCCTTATTCTTCTTCACCTTCTGTACCAACATCTTAACAAGATCGATGGCCTTCTCGGTAGTCTCTTCACTTTTTTCATGTACCCAGGAACAATGTTCACGAAGGTTGGCCATTTCGCAGAGGTAGGAATTCAGTCCAGCCTCGGCACATGCCTTCCGAAAAGTGGGTTCGTGCATTCTGGGAGAACAGGCTCCGACAACGACTCCGTCCAGATCATACTTTTTAATGGCCTCTTTGATAAAGGTTTGTCCTGGATCCGAACACATATATTTGTAATCGATCGCATGAGCAACACCCTCCATTCCGCCAATTTCCCTTGCAACGCGTTCAACATCGACCGTGGCACTGATATTTTCACCGCAGTGGCAGATAAATACTCCGATTTTTGACATATAGTTACAATTCTACGGTTACAAAATGACGTTTTAAACCCAATTCTTTGGCTCCGATTCCCATTGCCAGACCAATGGCTTGAGTAATATAAATAACTGGTATATCTATCTGTGAATTAAGTACTTTATTGATTGCTCCCCTGCGCATATCGAGGTTAGACTGACACATTGGACAGGCAACAATAATAGCTTCTGCGCCACGGTCTGCGGCATCTTTCAAAATATTGCCGGAAAGTTTGGCGACCAGATCGGTGCGGGAGACCGAGAATCCGCCCCCGCAGCATTCAGTCTTAAATGCCCAGTCCATCGTCGATCCACCGATAGCACGAATCATTTCATCCATGCTTTGAGGATCTTCTACCCGGTCAAATTTCAGTATAGCGTGTGGCCTTACCAGTAAACAACCATAATAGCAGGCCACCTTATGGGCGAACGGCTGACTTATCTTCGCCTTCAGGTTATCGATACCATATTGCTGCAGGAGCTGTAAGACGTTGATGATCTTTACATTCCCCTGATAAGGCATATCTAATATTTCTTTAATTCTGGATCGCTTCAGATCATCTTCCAGCTCATGCTGGGTCATTTTCAGCCGGTTGTAGCAGGCAGCACAGGGCACAACTACATCAGTAAGACCCTGTTTCTCTGCGAGAGCCATTATTCGCGCCGGAAGTGACAGGGAGAGCTCTTCGTTCATGGAGTGAGCAGCAGTGGCTCCGCAACAGTTCCAGTCATTAATCTCGACCAGTTCGATCTCCAGTACTTTAGCTATTGCAACAACAGACTCATTGTATTCTCTTGAGGAACCGGTTAAAGAACAACCCGGGTAAAATCCTATCTTCATACATTTTTAGTCTTAACGTTTTCAATTGTCTGGGCAAATATTCTTTTCATGCCCCTTCGGTCTTTGATTTTCTCGGGCAGCAGATGCAATTTCCCTTTGAGATACATGGATGGAGCGATGGCAAGGTCCTGGGTCAAACGGAAGGTACGGGCCTTGAAAGCAGCAATGAGTCCCATTTCATAGAGCCGTCCGGTATATTTAATAGAGTCCAGAAAAGATTGATGGAAAGCAATGATTGGCTTAGAATCCGGGTGAAGTTTGTCATATGCGATGGCCTGTGTCCTCAGGTAATCCATCATTTTCGGAATATCGATCTCCATCGGACAGCGTCCCACGCAATTTTCACAGTTCAAACAGAGCCAGATGGAATTAGAGCTGAGAATCTTTTCATAGTTGTCTTTTGTTCCGGTTTGAAGCAATCGCATCAGATAACTCGGCGGGTAATTCATATCCGAGGCAAGAACGCAACCAGCCGTGCATTTCCCGCATTGGTAACATCGCATAACCTTCACTCCTGTATGTGACTGCAAATCTGATATTTCGTTCTTTTTTTCCATGTTAAATCACAAATAGTTACATACTTTCATAATGCCCGATAAAGTTAAAGATTAACTTTCAGGATACTAAGAAGATGATCTTAAAATCTTTCTAAATTAGGTTCCAATGTTCGATAATTGGAACTAAAATTTTGATGAATTTTGGCATTAAACATGGAAGTTAAGCGACATTCCCTACATTTGCGGTGCTTTAATATGAATTCTTACCTAATTGACTTAAAATGGAATCTATAGGATTTATTCAATGGTGTCTTGAAAACCTAAATTACTGGACCATTACCCTGTTAATGGCTATTGAAAGCTCCGTGATTCCATTGCCCTCTGAATTGATCGTACCCCCGGCCGCATATAAGGCTGCAGCCGGAGAGTTAAATATTTATCTGGTGGTTTTCTTTTCGACATTTGGTGCACTGATAGGTTCGACCATCAATTATTTCCTGGCGATTCTGATCGGAAGACCCATTGTTTACCGCTTTGCCAACAGTAAGTTTGGGCACATGCTTCTGATCGATGAGGCTGCGGTTAAGAAAACAGAAGTCTTTTTTGACAACAACGGTGCTATTTCCATTTTCACCGGTAGGTTAATTCCTGGTTTACGTCATTTGATTTCTATTCCGGCCGGACTTGCCAGGATGAATCTGGGAAGATTCCTGCTATATACCACCATTGGGGCAGGCTTGTGGAATGTCATCCTGGCGTCGATTGGTTATTACCTCGAATCTTTTGTTCCAAAGGATATGCTGATGTCAAAAGTACAGGAATACAGTTCGCACCTCGGCATGGCATTTGTAATTTTGGGAGTCCTGATTTTTGGATATATTATCTACAGGGCGTTCAAGAAAAACTAGCATAATCTGGGGTTTTGCTACCTCTGGCATGACGTTTTCAAATTAAGCAATCCCAAGTTTTTTTGAATCAAAAAATCTTCTACTTTTGTCATTCCTTTAAAAACAGCAGGAAGGAGAGATGCAAGAGTGGTTGAATTGGCACGCCTGGAAAGCGTGTGGGCCTCTAAAGGGCTCCGCGGGTTCGAATCCCGCTCTCTCCGCTGAAAATCGTAGCCTATACAAATTTGGTTTTCATTTCATCCAGGTAGGAGGAAATTTTCTGACGATTTTCACCTTCGAGTTTCATGAGTGGTAAAGCCATCTCGTCGCTACAAATTCCCATGATAGAAAGCATCGTTTTGAAAGAAATGGTAATTCTCGCTGCGCTTGGAGAAACCTGATACATGGTATTGCACAACCATACGATCTGGTTCTTTATTTTGGCTATAGTAACAAGATCCTTCTTCAGGGAGGCTTCATATAAATCGACAAACATTCTTGGGAAAACATTTGCTCCTCCGGCGACTGACCCATGAGCTCCACCCAGAATAGCATCGGAAGTGTACAATTCAGTGCCCACTATTATGGCAAAGTCCTGATACTCTTTGAAAGCATCAATCAGCATATACATGTTAGCCATGTCGCCTGAACTGTCTTTTATCCCAATGCAACCAAGTTCCCTGGCACGCATCACGGTAGGAATGGTCAGGTTAATTTTTGTATGCATGGGCATGTTGTAAAGTACAAAAGGCAGCGGAGTGGCAGCCGCCAGTTTCTCAAAATAATTGATCATTTCGGCTTCCGTAGCAGGGAAATAGAAAGGAGGTGCCACTACTACGCTATCTGCTCCTACCGATTTTGAATATTCAGCAATTTCCATGGCCCCGGAGAATGCAGAATCCGTAATCCCAACCAGGACTGGTACCCTGCCTTTGATAATTTCGCAGGACAATTTGATAAATTCTTTCTTTAAACGATAGCTTAGACTGGGTCCTTCACCGTTGGTTCCAAGTAAAAAGAGACCATGAACGCCTCCTCCGATAATATGTTCGATAAGCCGCTCAACACCTGGACGGTCGAGTTCATTGTTACCTTTTAAGGGAGTAATCATCGGTGGGATAATCCCTTTTAACGGTTTCATCATAATCTAAGTTTTTAAGTAAGACAAAAGTAGAATATGTTTTAATGAATTTTGAATGTAATTTTATCTAATTCATAATGTTTTTTAACCCTTAAATTTAATTTTGTTAGTTATATTTGTATCTCAGGTTAATTTATATATCATGGAATTTGTTTTTGCAAAAATAAATGTCCCGCACGAGCACTCGTTTATTACGCGGAGACTGATTTTGTCTGAAAATAATCCCAAAATTCACTCTCACAAAAATTACGAATTGAATCTGATTATTTCAGGGTCAGGCAGACGCATTGTCGGAAACAATATTTCCGGTTTTGAATCCGGTGACCTTGTTTTGCTTGGACCTGATCTTCCACATTACTGGGAAGTGCTTGACAGACAAAACGATTCGCCTCCTTCCTGCATTGTTATCCACTTCGATGAGAACATCGTTGGTTCAGATTTCTTTAACCTGCCTGAACTCGAAACAGTGAAGGATCTGCTTAACAGGGCAAACAGCGGTCTCTTCTTCAAGGGTAAAAAAATAGGTTATGTCATTGAATGTATGGAACGTCTGGTGAATTTAAGTGGCCTCGAAAGTTATATTGAACTACTCCATATTTTCAAGGGATTGATCCAGATTGATAATAAAGAGTCATTGTCCCTTACTCCAGAGTACCCAACCAGTTATTTCAAGGATCTGGATCAGATCAAAGATGTATATGAATATGTCTTTCATAACATTCAGGACGGTATCAGTTTGAAGGCTGTATCTAACCTTTTGAATATGGCCCCTGGTTCCTTCTGCCGCTATTTCAAGAAACGGACAGGCAAGACTTTCATCCAGTATGTGAAGGAGATCAGAATCAGCATTGCTGCCAAAAAATTGGCTGAATCAGACAAGCCCATCGCGCAGATTTGCTATGAAAGTGGCTACAATAATCTGGCCAATTTCAATCTCTATTTCAAGAATATCATGCACATGACTCCTTCTGAATACAGGAGGAATTTCAGGTAATTATATAGGAAGATAATAGGGTATTTCTGAATATAACAATTGTATTATTTTTACCAACTCAAAGTAATTTAGAAAAAGTGTCTGACAGCATCATTGTAATACCAACCTTCAACGAAAAGGAGAACATTGAACGGATGATCCGGACAATTTTCTATCTCCCAAAACGATTTCACATTCTCATTGTAGATGACAATTCACCGGATGGTACAGCGGATATCGTGAAAAAAATCCAAAAGAGCCACCCCGAACAACTATTCCTGATTGAGCGCAAGGGTAAACTCGGTTTGGGAACAGCTTACCTGACCGGCTTCAAATGGGCGTTGGAGAAAAACTATCAGTTTATTTTTGAGATGGATGCCGATTTTTCGCATGATCCTAATGAACTACTTAACCTATATAAAGCTTGTAATGAAGATGGTGCAGATCTGGCCATCGGTTCAAGGTATATTTCCGGCATTAATGTGATCAATTGGCCGTTGAAGAGGGTCTTGATGTCGTATATGGCTTCCAAATATGTCAGAATGGTAACCGGCATGAAAATTATGGACACAACGGCCGGATTCAAGTGCTACAGGAGAACCGTGCTTGAAACGCTTGACCTCGAATGGATTAAAATGAAAGGTTATGGTTTTCAGATAGAGATGAAATTTAAGACCTGGAAACTTGGATTCAATATCGTGGAAATCCCGATCATATTCACAGAGCGGAGGGAAGGCGCTTCAAAAATGAGCGGAGGCATATTCGGTGAGGCATTTAAGGGTGTCATCAGGATGAAAATTGCGAGCTATTTTTCTCATCCCGGGAAGAAACCTAAGAATATTATTACCAAATGAAAGACCTAATTATCAAAGATGCTAAGGTTGTAAATGAAGGAAAAATCTTGCGTAATACCAGTCTGTTAATAAGGAATGGAATAATTGAAAAAATCTTCAGAGAGGCAGTTCCGGAATCTGTTTTAGCTAACGCGGAAGTCATTAATGCCGCAGGGAAACTATTGTTACCGGGAGTTATTGACGATCAGGTACATTTCCGTGAACCCGGACTCACACACAAAGGCGATCTATATTCGGAATCCAGGGCAGCAGTATCCGGTGGTGTTACTTCTTTCATGGAGATGCCTAATACTATACCACAAGCAACAACCCAGGAAATCCTGAATCAAAAATTCGAAAGGGCTTCAGAAGTCTCTTTAGCTAATTATTCATTCTATATCGGAGCAACCAATGATAACCTTGAAGAACTCCTGAAAACAGATCCTGCCAAAGTCTGCGGTATCAAGGTATTTATGGGCTCCTCGACAGGTAATATGCTGGTTGATAACACTTCAACTCTTTCCTCACTTTTCCAGAAATCAAAAATGCTGATTGCAGTTCATTGTGAGGATGAGAACATAGTTCAGGCTAATCTGGCTGCAGCAGTTGAAAAATATGGAGAAGATATCCCTGTTAGCGAACATCCGAAAATCAGGGATGCGAGTGCCTGTTTTAATTCGTCCTCCAAGGCTGTCGAACTGGCTAAAAAATTTGGCACCCGTTTGCATATTCTGCATGTCTCAACCGCTGCTGAAGTTGCACTATTTGAAGCAGCGCCCGTAAAAAACAAGAAGATAACCGCCGAGGTCTGCGTGCACCATCTTTGGTTCTCGGATGCCGACTACGAAAAACTGGGGGCACGTATCAAATGGAACCCTTCTATCAAGACTGCCAACGACAGAGCCAGTCTGATCAAGGCAGTGAATGAAAACAGAATTGATATTATTGCTTCCGACCATGCCCCGCATACAGAAGAAGAGAAAAGCCGCCCCTATCTGAAGATGCCTTCAGGAGGTCCGCTGGTTGAACATTCCCTGCTGGCGATGTTGGAAATGAGCCGAAACGGTAAAATTTCTATCGAGAAAGTCGTGGAGAAAATGTGCCATGCACCTGCAGACCTGTTTGGCATTGAGAAACGCGGCTACATCCGGAAAGGTTATAAAGCAGATCTTGTTTTGGTGGATAGTGGCAAATGGACAGTCTCTAAAGATAATATACAGGCCAAATGTAATTGGTCACCATTTGAGGGTGAATCATTCTATTACTTTGTGAGTCATTCATTTGTAAATGGAAACCTCGTCTACGAAAATCCTGTTCCGGGTAAAAAAGGCACCTTTCATGAAGAAAAAAAAGGAGAGAGACTCCTATTTCAGTAAGAATCTTGCCTCAGTCCGGGTTCTCTGCTCAACGAAAATCTGTCTGTTTTGCGTCATTTTCTGAATGATAGCATTGTTGTAATATCTGATAGTCAACAACTCAAGATTTTCGTTGTAATGTACAACAAATTTTTTCTTCAGATCTTCGATCAACTGATTAAATCCTCTTTCAGGCTTGTCGATGGAGACAGAAAAATTCATGGCAGATTGCTGAACCAGGTTCATCCTGATCCTTTTTTGGGCAAAAAGCTTGTAAATTTCGCTGATGCTATCCTCCGCAATGAAAGAAAAATCTTTGGGTGATATCGTAATGAGTACTTGATTTTCCTTGTCAATATAGACTGGGGTGTACTCCATGGGATGGCCGATATGGCAGATAATGGAACCAACTTCCTCTTTATGCAGAAACGACTTAACATAGAGGGGAATCATCTTTTCTACCAGCGGTTTCATCGTCTTTGGGTGAATGACTTTCGCACCGTAATAGGTCATCTCGACAGCTTCCCGGTAAGAAAGCATATCTAATTTGCAGGTCGATTCATAGCGGTGAGGATCGGCGTTCATGATTCCGGGGACGTCTTTCCAGATGGTCACGCTTTCTGCATCCATGATATTGGCAATTACAGCAGCACTATAATCCGAACCTTCCCTGCCAAGTGTGGTGGTCAGATTGAAGGTGGTGGCCCCGATGAATCCCTGCGTTAGGCAAACACTGTTTTCCTTGAACTGAATTGCCTGTGGCAGTAGTTTCCTGGTAAGTTCCCAGTCGATCTCTCCCTCCCTCCAGGTATCATTGGTGCGGATGTAATGACCTGCGTCAATCCATTTGGTTACTTTACCAATGCTGTTGAGATAGGCAGCCACGATCTCAGTTGATATCATCTCTCCGGTGGAAACGATCTGATCGTATTCAAAATCATAATTCAGAGACGGAGGAATTTTTACTCTCTTCAATAAAGCATCAAGACCCTCATTTACAGTTTGTTCTAGTTTAGCATTTCCGGAGGCAAAGAGCTCACTGACAATCTTCTGGTGATAATCCCTCGCCAGGGTGATCCCCTGAATAGCCTCTTCTGTCTGGCCGATGAAATAATTATTGGTGATCTCCACCAGCGCGTCGGTTGTCTTCCCCATGGCAGAGACCACCACTATTAAATGATCTGATTCATCGCAAATTATAGACGCCATGTTAATTACGCTTGCTGCATCCTTCACGGAGGCGCCACCAAATTTAAATACCTTCATCTTCAATATTATTTTGAATATACTATTTTACCCGCAACAATCGTTTTCTGTACCACTATCCCACTGTCCTCTATTGTGAAAAGGATCAAATCAGCGCGCATGCCCTGTTTTATTTCACCAATGTCATGTAACCCAAGCAGCCTGGCAGGATTGGTGGTGGCCATCTGAACAGCATTTTCAAGGCTGCAGTTTGTAAATCTCATGATATTCGACACACAGGTGCTAATGGGGCTTGCTGCCCCGGCCAGTACATTTTCAGCGGGGTATTTTACAACTTCGGATAACACAACAAGCCTTTCCAGTCGGGTATATTCGCCGGGAGGAAGACCTGCCAGATCTAAAGCATCCGATACAAGGATGGTGCGCTCAAGTCCTTTCATTTTATAAAAACACTGTATTTGATCCTTATTGAGATGAAATCCATCGGCAATAATAGAAGCTGTAAGCCGGTCGTCGGCCAATTGAGGCCAGAGTGGATTATCGTGGCGATTGATCATGTTTGCACACCCGTTACCCAGATGTGTTGCCATGGAAGCTCCTGCATCGACGGCCTGTTTTATTATTTCTGATGACCCATTGTGATGGCCCAATGCAACCACCACCCCCGCTTCTGTACATTTTTGGGTAAAGGGAATGGCTCCATTCACCTCCGGTGCAACAGTGATCAGTCTGATTCGGTTGTGGGCAGCTTTTTGCAGTTCTGAAAACTCATCCCAATCGGGTTGCCTGATATATTTTTCAAGGTGTGCACCGCGATATCCCTGAACCGGCGAGATATAAGGCCCTTCCAAATGAAACCCAGGGATAGATATGCCAATTTCTTTTTCATCCAGGGCACCGGCAAGTATCGAAAAACTCTTTTTAAGGTTTGCCTGGCCATTTGTAATTACAGTTGGGAGAAATGTGGTAACACCTACTTTCCACAAGGCCTTTGTTGCCTTGCGAAGGTCTTCTATGGTTAGGTTCTGATCAGAAAAATCAACCCCTAAAAACCCATTGATCTGTATATCAATTAAACCGGGTGCGATATATTGACCTTTTGCATCAATTTCTGTTGCTCCCGGCGCATCCAAGTTCTCTTCGGCAACCACCTCAATAATACCTGACCTTATGATAACCGTCGCATTTCTAATAATGCGGGACGGAGTTACTACCTGTCCGTTATATATCTTTAATAGTGTATTTTTTGAATCCATAATTTTCTTACGTTTTATTCTTATACTACTTTTTTCAACGACCAGTTTTTAACACGATATCCGTAATAGGCATAATAAACCAGATAAATATAACAGGGTAACAGCACCCAGTATGCGGTGTGTGGATTGTAATGATCGGCAAAATATCCGTATATAAGAGGTACGATAGCGCTTCCGCATAAACCCATGATAAGAATTGATCCTCCCATTTTGGTAAACCGCCCCAGTCCATTGAGTGCCAGGGGCCATATTGCCGACCACATCAATGAATTGGAAAGGCCTAATATCACCAGAACCCATATTGACAGAGCAGCAGTATGACCAAGAAAAGTTACCTGACCTTGCACAATGAAAAACAACAGGGTCAGCACAATTGCTGATGTAGTACATACACGCAGCACATTGAGATGGTTAATGAATTTTGGAATAAGGACAATACCCAATAAAAACCCTGACATCGTTATGCCCAGGATATAGGACGGAAATACTTTTGCTTCCAGTAATGGCAGTTCCAGCGATTGGGCGTATCCGATGATTGTGTTGATACCGGTAACCTGTGATCCCACGTGCAAAAATAAGGCAATCGCACCAAGAATTAGGTGAGGGAATTGAATGATGCTGGTTTTACCTGAATTTGCATCAGCCAATGCCGAATTCTCATTGTTGGTATCTATTTCCGGCAATATGGAATACCTGATCATCAACCCAAGGCCGAAAAGGACAACAGCCATGCTGGCGTAAGGGACAATCACCCGTCGTATCAACTCATCCAGTGCAGCATTTCTTGTTACTTCGTCCATCAACGGCAACTGTTTAAATAACTCAGTGTCGGTCGGCCTGAGTATTGCAGCAGCTAATAATAAGGGGGCAATGATCCCGGCAGTTTTGTTACAGACGCCCATAATGCTCATCCGCTGTGCTGCCCTTTCTTTCGAACCGATCATGGTAATATAGGTATTGGCAGCAGGCTGCAGGATCGCCAGGCCTGTCCCGATTGAGAAGAGCCCCAAAAGGAATAATCCGTATGTTCTGGTCAATGCGGCAGGCACAAAAATAAGTGCACCCAGGGCCATAATCCAGAAACCGATCATGATCCCTTTTTTAAAACCAACCCTCTCCAATAAGTGCGCTGCGGGTATTGCCATTACAAAATAGGCGATGTAAAAGGCAAAAGCTACCAATAAAGACTGGACATTATTTAATTCGCATGAAATCTTAAAATAAGGTATTAAAATCGCATTGATCCAGGTTGTAAAACCAAAAATAAAGAACAATAATGCGATGATCATTATTGAGATGACTGTGTTGCGAGTAGACAACGAACCGGCATGTACCAATTCTATCTTTTTTCTCATTGTCGCGGCCATTGGCAATTGTTTTTTTAGATGATTACTTCTTCCCATTTTTCGTTCAATGCCGATTTTTCCATTGCCTCAAGTACCGCCACATATTTTAAAATACTTGCATGGCTGAGCGGTTCTTTCCCGGTGCGGAACATCCCGACCATATCGCGGTAACATCTTTCAGGACTGGTTTCCTGAACCCTGGATTTGAGTTCAACAACTCCTTTTTTGGTTTCCACAAACGTTTCCCACCCGTAATGGAGTGAGCTGAACACCAGGTTGGCCTGCAACCCAGTCCCTGTACCCACTGTTTTTATAAATGACCTTCGTGTATTCATTTCAATTTTGTATCAAATCTAACAATTGTTGTTTATTTTCTTTGACGAAGTTTAACGTGAGGGTTTTGTCCGTATTCAATAGTAACGATATCACCATCATTTAATATTGAAATACGGGCCGCTTCGACCACCAATTCATTGATATAACTATTGGCAGGGGTGGCAATAATCCCTTTTTTGTCAACGTCTTTGATCATTTCCTGCCGTTTGACCAACGAATCAGCGACTGATAAGCATTGAACCTCATTTTCAATCTGATATGCCATAGTTACGGAGGCAGAAACGGAATCAAAACCATATCCAATTGGTTTAAATCCATTGCCGTCCCATGGAACAAGTCTATAGAAATCAGGACTTACATAGTTGAAATGAGATCCGCCACATCCGATCCCATCCAGATAGGAGTGTTCAACACCTCTGAACTGATCATCATGTTTCAACATTCCTGTTTTATGATCACCTTCGAAAAACATTTGCAGGCTTTGCTCGTTACTTCCTGCTGCCTGATCGGGATAACCCAAACCATCAATCACTGATAAAATGGCATTATTTTCGAAACGGATTCTTCCAGTTGCCCACATAAATCCTTCATTGCCATTCGGGAATTTCCCTTTAATGCCTGAAACAGATACCTCGACTGGCTTCAATCCGGTAATAAAATAAACCAGATCAACATAGTGACATCCAATATAGACGAATGGATCTGTTTTGTCGCAGGTGAACCAATTCTGAAAATTGGAGGATCGGTAAAGGTAAGGCTCGATCAATTTTGCTTCACCCATCACAAATTCGCCAAACTGTTTCAATTCATAACTCCGTTTGGCAATTAACGACCTTCTGTCGAATCGTTTGTGGTATTCAATTCCGACAAACAGCCCCTTTTCGTAGGCGATTTTTTCTATTTCAACGGCTTGCCCGTACTTAAGTACCAACGGCTTAACACAAAGAACATGTTGATTATTCTTTAATGCTTCCATCACCACTGAATAATGAAACTGATCAGGCATTGCCACAATAACCAGTTGCCTAGGTTTCATTTTACCGATAACTTCTCTGAACAAATCAGGGTATTTGTTCTCTTCCGGTTCTGAAACTGATGGGAAAGCCTCGAAATCCTGATCCGGAAATGCTTCTGAAATTTCAGTACTGTTTTTCAGTGCTTTCAACGGATGAGAATCCAATGCACATACCTTTATCCCGGCAACATAACCTGTTCGTTGCAGATGATAAACGGAAGGCAATATAAGATCATAGGTAATCATACCCCCTCCAACAATAACGACTTCTATTGCATTCATTGAGTTTATCTAATAATTTGATTAATGACCTAAAATTTCGTCACAAGCTTCTTCGAACACGCTGATCCCTTCTCTTAATGCTTCTTCGGTAATCATCAGCGGCGGGGCAATTTTCAGACATTCTCCTGCTATACCGACAGGAGCAAACATTAAGAGTCCCTTGTGAAAACACTTCTCGTTTATTTTTACAGCTGTCTCGGAGTCAGGTATCTTTGTGCCTTTTTTTACAACCTGAATACCGGCTACCAGGCCTTTACCATGCATGCAACCTAAAACATCGGGATATTTGCTTCTGATCCTGTCCAATTCGGGAATTAATACTTCCTCAAGTTTTCTGGCATTTTCGACCAGATTTTCATTTTGTATTATTTTCAGGCTTTCAATCGCTGCAACCACAGGTAAAGGACTTCCTGAATGGGTCGAAGTCATCGAACCGGGAGCGTATAGGCCCATAATATCTTTTCTGCCAATTACAGCCGAAATCGGCAAGGATGAAGATATCCCTTTTCCACAGGCAATCAGGTCAGGTTTAATTCCATAATGTTCAAAACAAAACATTTTCCCTGTTCTGCCAAATCCAGACTGAACTTCATCAAAGATGCTAACGATATCATGTTCAAGGCAGAATGCCTCCAGTTTTTTTGCATATTCAACAGGCAAGAAATCCGGACCGACACCCTGATATGATTCAGTCATTATTCCGGCTATTTCAGATGGTTTAACGCCTTGATCTGCTAAACTTTTCAGAAACAAATCGAACGATGTATCTTCGGTCTTGTATCCATCCGGGAATGGTACTTGTACAAATGTTTTACCTTCATCTACAATCCAGGTTTTTAATTTTGCATTTCCTCCTGCGAGTTGTGACCCAAGTGTCCTGCCATGAAATGCATTATTGAATGAAACAAAATATTTTTTTTGAGGTCCGTATTTTTGAAATGCATAGGTTTTGGCCAGTTTAATACAGTTTTCTGTTGCTTCACTACCGGAACAGAGAAGAAATACCATATAATTTGCCGGATCAGGAGATATCGCCTGAAGCATTTTTGTTAATTCAGCACGTTTTTCATGGACAAACACGTATGTTGCCAGAAGTTTACGGTTTATTATTTCTTGAATCGCGTCAATTATTTCCTTTCTCCCATGTCCTGCATTAGTAATTAACACACCTGATGACCAGTCAAGCCATTTGTTGCCCCATTTGTCGTAAACCTGAAACCCTTCAGCTTTGTCCCACACAAGAGGAGGCTGACCCATCATGGAGACAGGTTCTGATTCTGATAATATTTGAAAAATACTTAAAGATTCAGGAACTGGTAATTTGGTATTAATCTTTCTGTACTTAGTACTTACTTTCGGCACATCAACCGGAACTAAATTATACTTAGCCATTTCTCAATTTTTTAATTAAAAACTTTTATTTTCTTTTTTCTGATTTACAATCAGTAATTATCTATTTACATAATTCAAATTATCATCTAAAAGTGTCATCTTTGGCATCAACAGGTGTACAAATCCCAATATTTTTCATTCGAGGCCGATCGTTTCATCGCTTCAATCGTTTTATTCTGATATTTTTAAAATATACTTTATCATGATGGTCTGTGAGTAAAATATGTCCGGATGAAACCTCTCCATAACCTTTCTGATCCTTAAACTTTGTATTAGAGACCCGTTGTCGAAAGTCCTTACTTCCTCTTTCATAGCTTAACACTTTTGTCCCGTTCAACCAATGTTCAACATGTTTCCCTTTTGCAATTATTTTAGCCTGATTCCACTCGCCTTCAGGCAGTAGTATCTTGTTTTGCGGTGCATATATCAGATAAAGTGCAGCCGTTGATCCCTTTTCATGCTGATGATTTTTCACTTCGGGATGATTGTAATCATCTATAATCTGATATTCTGGTCCATTTTTGAATATTTTGCCATTTTCTTTATTTTTCATATTTACGACAAAATATTTGATGCCGCTGTTAGCAGAATGAGTCAATTTAAAATCGAGTACAAGCTCGAAATTGCTGAATTTTTCTTTGGTAATTATGTCTCCGCCATTTTTACCGGATAGGACCAACGCTCCCTGCTCAATAGTCCATCCATTTGAAGGGAAACTATCACTGTTTACTCCTCTCCATTTTTCGGTATTTTTCCCGTCAAATAATAACTCCCATCCCTCAGATTTTTCTTTGTCGCTGAGTCTAATTAATGTATCAGAGATGAACATAAAATTACCAAAGCAACATTCCATCTTTCGTGTTATTATATACTCAAAGTCAATATTATTATTTACATCATTTTCGTAGTTCATCGCCTCTATTTCGGGAAAGGCATTCAAAAGAAAGATAAATAATACCAGACCTTTTTTTAAGTTAATAATTCTGTTAAAAACCATATCACTAAATTTATTAAGTTAATAATTTAAAAACTCGTATTGGAGCATTTGGTGTACCATTGTTATGGCAGAATAATGGGTTAAAAAGGTTTTCGTCTATCCGCATGGTAACTTGCTGGCGAAACCATAGAGGTTCATTAATACTTACTTGCAAACTCATCTGCATAAGCATTAATCTCAGCATTAGTTAAATGGTTGCCGGAACTAACAATGATCCTGTATCTCAAGGTTAAGGATTTACCGGAAGGAATACTATAATTTAATTCTGCTTTCCCTGCTGTAAAATCCTTTGCACCAAATGGATTAGCCGCAAACAGACCATAGCCTCGCGCATGCCAGTAGGTTGGATAGCTTAGGTTCTTGGGATGGTCACAAATAACCAAAGAGATTTTTTCATTGCCTACACTCCCATAAAGGTCCATCCATCTGGCTCGGGTACTCCAGACAGCTTCGCCGGTAACTCCTTCGCTGCTTCTGTAGTTCCCTGTTACTCCTTCATTTGACATTGCTTTTACTGTCGTAGGATTACCACGGGCATCTGAAAGGGTAACATCTTCCTTCGAAGGCATTTCAAGCTGACGAGCCACACGAATACCAAAACTACCTTCTTTTGTATCTTTAAACAATACGGCTTCTCCCGTAGCTGTTAATGTGGCAATCCGATCAATAATACGTATTGAACCTTTTGCGAAGAAATGGAATGCTGTCTTCTCTGCCAGCAATTCTTTCCCTGCCGGATCGATCCAGCTTGCGGAGGTTACCATGGATCCCTCGCCGATTCCTTCGGACAGCTTAACAATGCCGAGATGCTTTATCTGACCTCCGTTGACATTTCTTTTTCCCTCGGAACCGTTGCCCCAGAAATCGTATCCATTCACATTCCCATAATTCAGCCAGTTACCTACCTGATGCAGATGATCCCGTCGTTCTCCCTCCCTGGGTTTTATCGGAAACCCGCGTGTTATAATGGTACCAGCTGCGCTAAGTATGGGATAGAGTACGGGTTTGTAAACTGAATCAGGCCACCAATAAGCGGTGAAGAGATTTCCGTCGATCAAAACATCAACCCTTTGATTCTTTTCGTATTTAACAAATGTTACTTTTGAATTCTTGTTGCCATGATTTTGTGCATTGGATCTTTGTCCGCAGGCAATAAAGGACAAAACAGATAACAACACTATTGAAATTGATTGTATCTTCATGATTTATATAATTTGTTAAGGATCTTATAAATATGTACGAATAAGTGTTATAGTATCATTCAGAATCAAACTTTATCCGGAACGACATAAGGTTTGCGGTATTCTTTTCTTGACAACATTGCGTCTGCTTCACGATCGTTTACAAACTTTTCGGTAGCTCCGTTGAACTTCAATCCGCGTCCAAGGCGATGTGAAATATTGGCCATATGAGGAAGCGCTGCTGAGAAATGTCCTTCAGTAATACTGCAATTCAAATCTCCGTCTTTACCTGACCGTATTGCATCAATAAAGTTAGCGAAGTGTTCTGCACCTTCTTCTCCGGTAAGTGTTTCTGCTTGTCTCGGACCACTAGGTTTCGATCCGGCAAAGGATTCTTTTTCCTTCTTACGGAAAGCTTTCCATGTATCTCCATTAAGTTCAAGGTATCCTTCTGTTCCGTAGAATATGTTACCAACAGTTGTTGCAAGGCTTGATTCTGAATTAGAGTAGCGTCCGCGTGTTTCAAACTCAAGTATTTTCCCATCGCTGTATTTAAATACGGAGGATTGTGTGTTTGGAGTTTCCTGTGCACATTCGGCAGGATTAATCCCATAAATACCTCCTATAGAATAAACAGTATCAGGGTGTTCGTTTTTGTTCATTCCCCAGCGGGCAATATCAAATTGATGAGGTCCCTGGTTTCCGGTATCGCCGTTGCCGGTCTCCCAGAACCAATGCCAGTTATAATGACCTTTTTTTTCATTGTAGGGGCGATAAGCGACAGGTCCGAGCCAATTATCGTAATGAAGGGTAGAGGGAGGAGTACTGTCTTTGGCAATTCCAAAGGAGTCACGAGGTTTTATACACAGACCGCGAGCCATATAAACATCGCCGATGCCACCACTGTGCAAAAATTTAATAGCTTCAATCACATTGACAGAGGAGCGGTTTTGATGACCAACCTGTACCCTTACATTGTATTTTTTTGAGGCTTCTATCATTTTCCTGCCTTCAGAAATACTCCAGCATGCAGGTTTTTCAACATAAACATGTTTGCCTGTCTGACAAGCCCAAATGGTTCCCAGAGCATGCCAGAAGTTAGGTGTTGCAAACGATACAACATTGATTTCCTTATCGTCAAATACCCGGCGCATGTCCCATTCTGTCAATGGCTTAACTTTTGTCCTGCTTTCAACGGTCTTAATCCTTTGGGCGAACGACAGTTCATCAACATCGCAAAGTGTTTTTAATGTCACATTCCTGGAGTCTTTTAGGGTACACCAGGCGCCTACGTGGGCTCCGCCTCGTCCGCCAATACCGATAACTGCGGCAATAATACGATCATTGGCGCCGATAATTGAGGCATACGATCTTGAGCTGAAGCCCATTCCACCGATGGCTATTCCGGCAGTTCCTACTGAGCTTTGTTTAATAAAATCTCTTCGTTTAGTCATTTTAATCACGTTTTAAATGAAGTATTGGCAAGTTGTTATATTAAAAAAAATTCCATCCCAATATGGTCATTTTTTGTTGGAAATGAAAGCCAGAATGATATCTTTTCCCTTGATATATAGTCTGGATTAACAAGTAATTTTTCTTTTCCTTGCTTCGACAAGCCATTGACCTGTGACCAACTGCTCATTGACAACTGAGACCGAATCAAAACGGTCGACTGTTGGACAAATATGCCATGGAATACCGTAGAGAGGGTCACCGATTTTCCAGTTAGAAAACGACGTTTTCAATAAGCTGAATAAATCACGAAAAGATTTTTTCGTTAGCGTTCTTTGGCATATTTTGAGTATCAAAGGTAGAATTAATTTCTTGCAACTTGGACGATTTAGTCCACTTTGCGAGCAGACATTCAGAAATCATTTTGAGAAAGAATTCGACTTCTTTTCTTTTAACAAGTTGTTGATCAAACAAACAGTTTCTGCGGAAACGGTTATCGCTTTAGATCCAAGTTATATCCCAAAAGCAGGCAAATCAACTTACGGAAGAGGAAGATACTGGTCTGGTGTTGCTGGTGCCGCAAAATGGGGTTTGGATGGATGATAGCGTTTTGAAGTACAAGTTCACAGGTGAGCCAACAGGTAGAAAAGGAGCTCCAAGAAAATTTTCGGGTTTGGTTGATGTAAATAGCTTTGACCCCAATCAATTTTCCTTGGATCTTTCCAACGAAGAAATTACAATCTACTCGATAGTTGTTTACTCGAAGGCATTTAAAATGGACATCAAGTTGGCAATCGCAATCTTTTACAAAAACGGAAATGAAACGGCAAGAAAACTATACTTCTCAACTGATCTGAAGCAAGCTGGAGAAAAAATCGTGCAATATTATCAGGCACGTTTTCAGATTGAATTCCTGTACCGTGATGCCAAGCAATTCACTGGCCTGACTAACTGTCAAGGAAGAAGTAAAAACAAATTGGATTTTCATTTTAATGCATCACTTTCAACCATAAATCTGGCAAAGCAAGACTGGTTGTCAACCAAAGGCAAAGGTCAACCGTTCTCAATGTCTGACTATAAAACTCTGTATAACAATACTCTGATGCTCGAAAGATTTATGTGCATGTTTGCTATCAACCCAAACACGCCAAAAAATCAAAAAATTTTCAAAGAACTATTGTTATAATAGATGGTCAATTTTAATATTTCCCATATTCCATAAGGGTATCCCACATGGCCCAAAAATTTTCAGGAGGCACATCTTCCTGAATATTATGTACCGGAGCAAATACGAATCCTCCACCCGGGGCCATAATATCTAGTATTTTTCTTACCTCATCTTTTACATGTTCAGGGCGGGCATTTTTCATAGTAGATTGCGTATCAACACCACCTCCCCAAAATACGAGGTCATTTCCAAAGTCTTTTTTCAAACCTTCCAGTTCCATATTTGCAGCAGTAAACTGAACCGGATTAAGAATATCTAATCCGGCTTCAATGAGGTCGGGAAGCAATACACGGACCGAGCCACAGGTATGCATAAATATTTTAATGTGAGGCAATCTCCTTTTGATATGCGACCATAGCAACCCAAACCTTGGTATTATGGTCTTTCGTAAATAATCCGGTTCCAGTAAGGTGGAGGTTTGTGTTCCAAGATCATCACATTCGGATATTACACTTACTCTACTTTGAAGATTATTTTCAATAAGCCGGTCAATAATCAGATCCCAGTATTTAAATTTGTATTCCAGGATCAGATCTAGTAGTTTTTCTACACCTGCAGGGTCAATCATTGTATCCAAATACCAATTCTGATATCCCCTTATCCGTAATGATGTTTCTGTAAGACCAGCACAATTTCTATCCGCGATCACTCCATAATCATAAATATTTTGTATCTGTTCCGACAAATCACTTCGGATAAGATCAGAATGATGCTCCAATTTGGGAAACCGATAATTTTGTAATCCTTCATCTATGGAAGAAAACTGTTCCAGAGGAAAAGTAAACTGATTGAAATAAAAGTCTTTCGATTCATCCATTTTCCAGAGACATCCCCAACTATCTGTAAGTTCCCATATACCATCCTTCACGGTAATTATTTTTTCAAAGTCAGGGATCCTGCGGGAACCGATACGCCGTGTATCTGAATTCAGTAACCTTAAAGTTGTTTCTATTGGTGTAACAATCTGCTGGATAGGATCTATCTCTTTTTTATCGAATTCATGGGATAATCCACGATACTCCATTGCCCTCACAAAAGCCTTCTTATTGATTCCCGTAACAGTAGTGCCGGCCAGGTCATAAGGCACTCTGTCAGGTTCTTTGTGGTTGAGTGTTGTATTTAATCTTTCAGAACTTTTCATTACCATTTATAAATCTAAAGGTTTAATTTTTGGTATTAATATATGCATTATGGCGAGAGCAATAAAATAGCCTATTGATGCAATTAGAAAAGGTATTACATAACCATCCATTCCCAGGTTTTGGAGTAATCCACCAACCAGCTGAGCGATCAGCGCTCCACCAACAGCGCCTGCAAAGCCTCCTATTCCGGTGATTGATGCAGTTGCTTTCCGTGGAAAAATGTCGGACATCAGGCTGAAAATGTTTGCAGACCATCCGCAATGACCTCCGGCAGCAATTGCAATTAATGATACTGCCAACCACATATTATCTACATAAGGAACAAACATTACAGGTAAGGCAAAAATTGCGCAAACTAAAAAACCCATTTTTCTTCCCTTGTTAAGAGACCAGCCCATTTTAAGGAATTTTGAAGAAAGCCAGCCTATGAATATTCCACCCATCCATGAAATGAGATAGATTGTAAAAAACGGTAGTCCAATTTCTTTTAAATTTAAACCGAATTTCCCATTAAGGAATTTGGCACCCCAGAACAGATAGAACCACCAGATAGGATCGGTCAAAAATTTACCAACACAAATACCCCATACTTCCCTTGTTTTCAGTAAAACGGACCAGCTTATTTTTCCGGTTGTTTCATGCTGGCTATCACTGTTAATATATTCAAGTTCATCTTTACTGACTAACTTATGGTTTTCAGGTTTTTTGTAAAATAGCAACCACAATAAAATCCATATTGCACTAATTGGCAACGTCCAGATAAAAGCTGCCCTCCAATCGTTATTAAATGCCGAAACAACAATTGGGATAATAAGAGGAGACGTCAGGGTTCCAACATTAGCTCCCCCATTGAACAGCCCAACAGCCAGTGCACGTTCTTTTTTTGGAAACCACTCTGCCAGTACCTTATTTGCAACAGGAAAATTACCTGATTGGCCAATGGACAATCCAATGCGGGCATAAGCAAATCCAATCCAGGTTTTCGCAAAAACAGTAGACGCCTGGGCTATTGCCCACATTCCTACAGATATGGCATATCCTGCCTTGGTTCCTATTTTATCAACAAACACACCCATAATCAGAAAACAGAGTGCATACCCAATCATAAATGCGGTATTAATATTACCATATTGTTGTTCGCTCCAACCGATGTCTTTTTGAAGGAATGGAGCCATAATACCCAGGGCAGAACGGTCGAGATACAGTAGAACTGTGGCAAAAAATAGAAATAAGAGAACTATCCATCTGACATTCAGATATTTGGGTTCTGTTTTCATTAGAGATATATAATTAAAGGTGTCTGCCGAAGCAAGATCAGGTCTCATTTATCCCATTACAAGATATCGTGAACGCTAAATTTTATCCGGAATCACAAAAGGCTTTCGGTATTGTCGTGTTAGCATTGCATCGGCTTCGGGGTCATTTTTAAACTTCATCTTTACCGGATCAAATTCAAGAGATCTCCCCAACCGGTAAGAAATATTACCGAGATGCATTAGTGCACAGGAATA
>Ga0209430_1000895_pt1 | contig 25158 bp, 25 predicted proteins | sample BarGraIncub1133A_FD_184504 | JGI IMG/M metagenome (GOLD analysis project Ga0209430, IMG submission 184504) | Arctic peat soil microbial communities from Barrow, Alaska - Barrow Graham LP Incubations 11-33A (SPAdes) (version 2) | ecosystem: Environmental > Terrestrial > Soil > Wetlands > Peat... | reverse complement strand
CTGAAATGCTCGGTGCTTTTTTCGATCAGGTTGATCATCAGGCGCAGGGCGGTGCGCACCGTTTCGTTCAGGTCCACGTCCGTGGTCAGCCCCGGCTCCTGCTGGCGGGCAAAATCCTTGAGATCCTCGACGATCACCTTTACCCGGCGGGAACCCTCCAGCATCTGGTTCATGAGGCGCGGCAGCGCTTCCCGCATTCGGGAGTAGCGCAGTCCCGCGAAATCGAAATCGCCATGGGACTTGAAATGCTCCTCCAGAATGGGTCCCGCGTCCTGGAAAGCCTCCATCATCACCGGCATGTTGAGCAGGATAAGGCCGTTGGGGTTGTTGATTTCATGGGCCACCCCGGAAACCAGGATGCCGAGGGCCGCCATCTTGTCGGCCTGGTCCAGTTGCTGCTGCCGGCGGCGCAGCTCTTCCTCGGCATGGCGTCGCTCGGCGATCTCTTGGGTCAGTTCGGCGGTCCGCGCGGCCACCTCGCGCTGCAGGATCCGCGACCAGAGAAGCACCCCACCCATGAGCAGCATCAGCGGGCCCACGATGATCGCCCCGTACTTGAAGGCCTGGCGCCAGCTGATCCCCGGAGGGTCCAGGACGCCGAGCCATCTGTTGTAGATACGCTGATATTCTCCGGTGTTCTTGAGGATCGCCATCCCTTCGTTGAAACGGGCCAAAAGGGCAGTATCCCCCTTTCTGACGGCGAAACAGTAGTTCTGGGCGGATACCGGATCGCCCACCGCTTCCAGGTTGGAGAGCCCCAGTTCCCGGATCAGGTAGAGGCCGGGCAACTTGGCCATCAGCGCGAAGTCGTGCTTACCCGAGGCCAGCAGGCGCAGCACGTCGGCGTGGGTCTCGGCCGGGATGATCCGGGCGCCGATCTGGTGCATTAGCAGGAACTCCTGCATGATCCCGTCGTTGAGGACGACGACCTCCTTGCCGCGCAGGTCGGCGAGGGTAGGAGTTTTGGATCCCCCCCGGCGGGCGAAAAGAGAGTGATGCACGATAGTGTGCGGCGGGGAAAAATCGGACAGCTGTGCCCGTTCGTCCGAGTAGGACATCCCTTCCAGCACGTCGACCTTGCCGGTTTGCAGGGCGTGGCGCATTTCCGCCCAGGCGCCGAGACGGATCTCCACGTTCAAGCCCATGACCCGGGCGACGGCCCTGGCCAGGTCCACGTTGTAGCCGGTCGGATTGCCGTACCTGTCGAGGAACTCGTAAGGGGGATAGCTCCGATCGCCGCCGACAACAACGACTGCTCTCTCGGTGGTTTCTCCCCGCGCGGCTCCAGCCGACATGATCGAGACCAGGGAGATGATGGCGGCAGCGAAGATGCGGCGCAGGGTGCTGCCGATCCGGTTTCCCGGGTTATTTTCGCCCTGCCTGCAACGATCAGTGCCACGCATAGTATCTCCTCTTGCTCGTCCAACGCCGACCGTGAGGTAATATCACCTTTGGTTGCGGCTGCAGCCGGCGCTTTCCACCAACCTGAACTCTCGCTCTCTTCTCGCCCGGCATAGAGCACTAGCACCGCCCTCCACGCCCGGCCTGGCAGGTGAGGGAGTGGAGAATTGGTTTTTGATGATAATTCTGGTCGTTCTAAAAGACAATCTAAAAATCACCATGATCCTGAACCGTTCCGAGCGAAATAGCTGCAACTATTCCGGCAGGCATGCGCTTTCTTGGGCTGGTGCTGAAAGGATGTCAATTGAGGAATATGCTTCGCATGCTGTGGGATATTCTCTATGCACTATTCTATATTAAACATTAAAAGCCGTGATAACTGATGGTTACCTGACGGCACGGTAAATGCTCCTTGAAAGCTGTCTCAATAGCCAGACCAAACAAAGGAGAATACACATCATGAAAAGAATGATCTTACTCATCGCGGCACTCTTCGCCCTGGCAGCTCCGGCAGCCTCTTTCGCTATGGAGCATGGCGACATGACCATGGACACCAAGGATGGCATGAGGGAGTGCGCTCTTCAGGCTGAATCGATTCAGCAGAAAATTGGGCGGGTTCAGGGCGAGATCAGTAAGGGCTCAACGAAGTACAGTGCAGTAGAATTGAAGAAGCTGAACGAAAAGTTGAAGGAAGCTAACGATACCCTGGATGGCCTTGTTAAACGATAGCCTCATTCAGGAGACGATCCCCGTGAGGGAACGTCTCCTGGATCCCCTCCTACAGGGAAACTGAATGAGAAAGCTGTTACTGCTCGGCGGAATTCTTGTATCCATCGCCCTTATCTGGTTTGCCCTGAGCAATTACCTGGGCGCCCGGCCCATTGCCGCGGAAAACCTGCGCGGTCTTGCCCTGTCCTATACTTCCGCCCTTGAGAACATCGCCCTGCATGATCCTTCCCTGCAAAGCCTGGGAAACTTCAAGTCCCATGACCTAGCGTTTTTCGCACTGCTGGATGGCAATGGTCGCTACCGTTTTCACTCCAATCCGGATCTGATCGGCACGACCATTCAAGGGGCTCTGCCTCGGGCAACACTTCAGGATGGGGTTGCGTCCGACCAACGGGTCACGCTTCGCACCGGCGAGAACGCTTTCGAGTTCAACGCGCCCCTGTATCTCCCCGGCGAGACTCTCGCTCTCCGGTTGACGCTCCACACCTACCGAGCCGATGCCGTGGTCCGTCGCGCCCGGCTCAACATGAGTGTCCTTTTCGGACTTCTGGCTGCGGCCTGGATTCTGGCGCTGGCTCTCTACCGCATTGTCCGGCGGGAAGAGCTGGTCCGGCTCGAAATGGCCAGGCGGGAAAGCCTGGCGCAACTGGGGGAAATGGGTGCCATGCTTGCCCACGAAATCAGGAACCCTTTGGCGGGAATCAAGGGGTACGCCCAGGTGATCGAGAAAATGCCCAAGGAAGAGCGAAACAGCGGCTTTGCCCGACGCATCGTGACGGAAACCCAGCGCCTGGAGGCACTGGTCAGCGACCTGCTCGCCTACGCCAGAAGCGACCGGGAATCGGTGGCCACGGTGGCTCTGGACGAGGTCATTGACCATGCCGCAGCCCTGCTCCGACCGGAGGCTGAGCAGTTCCATATCGAAATCGTCACTGCCTGTCCGGAGGGGATGCTGGTAACCGGAAACCGGGACAAGTTGGGCCAGGTCCTGCTTAACCTGGGCAAGAACGCCCTCCAGGCCATGCCCGATGGCGGCACTCTCCAGATTCTCTCAGAGGCTTCCGGCAATCAGCTGGTGGTCAGGGTGAACGACACCGGACGCGGCATCAGTCCGCAGGAAATGCCCAGGATTTTCGAGCCATTTTTTACCACCAAGGCCAAGGGAACCGGGTTGGGACTGGCTCTTTGCAGAAAAATAATCGAGGAGCATGGTGGCCGCATTGAGGTTCAAAGCAGCGTCGGGGTGGGAACGTCCGTCTCGGTAACCATTCCCCGCATCCGGAATAATCACGGCAGGAGTTGATCATGAAGGGACGCATTCTACTGGTTGAGGACGACGAGACATTCAGAAGTTTACTGCAGACGATCCTGGAGGACGCCGGCTACGAGGTGCTGACCGCTGAGGACGGGCTCAAGGGGGTGCGTCTGATCCGGAGCGAAAGCCTTGATCTGGTGGTGACCGACCTGAAGATGCCGGGCAAAAACGGCCTGGAGCTTTTCCGCGAAACCAGGCTGGATCCCAACCCGCCCCTGTTCATATTCATCACCGCCTTTGGCCGGGTCGACGAGGCGGTTGGCGCTATGAAAGAGGGCGCGGTGGATTTTCTCACCAAGCCGCTGGAAAACCCCGATACGCTTCTTGTCCTGGTAAATCGCGCCATCGAGGAACAGCAGCGCACCCGGGAGTACCTGACCCTCAAGGAGGCGGAGTCTGCCGGGCTGCCGCCGCAAGAGCTGATCTTCGCCGGTGAAGCCATGCAGGCGCTGAGAAAACTGGTGCAGGACGTGGCCTCGACAACCGCCAACGTGCTGATCTACGGCGAGAGCGGCACCGGAAAGGAGCTGGTGGCACGTACCATTCACCTGTTGAGCCCTAGGAAAAGGGCCGGTTTTGTTCCGCTCAACTGCGCGGCCATTCCTGAAAACCTCCTGGAAAGCGAATTGTTCGGTCACGAAAAAGGCGCCTTCACCGGCGCGGTTCAGGCGCGACAGGGGAAGTTTGAACTGGCCAAGGGTGGGACGATTTTCCTGGACGAAATCGGCGAAATGCCGCCGCCTCTCCAGGCCAAGCTGCTGCGGGTTCTTCAGGAGCGGGTTTTCGAGCGGGTGGGCGGCAGCAAGGAGATCAGGGCGGACGTGCGGGTGATAGCCGCCACCAATCGCAATCTTCAGGATGAGGTGGCCAAGCGTCAGTTTCGAGAGGACCTTTTCTATCGACTGAACGTCTTTCCTCTACAACTCCCGCCCTTGCGCGAACGCAGCGACGCAGTTGCGCTTTTGACGGAGTACTTCCTGCACCGCTTCAGCCGGCAGATCGGCAAGAAATTAACGGGGGTCGAGCCGGAGGCGCTGGCTGCCATGAAGGCCTATCCCTGGCCCGGAAATATCCGCGAGCTGCAGAACGTCATGGAGCGGGGGGTGATCCTGGCAAAAGATTGCATCACCCGCGACAATCTGCCAGATCAGATGCTGCGCGGCAAGGTGCAAGAAACCGGGGAAAGCAAGGAGGTGCTGAAGTCGGTGGAGAAAGAATTGATCGTTAAAGCCCTGCAAAAGCACGGGGGGAACAGGCGTCTGGCTGCCTCCGAGTTGGGTGTTTCCCGCCGGACCCTTCAGTACAAGTTGAAAGAATTTGGTCTGCTGGATGACAACTAAAGTGGTGCAGAATCCTGCTCTACAGGTGCAAATGTTTGCACCTAAATTGCTGCGCAGATTTTATTGATCGAATGAAAAAATAGAAATAACAGTAAGTTATCTGTCTTTGTGGCTTTGGCATGGGTCGTGTACTACCTCTTACAGTAACAAAACAATAACCAAGGAGGAACAGACCAATGAAAAGAACCACAGCACTATACGCAGTAACAGCGCTAGCCGCACTTTCCTTTACCAGCCATGCCTTTGCCAGAGGAGGGGGCATGGGAGGCGGTCAGGGATCAGGCGCCACGGGCGGGGCTCATCAGATGTCCTCGACCATGTTGTCGGTTTCCGGCGACGGCTCGCAACAGCGCACCATGTCGGGTAAGGGTTCGCAGCAGGGAGCGGCGTTCGGATCCGGGGCGCAGAACATGAAACAGGGCGGCACGGGAAAAAGTGCCGGGCATACGCCAGGTGCGAAGAGCGGCAAGGGTACTGGTTCGGCGACAGGAAAATCGGTTGGCACCGGAGCTACCAATTAGTTTAATTGTGTCTGAGTTCGAGATGTTCGAACCACGTTGGTGCATATAAAGGAAAATATAATGCGAAAACTTATCATGCTGATGCTGTTGATGTCCATTTTTGTATCACTAACCGGTTGCATGGGGATGTGGCATCCGATGTGATGCCGCCAGTAAAGCCGATGCTGCAGGGTAGACAATGATTTATGGTATGTGATGGTTTCATTCGTAGTAAGTCGACAGACTTGGAGTGACATGTGGTGACCACAATAGGGCGATTATTTCCCCTCCTGACTTGGGCAATCCTTCTCAACTGCGTACTGGCCGGCAGCGTCTGCGCAGGATTTTGGGGCAGCGACGACAAAGGAAAAAGCGGCCTGGATTTCAACCATGGCTATGACGTCAACACGGTAAGCACGGTGTCCGGACGGGCGGTCTCCCTTCCCCGCACGGGTGAGAAGGAAAACACTTTCGTGGAAATCAGGAGCGGCAACGAAAAGCTGAACGTCAGCGTGGGGCCGGAAGCGTACTGGGAGAAAAAGGGGATCGCGATCAATCCGAATGACGAGATCACCGTTAAGGGATCGAAAGCCCAGGGCAAGAATGGCAAATCGTACCTACTGGCGCAAAAACTGGTGAACCGGACCACCGGAGCCCAGGTGGAGCTGCGCAGTGAAAAAGGGGAACCGGCCTGGTCTGGGAGAAGCATGAACAGCATGAGGTCACCGGGACCTGCCGGTGGCATGAGAAACCAGGGGGGCGGCATGATGCGCAGTGGTGGCGGAGGCATGATGCGGCGCTGAAGAACATGAACGGCGCTTTAGTACAGAGGAGGCAGGGACGTGAATACTACCATCCGGGTAACAGCAGGCTCCCTTTTGGCACTGGCGGCAACGCTTGCGCTCCCTCATTTCGCTCAGACGGAGGATTACTCCTATTCCGTGGGACAAGGTTTTGAGTTCAGCTCGGGGAAATATGGCACGGGCATCCGGACCAACTCGATTTTTGCACCGTTTACCGTTATAGCCAGCCCAATCGAGCGCCTTGGTCTGTCTCTGGAAATCCCTTTCATTTACCAGAGTAACGGAAATGTGGTTTCCAGTATCTCCCGTGGTGGTATGCAAACCAGCAGGTCCACCATGCTGTCGGCTGCCGGAGTGAGCGCTATGTCCGGTTCCGGAAGCGGCATGTCTTCCTCCACCGCTAGCACGAATGGATCTGAAAGCGGACTGGGTGACATCACCCTCAAGGTCGGCTATGTTCTGCTCCCCGAGAAGGATGCCCTGCCGCAAATCCGGCCCACGGTTTTTGTCAAATTTCCCACCGCCGATAAGAACAAATCCCTGGGAACGGGGGAGTTCGATGAAGGGGTAGCCGTTGAGGTCTCTAAGTGGCTCGGCAACTGGAACCCCTTCGTCGAGGCGGGCTACACCGTGCAGGGGAAGAGTGAGCTGCTTTCTCTCAGAAACTACCTGGCCTACAACGCAGGTGTCGGGTACCAGGTGGGCGAGAATTTTCGTCCCATACTGCTGGTCAAGGGCGCCACTCCTCCGGCTGATGGGACCAGCAGCCTGCTGGAAGTCAGGCTCAAATTGAAATTTCAGGCAACCAACCACACCGGTATCGACGCCTATCTGGCCAAGGGGATTACCACCAATAGCCCTGATTATGGCGCCGGATTGTCGGTCTATTACAACTTCTAACTCCAATAAAGGAAAGGACATTCAATCATGAAAAAACATATCGTTACCTTGGCAGCAGCAGTAACCGTGGGCCTCATCGCCGGATGCGGCGGCGGCTCAAGCACCCAGGCGACACCGGCCGCCTCCACCTCCGTCTCGGGAGCCGTCGCCGACGGTTACCTGGTCGGCGCCACGGTATTCCTCGACAAGAATGAGAACTATCAGTTGGACGCCGGTGAACCCTCAACGACCACGGACGATAAAGGCGCCTATACCCTGAACCTAGATCCCGCCGATTTGGGCAAGTATCCGATTGTGGCTATTGCCATGGAAGGAAAGACCAGCGACACGGATGACAATCATGCGCTGACCTACAGCTATATCCTCAGCATGCCAAAAGAGAGCGTGAGTGGCACGGTCAACAGCAACTTCATAAGCCCGATGTCGAGTCAGGTCCGTGAGCTGATGGGAACGGGTAAGTACACCATGCCCCAGGCGATGGCTGAACTGAGAAGGCGTCTCGGACTGCCCGCCGAGGCCAATATGCTGGCGGATTACATGAAAAATCAGAACGATGCCACGTTCATTGCCATGCATGCCTCTGCCAGGAGCATGGCCGGTCTGATGGGGAGCCAGATGGCACAGGTGTTCGCCGGCAACGGTTCGACCGGCGCCGTGGACGATAATCGTTATCGGGGGATGATGGGAGCGATCTTCAGCAACATGTCGTCGATCAAGGGTTCGAGCCCAGGCGCCCAATCTGCCATGTCAAACCTGATGGGCACCATGACGGCGAACCTTCCGAACATCACGGTGGGGCAGCCCTACCGTAATATGTCCACTTCCTTCAGGGGGGGGATGATGGGCGTGGGAACAGGAACCGGTTCTAAGGGCGGCATGATGTAATGTGCTGCGGGTTCCTCGGACGCCTCGATGGTGGGAAGACAGGCGGCCCCTAGGAATTCATGGAAAATGGAAGGGCCCACTTCGCTTTTAGGTGCGAGGTGGGCCCTACTATTTTGTACTGGAAACCTTTGGAACATAGGTCTGCCAATCAGGCTGACACAGCCTCCTTCATGATTTTAACAATCGTATCCTCCACCTCCCGCGCCACCGCTTCCAGGTGCGGCGCGTTGAACATCGCCAGAAGGGTGGTGGGCTTCAGGGTAGCCAGAATGGTCTTACCACCCTCCTGGTAAATGGAGATCCGACATGGCAGTGCGGTGGAGATGCTCATGTCCTGGTCGAGAACCTTCTTCGCCTGCTGCGGCTGACAGACCTCGAAGATCAGGCATTCGCTGGCGAACTCCACTCCCTTCTTGGCCATGGTCTCTTTGAGGTTGTGAACCTGCATGACGCCAAAGTGATTGGCCTGAACGGCAACCTGCAGGGCAGCGGCGGCATCACTCACGGTTTTGACAGTGGATAATTTGATTAGCATACCTTTCCTCGCTTGTTAAATATTTTGCTTCGGCGGCAGGCCCTCAACTCACTATTATTTCTTGGACACCTTGCTGATTACGACGACCAGCAGGACCACCACCAGCACGCCGATCACCGTCCAAATCCACATCCCTCCGCCCATCGCCCCGCCCATCCAACCGTCGGTTTGGTTCATCATAAAGCCCCCTTCGTGCTGCCTCCAGCTCAGCACTGCGCAAACAGGAACGTGGCTCCTTGAGTTGTCACATGTTTTTCTTCATCATCCTCTTTGACGATTTTTTCTTACCCATCTTCATGGACATCATTTTTTTCATTTTCTGAAACTGTTCGTCCGTCAAAATGGTCCGCATTTCTTTCATGGAACTCAGCATTTCCAGATGATGGGCAGTTTTAATGTCGGCAATTTTTTTAACTGCCGCGCTGGCCTTCTCAAGGTCGAAATCCTTCACCTCCATGATTTCCTTAAGTTCGATCTCTGCAATCTTCACGTCAGCCTTGAACTGGGCCTGTTTTTTCTGCATTTCGCGATGCAGAGGCTTCATTTTCAGGACCTGATCATCGGAAAGACCCATCTTGTCCGCGTGTTTGATGCACATGCCCATCATGTCGCCCATCTTGTCCATATTGCCCATGTCCATCATCTGTCCGTGTCCACCCATCTTTCCATGTCCACTCATCTGCTCATGCTTGGACATGTCCATCGTCTCTGCAAAAGCGGGCAGAGCTAAAACAACCGTCAGCAACAATGAAAGTACGATTTTCTTCATAATTTCCTCCTGTTTGGTTTGTAGATGGGAAAACTTACCGTAATAAGACGAATTGTCAATCGCAGGTCCTGCGCATCGGCAGCGGCCAGGATTATTCTAATAAACCGGCGCTTAGGCGCAGGCTCGATGATACGCACGGTTATCGGCCAACGTCTCGCTGGCCGAAATTGCCCGTACGTGATGATTGACGGGGCGAGCCTGGTGAGGCACTATGCGCTCACAGAGAATCCATTCCGCGCACAGCGGGCCAAGGTGAAAGTAACATGCTCAACCGACGTCTTTTCCTGAAAATATCCGCGGTTGCCGCGGTCGGCCTGGCCGCGGACCAGTCGCGTCGCTATTTTGCGGGCACCGCGCGGGAAGGGTCGCCGACCTTTCGCGGCCAGAATATCATCGAAGAACGGCTGCTTCGACCTCCCTGCCAGGCCGACATTAGTCCCGCCTTGGTTCGGCGCTATCCGTGGCTAAGGGCAGGCGATAAGGCGGGTCGCTTGGTCCAGATAGCCAACAGCTGTAGCCTCCCGGGCGGGCTGGCTGGGGCGCGCAGCACGGGTGAGCTTGGGGAGTGCGTGTTCCAACTCGGCTCCGGCGGTCGATTCCTCCCTTGGTCCCCCATGTTTCAGCGGCCGACCCCCGTTTACAAGGCCGGCGCCGCCTTGCAAGCGCTTGCGGGCACCAGTCGTCTTTTCGTCAAGGACGAGGGGAGCGAGCTGTCGCCGCTTTTCGGAAACAAGGTCCGAAAGTACGAGTTCCTGCTGCCCAACCTGGCGTTTTCCGGAGTTAAGAAGGTGTACACCCACGGAGCGTTCGGAAGCAACCATTGCGCGGGTCTCGCTCTGGCGGCGCGCTACGGAGCCTACCAGCCGGGCGAAGATCCGACGCCAGTGGAGGTGGAGCTCATGCTCTACCCTCAGGAAATCACGGATAATGTCATCACCAAGCTTAAGCTGCTCGTGGCAAGTGGCGCACGGCTGCGCTTTCTGGAAGGGGACGTCTCGGTCGGGCTTTCCATTTTGAAGGCGCAGCTAAAGGGGCGCACTTGCGACGATTTGGCCGAGGCGTATGTGCCGCCGGGGGGCTCCACGCCGTTGACCGTGCTGGGGCACGTGGAGGCGATCATGGAACTCGCGGAGCAGGTCGAAAGCGGTGGCTGCCCTCTGTCGGCGCCTCCGGATTACCTCTTCGTTCCCTTGGGAAGCGGCGCCACCGCCATGGGGCTCGTGTTGGGATGCCACCTGCTCGGGTGGCCCACCAAGGTGGTCGGGACCTGTTCCCAGGACAAGGGCCGTTTCGCCAGGCTGGCGGTGAACGGGGACCTGAACGCTCCCTTTCTGGTGGCGCATGCCGAATCGCTGCTGGACAAGGCTCTTGTTCTGTTGAACCGCATGGGGCTTCCGTCGGGCGCTCGACGAACTTTCACCAGCCGGGAGATCATGCGTCACGGTTTTGCCTACGACAACGTGACCTGGCGTCCCGGGTACGGGAAGGCGACGCCTGAGATTCAGCGTGAGGTGGCCGCGGCCGCCAGGGTCGGCCTGGTGTTGGACACCACCTTCACGGCAAAGTCGTTTCACACCTTGAGGTCGTATGCCGAACGCGGTCTGCTGAAAAACAGGAGCGCGCTGTTTTGGAATACCTATCAGCGGTTTCCCCTGGATACCCTTTTACCCGAGGACAGCAACTGGACTATGGCGTTGCCGGGACCGATCCGGGCTCGGGTGACCGCGTATCAGAATGCTCGGCCAGCGTGAGCTACGAGATGACCGCTACCGGATGAAATCTGAGCGGCGCGGGCCTATCCGTATTTTTTCGGTTTATCTCGATTGCCGAATGAGGTAGTCTGTTCCCTGGACTTGGCCGGTGAACTTTTGGAGGCGACAGGGATGTTTGAACAACAGTACGATGACCAGATGGTGGCCGAAATTCGACGTCTGGAGGGGAAGGCCCGGGCTGCCGCGGCCGGCCACGCCGAATGGCAGAACGCCTGTGCCGGCTGCGGGGACGAAATTCCTGTGGAGATGGACCGTTGCGAGCGTTGTGACCAGAAATGAACGAGGATGCTCTGAAGGATGAAAATCAGCGGGTGCGGGAACTGAAATACCTGGCGGGATATTCCGAAAAAGTAACCGATCAGGTAGGCCGGCTGATAGCCGAAAATAAACTGGGGGCTCACCTCCTTAAAAAATATCCCGTCGCCCATGACAAAAGGACCGACAGGGCGCTCTACGATTTCACCGTTGCCATCAAGAACGATTTTCTCCGTAACTCGGCACCGCTCAGCAAGGTGACCTATGATGTCAAAATCACCCTGAGTCATCATGCTTTGGGTTTGCACACCTTTGTCTCCAGGGTGCAGGGGGCAAAACTCAAATCCAAAAACGAGATCAGGATAGCATCCATTTTCAAGCTTGCCCCGATTGAATTCCTGAAGATGATCGTGGTGCACGAGCTGGCTCACCTGAAAGAGCGGGATCACAACAAGGCTTTTTATCAGCTCTGCCAACACATGGAGCCGGACTACCAGCAGCTGGAATTCGACATGAGGCTGTACCTGACGCTTCTTGATTTGGGCGGGTCGCTGTATCAGAACAGTTGAGCCTGGGGCCGCGGGTGAACCGGGTCAGGTGCCGGTTTAGGTTGATCGCCCTTTTGAGCAAGCGGATCCTATTGGGACGCTGCAATTCCAGATGGCATAGGGGAAATTATGGATAAAACGGTCGTGATAACGGGAGCCACGACGGGCTTCGGAGCCGCCTGCGCGCACGCCTTTGCCAAGCTGGGGTGGAAGCTCGTCCTTGCCGCGCGTCGAAGCGAACTGCTCAGCCGGTTGCAGTTGGAACTCGCTCCGCTCACCGAGGTGCACGTAATCTCCCTGGATGTCCGGGACCGCGAGGCTGTATCCGCGGCATTCTCAACTCTCCCTCCCGCCTTTGCCGAGGTGGACCTGCTGGTGAACAACGCCGGGCTCGCCCTCGGCCTCGAGCCCGCTCACAAGGCGTCTCTCGATGATTGGGACACCATGGTGGACACCAACATCAAGGGGGTCATGTACTGCACGCGGGCTCTTCTCCCCGGGATGGTGGCGCGCAACCGCGGGCATGTCGTCAATATCGGCTCGACAGCCGGAAACTGGCCCTATCCGGGCGGCAATGTGTACGGCGCGAGCAAGGCTTTCGTGCAGCAGTTTTCGCGCAACCTGCGCGCCGACCTCTTGGGGACGGCGGTGCGGGTCACCAACCTGGAGCCCGGTATGGCCGAAACGGAGTTTTCCAAGGTCCGCTTCAAGGGGGACGACGAGAAGGCCCAGCGCATCTACGCTGGGACCGAGCCTCTGCTTCCGGAGGATATCGCCGACATCGTCGTCTGGGTCGCGACCGTTCCCGCCCGGGTCAACATAAACAGCGTCGAGGTGATGTCGGTATGCCAGGCCTGGGGCCCGTTCGCCGTGCATCGCGTCAACGTTTAGGGACGCTCCGATTCAAGCTGAAGGACGTCCGGCAACAACTTTTGCATATAATCATTCTCCTCGCCCAAGCTTCTGCTTGATGGGCAACCGCGGATAAAGGTGAAGCCTCGTTTTTAACTGTGTGACGCCGGAACTACGCCCTTAATCTCCGTTCTCAAAGACTCTCACCATATGATTGTGCTTGCACCCGTTTCCGCAGGACTCAACTTCTCCTAGTCGCCACTCTCTCTGGATATGGTGCTGCAAGGCATAAAAAAAGCCGGTTATTGACTTATTTACCTGTAAAAGCACAACGACCTCGTTGCCGAGTAAAAGCAATGGGGTACAGTTGTGTTTGGCAAATTGTCCAACCTGGCCCGGACCGATGCGGTTGCCTGTACCCAGTCCTCGCGGCAGGTCTGATGTTGCACAAATAAGGTGGAAAGAACATGAAGGTACTCGATTTTGCGCTGAAGTTGGAAGCCGACGGCAAGGCGTACTACGAAAAGCTGGCGGCGGAGTGCAATTCCCACGAGTTGAAAAGCCTGTTTACCCTGCTGGCTGAGGCCGAACAGACACACTATGACGCCCTGCTGGCGAGGAAAAACGAAACGGATTTTGCCGGGAGCGAGAGTCATCTGCTGGAAAAAGCCAAGAACATTTTCCAGCAGCTTTTGGAGACCAAGGGGGGGGCAAGCCCGTTCAAGGCCGATGCCGACGGCTACCGGCTTGCAATCAAGGCCGAGGAACAGAGCATCGGATTCTACCGGGACGCGGCCGAAAAGGAACAGTCCATGGAGGTACGGCGCCTGCTGCAGGCGCTGGTAGCCGAGGAAAAACTCCACCTGAACATCATCGAGAACATCTACGAATTCGTTGAGACTCCTAAATTTTTTCTCGCCTGGCGGGAGTTCGCCAACCTTAAGGAATTGTGAGCGGCTTTCTTCCCTTGCCCCGCCGTCCGATACTGGACCTTCGGCGCGGCTAACCGGAAGGAGTGTTTCGCGTACTGCGTTGCGAGACCTGTGGGGAGCATCCATCGGATGGGATAATGGTTAAAATAAAGCGAATTTACGAAGATCCAGATCCGGCAGACGGCCGGCGCTTCCTGGTGGACCGGCTCTGGCCCCGGGGCCTATCGAAGGATCGGGCCTGTCTGGAGAGGTGGCTCAAGGAGATCGCCCCAAGCGATGAACTGCGCCGCTGGTTCGGCCATGACCCTGCCAGGTGGCAGGAGTTCAGGACCCGCTACCGAAGGGAACTTGAGGCGCAGGGTCCGCTGCTGGACGAGCTGCTGAGCCTCGCGCGGAAGGAATCGATCACCCTTTTGTATGCGGCCAGGGATGAGGAGCATAACAATGCCGCGGTGCTGAGGGAACTGCTCGCGCAATACGATCGAGAGCATGGTTGAGGAGGAGGGGGCATGGGACACAACCTGGCAACGAAGATAATGGCAAGCCACCTGGTCGAGGGGACGCTGGTTCCTGGCCACGAAATCGCGCTGAAGATAGACCAGACCCTCCTGCAGGACGCAACCGGAACCATGGCGATGCTCGAGTTCATCGCCACCGGTGTCGATCGCGTCCAGGTGGAGCTGGCCGCCCAGTACATCGACCACAACCTGCTGCAGACCGACAACAAGAACGCCGACGACCATGCCTTTCTCGCCAGCTGCGCCCAGAAGTACGGCATTTATCTCTCCAAACCGGGTAACGGCGTCTCGCATCAGGTCCATCTGGAGCGTTTCGGCGTACCGGGGACGACGCTTCTGGGAGCCGATTCGCACACGCCGACCGCTGCGGGTCTCGGCATGCTCGCCATCGGCGCCGGGGGGATGGACGTGGCGCTCGCCATGGCCGGTCATCCGTTTCATCTCACCTGCCCGCGGATCTGGGGGGTGAAACTGACCGGCGAGCTGCAACCCTGGGTTTCGGGCAAGGACCTGATCCTGGAACTGCTCCGGCGCCACACCGTGAAGGGTGGGGTGGGGAAGATCATCGAGTATTACGGGCCTGGGGTCGCGACCCTGTCGGCCACGGACCGCGCCACCATAGGCAACATGGGAGCGGAGCTGGGGGCCACCTCCAGCATCTTCCCGAGCGATCACCGGACCCTTGAGTTCCTGAAGGCTCAGGGACGCGGCGACGTCTGGCGGGAACTGGCCGCCGATCCCGACGCCGTCTACGACCAGCTGGAGGAAATCGACCTGTCGCTCATCGAACCGATGATCGCCTGCCCCTCCTCGCCGGACAACGTGGTGCGGGTCGCCGAGGTTGCGGGGTTGCCGGTTGATCAGGTCATCGTCGGCAGTTCGGTCAACTCCTCATTTCGCGACCTGATGACGGTCTGCCGGATTCTGGAAGGGAGGAGGATCGCTCCCAGACTCTCCTTCCATATCAACCCGGGAAGCCGGCAGGTGCTGGAGAACGTGGTGGCGCAAGGGGGTTTCATGATGCTCCTTTTGGCGGGAGCACAGGTGCACCAGCCCGGGTGCCTCGGCTGTATCGGCATGGGGCAGGCGCCCGGTACCAACCAGGTGTCGCTGAGAACCTTCCCGCGCAACTTTCCCGGCCGAAGCGGCACCCTGGAGGACCGGGTCTACCTCTGTTCCCCGGAGACCGCGGCGGCGGCGGGACTTTTCGGTGTGATAACCGACCCCCGCAAGCTTTCGGAAACCCTTCCCTGGCCGGGGGTGCGGAACCCTGACAGCTATCTGGTGGACGATTCGAGCATCGTGGCACCGCCCGCCAGCGGCGCGGACCTTGAGATCGTCACCGGCCCGAACATCGTGCCGTTCCCGGCGTTCGACCCGCTGCCGGATAGCCTCGATCTGGAAGTGATCATCAAAGTGGGGGACAACATCTCCACGGACGACATCATGCCGGCGGGAAACACGGTGCTTCCCCTGCGCAGCAACATCCCGGCGATCAGCCGTTACGTCTTCCAGAGAGTGGACCCGGAATTCCCCGGGCGCGCCCTTGCCCATGGGGACGGTGCGGTGCTTGGCGGCGTGAACTACGGGCAGGGCTCCTCCCGCGAGCACGCGGCGCTGGCACCCCGCTTCCTCGGCATCCGGGCCAAGATCGCCAAGAGTTTTGCGAGGATCCATCGCTCGAACCTGATCAACTTCGGCATCCTGCCGCTCACCTTCAAGAACCCCGCGGACTACGACCGGTTAAAGCAGGGGGACCATCTCCGGATCGACGGGCTGCGGGGGCTGGTCGAGACGGGGGCGACGGAGATCACGCTCCGGGTGGATGGGGTAGAGATCGTCACGCTTCTGGATGCTTCCGACCTGGAGCGGCAGGAACTGCTGGCGGGCGGAGTTCTGAACCAGGTGAAAGGAGGGGGGAGCCATGGAAGAAAACCTTAAGGGGCTCCTCCCCGACGAGCAGTTGATCGGATTCTATCAGCAGATGTCGCTTTGCCGCGAGTTCGAGGAGCGCTGCGCGGAACAGTACGCCAAGGGGGAGATCACCGGTTTCCTGCATCTCTACAGCGGTCAGGAGGCGGTGGCGATCGGCAGCACCGCCGGCCTGAACCAGCAGGACTACATCCTCTCCGCCTACCGGGACCACGCCCAGGCCATCGCCCGTGGCGCCGAGCCCCGGCGCGTGATGGCCGAGCTGTTCGGCAGGTCGACCGGCATCTGCAAGGGGAAGGGGGGATCCATGCATCTCTTCGCCCCTGAAATCAACTTCATGGGTGGGTACGCCATCGTCGGCGGACAGTTCCCCATCGCGGTCGGCCTCGCCTTCGCCTCCAGCATGCAGGGCCAGGACCGGGTCACCGCCTGCTTTTTCGGCGACGGCGCCATGAACCAGGGGACCTTCCACGAGTCGCTCAACTGGGCGCGCCTTTGGGAGCTTCCGCTGCTTTTCATCTGCGAGAACAACTTCTACGGCATCGGGACCGAGGTGCACCGCGCCTCGGCCCAGGCGGCCCTACACCGGCGCACCTGCGGCTACGACATCCCGAGCGAAAAGGTGGACGGCATGGACGTGATCGCCGTCTACCAGGCGACCAAGCGCGCGGCGGCCTGGGTCAGGGAGAGGCAGCGACCCTACTTCATCGAGGCGGTTACCTACCGCTTCCGCGGCCACTCCATGGCGGACCCGGGCACCTACCGGAGCGCCGCCGAGCACGAGGTCTGGAAAAGCCGCGACCCGATCCCGAACCTGGCCCGCAGGCTGCTGGCGGAGGGGATTGCCGGCGAGGAGCAATTGGCCGAGATACGGAACCGCTGCGCCGCCCAGGTGGAGGAGGCGGTGCGCTTCGCCTCGGAGTCGCCCTGGCCCGGGGACGCCGAGATCTGGGAGGATATCTATGCCTGAGATGACCTACCGCGATGCCATCAACCTGGCACTCAAGGAAGAGATGCGCCGGGACCCGTCGGTCGTGGTCTTCGGTGAGGACGTGGCGCTCTACGAGGGGGCCTTCAAGGTGACCCGGGGTCTTTTGTCCGAGTTCGGCGAGGAGCGGGTACGGGACTGTCCGATCTCCGAGAACACCATCGTCGGCGTGGCGGTCGGCGCCGCCATGGGCGGGCTTCGGCCGGTGGCCGAGCTGATGACGGTGAACTTCGCGCTCTTGGCGATGGACCAGATCGTGAACCACATGGCGAAGGTGCGCTACATGTTCGGCGGCCAGACCTCGGTTCCCATGGTGATCCGGATGCCGGGCGGCGGCGGGAGCCAGCTGGGCGCCCAGCATTCCCAGAGCCTGGAAAGCTATTTCATGCACTGCCCCGGCATGCGCATCGCCTATCCGGCCACCCCCGCCGACGCCAAGGGGCTCCTGAAGAGCGCCATCCGCGACAACAACCCGGTGGTATTCCTGGAGCACGAGCTGCTCTACAACAGCCGCGGGGAAGTCCCGGAGGATCCCGAATACCTGGTCCCCTTCGGCCGGGCCGGCGTCCTGCGGGAGGGAGACGCGGTCACCCTGGTGGGCTACGGCCGGATGTCCATGCTCTGCCTGCAGGCGGCGCAGGTGCTGGAAAAGGAGGGGATCTCCTGCGAGGTGATTGACCTGCGCACCCTGAACCCGCTCGACATGGAGACCGTAGTCTCCTCGGTGCAAAAGACCGGGCGGGCCATGGTGGTGGAGGAGTGCTGGCAGACCGCGGGGCTTGGGGGCGATATCGCGGCCCGCATCTACGAGCGCTGCTTCGACAGACTGCTGGCGCCGGTGACCAGGATCTCCGGGCTGGACGTGCCGATGCCGTACTCGCGCAAGATCGAGAAACTCTGCATCCCGCAGCCGGAAGGGATCGTGCAGGGCGTCCGCGATCTTTTGACTGCGTCTTACTGAGGAGCTGCCATGAAAGAGATCGTCATGCCGAAACTTTCCGACACCATGACCGAAGGGAGGCTGGTTTCCTGGAAAAAACAGGTGGGGGAGGCGGTCCAGCGCGGAGATGTCCTGGCCGAGGTGGAGACCGACAAGGCGAACATGGAACTGGAGGCCTTCGTTTCGGGTGTGCTGCTGGAAATCCGGGTTCCGGCCGGAGAGCTGGCCCAGGTCGGCACCGTGATCGGCGTGGTGGGTCAGGCCGAAGAAAAGGGCGCCCCGGCTCCCCAGCCGAAAGCCCCGGAACAGGCAGAGCCAGTGCTCGCGGCGCCTGCAGCACCGGTTGGCGATGTTGCACCGGCGGAACCGGCCGAGGTCGCGCCGAAGGAAACACCGGCCGAGGTCGCGCCGAAGGAAGCTCCGGCAGAGGTCGCACCGAAGGAAGCTCTGGCAGAAGTGGTCGCGGTTCAGGAGGAAAAGCAGCAACCGTCAGCCGCGGCAGCGAGCCTCACGCCTCATGCGGAGCGCGCGGCGCCGGTGGTGCGGCGTCGGGCGAGGGAACTCGGTATCGACCTTGGACAGGTCAAGGGAAGTGGTCCGGAGGGGCGTATCCTGTTGCAGGACCTGGAATGCCAGCAAGATTTGACCCCGGGGCCTGCCGCGCCTGGCGCAGAGCCCCTGGCCGCCGAGGTTTCCGAGCCGCTGTCGAGGCTCCGGAGTGCCGTCGCCAGGACGGTGGCCGAGTCGTGGGGGACCATACCGCACTTCAGCGTGACGACGGAGGTGCTCATGGACGAAGCCGAGGCGGTCCGCCGTCAGCTGAAGGATGGCGGGATCGCGGTCACCCTGAACGACCTCGTTGTTAAGGGGGCAGCCCTCGCCCTGCAAAAGTTTCCCCGCCTGAACGCCTCCTTTGCCGGCGACGCGATCAAGCTGCACGCGGAAATCAACATAGGCGTCGCGGTCGGGCTCCCTGACGGCGTGCTGGTGCCGGTCATCCCCGGCTGCCAGCGGCTCTCACTGCGGGAAATAGCGACTGCCGCACGGGGGCTGGTTGATCGGTCCCGGGGAGGAGCCCTCAGCGAAAAACAGATGAGCGGGGGAACCTTTTCCGTCTCCAATCTCGGGATGTACGGCGTCAGCCAGTTCAGCGCCATCATTTATCCCACCCAGGCCGCCGTCCTGGCGGTGGGAGCGGTCAGTGACGCGGTCGTTGCGCGCGCTGGCGTTCCGACCTGCGCCAGGCTCATGAAGCTAACCCTGTCGGCCGACCATCGGGTCGTCGACGGCGCCTATGCCGCTGAGTTCCTCGCCGAATTGAAGGATATCCTCGAAAACCCGGTCCGGATGCTGATCTGACCTTCCACGACAAGCGTTTCCTCCCGAGGGGCGGGTTTCAGGCCCGCCCCGTCCGCCTCGACAGATGATAAACCCGGCAATTCCCGCCCCGGCACCGATCCCCGTCAAGCTATATTATTTCATAAACTCTCTAAAGAATTCATCCTAGGTAACCGATACGTTTAGCACAGGCGCGGAAAGGCTGCGCGTGGGGCTTGCGCCGCGCCGTCGTAACCATCAAGGAGAGAACTCGTGGCATTGGTCCTCATCGACAACCTTGTCCCCGGCATGGTCCTGAAAAAAGACGTCACGGACCGTAGCGGCAGGCTGCTCCTCCCGGAAGGGGTCCTCCTCGCGGAAAAGCACCTGGTCATCTTCCGGATGTGGGGGGTGCTGGAATTGGAGATCTCCGACGAGAGCGAACCGGAGCCGGCCGCTGTTGCGCAGGGGAGCGAGATCGATCCGGAGCTCCTGGCACAGGCGACCGACGAGGTGCTCCGGATTTTCGCGCACAACGATCCGGAACACCCGGCCATTCGGGAGCTGATCCGCGTCTGCATCAGAAGGAGGGCCGCCCATGCCGCGTAGCACACGGATGGGAATCGAGGAGATGGTTCAGGAGGTCTCCACCATCCACTCCTTGCCGATGTTCTACTCCCAGCTCTCAGAGGCGATCGACCACCCGCGCAGCTCCATCGCGGATGTCGCCAAGATCATCTCGGAGGATCAGGGACTCACCGCCCGGATTCTGAAACTGGCCAACAGCCCGCTCTTCGGGTACTTCTCGAAGATCGAGACCATCACCCAGGCGGTGACCATCATCGGCGTGCTGCAGGTGCGCGACCTGGCCCTCGCGCTCTCCGTCATGAACGTCTTCGCCGGGATTCCCCAGAATCTCGTCAACATGGAGCAGTTCTGGCGCCACAGCCTGGCAACCGGGCTTGCCGCCAAGTTTATGGCGACCAACCAGCGCGAGGCGAGCCTGGAGCGCTTCTTCGTTGCCGGAATCCTGCATGACGTCGGAAGACTGGTTCTGTACATCAGGGTTCCCGAACTCTCCCTGGAGCTTATCGAGCAGTGCCGGACCACCGGGGAGCTGCTGCACCGCGTCGAGCGGCAGCGGTTCGGCTTCGACCATGCCGACGTGGGTGGGAGCCTGCTGCGGCGCTGGAAGATACCTCCGCGCGTGGCGGAACCGGTGGAGCGCCATCACGACTGCCAGAGGGCGGGACAGTACCCGCGCGAGGCGGCTATCCTCCACTTCGCGGACATCATAGCCCATGCCCTGCAGATCGGCAGCAGCGGCGAGATAAGCGTCCCCGAGCTGGATCCCGGCGTCTGGGAGCGCCTGAACGTTTCCTGCCATTATCTGCCGACCCTGGTGCAGCAGGTGGACACCACATTCAACGAGACGGTCCAGTCCCTGTTCGGGAGTGACGCCAGTGCCTAGCGAAACGGATTCCCGACAGCTTGGATTGCTGCAGGAACGGGTCAATTTCCTTGAGGAGACCAACCTCAACTACCTGCGCACCCTCGACGTCCTTTCGGCCTGCAGCGCGTTTCAGTCCGACATCTACCGGCTGAAGGACCCTTCCTTCGTGCTCAGGGCGATGTTCGAGCAGTTGACCAGGCTGATCCCCTTCGCGACCCTCGCCATGTTCGGCGTCGGTGAGGACGCGAGCTTCGAGCTCACGGTCTGCGAGCCTCAGGCCCTCGGGGAGCTGATCAAAAAGGAGATCCACGCGAAGATCATGGACGGGACCTTCGCCTGGGCCCTCAATCAGAACCACCCGGTCATCGTTCCGACCATCTCCGGCGCCAAGACCCTGGTACTGCACGTCATGTCGACCGATACCCGCATCCGGGGGATGTTCGCCGGCATCCTCCCCGGCAGTCAGAGCTGCGCCGAGGTGTCGACGCTGAACGCCCTGAGCACCATCCTGATCAACACGGCCTACGCCGTGGAGAATTCCGAGCTCTACGAGATGCTCCAGGAGAACATGCAGACCCTCGAGGAGAAGGTGCTGCAGCGCACTCGGGAGCTGGAGGCCGCCCGGACCCTTGCCGAGGCGGCGACCGCCGCGAAGAGCGAGTTCCTGGCCAACATGAGCCACGAGATCCGCACTCCGATGAACGGCATCATCGGGCTGGCCCGGCTCATGATGGACACAGCTCTTACCCCCGAGCAGCGGCACTACATGGAGTCCCTCGACGTCTCCGCGGAAAATCTACTGACCATTATCAACGAGATCCTGGATATCTCGAAGATAGAGGCGGGCAGGGTCGTACTGGAGTCGACCGTCTTCACGCTGGGAGGTTTCCTGGAAAAGGCCCTGCAGTCGTTGCTGCTGCAGGGGAGGGCAAAGGGGGTCGCCCTGGAGCTTAAGCTCGGCGCCGGGCTTCCCGAGGCGGTTGTGGGCGACCCGGTCCGGCTCGGTCAGGTGCTCAGCAACCTGGTAGGCAACGCCCTGAAGTTCACCGAAAAGGGAAGCGTGACCGTGGAGTGCAGGCTGGAGGAACTGCGCGGGGAGGTTGCCAGGATCGGGTTCCGCGTGACCGACACCGGAGTCGGCATCGCGGCGCACGCCATTGGCGCCATCTTCGAGAAGTTCGCCCAGGCGGACAGTTCCACCACCCGCCTTTACGGCGGGACCGGCCTGGGCCTGCCCATCAGCAGGAGCCTCGTCGAACTGATGGGCGGGGAGATCCATGCCGAGAGCCGCCCGGGGGAGGGTAGCGTCTTCTCCTTCAGCGTCCTCCTCGGTCTCCCGAAGCCGGGCGAGTGCGCGGCCCCGGTCCCCTCGGAGCAGGGGGAGATGAAAACGTCCCGGCGCCTTCGTATCCTCGTGGTGGACGACGTACCGATCAACCAGCTGATCTCTCTCAAGCTGATAGGGAAAACCGGCCAGCATGTCATTGACTCCGCTGGAAACGGCCGGGAAGCGGTCGAGAAGTGGCGCCAGGGTGGCTATGATCTCATCTTCATGGACGTGCAGATGCCGGTCATGGACGGGCTGGAGGCCACCAGACTGATCCGCGGCTTCGAGGCGGGAAGCGGACGGCGGGTGCACATTTGCGCCATGACCGCCAACGCCATGAAGGAGGACGGACCGATCTGCCGGGAGGCCGGGATGGACAGCTACCTGGCGAAACCGGTCCGGGAAAGGGATCTCTTCGCCGTGGTCGCCCAGGTCGCCGCCCAGACCCTGCGGCAAGAGTCTTTCGGAGTGGCCGACAACGGGGAGGGCGCTAATCCCTGCGTCTTTGACCGCGAGGAGCTTTTGTCCCGGTTGGACGGGGCGCAGGAGATGGTGGCAAGGTTCCTTTCCCTGTTCCTGGACTGCGTCGCCGAAAACCTGGCCGCACTGACCGAGGCGCTCACTCGGCAAGACGCCAAGGAGATCCATTTTCGGGCTCATACCCTCGCGGGGGCCGCCGCCACCATCGGGGCGGGGCAGATCCGTTCCATTTCCGCGCGGATTGAGACCCTGGCCAAGGCCGGATCCCTGGATGAGATGCCGGGGCTTTGCGCCGATCTGCGAGAGGCATGCAAGCGTTTCGAAACCAGCGTCGGGGACGCGGCAAAGGCTGAGGCAGATCTGCCTCGGTAATGATGCCGGCATGCTTGCGGGGCGCGGACGCAGTTGGAAGGCTGAAACTCTTTTCCGCCGCGCAAGGCCGGGCTTGAGGGCAGGATTCATCAGCACCGCGCTGAAAATTTCGCGGGAAAAACCCCCCGAGTGGGGAGCAATCATGAAGGTTAAGGGAGGAAACAGCGATGAAATGCCTGATAGTAGACGACGAGACGTTCTGCCGAGAGTTTGTCACCACCCTCTTGCGTGCCACGGCGGAGTGCCATCAAGCGAAAAGCGGCACCGAGGCCCTGGTGAAATACAACAGCGCTCTCGCAAGCGGTGAGCCCTACGACCTGATCATTATGGATATCATGATGCCGGGGATGAGCGGCCATGACGCGGCCCAGGCGATCAGGTCCATCGAGAAGGAGCAAAAGCCGGCTAAAAGGGTGAGCATCGTCATGCTGACCGCGCTCAATTCCGCCAACGACGCCATGAAATCCTTCTGCCAGGCCCAGTCCGCCGCCTACCTGGTCAAGCCGGTATCAAAGGAAGGGCTCTTCAACGTGGTCTCGAAGCTCGGGTTCCTGAAACGATAGCGGCCGTCAGCTGACCTCTGGTGTCTTTTAATATCCATGAGTTTCGTGAAGATGTTCCGATATATTTGAAAGAATTCTAATTTTATAAAATCAGGGAGGGGTTATGGGTAAGCAGGCAGGAATTTTGGTTTCGCTATTCATGTTAGGTCTGGTTGCGGTAATGCCGGCAGATGCCGAGGAGTTGAAGATCGGAGCGGGCGCCGCTCCCTCGGAAAACATCCTGAAGCCGATTAGCGACGCTTTTGAAAAGGCAACCGGCATAACCATCAATCTGCTCACGGCGGGACCGAAAAACGCCATGACCGATCTCGGTCGGGGGACCTTGGAAGCAGCGGCGGCCGGGTTAACCCTCAAAGACTGGCTGGTACTCATGAAGAAGGAGGGTCAGGAGGTGCAGTCCCCCGAATCCCTCAACGCTGTCACCATCGGCAAGGACAGGATCGTTGTCATCACTAATAAGGAAAACTCGGTAAAGGCCCTGTCCAAGGAGCAGATTCAGGGGATATTCACTGGGAAGATCGAAAGCTGGAAGGACCTCGGCGGGAGCGACCAGCCAATCCTGGTGGTTTGGGGGACCATGGTCCAGGGGACCAACAGCATGTTCATCGCCAAACTCATGGATGGCAAGGCCGTGACCAAGGAGGTCATCGAGGTCACCACAGCCAAAGAAATCAAGCAGAACGTCATGGCGAATTCCGGTGCAGTCGGCATCGGCCCCGCGGCGCTGGTGGACGGCAGCGTGAATGCGCCGGTGATACCGGAGGTGGCGCGGGAAATCACCCTGGTCACCAAGGGGAAACCTTCCGCCAAGGTCCTGAAGCTTATCGACTTCATCAAGGGCGCAGGCCGCCAGTACATAAAAGAGTAGCCGCCTCCCCGGAGGCAAGCTGGACCGCGCTGCCGGGGCCGAGGAGTGGGTTAGCACCCGCTCCCCGGCTTTTCCCATCCCCCTCCTTTAATCTAATCCGCGAAACTGAGCGCCGACCACCAGGCGAAGAGGACGACGCAGGCGCTGGTAAGCGCCAGCAATGCGTTGGACAATCGTCCGGGACGACCGAAATATCCCATCAGCCATCCCGTCGCCAGGCCGAGAGCAAATCCGAACAGAAAGCCGAACAGGTGAGCGCCGAGGTCGGTCTGCTTTCCCTCGGTCCCGAGAAGCGCCAGCAGGCTGAGCGCGGCGGCCAGGGGGAGCGGCCAGCGCCTGGCCAGGTGATTCCGGTAGCGCACCACGCTGAGTGCGCCCAGGATGCCGACGGCTCCAAAGACCGCCGTTGAGGAACCGACCGAGCTGTGGCTTGGCAACTGCACGTAGGCGTTGGCGAGGTTACCCAGGATACCCGAACCAAGGAGCAGACTCCAGGCGAGCCCGGAGCCCAGATCGCGGCAGAGGTAGATGACGAAGACCCCGCCGATGGCCAGATTGCTCAAAAGGTGCACCCAGTCGGCGTGGAGGGTGAGGGCGGTGACCAGCCGCCACCACTGGCCGTGCAGGATCTGGCTGCCATGGGCGTTGCCGATCTCGATCCAGTTGACGGGGTGCCGGCCCAGGAGGGTGATGTCGAGACCGGTCAGGTTATGGAAGGTGGCGAGCAGGATGAGGATCGAGAGCGTTGGCAGGGTGTTTTCGATCATGGGGCGGACCGGCGGGAGAAAGGGAGGCCAGTTCCGGTTTTCCTCCACGAAGCGGCGCAGCTCGCTGGAGGCGGTGTCGAAGCTTTCCCGTGGGACC
>Ga0209430_1000894_pt1 | contig 25169 bp, 29 predicted proteins | sample BarGraIncub1133A_FD_184504 | JGI IMG/M metagenome (GOLD analysis project Ga0209430, IMG submission 184504) | Arctic peat soil microbial communities from Barrow, Alaska - Barrow Graham LP Incubations 11-33A (SPAdes) (version 2) | ecosystem: Environmental > Terrestrial > Soil > Wetlands > Peat... | reverse complement strand
CTTTCCGTTCAGATATCCCTCTACTATTCGTATCTTCTCTTCTGCCGATAATTTCCCCTTATGTGGCATAATTTTACCCCCAGTGTTAACAGTTTTCTTTTTCTACTGTCTACTCTGGGGGTAAAATGTCAATTGCCGCGACTTTTCATTATCTTAAACCATCTTTTCCTGCTTCACCTTTTTGTCGATTATATGCCTTGAGGCAAGCTCCTTCATAATATCCTCGTTGGAAATGCCCATCTCAACCATCAACACCATAACATGATAGAGCAAATCGGAAACCTCATAGACCGTTTCGGTCTTGTCGCCGTTCTTTGCGGCAATAATGACCTCGGTACTCTCTTCTCCAACCTTTTTAAGAATTTTGTCCATGCCCTTTTCAAAAAGATAAGTAGTGTAGCTGCCCTCTTTGCTCTCGGTCTTGCGGCCTTGTATCAGTTCATACAGGCTCTCCAGCGAAAAGTCGTGTAGAGTGTCGCTCTCAAAGAGCTTGTCCACAAAGCAACTGTCGCTCCCCAGATGGCAGGCAGGCCCTGCTTTTCTAACCTGTACTACAAGCGCGTCACGGTCACAGTCGGCAGTGATGTCAACTATTTCTTGAGTGTTTCCGCTTGTTTCCCCCTTGCGCCACAGTTCCTTTCGTGAGCGCGACCAAAAGCAGGTCCTGCCCTCCCGCATCGAAATCTCGAGGCTTTCCCTGTTCATGTAGGCGACAGTCAGCACCTTTTTGCTTAGGTAATCGGTAACGACGGTAGGGATAAGTCCCTTTTCGTCAAATTTAAGTTCGTCAATGCTAAACATATTAGTTCTCCTATACTATAAGTCTAACGGGTATTCCGTTTGCGCGAAGCTCCGCTTTTAGATCGGGTATTTTCACCTCTCCAAAGTGGAAAATCGAGGCCGCGAGCCCCGCGTCCACCTTTGGAAGCGCCTTGAAAAGCGTGATAAAGTCTTGCACGCTTCCGGCTCCTCCTGAAGCGATAACCGGAACAGAAACTGCATCACATACAGCCTGAAGCATCTCAAGGTCGAACCCGCCCTTTACGCCGTCTGTATCTATACTGTTCAAAACTATTTCACCCGCCCCATGGTAAACGCCGCTTTTTATCCACTCGATTGCGTCAAGCCCCGTATTCTCGCGCCCGCCCTTTGCAAATACTGTAAAGCGCCCGTCAACTCTTTTAACATCTGCCGAAAGCACAACGCACTGGTCGCCGTATTTTTTCGCAGCTTGATATATGAGGTATGGGTCGCGTATAGCACCCGAATTGACACTTACCTTGTCCGCTCCGCACTTCAAGACCCTATCAAAGTCATCTATGGTATTTATAGCGCCGCCGACAGTCAGCGGAATGAAAATCTGCTCCGCAACCTGCCGTAAAATATCCGAAAAAAGGCTCCTGCCTTCGCTGGACGCCGTTATGTCGTAAAAAACAAGCTCGTCAGCACCGTTTTCGCTGTAGTACCTGCCCAGTTCGACAGGCGAGGAGACATCATTCAAGCCTTCAAAGTTTACGCCTTTAACGACGCGCCCATCCCGAACATCCAAACATGGGATGATTCTCTTTGTGATCATGTGCGCACCGCCTTTTTCATCGCCGCAACCGCTTCTGCAAGGTTAATACTGCCAGTATATAGTGATTTTCCCAAAATCGCTCCGCGTACGCCAGTTCCCGAAAGTCTAACAAGGTCATTTATCGTTGTCACACCGCCGGAAGCGATTATATCCAGTGTAAAGCTCTCTGTCAGCCTTTCGTAAAGTTCCACGTTAACGCCCTGCATTGCGCCGTCCTTTGAAATATCGGTACATATGATGGTTTTTACACCTATGCTCTGGAGCTTCTGACAAAAGCCAAAGCAGCTCTTGGAACTTGTCTGAGTCCATCCGTGCGTTGCCACCATTCCGTCCTTAATGTCAACCGCCACCGCGACTTTATCTCCAAACCTTTTTACAACTTCAAGCAGGAACTTCGGATCGGTAACTGCAGAAGTGCCGATAATAACGCGCATAACGCCCTGATTGAGGTATTGCTCCGCAGTTGAAATGCTGCGGATACCGCCGCCCACCTCAACTTTCAGACCGCTTTCAGCTACGATTTTTAAAATTACCTCAAAGTTTTTGGTTCTGCCAGCCTTAGCCCCATCAAGGTCAACAAGATGCAGAAAGTCAGCGCCCGCCCTTTTAAATTCGCTGGCAACATCAATAGGTTTGTCACTGTACACGGTCATTTTATCATAATCTCCGCGCAGTAGGCGAACAGCTTTGCCGCCACACAGGTCAATTGCAGGGAATAAATCCATAGTTGCCTCCAAATTGGAATAGTTACTATTTTAGCTCACAAAAAGCTCTCAGTATTTTTAATCCAACTTCACCGCTTTTTTCGGGGTGAAACTGCATTCCAAAAACGTTGTCTCGCGCAACTGCGGCCGTTAGCTCAGCTCCGTATTCTGCGGTTGCGATAACGCTTTCCTCGCAATCCATTCCTGCGAAGGAGTGAACAAAATACACATGGTCACCTTCGGTGATATACTTAAACACTTCCGATTTGCTGCCCTTATCGCTGAATCGGAGAGCGTTCCAGCCTATATGCGGAATTTTATGTCCCTTTGGGATAATCTGAGCGATTGATCTAACCTCTCCGCTTATCAGTCCCAATCCTTCAGTCACACCGTATTCGTAACTTCTGTCAAAAAGCATTTGCATGCCAAGACAGATTCCCATGAGAGGTTTGCCGCTATTGGCTTCACCTATTAGAACTTGATCAAGCCCATTAATTGCAAGCTTCGCTCTTGCGTCAGCAAAAGCGCCAACCCCCGGCAGAATTATTCTGTCCGCCTCTTTTATTGTTTCAAGCACATCGCTTACTACAGATTCTACTCCGATATACTGGAGTGAACTTTTTAGGGAAAAAAGATTACCTACTCCGTAATCAACTATGACCGTCATTATAAAACCCCTTTTGTCGATGGAACTTCGCCTTTGAGCTTGGTGTCAATAGAACAAGCCCGTTTTAAAGTTCTGCCCAGAGCCTTAAATACAGCCTCAAGAATGTGGTGCGAATTCTCTCCGGCAAGCTCCTGAAGGTGAAGCGTTATCCCTGCTGTACGCACGAAGGCAAAAAGGAACTCCTTAACAAGCTCTGTATCAAAATCTCCCACCTTTTCCGTGGGAGGATAGACCTCGTAGTTGAGGTATCCACGTCCAGAAATATCTACCGCGCAGAGAATTAGCGCCTCGTCCATCGGGAGAATGATATCTCCGTATCGGATAATTCCCGCCTTGTCTCCCAAAGCGTTTGCAAACGCTGTTCCAAGACACATTCCGATATCCTCAGTTGTGTGATGGTAGTCGATATTTGTATCTCCCACGCAGGAAATGTTTAGCCCAAAGTGTCCGTGCTTGGCAAACAATATCATCATATGGTCTAGAAATCCGCAGCCTGTGCCGATTGAACTTTCGCCGCCGTCAAGGCATAAAGAAAGCGCGATATCCGTTTCCAAGGTCTTTCTTTTCAGCTCAGATTTACGCATCTGTCAGCACCACCTTTAATGTATTGAGAAGTGTATCCATTTGTTCCTTAGTCCCTACCGTTATACGTACAAAGTCCGTTATTCTCGGCTTGTCGAAGTGCCGAACCAATATCCCTCGCTCTCGTAAACCCTGATACAAATCTTTTCCCTCTAGTTTTTGGTGTCTTGCGAATATGAAATTCGCCTTGGAATCTGTAAGCTTAAAGCCCAGTTCTTTCAGCTTTTCAGTAGTATATTCTCTTGTTCGGATAATTTCAAAATTATTGATATCGGAATATGCCTGTCCAGTCAATGCCGCTCGTCCTGCAAGCAAAGTTAAGCGGTTTATGTTATATGGGTTGGTGGAGCAGCGTAGTTTATCAAGATCGGCTATTAGCTCGGCGTTTCCTATCGCATAACCCAAACGTGCGCCAGCGAGGCTTCGTGACTTCGAGTATGTCTGAACGACAAGCAGATTGTCATATTTTTCTGTGAGTGGAATACAGCTTTCTCCGCCGAAGTCTATGTACGCCTCGTCAATCAGTACTACATTATTTGGATTGGTTTTCACTATGCTTTCGATGTCCGCAATTGAAAGACATATTCCTGTCGGTGCATTGGGGTTTGCAATTACTATCGTTGTGCCCGCATTATAGTAATCCTCTGTACAAATAGTAAAATCATCACGCAAAGGTATCTCACATTTGGATATTCCATAGAGATCAGAATAGACCGGATAAAACCCATATGAAATGTCCGGATAGGATACTCCTTCTTTCTTGTCACAATACGCCATGAATGCAAATGACAATATTTCATCGGAGCCGTTGCCTACCATTATGTTCTCGGCAGAGACAGCATAGTAGTCTGCGAGAGCCATACGCAACAGTCTGCATTCGGGGTCGCTGTAAAGTCTTAAATCATTTAGTTCTTTGGCTGTCAGTGCTTCAACGACCTGCGGCGCGGGAGGATAGGGCGACTCATTTGTATTGAGCTTAATGTAGCTCATATTCCTCGGCTGTTCGCCGGGAACATAGGCCTTAAGCTTTTCAAATCTTTCGCTCAAAAACCTGCTCATCCCTGTCACCTTCCCTTATCTTTTTGATCTTATGGTTGCGCTAACCGCATGCGCGTGCAGCCCCTCTTTTTCGGCAAAATAGGCGATTTTTTCGCCCACTGCATTGAGTGCGTCTTTTGAATAGCACAAGTATGATGATTTCTTTACGAAATCATCAACTGAGAGAGCGCTGGAAAACTTCGCCGTTCCGCCGGTCGGTAAAGTGTGGTTCGTTCCTGCAAAATAGTCGCCAAGCGGCTCGGGGCAGTTGCGCCCAAGAAATATAGAACCCGCATTAATTATCTTATCAAGATAATTAAATGGCTCATCTACGAATAATTCGAGATGTTCGGGTGCGATTTCGTTAGAAATCTCGATTGCTTCTTCAATGCTGCCTGTGATTATTATCTTTCCGTTATTTTCTATCGAGGCCCTTGCAATCTCTTCTCGAGGGAGCTTCTTCAGTTGATTTTCAATTTCCTCAGCCACTTTTTGTGCAAGCTCTGCGGAATCGGTAATCAAAACCGCCGTAGCAAGTTTGTCGTGCTCCGCCTGAGAAAGCAAATCAGCCGCCAGCACAGCGGCATCGCTTTTTGCGTCAGCAATAGCAAGCACTTCGCTCGGTCCGGCAATCATATCGATCCCGACAATCCCGAAAACCTGACGCTTCGCCTCCGCAACATAGGCATTTCCCGGGCCGACAATCTTGTCTACCTTCGGAACACTCTCAGTACCAAATGCAAGTGCCGCAATTGCCTGCGCTCCGCCGCACTTGAAAATTCTATCCACTCCCGCAATGTCTGCGGCGGCAATTATATTGGGGTTAATGCTCCCGTTTTTATTAGTCGGCGTAGTCATTATTATGCTTCGCACTCCTACTATTTTTGCTGGAATGCAATTCATCAGCACTGAGGATGGATAGCTTGCCGTACCTCCGGGAATATAAAGTCCCACGGAAGCTATCGGCGTTACCTTCTGACCCAAAACTATCCCGTCTTTTTCTTCGATAACGTAGCCGCTTTTCACCTGTCGGCTGTGGTAATTTCGAATGTTCTCCGCCGCTTCCTTTAGGATTTCGATGAACTCCGGCTCGACTTTGGCAATCGCCTGCCTGCGTTCATTTTCCGAAACTTCAAGCTGAGACGGACTTACTCCATCAAACCTTAGACCGTATTCCACTAGAGCGGTGTCGCCGTTTTTCCGTACATTTTCGATAATCTCCGAAACTGCCTCTGAAACATCCGCTCCTGTTCTGTTCCGCGGAATAATCTCCTCTAGCGACATATTTTTCGTGTTATATATCTTAATCATTGATAATATCCATTTTTATCACCTATAATGCGTATGCGCATTCTGTCACACATTTCTTCTATCTGCTGCGTCTTAAATCTGAAAGAGGCTTTGTTTACAATCATTCTCGCGCTGATTCCGGTGATTTCCTCCAAAACCTCAAGCTCGTTTTCTTTGAGGGTCTTGCCCGTTTCAACTATATCGACTATCACATCGGACAAGTGCACGATGGGTGCAAGCTCAATTGAACCGTTGAGCTTGATAATCTCAATTTCCCTGCTTTGCTCTGTGTAGTAGTTCTTGGCGATATTGGGAAACTTGGTAGCAACTCGAAGCGTTTTTCCGGTTCCCGAAAGGGCGCCCTTTTTCCCCGCTACAACCATCCTGCACTTTCCCAATCCTAAATCCAGAAGCTCAAAAACGTCAGGCTCTTGCTCAAGCAGTATATCAAGCCCTGCAATGCCGACATCCGCCGCGCCGTGTTCAACATAAATTGCAACGTCGGAGGGCTTTACCCAGAAATAGCAAACGCCTTTTTCCTCATTTTCAAAAATGAGCTTACGGCTGTTTTCCAATATCTCGGGGCAACCATAGCCGATTTCGTCGAAAAGTTTGTAAACGCTCTCACCTAAACGTCCTTTTGGGAGGGCAACTCTAATCATTTGTTTCAAGAATCTCAAGCCCCCCATCGCTTAACCTAAGAAGCTGTTTATATCTCAGCTTTTCGGAGATAGTCTTTTGAACGCGAACCCGCCTGCCGTTTGCTGTCAGCATTTTCACGGCGGCTGTGAGCTTTGCCGTGTCTACGTCAGTCTCATAGGTCAGCAGCACGTCAACATCAAAGCGGTCAAGTTCAGTATCGCAGCGCTCAAGCTGGTCCGCATAAACCGCAAAGCCGATGGCCTGAGTCTTTTTGTCCAGTTTCTCCATAAGGTTGTCATATCGCCCGCCAGCAAGAATTGCGCTAGGCACTCCGCCTATAAACCCCTGAAAAATAAGACCGTTATAGTATGACAGGTCGTTAATGACCGAAAAATCCAACTTCATGCATTCGCTTTCCGGCTCTGAGGCAAGTACCCCCGCAAGTTCGCGAAGCGCTTTGAGTGAATCGCTCATTTTCTCATTTTTGACAAGCTCTTCCGCCCTGCCGAGCGTTTCCCCAAAATTGCCGTAAAGGGAAGTCAACGCGACGAGAGTGTCCCGCATTTCCACCGAAACTCCGGTCGCCTCGCAAAGACGAAGCACCTCATGGGCATTTTTGTGCCCGATGCATTTTAAGACCTTTTCTTCCACGGAGCGACTAAGCCCGCAGCTCTCCAGAAGTCCTGAAACAAAGCCCATATGCGAAACAACCATGAGACTGTCCTCGCTTAGAGTTTGAAGGCTCTTGCAGGCTAGAAGTACCACCTCGCACTGAGTATAAAGGTCGATATCTCCTATACATTCTAATCCCACCTGCATGATTTCCTTGTATTCATTAGATCCGTGCGGCGTACGATAAACATTTTCATTATAGTAGAGCTTTTCCGGCTCTTTCGGACTTGACGGCGCATTCTTCGCGATTGAAAGAGTGACATCCGGCTTGAGAGCCATCAGTTTTCCGCTCAAATCCGTAAAGGTGATTACCTGCTGGCTCGGAAGGAAACTCTTGTTTTCAAGATAGAGATCGTATTCCTCGAATTTGCTCATCTTGTATTTTTTGTATCCGTACTGTTCGTACAGCTTGCGCAAGTCATAAATCGCACGTTCCTCGCGCTTGAGAGTTGAGTCTGAGATGTTCACTTAAAGTCGGTCCCCTTTCGGATTACTGCTGATTTACCTATGCCGACAGTATACATCATGCTAAAAGCAGCGTCAATGCTTTAATTCGCTAATTTATTACCACTCTAAAGTGCTTGTTATAGTTATAATGTTCAAATGTCCTCGCCGCTGCCTTTCGGAAGGCTTTGTTATTTTCGATAACGCAAATGCGATAAGCTGTAACATGTGGTTTACATAATTATTCTATCTCACTATGCCCTTGATAAACTTCGTTCTTTCCACAGGAGCTTCACTAAACTCGAAGCTGCCCAATAATATTGATTCTGCTTCCTTTGCGCTTATTAAATCATGCGCATGTATTGTAAGTATGATTTCATTTAGGTTTACATAATCTCTAACTTTTCTATTCAATACAACTCCCACCGATAAATCGATTTTGCTGTCCTTTGTTTCGCGTCCTCCGCCCAGAGCAATGCAGGCTCTCCCCACACTTTCAGTTTGTAGCGACTTGATATAGCCTTTTTGCGGTGAGGGCACGTCAAGAGTGTACGGTGCGGAAGGAAGCAGCGACGTGTCATAGACCGCATTCTCATCACCGCCCTGCGCCTTGACAAATTCCGCAAGCTTTTTCAGTGCAGAACCGTCATCTATGCACTTTTCAAGCATTTTCCGAGCTTTTTCCTCACTGTCCGCCATGTTTGCTTCTATTAAGACACATGCGCCGAGCACAAGGCAAAGCTCGCGCAGATTGCCCGCACTTTCACCCTTCAATACGGCAATTGCTTCCTTGACCTCCAGCGCGTTTCCGACAGCATAACCCAAGGGCTCATCCATATCCGATACAATAGCAACAGTCTTCTTTCCTGCGTTTTTACCCAGCGCGACCATTTGCCGCGCAAGCTCAAAGGAATCCTCCTCACGTTTCATGAAAGCTCCACTGCCTGTTTTGACATCCAGAACGATTATGTCCGCACCCGATGCAAGTTTTTTGCTCATTATGCTGCTGACGATGAGCGGCAAAATGTCAACCGTTCCCGTGACGTCCCGTAGGGAGTACAACTTTTTGTCAGCAGGAACGAGATGCGCCGTCTGCCCCGCAATTACTAGGCCGACTTCGTTTGCCTGTTTAATAAATCTCTCGCCGTCAATAGTTGTAGTCAGCCCAGGAAAGCTCTCCAACTTGTCTATCGTACCGCCCGTATGTCCAAGTCCGCGTCCAGACATTTTCGCCACTTTTATCCCTAAGGACGCAAGCATCGGGCACAGCGCAAGCGAGGTCTTGTCCCCTACGCCACCCGTCGAATGTTTATCCGCCTTAATGCCACTAATCGCGCTTAGGTCAAGCGTGTCGCCGCTTTTTATCATCTCGTTTGTCAGATAGAGCGTTTCCTTTTCGGTCATACCGCAAAAATACACAGCCATTAAAAAGGCTGACATCTGATAATCCGGAATCACACCGATGACATAGTTCATTATCAAATATGCGTATTCTTCTTCAGAAAGCTCCCCGCCATTTCGTTTTTTTATAATAAGCTCATATGTGTTCATAATGTAATCTCCATGTTTCAAGGTGATTTTCTTGCTATTTTATGATTTTATCACCTTCAAGAACAATTTTAAAGTCAATTTGTTATCATAAGCCGCCACCACCCTAATATAATCAAACAAAGAGTTGGTATCACATATTTGGGGGAGATCTTGGAAATTGAAATTGAGGGGAGCTATCCCATTATTCTTGACGGAAACGGTCGGCGATATTACAGTTTACCGCGCGGGACTGTTTTGGTGTTTTGAGGCAAACTGCGAAATGCGCAGTGAAATTGTCCGTCTCTACGTCTACGGAGACGGACAAGAGGGCTATCTTGGTATAATGGAACCATTCGGAGATATGCTCAGGCTTACAAAAAAGTTCAGCCGATCAGCGTTGAACGAGTTTTCCATAAACATCACACACGCCGGACAAAAGGGAGAATTGGAAATTGTCGATACGGAAGCGTATGTTAAGGCGAAACTGACAGAAACCTCAAATTACCGCGGTGAGTTTCCATTAACTTATTACAGCAAAGATAAATCTGCACCTGCATCTCCACCCGAAGCCATATTCCCTGCTAATATCGAGCTATCATCCCCACTTAGAAGCATTTTTGAGCTAGACTGGCGTCCCTGACCTTTGACTTGTTCGTTAATTTCAGGTATAAAAGAAAAAAGACTTTGCCGCTTTATAACAGGTTCCTATATTTCTACAGACGGTGAAACTCAGTTTCTGACCGTGCCGGGAGACGTTGCTCAAGCACTTTCGGACGAAAGCGCAATTAATTTTATTGACAAAATTATCATTTCTAATAGTATTTATCTAATATGTAAAATCAAAGAAGGCAAGTCTGTTTCGGAGCTCTGACTTTTTTTCGGCGTTTCGAATAATTTTATTCAATCGCGAAATACTATATTCGCATCGAAAAACAACGAAAAAATGCAGATTTGAAGAGAAAGACGCTGACAAGTATTATATGTCTTGAGGTGTTTTTTGCCCTGCATTCGTAAGTTGTTTTTCGGTGCAGCCCAATGTTTGTAATAATAAGGAGGTACGCCCATGGCAAATCTGACAACAAAGGGACTTACGGCTCTTGAGGAACAAATCAGCAGCGAACAAATTCTTGTGAAGAAGTATGAGGCAATGGCAAGCCTTTGCAGTGACACGAAAATCCAACAGGATTTGAATGGCTTTGCATCAAAGCACCGCGGCCATTTCAACACACTTATTTCATTCTTACAGTAAGAGGGGCCGCATCAAATGCAAGGTCAAGGACAAAACCCGATAATGATGTCTGAAAAGGAAATTCTCCATGACTGCCTCTCCAGCCAGAAATTTGCTACCACGAACTACAATATTTTGCTGGCGAATGCGTTTGCGAGCAGCTTCGTAGCGCATTTCTGAACATTCTTGACGACGAGCACCGCATTTCTGCGGATATTTTCAATGATATGAGCTCAAAGGGCTGGTATCCCACACAGCCCGCAGATAAGCAGCAGTTGCAGCAGCTGCTGCTGGTCAAGCAGAAGTACAGCACCCAGATGTAAGCGGCTTATTCTCAAAAAAGCGACACCGTAAAGCTTTGTGCCTTACGGTGTCGCTTTTTTATTATGCCAATGTGTAAGTTCCTCTTACAAGAAGCGTAACCGAGGAGCTTGCTTTAACGCCGTCCCCCTGAGTGCTCACCATACATAGATGGTTCGCAGTCAGCGCCGTTCCGATTGATATCAGCTTTCCGTCTGTTACATCGGAAAGCCCCGCCGTCCCGCTGCTCACTGCCGTGCCGGAGCGCAGGATAATCTCGCAGCCCACGCCGCCTTTAAGAGTTTGTCCGTTCGTTAAACTCACTGCCGTGAAGTTTAGTCCGTCCCCTTGCGCATCAATCTGCTGTTCCATTATTTGAACCTGCGCGTCAAGCTTTGTCTGGAACTCCGCCTGAAGCTTGGGCGTTACAGTCTGGTCAAGATAGCTTTTGGCAACAAGCGGATCCGCCTGTGTTCCGAAGTTTGAAGCAGCATAAGCTCCAACTCCTACACCCACGGCCAAAATCAAAACAGCAGCCAAAACGGTTATTATTTTCTTGTTTTTCATAGTATGTATACCTTCCTTTGAAATCTCTTACGTAGTGGGCCGGCAAGAGCCGGACCGCCTTATTCGCGGTAATAGCCCTATCCCTCCAGACCGAAACTGACTGCGATAGCGTTGTCCACCTCGTTCATCAGCGGTTCGTCCAGTCTGCCCATTCGCTCCCGCAAACGGGATTTATCAATTGGCCTTATTTGTTCCAACAGTATAACACTGTTACGGCTCAATCCGCAACTCTGCCCCCGAAAGTTCGATGTGAGTCGAGAGCCTTGCTTTTCCCACCTGCGAGGTTATGGCGGCAGCTATTACCGTCGGGCTGTGTTTGTTGCCCGTATCATTCTGAACGATGAACACGGGGCGCATTCCCCCCTGCTCACTGCCGACGACGGGACTGAGGTCGGCATAATAAATATCTCCGCGTCTGACTGTGCTCAAAACGTTTCACACTCCGTTGATAGATTGCCCTCTACATTCTATGTAGAAGCCCACTAACATTGTTTCACTTTGGAGTGAAAATTATACATTGTTGGAAATGATTTTTATTGCTTGTACACTCTCGGCACACGCTGGGAAACAGCGCAAACCATCTCATAAGAAATGGTGCCTGCCTTCTCTGCCAGTTCTTCGACAGTAATGACCTCTTCTTTGCCGTCGTGGCCGAAAATTGTCGCAATCTCGCCAACCTTTACATCGGGAATATTGCTGACGTCGACCATGCACATATCCATACAAATACGTCCGATTTGTCTGCACCTTTGTCCGTGTATCAAAACGTCTATCTTACCTGATAAAATCCTGTGCAGCCCGTCTGCATAGCCAATCGGCAGAACAGCTATACGCGTCTTCTTGTCCGCCGTAAATGTACATCCGTAGCTGATGCAGTCTCCCGCTTCATGCTCCGTAACAGCTATAATGCGCGACTTAAGCTCCATTGCGGGCGCTAAGTCGAGCTTCTCCTTTTTGCCGTTTGGAAACATCCCATACAGTGCGAGTCCGGGGCGAACCATGTCGAGATACATCTCCGGATAGTTTATCATAGCGCCGCTATTCGCGCAATGCCTGATTGCAAAGTGCACGCCCGAGGTCTTTTCGATTTTCTCAATCGCTTCCAAAAATGTTTTGAACTGCTTGCGTGTATATTCGTCCTTTTCCGGCTCGTCCGATACGGCGAAGTGCGTAAAAACGCCCTCCGCTTCAAACCCGGGCAGCGCGAGTGCGGCAACGACTTCGCTAACATCCCCGTTTTTAACATCAAAGCCCTGACGACCCATGCCGGTCTCAAGCTTTAAATGGATTTTCAGTGTTCCGCCCAGCTTTGAAATGACCTGGGAAAATTCCTTTGCATTCTCTAAGCTCCCGATTGTCTGGGTAACATTCAGCTTAATAAGCCTATCCGCAAATTCGGCAGGCGTTGTTCCGAGAATTAGAATTGGGAGCTTGTTTCCTGCTTTTCTCAGCTCTTCTGCTTCGTCTATGCACGCAACCCCCAGATAATCGCAGTGAATTATCTCCAGATACCTTGCAATTTGTATGGCTCCGTGTCCATAAGCGTCCGCCTTGACTACGCCCATAAATTTGCAGTCGCGAGGCAGCTTTGCACGCATCGAATAGTAGTTGTACCCAATCCCCGAAATCTTAATCTCAGCCCAAGTTCTCTTTTTCTCTTCCAACATTATTGTACCTCTAATTAATCTACTTTTGAAAAGCTCATTTTTATTTCAACCCTGTCAGCGCTTCTCATATCTGCATAGACGGGGCTCATGTCCGAAAAGTTCTACCAAAGTGTCATATTGTTCCGTCCGGCATTTCAAGCTCTGTGACAAGCATCTCTCCGTCATCCTTGGTTTCGCGCCAGAAGTTTTCGGGATGACCCTCTCTGATTATATCCATAAAAGTCGGAAGCGCCATCAGTTGAGAATGGTTTTCGGAAAGTGCTACCCGTTTCAAGCATCACACCGTCATAGTAGAGGCGCGTTCCATCCTTCTCGATATACGCCGTGATATCAGCAATCAGTTCGGGTGCCAAAACCTTAACTGTTTCTCCGCCAGCGTTCAGGCTGTATGAAAGCATGTATTCGCAGTCTTTTTCGTCATCGGAAGCCGAAACTACGACCTCAATTGAATGCTTTGCAAGGCTGATATAGCTGTCGCGCCAAGTTGTATACATTTTCTCGTATTTTGCGGATTTAGAGCATCCGCACATTATTACAAGTCATATCGTGAGTGCAAGCAACTTTGCCTGCTTCGTTATTCACCTCGTTATAGATTTCATTATTTCGGGTATCACTTCAATTATGTCCGTCGGCAGCATGGAGTATTCTCCCATGCGCTCGGCACAGAGGTCGCCTGCCAACGCATGAACGGCACAGGCTGTTATGACGGCTTGTTTCTGAGAAAGTTGCCCGAGAAGGGCTCCTATAATGCCTGCAAGCACATCTCCGCTTCCGCCTTTCGCCATTCCGGGATTGCCCGCAGATATTATGTAAACCTCTTCGTCCGGAAATGCGCATATCGTGCGGTGACCCTTGAGCACCAGAACGCACTCACGGCTTTTTGCAAAACTTCTGGCATCGGAAACTCTGTCTCCGGTCAAAACTCCGCCAAGCCGAGCAAATTCGCCCTCGTGCGGTGTTAAAACGGGTGGTTTCTGCGCAGACTTTATAATCTGAGGGTCATCCCCCAAGGCAAAAAGTCCGTCCGCATCGATAACAAGCTGTTTTGTGCTTGAGCTGACTATTGTCCGCACAAGCTCGGTAATGTCATCGGAGCGCGATAGTCCGCAGCCGATTACGCAGACATCGCTGTTTGAGAGTTTTTCTGTTATGACGGGCAATGCTTTTGCACTTATCCTGCCGCCGTCATCCGCCAGCGGAAATGGCATCGGTTCATAAAGCTTCCCTGCCGTAATTTCGTAAATCTCGCTCGGAACGCCCAGCGAAACAAGACCGGCTCCACTTCTTGCGGCGGCTTGCGCGCAAAGGGCGGGTGCCCCTGTGTAACCCACGCTTCCGCCGATTATCAGCAGCTTGCCGTAATCGCCCTTATGGCTGATTTTCGGTCTTGCGGACAGAAAAACATCCTCTGCTCCAACTGCGAAAACATCAGTTGCCGCGTCTGCCAAAGCCGCAGACGGTATTCCAATATCCACTACACGCAGTTTTCCGCAGCAGGTACAGCCGGGCTCGGCAAAATGTCCTATCTTTGCCATTGAAAACGCGACCGTAATGTCAGCACGAACAGCGTCTCCGAGGATGCGCCCCGTATCGGTCTCAACACCGCTCGCAATATCCGCCGATACCACGGGCGCCTTGGCTTCGTTCATTATTCCCACAGCGGCAAGTGCTTTTCCGCGCAACTCGGAGTTGAGTCCGATTCCGAAAAGCGCGTCGATTATGACTCCCGTTTCGTTTGAAAGTTCTCTGATTCGTCCGTCTTCAGGATTGAAATCCTCAAGTTTTCCGCCCAGCTCAAGAAGCCTTCGCTCCATCTCGGCGCAGTCCTCCGACATTTTCGGGCGCTCCCCAACGAGGAAGCAACGAATCCCGACGCCATGCCTAAGAAGATATATAGCAGCCCCGACTCCGTCTCCGCCGTTGTTGCCGCTTCCGCAGAATATTACGGCGCTTTTATTTTTTCCCATAAGCTCAAGCGCCGCTTCGGCAACCTGTCTTGCGGCATTTGTCATAAGCAGGGTTGAGGGTAAGCCAAAAACGTGGATTGCTCGTTCGTCCGCATCGCGCACGGCTTTTGAGTTCGTAAGTTGCATTCCATTCCCCTCCGCCTTATTCATACTATTAAAGTATTATAGCTTCCTAAAAATAATTAGTCAAATTTAATCTTGCCTATTTGACTCGTTTGTGGTATAAATACTTATTATAAAGAAGCATTGATGGGGAAAATAATGTCACCGTTTTGCTAAAGAGAGGGGTCGCCGTCGGCTGAAAGCGCCCCGCAAAAAAGACATTTGGTTCGCCCCGGAGCAACCGACCAATTCTCGGCGGAACCGCACCGTTATCGGCGGAAAGAGTGCGGCATTCTTTGCCGAATTCGGGTGGTACCGCGGAAGGATTCCTTTCGTCCCTGTGTTGTGGGATGAAGGGCTTTTTTTATCCCTGAAAACGAATATAAATCATTTGTAATATAAGGAGCTGTTATCCATGAAAAAGTTATTGCAGGAACTTAGGGATGCTTCGCTTAACGCGATTTCCGATGCGGTAAGCATAGAAGATCTCGAAAATCTTAGAGTAAAATACCTCGGCAAAAAGGGCGATCTTACAGCCATTCTGAAACAGATGGGTGGACTTTCCGAGCAGGAACGCCCTGTTATAGGTCAGCTTGCCAATGAGGTTCGCGAAGCGCTAACCAATTCAATCGATGCAAAACGCGATGAGCTCTCGGTGAAAATGCTTGAACTGCGTCTCCGTGCGGAGAAAATCGACGTAACCATGCCCGGAAAAGCCGTAGCAGTTGGAAAAAAGCATCCGCTCAACACCGTTTTGGACGAGGCTAAGGACATCTTCATCGGCATGGGCTTCACAATTGCCGAGGGTCCCGAAATCGAATACGAAACTTACAACTTCACAAAGCTGAACACGCCAGAGGGTCATCCCGCGCGCGACAGGCAGGACACCTTCTATTTCACCGACGACGATAGGCTCCTGCTCCGTACACAGACCTCCCCTGTTCAAATCCACGTGATGGAAACCCAAAGCCTCCCCATCCGCGTAATCTCTCCCGGAAGAGTTTATCGCAAGGACGAGGTGGACGCAACTCACAGTCCCATGTTCCACCAGATAGAAGGGCTTGTCATTGACAAGGGCATCACCATGGGCGACCTCAAGGGAACGCTCAGCACGCTTGTAAAGCGCCTCTACGGCGAAGACGCCGTAACGCGCTTCCGTCCGCACCACTTTCCGTTCACGGAACCGAGTTGCGAGGTCGACGTTCAGTGCTTCGAGTGTGGTGGCAAAGGTTGCCGTGTTTGCAAGGGCGAGGGCTGGATTGAGCTTTTGGGCGCAGGCATGGTTCATCCCAAAGTGCTTGAGGGCTGCGGAATCGACAGCACGGTTTATTCCGGCTTTGCTTTCGGCATCGGGCTTGAGCGCACAGCTATGCGCAGATTTAACATCAGCGATCTGCGTTTAATTTACGAAAACGACGTCAGATTTTTGAACCAATTTTAAGGGGAGGTCAAAGCTATGAAACTTTCACGCGAATGGCTGTCCGAGTTCACGGACATTAAAGCCGCAGATAAAGAATACTGCGATGCCATGACCCTCTCCGGCTCAAAGGTCGAAGGCTGGGAAATTACGGGCGGCGAGATAACAAACTTAGTTGCAGGCAAGGTACTTGACATCGTCCGTCACGAGAACTCCGATCACATGTGGGTTTGTACTGTTGATGTCGGCAAGAGCGCTCCCATTACAATCGTAACCGGTGCTCAAAACGTCAAAACAGGAGACATTATCCCAGTTGCCGTGGACGGTGCGACACTGCCCGGCGGCGTTACGATACGCATAGGAGCGCTCCGCGGAGTTGAATCTCAGGGAATGCTCTGCTCGCTCAAAGAGCTTGGGCTTACGACAAGCGATTACCCTTACGCAATTGAGGACGGCATTTTCATCATGCAAGAGCCTTGCAAGTTGGGCGACGACATTCGAGATGTTCTCGGGCTTAACGACAGCGTTGTTGATTTTGAAATTACAAGCAATCGCCCCGACTGCCTTTCCGTCATTGGTCTCGCGCGCGAGAGCGCCGCAACCTTTGACGCAAAGCTAAAGCTCCACAAACCCGAAGTCAAAGGCGGTGCGGATAGTATCGCAAATCATCTCAAGGTCGAAATTGTTGATTCTTCCCTTTGTCCTCGATATACCGCCAAAATGGTAAAGAACATCAAGATTGAGCCTTCGCCCGCGTGGATGCGCCGCAGACTCCGCGCTTCCGGCGTCCGTCCCATCAACAACATCGTTGACATCACAAACTATGTTATGCTTGAATATGGCCAGCCTATGCACGCATTCGATTATTCCTGTGTCAAGGGTGGCAAAATCGTTGTCCGCCGCGCAAATGACGGCGAGGTTCTCAAAACTCTGGACGACAAGGACCGCGCAATCAACCCCGATATGCTTGTAATAGCCGATGAGCATGACCCCATCGGTCTTGCAGGAGTCATGGGCGGCGGAAACAGCGAAATTACTGAAAAAACCAACACCATCGTTTTTGAGGCCGCGAACTTCAACGGCACATCAATCCGTAAAACGGCGATAGCTCTCGGCATGCGCACAGACGCGTCCGGTCGCTTCGAAAAAGGTCTCGACCCCATGAACACGGTTCCCGCCGCGGAACGTGCCTGTGAGCTCATCGAAATGCTCGGTGCGGGTGAGGTTCTGGACGGCGTTATCGACATCGTTGCGGTTTCTCCCAAAGAAGTCCGTCTGCCGCTTGAGCCCGAGCGCATAAATGCGCTTCTGGGCACAGACCTTGACCGCGATTTCATGGTTAAGGTTCTCGAAAAGCTCGACTTCGCCATGGATGGCAATATAATCTGTGCTCCGTCCTTCCGCTCGGACATTGAGCTTTATGCGGACATTGCTGAGGAAGTCGGACGCTTCTACGGTTACGATAAAATTGAACCCACGATTTTCAGCGGTGCCACAACGCGCGGCGGATTCTCCCCCAAGCAGAAGTTTGAGCGCGAAATCAGCTCCGTTTGCCGCGGAATGGGCTACTTTGAGGTAATGACCTATTCCTTTGGAAGCAAGACCGTTTGGGACAAAATTCATCTGCCCGAGAACAGCCCTCTTCGTAAAGCATACGTAATTCAAAATCCTTTGGGCGATGACACCAGTGTTATGCGCACAACAGCTCTCCCCTCTATGTTGGACGTTTTGTCAACAAACCTTGCCAAACGCAACATGGATGTCAAACTCTTTGAGCTTGCTACTGTCTATCTTCCCGTCGAGGGCAACGAGCTTGCCGACGAGCACATGGTTCTAACTCTCGGTGCGTTCGGGAAGGATGCCGGTTTCTTTGAAATGAAGGGCAGCCTTGAGGCTCTTTTCTGCGCGCTTCGCATCAAAAACGTCCGCTTTGAGGCTCTTTCCGATAATGAGGCTTATCACCCCGGGCGCTGCGCAAAAATCACCTGCGGCAGCATCGTTCTGGGCGTAATTGGTCAAACTCACCCCTCGGTTGCCGATGAGTTCGGGCTGAATGTCGGTGTTTTCACCGCCGAGCTTAACCTTCCATCCATGATGGCCTGCGTCTCGGTCGAGCCGACCTATGTTCCTCTGCCTCGTTTTCCCGCAATGGCGCGTGACATTTCCGTCGTCTGTGATACAGCGGTTACGGTTGCTGCGCTTTCGGACACGATGTATGAAGCCGGAGGAGATTACCTTGAAACCTGTCGTCTGTTCGATGTTTACACAGGAACAGGCATTCCCGATGGCAAGCGTAGCGTCGCCTTCTCGCTTACAATGCGCGCAAAGGATCAGACCCTTACGGACGATCACGCAGACGAAATCATGAAGTCAATCCTCGCAAAACTCGAAAAAGTCCATGGTGTTGTTATAAGATAGGCCTTTTTGAGCTAAACTGTAACTGAACGGTAATATTAAACCGCTTTACACTTGGAATAATTTTGCTATAATAAGGTTACGAAGATGAAGGGAGGCTATTTGTATGGAGGACGCAACACGCAAATTCAACATTATCGACAACAAGACGGAAATGAAGGAGATACTATCCTCTGTCTATAACTCTCTCATTGTAAAGGGCTACAACCCCATCAATCAGATTGTTGGGTATATTCTTTCTGAGGATCCCACTTACATCACAAATTACAACAATGCCCGCAGCCTTATCTGCCGCCTTGATCGCGATGAGCTTTTACATGAGCTCGTTGTCAGTTATCTCGAAAAATAAGGAGTTCGGACGTCCCGATAATAACACAAATCTGCGCTCTGATTCAGGGCGCAGATTTGTGTTATTTTCTAAATGAATTACTTGACAATAGCGGATAATATAGTATAATAACTCTTGCGTCTGTCTTAGATTTATAAAAAAATGGCGAGATTGTGTAAAGGTAGCACAACTGACTCTGACTCAGTTTGTGAGGGTTCGAATCCTTCTCTCGCTGCCAGATAAAGTCCTGTAATCCCAGTGGTTACAGGACTTTATCTTACTTGTTTCTACATTTGACCCCTAAGTTGACCCCTACCAGAATCAACATGCGGCAAGCATGTTGATTCTGGTAGATATTATAGCTGACAAAAAGACAGGGTTCATAGAATTTCTTCTATGAACCCTGTCAAGATCATTTCAGATCTTCAGACAAATTTACAATTGGCAGTACAAGCGGAGGAATATTAGCACATATGGTTAAGGACGCAACTGTAGACCGTAAAAACGGAAACAGAATTGCAACCGCATTTTTATTTATTAACTCGTTTTTTGCCACCTCGGATATTTCCTTAACATCTTCAATTTTGAAATGTCCCGTTAAACTCACATCAATTGTAAACGGGCGCTCAGAGTTATCAACGGGTTCTAGAGAAAAAGTAAGCGTTACATCATAATTGTTTTTACCGACTTCTTTAGTCTCCTTACCGAGCTTGGGGACTAATTCAAATTCTTTATCATGTTCAGCATGAGCGTTTTTGATGAAAATCAGTTTGTCCAGCTCGTAGCCCTTAAAGCATAATATACTGTTAGTTGGCATATTTCAATCCTCCCCAAAACCGATCATCGCATGTCATAGTAATATTTACTCCAGAAGTTGAAAAAGGATAAATGCACTTTGATGTGCGATAGATAATTATCGGTCTTAAGTTATTCAGTGCTTCTTTTGCTTTTTGGCAATCCAATACTGAAATAAGTCCACTGTTCTTATTTAAAAGTCTCTCGAAATTTTCAGGGGCACTCACCAATTCAATTAGACAGTTTTGAGAAACATCCTGAAGGCTACCATTCTCATAACGAGTGATCGTTTTGTCTCCCATGCCAAGAACACGAGCAAAGGCGACCTGAGACATGTTATATTTTTCGCGAATTGCTTTTATTTCATTAGGCTGAAGTAGCCCATTTTTACTCCGGTATTCGGCATATGCTCGTATAATATTCTCATCATCTAGTTTATCATTCCAAACTTTGTTTCCACATGTTTTACAATAGGAGACTTGAGCTTCAATTGTTATTTCTTCTCCCTTAACACTATAGGTTTCAATCTCCTTTTTAATTTCAATTTCATTTTCATTTTCACAGTTTATACAAAACACTTTTTTACCTCCTGGCATAAATAGCTTACTGCCACTCTTTTTAACTTAAAATATTAATCCTTCTTTGACTATCCTTATAACTTTATATATGTATTCAAATATCGCTTATACGCTGCTATACTATTTTATTGGTAATCAGCAATATGAAAACTTACAACCTTTAATTCACCATTCTCTTTATATAACATTTTAAATTTAATGTAAATTAAGTGACCAAATGCAGTTTTTTTAAATTTCCAAAATAAATCTGTTTGAGGATAGTCCCGATCAATATCCGGACCGGAATCATAGTTTTTTTCTGTAAGGTTATATATCTCTTCAATAGCATCTGGCCATCTTATACCCAATTTCGTTAATGAAGCCAAGTTTTTGTCTCGATTTATGGGTGTATACTTACCTGCGTCAATAGCAAGACGCATATCGCATAGGATTCTACTAATTTCTTCCGGAGACGCGCTCAAATTGTAATCACCTCGATATATTGGTATCAATTGATACCAATATATCACATTATATGTTTTTGTCAAGCGAATTATACCTTGGTTCTGAAAAGCCAACATTTTTGTTGATCATAAATCGTGTTATGAAACAGGTATAAATTAAAGACGGAGATGGATAGTATCCTTCTCTCGCTGCCAGATAAAGACCTGTAATCCCAGTGGTTACAGGTCTTTTTTCTACGCTGCTACGTCCGCCCCCTCAAGAAACGGTTATTCCACCAAACTTACTTGAGGAAAATAGATTCTCTCATCGTAGAAGTTGTCGTAATGACAGCCTTGTCGGTTCATATGGCAGTATAAAACAAAAAAGTGGGACAGAGTAATATCTGTCCCACTTTTTTTGCTACGTAAATGCCCGCTGTCTACCTAGCGACGCAAACATTAACCGCTCTGAGCTTGCGACTGTCCTTAGGGTCGGTTTCGGTGTCGAAAGTCACTTTCTGTCCCTCGTCCAAAGACTTGTAGCCCTCGGATTTGATTGAAGAAAAATGTACGAACACGTCGTCTCCGCCATTGTCATTGGAAATAAAGCCGAAGCCCTTTTCCGAGTTGAACCATTTTACTGTACCGTTATTCATTGGGTACCTCCAAAAATATTATTTTGTACCCAGAAAAACAAAAAACCCACATATCGAGCAAACCATCAAACAACAATGATCCGCAAACATGTGAGGACATAGATATTATCTTGAATACTTTTTTATTATATACCCTTATTCCGCGCTTGTCAAACAATATTAAACTCCTTCTCAAAGATTCGTCCATGAGGAGGAGTTTAATAATTGTATTCTACTCCAATACCCTAATCTATGTTTTACTTACCACTGTGTATGCACTTTGCAAGTTGCCGTGTAGCTTCCATCCGAAGTCGTTACAGTTATTACAAAATAATTGTCTGGGACATTGAAATCATTACTGCGGCTAATTTGGGATACATAGCTTACCTTTCCATTTTGGTCCACCGTTGCACAAGCCTCGTTGGATGATGTCCACGTAACGGCTTTATTGCTTGCGTTCGTGGGATAAACTGTTGCTATCAATGTTTTGGGACTAGCGTTCTCCTCCATTAGCCGGATCTGAAACAATCAACGTTGCTTTATCCAAGGTCACGCTCGTCACGGCTATTGTTACAGGTGACGCCGATGCATTAAACACCCATTTCTGACTTGGTATATCCCAAGCGAACGCCGCATCCTTCTGTTGAGGAACCACCGCTTTTGTAACTATTATCAACCCTCAAATATTGGCAAGTGTATTGGCACATCATATAGTTTAGAGGAATGATGAGCCCGCGCACTAATCATCCTCCAAATTCTAAGTGCATTTTTCGCCACAGGTATCCCCCCGCTATTTAAGCTTCCCCTGAAAAATCTAAACCCCGAAAACATTGAATTATCAATACTTTCGGGGATGTTTTATGTATTCATTTTTTTCATCGCATATCTTTAACTTGGCATCAGAGCGGCTTATTGCGTATCATTTTTCGGATTGTTCCGGTCCCCGCATAATTCCTGTTCATTTCATCAACCGCACGTAAAATGAACTCTTTATTGGTTGCGCCAAGTCCTGAAATGGCATATCTGATTCCTCTTTCTACGTTCTGAGGTTCCGTTCGGTATGACAAGGCAATAATTGTATACAGGTCTGTCACCCTTGAAAGTGCATTGGGCGACTCGGCCCCAAGTCGAATTGCGTCAACAAGAAATATATAGCCCTTATTTGATTTTTTAACTCCCTTATTGTTCAAATAAAGGGTAATTGACGCATCATATATTTTCATGCCAACACTCCTGCCTACGCGCTCTAGCGCGTCGCCGTCATAAATTCGGTTAAATAGCACATAAATCGCTCGCGGCGCATACATTATTTTAAGCATTTTATCGAATAATGTCAATCATTTAATATCAATTAGCCCTGATTATCGAGATTATCTTTCAAAACGGCTCAGTTAACTGCGTCTTCTAAGGCTTTTTTAAGCTTTTCAAGTGCCTTCTTTTCGATTCGCGATACGTAGGATCGGCTAATTCCGCAAATTTCCGCAACATCATGCTGGGTTTTCGGTAGCGCTCCGTCAAGTCCGTAACGCAGGCGGATGATTTCACTCTCACGCGCATCAATCACCTCAGTGACAAGCTTGCCGATAGTCTGTGAGAGTTCATTCCTGCTTATCTCCTCAAGAATATCTTCCTCGAAAAATACGACGTCCATAAGGCAGAGCGCGCTTCCGGTACCGTCTGTTTCAATTGATTCCGAAAGTGAGACATCTGTTGAGGATTTTCTCACCGAACGGAAATACATCAACGCCTCATTTTCAATACAACGGCTCGCATAAGTTGCAAGGGGAATACCTTTTCAGGATTTATAAGATAAGCAAGAACACCCGTGACTTCAGTCATGGGATGAATTGCCGACATATGTTAATCTAAAACAAAACTAAAACCATTGCAAATACTTGACTTTTAAATATACATATGTTAATATAAATGCAGGTGATAATATATGAAAATTAAGTCAGGTAGAGGATATGTATACTCAATTCAATATCATATAGTTTGGTGTGTTAAATATAGACACAAAATATTAACAAGTGATATTGAAGCAAGATTATTTGAAATACTAAATAAAATAGCAGAGGATAATGGTTTTGCAATTTTAGAATTAAACACTGATAAAGACTATGTGCATTTGTTAATAGATTGTAGCCCCCAACATTACATACCAGATATGCTAAAAGCATTAAAAGGTGTAAGCGCTAGACTGTTAATGAAAGAATTTGAAGATGAATTTGAAAAGAAATTATGGGGAGGACACCTATGGAATCCATCTTACTTTATAACTACAGATAGTGAAAATACAGAAGAACAAATAAGAGATTATATTCAAACACAGAAAGTGAGGTGAATATTGTGGAAAAGGCATATAAGTTTAGATTATATCCCAACAAAGAACAGGAAGAACTAATACAAAAAACTTTTGGTTGTTGTAGGTTCGTATATAATCAATATCTTAATAAACGTATGGAACTATATAAACAAGATAAATCTACTATGAATTATAATGCATGTGCAAATGATTTGAAAAATCTTAAATCTGAATACGAATGGCTTAAAGAAATTGATAGTATTTCAATTCAGTCATCTTTAAAAGACTTGGACATTGCGTATCAAAACTTTTTCAGAAGAGTAAAACAAGGCGATGAAAAAGTAGGATTCCCTAAGTTTAAATCCAAGAAAGATAATAAGAAATCATATAAAACCAAATACACAAATAACAACATTCAAGTATTGAATAGTAAAATAAAACTTCCTAAGCTTGGATTAGTAAAATGTAAAATATCTAAGCAAATCGAAGGACGTATACTTAATGCAACAGTAAGTCAAAATCCAAGTGGTAAGTGTTTTGTTTCTGTGTGCTGTACGGATGTAGAAATTTCACAATGTTCACCCACTGGTGCTGTTATTGGTATAGATTTAGGAATTAAAGAATTTGCTATAACTTCTGATGGTCTGCATATTAATAATCCTAAATATTTAAAACAATCAGAAGAAAAACTTACTAAACTTCAAAGACAACTATCAAGAAAAACAATTGGTAGTAATAATAGAAATAAAGCAAGAATTAAAGTGGCAAGACAGCATGATAAGATAGCTAACCAGAGAAAAGATTTTCTTCAAAAACTAAGTACACAATTGATTAAAGATTATGATGTAATATGTTTAGAAGATTTACAAATTAAGAAAATGGTTAAAAATCACAAGCTTGCCAAATCAATTAGTGATGCTTCATGGAGTGAATTCACGAGACAGTTACACTATAAAGCAGATTGGTATGGAAGAACTATTCAGAAAATAGATAAATTCTTTGCAAGTAGCCAGCTTTGTAGTGTATGTGGATATCAAAATAAAGAGACAAAGGATTTATCTATACGTGAGTGGGATTGTCCTCAATGCGGTATACATCATGACAGAGATGAAAACGCGAGTATAAACATTTTGAATGAAGGGTTGAGATTACTAACAGCTTAATCTAAAATAAAAATACCATAGGAACTATGGGAATATACGCCTGTGGACATTATATAAGACTACAAATAGTAGCAACGATGTATGAAGCAGGAATCACGTGGCTTTAGCCATGTGAGGTTCAAATGACGATATCCC
>Ga0209430_1000892_pt1 | contig 25194 bp, 23 predicted proteins | sample BarGraIncub1133A_FD_184504 | JGI IMG/M metagenome (GOLD analysis project Ga0209430, IMG submission 184504) | Arctic peat soil microbial communities from Barrow, Alaska - Barrow Graham LP Incubations 11-33A (SPAdes) (version 2) | ecosystem: Environmental > Terrestrial > Soil > Wetlands > Peat... | reverse complement strand
TCTCACATCGATAATCCATATTGAATCGACCGGATTTTCAACGAGTTTCTTCAACTCCAATGGTTCAATATACCTCCTTAACACCTTACCTTCTGCTCCCGCTTTACCAACATATACTGACTGTCCGACAGCAACATTAATAAGTGCGGTGAATAAAACCAGCGTGATAAGTGCGATTTTTGAAACGTGTTTTACTTCAGATTCCATATTCGAATAGTGTAATAAATTATACTTTTTCTTTGCTGGTGCGGATGTGATTATTGCGACGCTGAAAGAAATTGGATATAAAGCGGATTTGATTTTATTGTCATTAGCGTCTTTTTCTGCCACCAAATCACTAAAACTCCAAATTTCACCAAAGTATTAAAACATGCTTTGGTGGCATTTTTAATTTATATCAAAAGATGTATAAAGATAAGGTTTATAGCGAGGATTAAGTTGCCAGTCGTTTGCAACGATAAATATAAAACATCAAATTGGAACAACCCTGATTCGATGTTTTAATCCTCCATGTTCCCGAAACCCTGAGGGTTTTAGGCAGAATAAAATATTATATCTACATTTGCCTGTTCCATTTTAAAAATGATTTCGCAACTTGAGCAAAGTTTTTAAAAATATTGCAGTCTTTTCCTTGTGGTTTGCCGGTCTTGTAATCATGGCTCACCTGGCGATCCCTCACGACCACCATTCTGATTGTTCTGAATTCAGTAAGGAAAATGAATGTCACGCGGATAATGCAAAACTTCCTGTTAAGTCACCTGTATTTCCGATTCATTGCCACGCTTTAAATGACCTGACTGTTGAAAAGGCATCTGTAATTTATATCGTTCACAATGACCTGGCAACCTGTGATCTCGTCACAGTAAGTTTAATTGATTCCGCTATTTCCGCGTTAGATTTGCCGGGAATTAAAATCAAGGACTTCCCAAAACCTCTATTAGAAACTGATTTCCTCCGGTTGTCCCCCCTCCGGGCTCCTCCTTCATTCGTTTAATCCACTGCTATTAATTCCTCAGGGATTATTGGGCTTTATTCCGGCAGAATGCCGGTTTAAGCTATTGCTCAGCTAAATGCTAGTTGCCAATAGCCAGAAGCGAAGATCTCTATCTCTGAGTAATTTTTTCTGATAGATTCAACAATGAAAAACACGATCTACAAATTCAATTATGATAGAACGCATTATCCATTTTTCGATTAAAAACAAATTCATTGTCGGGCTATTTGTGGTCGCACTGATCGGCTGGGGGACCTATTCCATCACCCGATTACCCATCGACGCGATCCCCGATATTACCAACAACCAGGTGCAGATTATTGCTTTGGCACCTTCGCTGGCAACGCAGGAGGTCGAAAGCTTTATTACAGCCCCTATTGAAGTTGCGATTGCCAATATTCCTGATATTGTTGAACTACGGTCAATATCACGTCTTGGGTTATCGGTTATAACAGTGGTGTTTAAAGAGGATGTTGATCTTTACTGGGCCAGGCAGCAATTGAATGAACGTCTTAAAGGTGCTGAAGATGCGATACCTCCGGGACTTGCATCGATAGAACTGGCACCTATTTCTTCAGGATTGGGCGAGATCTACCAATACCGTCTTGCCGTCGATAAAGGGCTCGAGAAAAAATATACCCCTATGGAATTGCGAACCCTTCAGGATTGGGTTGTCAGGCGCGAAATGCTTGGCACGGCGGGTGTCGCCGACGTAAATAGTTATGGTGGGTTCGTTAAACAATACGAGGTTGCGGTGAATCCTGAAAGACTCCGGGGGATGAACCTCACACTGAACGATATTTTCGAGGCACTCGAACGAAACAATGAAAATACAGGAAGTGCTTATATTGACAAAAAACCGACTGCTTATTTTATCCGTGGTATCGGAAGGGTAAAAACCCTGGAGGATATCGAAAAGATTGTTGTTAAGTCGAATGCCTCGGGGATACCTGTTCTGATCAGGGACGTTGCAACTGTTCAATTGGGCAATTCAACACGATACGGCGCATTTGTAGTCGACACGACCGAAGCTGTAGGTGGCGTTGTAATGATGCTCAAAGGATCAAACGCGCACGAAGTGGTCGAAAATGTCAAAACGCGCATCGAATCAATTCAGAAATCATTACCGAAAGGGGTTACGATCGAATCGTTTCTAAACCGTTCCGACCTTGTTGGCCGTGCCATCGGAACTGTGTCGAAAAACTTAATTGAAGGTGCACTAATCGTCGTATTTGTGCTGGTTTTATTGCTGGGAAATTTACGTGCCGGACTTGTGGTCGCTTCGGTGATCCCTTTGGCGATGCTTTTTGCCATATCAATGATGAATATCTTTGGTGTATCGGGTAACCTGATGAGCCTTGGTGCCATTGACTTCGGCTTAATTGTAGATGGTGCCGTGATTATTGTCGAGACGGTGGTTCATCGGATATCCTCGAATAAACTTCATCATCCCGATATTAAACGGCTTTCGCAGGAACAAATGGACGAAAATGTCTTTGATTCGGCCAAACGGATGATGAGTTCTGCCACTTTCGGACAAATTATTATCCTGATTGTTTACCTGCCTATAATGGCGCTGGTCGGCATCGAAGGGAAAATGTTTCGTCCGATGGCGCAAGTGGTTGTTTTTGCGTTGGTGGGAGCAGCTATTCTTTCGCTGACGTATGTGCCAATGGCTTCTGCTTTGTTCCTGAGTAAAAAGACCGAACACAAACGCAATTTTTCGGATCGGTTAATGGACAGATTACACAAAGGTTTTAGTCCGATGATCGCTTTTGCGCTTCGGCGCAAGCTGCTTGTTAGTGCCTCCGCTATTTTGTTATTTGTGTTTAGTTTGTTTCTCTTTACCCGTTTGGGTGGTGAATTTATTCCGCAGCTCGAAGAAGGTGATCTTGCAGCAGGTGTAATGACCTTGCAGGGCGGTTCTCTTACAAATACGATCGAAAAGGTGATAATGGCCAACAAAATTTTACTTGAAAACTTCCCTGAAGTGAAACATGCCGTTTGTAAAATTGGTGCAGGCGAAATTCCAACTGACCCTACACCGATGGAAACAGGCGATTATATCATTACGCTAAAAGATAAAAGCGAATGGACGAGTGCCGAAACGCGTGAAGAGCTGGTGCTAAAAATGCAGGAAAAGCTTGTTGTACTGGCAGGTGTAAAATTCGAATTTCAGCAGCCCATTCAAATGCGTTTTAACGAATTTATGTCGGGTTCGAAACAGGATGTCGCGGTTAAAATATTTGGAGATGACCTGAATACGCTCGCAGAGAAAGCAGCTGATGTTGAGAAAATCATTAAGGGCATTGTTGGTGTAGCAGATATTAATGTCGAGAAAGTGACCGGGTTGGCACAGGTGCAGGTTGAATACAACCGCGACCGGCTGGCACAATATGGTCTTTCGATAGATGATGTAAACCGTGTCCTTCGGGCTGCTTTTGCCGGAAGTCAGGCAGGGGTGGTGTTCGATCAGGAAAAGCGTTTCGGATTGGTGGTGCGGCTGGATAAAGATTACCGTCAGAGTCTCGATGATGTGAAAAACCTCTCCGTCTCCCTTCCCAATGGAGGACAAATACCTTTTGAGATGGTTGCTGATATTCAGATAAAATCAGGACCTGCACAGGTTTCACGCGAAGATACGAGACGTCGAATCACAGTCGGTTTTAATGTGCGTAACCGCGATGTTCAAAGTGTGATTGCCGAAGTAACGAAGCAGATCGATGATCAGGTAAAACTTCCGACAGGTTATTACGTGTCGTACGGTGGTCAGTTTCAGAATCTCGAAGCAGCAAAAGCACGGTTGTCCATTGCTGTTCCCGTTGCATTACTGATGATTTTTGTTTTGTTATTCTTTACATTTCATTCGGTCTCGCAAACTTTTTTGATCTTTTCAGCGGTGCCAATGTCGGCCATCGGCGGAGTGATCGCTTTATGGCTTCGGGGCATGAACTTTTCAATATCAGCAGGCGTCGGTTTTATTGCCTTGTTTGGTGTAGCAGTTCTAAATGGAATTGTGTTGATTGCAGAGTTTAACCGGCTCGAAAAGGAAGGGATCACAGATATTACACAACGGGTATTGAAAGGATTGCATACCCGTTTGCGGCCAGTGATTATGACCGCAGCGGTTGCTTCGCTGGGTTTCCTTCCAATGGCATTGTCAAACTCTGCCGGAGCTGAAGTACAGAAACCGCTTGCAACAGTGGTTATTGGCGGATTGATTTCAGCAACATTCCTTACGCTAATTATTCTGCCGGTCTTTTACATCCTTTTCTCTTCCAGTAAATTGAAGGAATCTTTTAAACGAAAATCAATGAAATCATTGTCAATCCTCTTGGTTTTGCTTTTCGGCTCCTCATTTTTCACAACTGCCAGGGCGCAGCAACCGAACGCAATCAATCTTCACCAGGCGATCCAAATGGCGTTGGACAGTAATCTTGCAGTGCGCTCATCTGCTTATTCGGTTGATGTTCAGAAAGCGTCTAAAGGGGCTGCATGGGATCTTCCAAAAACAAGTATTGAAGGTCAGTACGGGCAGTTTAATTCGGTTACCAAAGACAATAGTTATACAATTTCGCAGTCGTTTGCTTTCCCAACGGTTTACGTGAACCAAAACAAATTGGCCAATGCCAATATAAAAAGCAGCGAATGGCAACTGAAAGCGTCGCAGCTCGAAATTGCTACGAATGTCAAACAGGTTTACTGGCAACTGGCTTACTTATATTCGAAGCAAAAACTGTTCTATTACCAGGATAGTTTATATTCAGGTTTTCGCAGTGCTGCAGAAATGAGGGCGAAGGTTGGCGAAACAAACCGCCTCGAAATGATTAATGCCCGTTCGCAAAGTCTTGAAGTGAAGAACCAGCTGCAACAGGTGACTGCCGATTTAGATATTTTTAACCACAAGTTGCAAACACTCCTGAATACGAATTCATCGGTCACTTCAGCAGATACTATTTTGCGCCGGATCGATTTTTCAAAAGTAGAAGAAAGTTCGGTCTTAGCCGGAAATCCTTCAGTAAGTTACGCGCATCAGCAAGTCGAAATTGCACGGTTTGAAAAGAAACTGGAGCAAAGTAGGATGATGCCCGATTTCAGTATCGGCTATTTCAGCCAAACGATGCAGGGAGTCCAGGAGGTGAATGGAATGCCGCGAACTTTCGGTGCGGGTGATCGTTTCACCGGTATTCAGGCAGGGATTGCTATTCCACTGTGGTTTGCCCCGTATTCATCCAAAATAAAGGTTACTAAACTGAAGGAACAGGTTACGCAGACGAATGCCGAATATTATTCAAAAACGCTTTCAGGCAATTATAATTCACTTTTGGGTGAATACACTAAATTTAGTAATAGCGTCGACTATTACGAAAAGCAGGCGATTCCCGAAGCCAATATCATTATTGATCAGGCTACCAGGAGTTATAAGGCAGGTGCAATGGATTACCTCGATTATATTCTGAACCTTAGCCGTGCATTAGGTATTAAGCAAAACTACCTCGATGCGCTGAACAATTATAACCAAACCATTATTTCAATTGACTTTATTACAGGTAAAATATTTTAAATTCCGATGACGATGACACAAAATAAATTCATAACAGCAATCCTGATTTCTGTTTTCTTTTCAGCTTTCGTCTCCTGCAGCGGAGGAGCAAAGAGTGCAGCAGAAACAAAGGAGGTTGAAGTGCTTCCCGAAGATATTGTAGAGTTAAGGGCCGATCAGATCAAGTTAGCCAATATCGAAACAGGCACCATCGAAATGCAATTGATGAGTGGTAAATTAAAGGTGAGCGGCATTGTTTCCGTTGCACCTCAAAACATGGCGACGGTGTGTATGCCAATGGGAGGATTTGTTAAAAGTACCTCCCTTATGCCCGGCAACGTAGTTCGGAAAGGGCAGACCCTGGCGATTCTCGAAAACCAGGAGTTTGTGGATATTCAGCAAAATTACCTCGAAGCAAAAAACAAATTTGAATTTGCAGCGGCTGATTATAAACGTCATTCCGAACTCTTCAAAAACGATGTCTATTCTGAGCAAAACGTGCAACAGGTGACATCCGATTACAAAAACCTCAAGGCACAGGTGAAAGCGTTGGAACAGAAACTGGCATTGATCGGTATCAATCCGGCGAACCTGAATGCGGACGATATAAGCAGTTCAGTTGCGGTCGTTTCACCAATCTCCGGATTTGTGAAAGCAGTAAATATCAATATTGGAAAATTTGTGGCTCCTGCTGATGTGATGTTCGAGATTGTCAACAGCGACAAGCTGTTTCTTGAGCTTACCTTGTTTGAAAAAGATGCAGATAAAGTGGCAGCTGGTCAGAAAATCCGTTTCTTTATTAACAATGAATCCGAACAGCATGAAGCGGTCATTTACCAGACGGGCAAATCGATCAGCACCGATAAGACCTATAAAGTATACGGAAGTGTTACGGGCGATTGCAAAAACGTATTGCCGGGAATGTATGTAAACGCAGTCATTGAAGCAACCGGTAATAAAGTGGCGACTTTGCCAACGGATGCAGTGGTCAGTTTCGACGATAAGGATTACATCTTTATTTTTGATAAAGACAAAGAAGAGGCAGGCAAGCCATTTACGGAATACCGCATGATTGAGATTCAGAAAGGTGTTTCCGATGGCGGATTTATCGAGGTGATATTGCCCGAAGGCTTCGATATTCAAACGGCCAAAGTGGTGATTAAAGGAGCTTACAACCTGCTTTCTGCCAAGAAAAATGCCGGGGAGATGAGTTGCTAACTCATTTGTTATATTTACGTATTCATTCAGACCCTCAAGGTATTCAAAACCTTGAGGGTCTCTTATTATTCCTATATTTGCACCCAATATATTAATAGCGTGATGATAAGAGGTTTATTCGTCGTCTTTGGGTTGTTGGGGATTGGTAGTCTTATTAGCATTGCCATTAACGGGTTGGTTCCTGGCAGTGTAATCGGGATATTACTAATGTTTATAGGACTTCAAACTAAGGTCATCAACCCGGAATGGGTTGCAGCTACAGCCAATGCACTTACCGGTAATATGGCGCTGTTTTTTGTTCCGGCAGGAGTCGGAATAATGGTTGCTTTTGATGTACTTGCTAAATCGTGGCATGAGATTTTATTCATCTCCCTGGTAAGTACTATTTGTGTGATTGCAGCTGTTGGACTCACCCAGCAATGGATGGAAAGGAGAAGGCGATGAGAGAAATTCTGACTTCAGAGATTTCAATACTTGCTTTTACGCTGGGAATATATTTTGGAGCAACTTTGGTTTATCAAAAAACAAAATTTGCCCTTTTGCATCCTGTCCTTGTTACGATTGCAGTAATTATTGGACTACTTCTCATCTTCAATGTCGATTATTTGATATACCAAAAAGGTTCTCATCTGATCGATTTTATGCTGGGACCTTCGGTTGTTGCGCTTGGATACACACTTTATACCCAGATAGCAAGTATTAAAGATAATTTAGTGAGCATTTTGACGGCACTGTTTGTTGGCAGTATCACCGGAATTGGAAGTGTTTTGATGCTTGCAAAAATACTTGGCAGTTCTCATGTGCTGGCAGTAACCCTTGCTCCCAAATCAGTAACCACGCCAATTGCAATGGCGATCTCGGAGCGATTTGGCGGTATTCCTTCGATGACAGCAGTCGTGGTTATTGCCATAGGGATTATTGGTGGCATAGCCGGACCCTGGGTTCTAAGGGTTTTAAAAGTTGACAGTAAGATTGCGATTGGACTTGCTTTAGGTGCATCGGCTCACGGATTAGGTACTGCCCGCGCCATGGAACTCGGTGCAATCGAAGGGGCCATCGGCGGCCTTGCCATTGGGATCATGGGATTGATGACCGCATTAATTGCTCCCTTTTTTCTGGCATAAACAGATGAGGTGTTGGCGAATCACACGCCAGTCTGGATCAACAGCATAAACTTAATGAAATTTTTAATGTTATAGAATCATGATTTATCTCTCATTTCGGCATGAGGTGAATGAGTATCTTGGTCAAAAATAAACAGTAATTTTTATGAACAAAATAAATAGTTACATCGAAAAGAATAAAGAGCGTTTTCTTGAAGAGCTTTTTGGATTAATCAGAATCCCGTCAATCAGTTCTTTGAGCGAAAACCGCCACGAGATGGATAAGGCAGCAGTATATTGGGTAAATATTCTGAACGAAGCCGGCGTTGACCGGGCCGAAATTTTCGAAACAGCCGGTAATCCTGTTGTTTTTGCAGAAAAAATAATCGATCCTTCAAAACCCACCGTATTAGTTTATGGGCATATGGATGTGATGCCGGTTGATCCACTGGATCAATGGAAATCCAATCCTTTCGAACCAGAAGTGCGAAACGGAAGAATCTGGGCACGTGGGGCGAATGACGACAAAGGGCAATCCTTTATGCATGCGAAGGCTTTCGAGTTCATGGTAAGTAACAATACACTAAATTGTAATGTGAAGTTTCTGATCGAAGGGGAGGAGGAGATAGGTTCAATAAACCTTGGTGCATTTTGTGCGACGCATAAAGAGCTGTTGAAAGCGGATATTATCCTGGTTTCAGACACTGGGATGATCGCCCGTGATATTCCGTCAATCACCGTTGGTCTTCGCGGACTTGCTTACTGGCAGGTTGAGGTTACAGGTCCTGATCATGATCTTCATTCCGGATTATTTGGTGGCGCAGTTGCCAATCCTGTCAACGAATTGTGCAAAATGATTGCCTCGGTAACCGATGCCGATCACCGGATAACAGTTCCTGGCTTTTATGACAATGTAATGGATGTGGATGCAAGTGAGCGGGCGATGCTCGCAAAAGCCCCATTTGATGGAGCTGCTTACTGTGCAGCAATAGGTGTTAAAGCATTGCAAGGCGAATCAGATTATTCAACAATGGAGCGTACCGGGATCCGCCCTTCGTTTGATGTTTGCGGAATATGGGGAGGATATACCGGTGAAGGTGCCAAAACGATTCTTCCATCAAAAGCCTATGCCAAAATCAGCGCCCGGCTTGTTCCAAATCAGGAACACCACAAGATTGCTGAACTTTTCAAAACATACTTCGAGTCAATAGCCGCCGATTCGGTGAAAGTGGAGGTAACATCGCTTCATGGAGGACAAGGTTATATTTGTCCGATCAATCTCCCGGCATACCATGCAGCAGAAGCTGCGTATAAAGATGTTTTTGGACGTGAACCTATACCAGTACGGAGTGGGGGAAGCATCCCGATTATTTCCTCTTTTGAAGAAATACTTGGTGTAAAGTCGATACTGATGGGTTTTGGGTTAGAGTCGGATGCGATCCATTCACCAAACGAAAATTTCCAGCTGGAGAACTTTTACAATGGGATTAGAACCATTATCCGGTTTTATCACCATTTTTCAAGTTGATTCAGAAAAACATATTTTTTCATTCAAGACCCGGTTTTTTCGCCGGGTTTTCTTTTTTGTTTCACAAAAACGAACTTGAAAAGGTGGAATTTGTTTTAAAATAGGTTTCCATTCCATTTTAGTATTCTTTTTTGAATACAAACAAACCATTTAAACACATTTTTATCAAAGTATAGGAGGCTTTATTTGCGATGAATTGTTTTAATTCGTTTAAAAATTGGGAAAATTGATTGTTTTATAGAAAAAAAAGAGTGATTTCGATTAAATATGGTGTCAAATAGGGATTCAATGTTAAAATATTGTGAATTATTCAGATTTTTAATAAATATATAGGGGTGCGGTTCAGAAAAGTGTAATTTAGCTGAAAATTTAAGAAAATATTTTAAACGATAAATATCAACTAGTATGGCAACATTAAGATTTAAAGCTCTTGAAATTCTTTGTACGAGAAAACCAATCGCTGTGAAACGTGAAGAGAACCTCACCTCTGACTATTATGGAATGTTGGTTTTTGACCGTCCTAAAATGAAAAAGTATTTGTCAAAAGAATCGTATAAAGGAATTATCGATGCTATTGACAATGGAACGACCATCGATCGTAAAATTGCGGATCAGGTGGCAATTGGTATGAAAGCCTGGGCCATGGAGAATGGGGCAACTCATTATACACACTGGTTTCATCCTTTGACAGACGGTACCGCTGAAAAACATGATGCATTTATTGATCATTCAGAACTAGGTGGTGTTGTTGAAAGCTTCTCGGGTAAATTACTTGCACAGCAGGAGCCAGATGCCTCTTCTTTCCCAAGTGGCGGAATCCGTAATACTTTCGAAGCGCGAGGTTACACAGCATGGGATGTTTCTTCACCAGCCTTTATAGTTGGTACTACACTTTCTATTCCAACAGTATTTATTTCCTATACAGGTGAAGCACTCGACTACAAAGCACCTCTTTTAAAAGCTTTAAATGCGGTTGATAAAGCAGCTGTTGATGTTTGCCAATATTTTGATAAGAATGTTACACAGGTTCAGGCGAACCTTGGCTGGGAACAGGAATATTTCCTTGTAGACGAAGCGTTGTATTTTGCACGGCCTGACCTTATGTTGACTGGTCGTACATTGATGGGACACTCTTCTGCAAAAGATCAGCAGTTGGAGGATCATTATTTCGGAGCAATTCCTGAACGTGTTGCGATGTTTATGGAGGATTTTGAAAACGAAGCCTACAAATTAGGTATTCCTTGTAAGACACGTCATAATGAGGTAGCTCCTAACCAGTTCGAACTTGCCCCAATATTTGAAGAGGTGAACCTTGCCAACGATCATAATCAGTTGGTGATGTCGCTAATGGATAAAATTGCACGCCATCATGGTTTTGTTATTCTTTTACACGAAAAACCATTTGCAGGAATTAACGGTTCAGGTAAACACAACAACTGGTCGCTTTCTACAAATACAGGCGTGAATCTATTTTCTCCGGGGAAGAATCCTAAAACAAACCTTCAGTTCCTTACATATATTGTGAATACGATTAAGGCGGTTTATGACAACCAGGATCTTTTGCGTGCTTCTATTGTTTCGGCAAGTAATGCCCATCGTTTGGGAGCCAACGAAGCACCTCCTGCAATTATCTCCTCTTTCCTTGGATCTGAAGTGAACCGTATGCTCGATCTTCTCGAAGAAAATGTGAATGAGCGCAAGATGACTCCTGACGAAAAAACTTCGCTGAAACTGAATATCGGACGTATTCCTGAAATTTTACTCGACAATACCGACCGTAACCGTACATCACCTTTCGCGTTTACCGGGAACCGGTTCGAATTCCGTGCGGTAGGTTCTGCGGCCAACTGCGCTTCGGCAATGATTGCCCTTAACTCGGTAATTGCAGCTCAGCTGATTAAATTCAAGAAAGATGTTGACGCTTTGATCGAAAAAGATGTGAAGAAAGATGAAGCTATCTTCCAGGTTCTTAAGAAATACATTATTGAATGTAAACCAGTTCGTTTCGACGGTAACGGTTACAGTCAGGAGTGGGCAGACGAGGCTGAACGTCGTGGTCTGACCAATATCAAGAGCGTACCTCAGGCATTGGAGGCTTATCTCTATGATAAATCACGCAAGATCTTTTCTGATCTTGGAATCTTTACATCGATTGAAATCGAAGCCCGTGTTGAAGTCGAACTTGAAAAATACACCAAGAAAATTCAAATTGAATCACGTGTTCTTGGAGATATTGCCATCAATCATATTGTTCCGACAGCAATTGCTTACCAGACATCTTTGATGGAAAATGTGAAAGGGTTGAAAGATATCTTTGGAGAAGCTGAATTCAAAGAATTGGCTGGTGCACGTCTTGATCTGATCCGAAAGATCTCAGGCCATATCTCTGCAATCAAAGCTGAGGTTCATCAAATGACCGAAGCACGTAAGGTGGCCAATCTGATCGAACATGGAAAAGAAAAGGCTTACGCTTACGAAAAATCAGTTCGTCCATATCTTGATACCATTCGTTACAACATCGATAAGCTGGAAGAAGTAGTTGATAACGAAATCTGGCCATTACCAAAATACCGCGAACTGCTTTTTGCATGATAGTCTTCGCTAATATTCAAATATTAAAAAGCCATCCTCAAAAGGGATGGCTTTTTTGCTTCTTTTCGTAGCTTTGCACAGGAAAGGTTTTTCAAATCACAACCGGAAGTTTGATTTTAATAGGATATAAATTGCTGAAATACCTTTCCCAACTTATAATTCATAATTTATAACTCATAATTCCCAGGTCATGACAAATAACGATATAATAAAGAAACTTCGGGTAGCGCTTCAGCTTAAAAATACAGATATCATCGCCATCCTTAAACTGGTTGATTTTGAGATATCAGAAAGCGAATTGGGAGCCATATTCCGTGCCGAAGACCACCAGAATTACAAAGAATGCGGTGATCAGTTGCTCCGCAATTTTCTGAATGGACTGATCATCTACAAGCGCGGACCAATGGAACCAAAAACAACGGTTAAGAAGATTTTGCGGTGAGAAGTTGTAATTGCTATTGGTTGTTGATCATACTTGTTCATTCCCGGCACCGGGTTATTTCGGTGATTTACAAGTTTGTTAAGTTGATTTGGATTTTGTTGCTGGAAAAGGTTGATTCCAGGCCTAAAAGAAATTTATCAACTGGTTTTGTAAGCAAGATTTTGGAAAACTTATCCTTTCATTTTGTCAGGATCTTGTCTGGAATCGAAAATATCCGTGATATAAATATACTCGCCGGCAACTCTGTAAATAATCTTGTAATGGCTTACAATTAAACGCCGATGCTCTAAACCTAAATGTTCCAGAAACGGTTCTTTCTGTCCTTTTAATGGATGCAAAAGTAAAGTATCTGCCTTATTTAATATTTGATCCCTGATTTCTATCAATTTTTCATGAGAAACATTTGGGGCAATAAAATCTAATGTTTCTTCAAGACTTACAATTGCTTGTTCTGTATAAACGAGCTTCATTACCTGAGATTGTCATTGGTTCTTTGCTCGACATCTGCCCTTGAAAATATCTTCCCCGATTGAATATCATTTTCCGATTTTTCGGCTCTGCCTGATAACTTCGTTTTTAAAACTTCTTCTTTGCGCAGTGTTTCGTAAAACTGATTAATTAAGCTTTCATCTACCTGATGTAAATGACTATGGATATAATCCCTTTTTTCAACTACATTCATAATTTAACTTCTTTTATCTCCCACAAATTTAATGTTTTTACTCGTTTTGGGTTAACCCGATTGCAATGAAAGTCTATTTTTTAAATAAATGCTTTCCAATCAAATTTTTAGTTTTTTATTTTGTCATTACCTTGTTATGCCAAATGCAACAACTGATGCGATAATGTATGCAATCGTCATAAAATAATAGAGATCCTTGTTGCTTTTAGTTTTAAAATGATTAACAACAGCGATGTATCTTTTTTTATAATAAAAGAGCAGGAAGAAAATGCAACCTGAAATTGTGACGGATAAATAGTAAATCCTATTTTTTCCTAAAATTGTGTCTGGAGTAAAAATTGAAAGAACATTTAAAGTTGAAAGTATCGTGAGAATAAATATTGTGGCAAACACTGGCATTTCTATATGTCCTGGTCTGCCATCATCAATTTTTTCAGAGAAAATAAATATTGATGAGAATATATAATCCAAAAATTTCATAGTCCAACAGTATTTGCGATGATACTGATTCGGTTATTTGCTGAGTGTCTGTTCCTAAAATGATCTTTCAACTGATATAAGTCAGAATACCCACCCGAAACATTGTTTTCAAAACCTTCGTCAAAGAACAAATTTTGATATGATTTGCCATTGTTGTAAACAGTATTCGCTGAATAATACGGAAAAGTTTGATTAGTCATCTTTCTGGTTATTTTCTCATTTGAGTTGGAGTAAATGTAGAAAATATTATTGTTGCATTTTTTAAACTAATTTAATCCTACCGCAGCCGGTTTCTGCGGCAGGATTAGGTATTGCTATTTGGGATTATCAGGTTTATTTTTCGTAACATCGCTGATCACCACGTCAAATCCCCATTCGGTTAACTTCCGTTCCTGGCCCCTGTTCAGACCGAGCAAGATATCTCTTGCGCTCGTAAGGGTGGAATAGACGGTGCCCGCTGTCTTCGTATTTTGCGACTTATCGATGCCCATGCTTAATCCTGCCTGTTGGTTCAATAATTCGGCCTGTTCATGAAGACTTTTTGCCTGGGCTCGTTTCGATTTTCCATCATTTAATTTTACAGCAAATGTCTCCATATCGAGCCCGTTCAAAGGACTCTTTTCTCCTAATTCGATATGCTTTTTCAATACATCATCCCCCATTTTATTAAGCATATCTGGCTTACTTTCGGGGATTTCGACTTTAATACTTGTTTTGCTCATTGCTTTTAAAATTTAAAGTGTTGTAAAAAAGTTAAATTATAAAGGACAAGTAAACGTCAACCTATTTTGTGGTGACGTGGTGATATATAGAACCGGTTTTGCAATTTTAGGGAATCTGATAGCTGAACGGCAGGTATTGATATAGAAGGCTGTAATATTGAAATCGGGAGCTCCGGTATTGACATTGGGACGTGTAATATTGGAATCCAGAGCTTCGATATTGACAACTGAAGCTGTAATATTGAAATCCAGAGCTCCGGTATTGGCATCGGGAGCTGTAATATTGATTTCCATAGCTCCGGTATTGATATCGGAAGCTTTGGATAAGGCATCCAAAGGACAGGATATGAAGGCTTAGCAGGTTTTTCCATATTACAGTAACAAGGTTAATGCAATTTGATACACCAAAGTTAATAAAATAAAAGATGCAAATTAATAGTGAAAAAAATTATTTAAAGCACACAAAAAATGACCTTTGCGGAGGTCATTCAAATGGATAATTTGCCTGCCGGCTTAATGTGGTATCACATCATTCTGAAGCAGCATTGCTACAATGCCGATGCACATCACAATTATAAATAGACCAATTTGTATGATAAGGTTTGCCTCTTTGTCTTTCAGTGGATTTCGGGCAAAAAGGTTGACAGGGCTCAGCCTCGATTCTGCATAATTCAGCAACTTATAGATTCCGATGCCGACACCAATTCCAAGGATGGCGCCGAATATTACATCACCTGGATAATGAACGCCAAGGTAGATCCTGCTGTAGGAAATCAATATTGCCCAGGGGAATATAAATATTGCATATTTGCGGTTCCGAAACAACAGGGACGTAAAGGTCGCAATTGCAAAGGTGTTGGCAGCATGGGCTGACACAAATCCAAATTGCCCTCCCTTTTTGAAAAAGATGTAGACAAGCTGACTGAGCGCAGGGTCGTTTGACGGACGCAGCCGCTGAACGGTGTGTTTAAGTATTCCTGAAAACTGATCGGCACAAAGAATCATCAACGCGATGGCAAAAAATATGAAAAGCGATTTCTTGCCGTGTTTCTTAACGATAATGGCCAGAATAGTCGCATAAAATATCAGCCAGGTAGGAGTAAGTGTAAACAAAGTCATGGAATAGTCCCAAAGTGGACTGTGCATACCGTTGAGGAAAAGAAGAAGATCTTTGTCCCAGCTCTTAAGCAGATTGAGAAATTCCATAGGCGCTATATTAACTATTTATTGATTTCCAGATTAAATCTTTCAGTTCAACTATTCCACTTTCAGCTATTGATGAGAAAAAAACATGTGGAATTCCTTTCATCTCCTTGCTGATATCGGCCATTAGGTCAGGGTCGAGCAGGTCGCTTTTTGAGATGGCAACAATTCGTTGCTTATCGATGAGTTCAGGATTAAACTGTTGGAGCTCATTTAAAAGTATCTGGTACTCGTTGTAATGATCTTTACTGTCAGCAGGAATCAGGAACAGAAGGATCGAATTTCGTTCAATATGACGTAAGAAGCGCAATCCGAGACCTTTTCCCTCGTGTGCTCCTTCGATAATTCCCGGAATATCAGCCATCACAAACGATTGATCGCCGCGATAGGCTACGATTCCCAGGTTTGGTACAAGCGTTGTAAAAGGGTAATCGGCAATTTCGGGTTTAGCAGCCGAAACTTTTGAAAGTAAGGTTGACTTTCCTGCATTCGGGAATCCTACCAAACCTACATCGGCAAGGATCTTTAGTTCAAGAATTTTCCAACCCTCATCAAAATCTTCTCCAGGTTGGGCAAATCGGGGAGTTTGCATGGTCGACGACTTAAAATTCACGTTTCCAAGTCCGCCACGCCCTCCTTTGGCAACAATAATCATTTCACCATCGGTATTGATCTCGAATAGTACATCTCCGGTTTCTGCATCCTTTACGATTGTTCCCAGTGGAACATCAAGGATAATATCATCACCGTCTTTTCCTGTACTACGCGATTTACCACCTGAACCTCCGAATTCTGCAATAATATGTTTTCTGTATTTGAGATGAAGCAGCGTCCACATCTGTTTATTACCACGAAGGATAATGTGTCCTCCACGTCCCCCGTCGCCACCATCTGGTCCACCTTTTGGGGAAAATTTCTCGCGTCTGAAGTGCCTCGACCCAGGGCCTCCGTGTCCGGAACGGACCATTATTTTTACGTAGTCGACAAAATTCGAATCCATTTTTAAAATCTTAATAGATTTGCAAAAGTACGCTCTTAAATCGAGATAATGAAAAATGATCACAAATAGCTTTTGAAGAATTAAATATCAATATGATGAATCTAATTGTTTCAATAGGTACATTCAAAAAAAAACCTTGCGGTACAGGGTTCAAAACGCCTGTACACGCAAAGTTTATATTTTTGAAAATGTGATCTTATAGTTTTTCTACTGTTTCCTTTAATCTTGCAGCAATCTCCCTGATCTCACCAACCCCCTGAATTGGATGGTATTTTCCCTGACTTTCGTAGTATTGGATGATTGGAGCTGTTATTTCGTTATAAATGTTGATCCTGTTCTCGATTGTTGAAGCTTCTGCATCATCACATCTTCCCGACGTTAAACCTCTTTTAAGCAGGCGGTCGATCAGTTCATTTTTTTCCACCTCGAGGCAGAGCATTACCGAAACTTTGGAATGATGTTTTCGCAGGAGTTCGTCGAGTGCTTTTGCCTGTGGTACTGTTCTTGGAAATCCATCGAAGATAAACCCAACAGTTGTTTTAGGCTTCTTCAGCTTTTGTTCAATCATTGATATGACAATTGAATCGGGAACTAACTCCCCTTTACTGATCAGCTCATCAGCAAGGCGCCCCAGATCGGTTTTAGCAGCAATTTCCTGTCGCAAAAGATCACCGGTTGACAAATGAACTAAATTGAATGTCTGGGCTAGGTAAATAGCCTGCGTACCTTTTCCGGCACCAGGAGGACCAAAAAGCACTAAATTAATCATTTCTATCAAAATTAATTCTTAAATTATTCTTTTACGAGCGTATAGATATCTTTAAAATTCCGCCCTCTGCGGTCGTAATCAAGTCCAAATCCTACAATAAAGTCGTTTGGAATTTCTAACCCAACATAATCGAGTTTGATATCAACTTTTAAAGCATCGGGCTTGAAAAGCAGCGTTGCAACTTTAACCTCTTTGGCACCTTTCCCAATCAATTGTTTGATTACCTCTTTAATTGTATGACCGGTATCGACAATATCTTCGATGATTACAACAGTACGTCCCGTAATGACTTCATTTAAACCAATTAGTTCTTTTATCTCGCCTGTTGTATTGATTCCTGAGTAGGAAGCCAGTTTCAAAAACGATATTTCCGCATCATTGAGCTCGACCTCTTTCATTAATTCGGAGGCAAACATGAATGCGCCATTTAAAACACAAATGAAAAGTACCTCTTTTCCTTCAAGGTCTTTTTTCATTTTGACGGCCATCTGTTTGATCGCTGTTTGAATATCTGCATTTGGCAGCGAGATTTCAAATTCTTTATCCCAAAGCTTAACTCGTTTCATTCGTTTTTTTTAATCCCGGTACGGGAAATTATACAAAGTTGCTAATCATCTTTAAGTATAACTCAAACTGTATCACACAAGCTCGAATTAAGCGAACAAAGATAGAGATTCTTTTGCTCGGAAGGTGAAAATTACTGTAGATGATGCCATAATCGGTAACGAATGTGCAAAAAAGTTTAATTTTGTCACATACGCATACCGCATTAGAATTGTAACTTTAACAATCTTAAAAAGTAATTTATGAATCCAAAAGTAAGTATAATTATGGGAAGTACTTCTGATCTTCCGGTGATGGAGGGTACTGCCCGTATTCTGAACGATTTTGAGATCCCGTTTGAAATGAATGCGCTGTCGGCTCACCGTACCCCTGAAGAGGTTGAGAAGTTTGCAAAAGGGGCTTATGGACGTGGAATAAAGGTGATTATCGCTGCTGCCGGAATGGCTGCCCATTTGCCGGGTGTTATCGCTGCGATGACTCCAATTCCTGTAATTGGTGTACCTATTAAAGCAAGTCTTGAAGGGTGGGATGCGATTTTGGCAATACTTCAAATGCCTCCGGGCATTCCTGTTGCAACTGTGGCACTTAACGGATCTGTTAATGCTGCAATACTGGCTGCCCAGATTATCGCTTCGGGGGATGAAGCGCTGATGGCCAAACTGGTTGCCTATAAAGAGAACCTGAAAGTAAAAATTGTGGAGGCAAATACTGAATTGTCGAAGGTGAAATTTTCCTATAAAACGAATTAAATAATTCCCATTAAATAATTTATTTTGCTTAAATTAGAGGAGGCGATCGAGCGATTGCCTCCTCTTTTGTTTATATGAATTTTTTGTTAAGAATTCTTTTTGAGAGAGGGAAATAAAGCTTTGTGTACGCAAAAATCGGGATGAAAGGGGTAAATGTAAAATACGGGATACTAACCCTCGTTGCATTTTTTGTCTTTTTTTCGAAGGGTTATTCAATCGGAGATAACAATCAGGTTGGAGCGAGAGGCGTTGCACTTGGAAATGCATCTGTCGCAATTATTTCCCCGTTTTCGGTTTTTTATAACCAGGCCGCACTTGCGTTATTTAAAAACATATCAGTAGCCATCGATTATCGTCAGCCCTATCTTCTCGATGGCTTTTCCTCTAAAGCACTTGCCTTCGTTATTCCTACGCCACTCTCCAATTTTGCGGTAGGCATACAGCAGAAAGGTATTCCGGGTTATAGTGAATCCCGTTTTGGTTTTTCGATGGCCAGGACCCTGGGCAACCGTGTTTCCGCAGGAATTCAGTTCAATTATTTTATGATTGATTTTCCCGAGCAGGGGAGTCATCGGGGAACTTTTCTGATCGAATTTGGAATACTCTTCCAGCCATCAGATAACCTGTCGGTTGGTCTCCATATTTTCAATCCTTCGCGTGCCTCGATTGAATCACTCAATTTCAAATCGGAGCTGCCAGTCAGTGCAACTGCCGGCATCGCATTAAAGCCATCTGCTAACCTCGTTTTTGTGAGTGCTGTTGCCTACTGTTTGGATAATCCGCTGAATGTAAGAATGGGCATCGAATATCAGTTTTCTGATTGTTTTTTCCTTCGTGGAGGGTTATCCGCAAAGCCGATTCGCCACTCAGCTGGCCTTGGCTATAAAAGCCGAATCTTTGGTATTGATTTCGCCTGTGTTCATCACGAAACGCTGGGATATACTCCTTCCATCTCATTGACTTTAAATCTTTGATTATGAAATGGAAATTTATAATTCTATTCATCACATCAATGGTGATTATACCTCAGGGATTCTCACAGAATTTAGACGAACAGAAGGAGAAACAGATGGAACAGGCGATTGAGTCTATAGCCGCATCGGATGAAACAGATATTACGAACTCGGTCATACTCGATGATATTACAAAAATCACTGAACATCCGGTAAATATAAATATGGCTTCGCAGGAGGAATTGGAAAATCTATATATGTTGGATTTCAGGCAGATTCAAAATATAATTGTTTACCGGAAGCAATATGGCTTTTTTGTTTCGTACGATGAACTTGCTGCAGTAGAAGGGATGACTCCTGAGGTAATTGCTGCATTGACCCCGTTTATCACATTTGAAGTGCCATCCGATTCGATTTCACATTCCAGGAAAAGCATATACCAAAGGGCGATTATAAGGGTGAAAACCTCAATTCCGCAAGCAGCTGGTTATCATTATGTCACGGAAGGTAAAGGTGCCGTTTATCCGGGTTGGCCAGTTTCTATCTATAGCCGTTATCATCTTGAAATTCCAGGAAAATTTGAATTTGGTCTAATTACCGACAATGATGCAGGAGAAGAGTTCTTCAGGGGAAGCAATAAGTCTGGATTCGATTACTATTCCAGCTTTATATCCTGGAAGGGAAGGGGCTTTGTTCGGCAAGTAACGGTCGGCGATTTTTTGCTCCGATTTGGTCAGGGCGTGAATTACTGGACGGGTTCCGGGCTTGGAAAATCGGGTAATGTTTTGGGAATAATGAAATCGGGACAAGGAATCAGGCCTTACACTTCGACCGACGAAAACCGCTTCTTCAGGGGGATTTCAACGACCCTTGGAACCGGACCTTTTAAATTCATGCTTTTCTACTCGAATAAAAATCGCGATGCCAATATCATTTCCGGGTCAGAACAAGGTGAACAGTATTTTACATCGCTCCAGACTTCAGGATATCACAGGACTTCTTCCGAAACAGCCGATGAAAAAAGCCTTAATGAGCAGGTTACCGGTGGTTATAGCGAATTAAGACTGGAAAAATTCAGGATCGGGGCATTATTTGTCGTTCAGCATTTTGGTTTGCCAATGGATGCCGGTTCTTCCCCTTATAAGGCCAGGAGCTTTTCGGGTACAGAAAATTTTAATCTTGGGCTTGATTATCAGTTGGCACTTCCGACCGTTCAGTTTTTTGGTGAAGCTGGTTTGTCAAAAAGTCTGAAACCGGGTTTTGTTCAGGGATTAGTATGGCATGCACATCCACAGATAAGTTGGGCGCTCTATTATCGTTATTTTGATCCGGGGTTTCACACCTTTTATGGAAGCTCACTTTCAGAAAGTACGGGGAATCGCAACGAATCCGGTCTTTATACGGGCTTCATGCTTAATCCGCTTCCGAAAGTGAAGCTTTCCTGCTATGTTGACATTTACAGGTTTCCATGGCTGACATACAGTACTATGGCGCCTGGAAGCGGCACCGATTACATGGCTCAGATTGATATTGCAATTTCAAGGAAGTTCTCTTTTTATCTGAAAGGGAAATACGAGTCGAAACCGCAGAAATTAAGTGGCGGCACTGGTGTTGCAGCCGATTATGATGAAATGACCACCAAATTGAGAATTCATTCGGAGTATATTCTCAGCGAAAGATTTACTTTGCGTACCAGGATTGAATACGCCGGATATTCATTTAATGATGCCAACGAAGATGGTTTTCTTATCTTTCAGGATATTTTGTACACTCCATTCAGGAAGTTGAATTTGTGGTTCAGATATGCTTACTATGATACAGATGGATACAATTCCCGTATTTACACTTACGAAAATGATCTGTTATATAGTTTTTCGATTCCCGAGTTTCATGGCAAAGGGAAACGACTCTACCTAAATCTGAAATGGGCTCCAACTTCGCGTGTTACGGCCTATGCGAAGGCTGGGTATACAATTCATGACGGGGCATTATCGTTGGGTTCGGGTAATGATGTAACCCCCGGAAACGCACGATTCGAACTGAGAGGACAACTTTATTTCAGATTTTAATTATTTTGAATTGAGGTGCGTATTTTTTTATGATTTAAAATCAGATAGTTAGTCTGTTTTTTACGCCAAATTCAAGATTTCTTATGAGTTATTCACCTGAACAACTATTTTTGTAACTTTGTTTTGACTTCTAACAGATAAATAAACTACGAAAATATGTTGGTTTCGAACGAGTTCGATGAAATTAGGCCTTATTACGATGAAGAAGTTCCCGCAATCATGACAAGATTGTTGGATGATCCGGTTTTTACAAGAGTACTTAACAAACTCTATCTTGCTGATGAAGTCAAAATAAAAGAAGTCAGAGACGCCATGGCTCAAACCCGGGATGTTGAAACATTTCAGTTACGCTTCATGGTTCCTTTTCTGGAAGGGATTCTGGAATCCAGCACAAGTGGATTGACAATCGGTGGGCTTGAGCATCTTAAGAAAGATCAAAGTTATTTGTATATATCCAATCATCGCGATATTGTTCTTGATTCAGCACTGCTCAATGTCGAAATGTACAAATTTGGTTATAAGTCCACTGAAATAGCAATCGGAAGTAACTTACTGGTTTATCAATGGATTGAAGATTTGTCGAGGGTAAATCGCTCGTTTATCGTAAAGCGGAATATTCCTGTCAGGCAAATGCTTGAAGCATCGAACCTTCTTTCTGCCTATATCAGAGAAACGCTTACCCATAACGGGAATTCAATATGGATTGCTCAACGTGAGGGGCGCGCAAAAGATGGACAGGATCTGACTTCCTCTGCATTGCTGAAAATGCTAAACATGTCGAACAATGATAAATTTGTTCAGGGATTTTCGGAATTGCAGATCGTACCAATGTCTATCTCCTACGAAATTGAACCCTGCGGTAACGAAAAGGTGGCTGAATTGTTGAAGCGACAGGCTGATCCGGATTTTCAAAAAACGGAAAAAGATGATTTGCTCAGCATGGTCAGTGGTTTAAAAAACCAAAAAGGGAGAATTCAAATTCAATTTGGTGCCCCTATCAACAGTAAAGTCCTTAAGAGTCTTTCAAAAGAGGGAAACATTAACGATCGGTTGAAACGCCTTGCAGATTACATCGATAAGCAGATCTATACAAATTATAAATTGTTTCCCAACAATTATATCGCCTACGATTTATACTATAATTGTAATAAGTATATCGATCTGTATACCACGGAAGAGCAACACTTATTTATTGAACTTACCCATCAACGGTTGAAACTGGTAAACGAAGATCGGGCGGAGGCCATGGAATTGTGGCTTAAAATGTATTCTATGCCGGTTCTTAGTTTTGAGAATTGTTGTCAAAAGGATATAAGTGAAATTTGATTCGATTATCTGGGACTGGAATGGTACGCTGCTAAATGATGTCAGAATCGCGGTTGATTCAATTAATCACCTGTTACATGACAGAGACCTGGAGCTGCTGACCATTGAAAGATACCTTGATGTTTTTACTTTTCCGGTTCAAAATTATTATGAGTTAATTGGTTTTGATCTGAAAACTGAACCTTTCGAAATTCCTGCATTTCAGTTTATTTCAATATATAATAAAGCTGTTAAAGATTGTGGCCTGCACGATGAAGTTGTCCCGTTATTAAGCCGTTTGCGCGGCATGGGATATCGTCAGTTTATTCTTTCAGCGATGGAGCAACAAGTTCTTGAACAGACAGTAACCGATAATGACATTCACCATTTTTTTGAAGATTTATGCGGGTTAAGCGACAATTTCGCGGTATCGAAAGTTGCAAATGGCAAATCGCTCATCTATAAACGAGGTCTGGACCCTGAACGAACGCTGATGGTTGGAGACACGATACACGACTACGAAGTGGCGCAGGCGATCGGTTGCAAATGCGTACTCATCGCGAAAGGACACCAGTCGAAGGAGCGGCTATTAACAACCGGAGCACATGTTCTGGATGGTTTGGATGAGATTGAATTTCTTTAAAATCAAAACGACCGATAAAGCATATTTTATCGGTCGTTTTGATTATTAAACAGATTGTTACGCGTTTAATAACTTATTGCTTAACGCCTGAAGTGTTGCTTTTTTGTCGTTTGTATTTACTAGCAACGAAATATTATTGCGGCTTCCTCCGTAGGAGATCATCCTGATCGGAATGTGATCAAGAGCGGTAAAAACCTTGGCTGCAAACCCCTTTTCCTCTGCAATCATATTTCCGACAATGCATACGATGGTCTGGTTCCGGTCAATTTCAACTTTACCGTATTCCTTCAGTTCCTTAATAATTTCATCGAGGTGTTTTGGATCGTCGATTGTCAGTGACAGCGCCACCTCTGACGTGGTGATCATATCAATTGAGGTCTTAAAGAACTCGAAAATCTCGAAAATATTTTTAATAAACCCGTAGGCATTTAACATCCTTCCCGACCTGATCTTGATAGCCGTGATACCATCCTTGGCTGCAACCGCTTTAATACCTTTTGTTTTACTATGCGAGGTAATCAGCGTGCCGGGATCGGGGGGATTCATTGTGTTTTTCAGCCTGACGGGAATGCCATTCATCATGGCCGGCAATACGGTTTGCGGATGGAGGATCTTAGCGCCAAAATAGGCCAGCTCGGAGGCTTCATTGAACGAGAGGGTGTCGACTTTCTTTGTGTTTTCGACATACCGCGGATCATTATTATGAAACCCGTCAATATCGGTCCATATCTGTACCTCTTCGCTATTAATTGCAGCTCCGATCAAAGTTGCCGTATAATCGGAACCACCCCGCTGAAGATTATCGATTTCGCCGGCTTCATTCATGCAGATAAATCCCTGCGTGATGAAATAATCGGCTTTCGGAGCGCTTTTCAATAACGCATTGAGTTTATCCTTGATGTAATAGTTGTCGGGCATTTTATCACCGTCAATCTTCATGAATTCGAAGGCGGGGAGTAACAGCGCATTATAACCTGCTTCCTGCATCAGCAATGTGAACAAAGCAGTCGAGATCAGCTCGCCCTGTGCCAGTAAGGCACGTCCACCATATTCAGGAAATACACCCGAAGTAAATGACTTGATCACTTCAAACCGTTCTTCGAGTACCCGTTTCCCCTGCTCTTTCATCTCCTTGGTTGAATAGAGATCGAACACTACATTGTAGTATTTTTTTTCAAGGGAATTGATGATACCCAACGCCGATTCTTTGTTCTTTTTTGACAGGTAGTCAGAAATTTCAACCAACTTATTTGTTGTTCCGGCCATTGCCGATAATACAACCAGCTTTTGTTCTCCATCGGCAATCAGGTTCATCACAGTTCTCATCGTTTCAATTGATCCGACGGATGTTCCTCCAAATTTAAATACTTTCATTTTAACGATCGTTTTAGTTATTTAAAACTATTGTCTTTTAAATCTTTAACCACATTGGTGGAAAAAATTATTCTGCAAAAATAGGAATATTTTGTTCCTTAATATTGATTAAAGGAACAATCCATTTGTTTTATTGCTTACGATCTGTAAGCGTTTGTAATAACAAAATCTGACATCCTAAAGTTGTGGGCGGCTATTGGCAGGTCAACGCGCTTATCGATAGTTGTAGAGACGGACGATGATAGATGTAGAGACAGACTG
>Ga0209430_1000891_pt1 | contig 25226 bp, 21 predicted proteins | sample BarGraIncub1133A_FD_184504 | JGI IMG/M metagenome (GOLD analysis project Ga0209430, IMG submission 184504) | Arctic peat soil microbial communities from Barrow, Alaska - Barrow Graham LP Incubations 11-33A (SPAdes) (version 2) | ecosystem: Environmental > Terrestrial > Soil > Wetlands > Peat... | reverse complement strand
CAGGGCGACCGAGCTGCATCTCTCGGAGGACTTCTACAGCACCATGGACATCCACGTCCACGTCCCGGCGGGCGCCATACCGAAGGACGGCCCCTCCGCGGGGGTCACCATGGCGACCGCGCTCGTCTCGGCGCTCACCCGGACCCCGGTTAGAAAGGACGTCGCCATGACCGGCGAGATCACCCTGCGCGGCAAGGTGCTCCCGATCGGGGGGCTCAAGGAGAAGATCCTCGCGGCGGCGCGTCTGGGGATCAGCACCATCGTGATCCCGGTGCAGAACTTCAAGGACCTGGAGGACGTCCCGAAGACCATCCTCAAGAAGCTGAAGATCGTCACCGCCTCCTGCATCGACGACGTGCTCGCCGTGGCGCTGGAGAACTACCCCCCGCCCGCGGCGCCCAAGGTCATGCCGCCGGAGACGGAGCCTCCCAAGGCGAAGGTGGGGAGGAAGACCGCCGTTGCTCCCGGAAAGGGTGCGGTCCGGGCCGGGGCCAAGGGTTGAAGCTTGCAGAACTCGGCGAGTTCGGCCTGATCGACAGGATCGCGCGGCGGGTCGCCCCCTCGCCCGCGGTCGTTCTCGGCATCGGGGACGACGCGGCGGCGCTCCGGCCGACCCCCGGGACCCTCACCCTGGTGACCTCCGACATGCTCCTCGAGGGGGTGCACTTCGACCTTTCCTTGTGCGACCCGCAGAGCCTGGGGCGCAAATCGCTCGCCGTGAACCTCTCCGATCTCGCCGCCATGGGCGCCAGACCGCGCCAGTTCCTGCTCAGCATAGCACTTCCCGCCACCGTACCGCTGGAGTTCGTCGACGGTTTCATGAACGGCATCATGGAGCAGGCGGAGCGCTTCGGTGTGACGCTGGTCGGCGGCGACACCTGCGCCTCGCGGGGCGGCCTGGCGATCTCCATCACCGCGCTCGGCGAGCAGCTCCCGGAACGGGTCGTGACGAGAAGCGGCGCGGCGCCCGGGGATCTGATCTGTCTTACCGGGACGGTGGGGGAAGCTGCGGCGGGGCTTAATGAACTGAGAAAGGGAGCCCGGCAGGGGGTTCTGGTGGCGAGCCAGCTCGACCCGCAGCCGCGCGTCGAGGCCGGGGTGGCGCTTGCCGAGGCGGGCCTGGTCACTGCCATGATCGACGTGAGCGACGGGGTGCTGGCGGACCTGACCCATATCTGCGAACTCTCGGGGGTGGGGGCCAGGCTGGAGCTTGCGCTGCTGCCGCTCTCGGAGGAGTACCTCGCCGTTTGCGGCGCGGACCCCTTCGCCCTGGCGCTCTCAGGCGGCGAGGACTACGAACTGCTGTTCTGCGTCCCGAAGGGGAGGCTGGCCGAGGTGGAGGCGCTCCTGGCGGGCCTGGGGCTGCGGCTCTCGGTCGCGGGAGAGATCACGGCAGGAAGCGCCGTGGAACTCGTCGATCCGCAGGGGGGCGCGTATCTGCCGGGCAGGCGCGGCTTCGACCATTTCGGCTGAGTAACAATTCAGCACCCCAACTAAGCCACAAGGATACCCGCGAGGGGTATCCCTACGTGAAACAAATTTTGTAGGGGCGCCCGTTGCGGGTGCCCGGGATCCTGAATAGTTACTCCGGCTGAAGCGCTTTAGCCGTCGGTGCAGATCCTGACCGCCACCTTGCGCTCCCGGGGACCGTCGAATTCGCAGAAGTAGAGCGCCTGCCAGGTGCCGAGCAGCAGCTTGCCACGGTCCACCAGCAGGCGCTGCGAGGAGCCGATCATGCTCGCCTTGACGTGGGCCGCGGCGTTTCCCTCGGCATGGGTGAAGTAGTGGGCGTCCGGGACCAGCCGGTCCAGGCAGCCGGCGATATCCCGCTTTACCGCCGGGTCCGCCCCCTCGTTCACGGTGATCCCGGCCGTCGTGTGCATGACGAAGATGTCGCAGCAGCCGCTCGTCACGCGCCCGGCGCCCAGCAGTTCCTCCACCCGCGCCGTGATGTCGATAAGCTCCGTCCTCTCCCTGCTTTTCAGCGTTTACCAACTAGGAGGGTTTGGGTGTTGTCTTTTTGCCCTAAACCACCGGGTTTTGGGCTTTCTCTGCTTTTGGGGTGTAATGTTTTAATTCTCATGGAGCAGCCATTACTGCCTAGTAGGAATTTTGTAAACTTTTGACTGCTGACGAAGGGATGAACGCTGAATGTTGCCCAGGATGACGTTGAAGCAGACGGAATGTCTTCCTGCCACTCTTCTCTGGGACTTTCAATAAAATTCATCCCAACTGTCATTTGTGAATCGAAATACCTCAATCTCACTTGAGCATTGGTCCCACTTGCTCGGATGGGGAATAAAGGCTGCGTAAACCACTCCTGAGCAAACAGCGGCGGCCGTGGGTAAAGGGGGTGAAAAGAGTATGAATTCATTCGTTAGTGAGTGAATGCAAGGGGTTGCCATTGTAAAAGTTTTCCCCACTGTATGAAAACATAGAAAACGAGGCCTTCCATTTTATTGAAAGGCCCTTCTTGTATGAAAACCAGGTATGTGCGGTCTAGAGACCGAGTTCTTCTTCCATGCTGAGGGCAAAATTCTTTGCCCTTCCGGAGGGGGCGATGATGCCGTAGGCAATAGCCTCTTTTAGTTCCGCGTCTGTTGCTCCAGCGTCCCTCGCGACCGCAAGGTGTTTTTTAAGTCAAGTAGGGCAACCGACCGCGACCGCGCAACCGACTCGAATAAGTTCGCGGTATTTAACCTGGAGGACTTCCTCGTACTCGTAGTCAAGGATCTTCTTGCGAATTTTCACCAATGGCCTCCTTTAGTAGAAACGCTAAGTTGCCGGTACGTCAAAAATAAAGTTAGATTGGCCCTTTGGTCAAGATAATTATCACCAATACCCGTAAACATTTATTCCATCATTCCATCAGGATAAACGCACATGGCACTTTTTGCAGCTTGGTTGTCACATCCCCTAGCGGCGGTTCTATGCGTTTGACGGCTCATAATTGCGCGTTATGTAAAGTCCGTCGTTACCAAACGTCAACCCTGTTTACGTGACGCAGCGCTGACCCTCGAAGGATAAATTCTTCTAATTTTGTTTTGTGTACTCCGCTTGCTTTTGAAGAAAGTCTACCTCTCCTGTGTCTGGGATGATCGTTCCATTGATAATGTTTATGTTGATCACAAACCCTGCTAGTCGGTACCAGCGACCGGATTTCGGACCATATATGTACCAGTGCCAGAAACCCCTCCTGTATGTTCGTTTCTCCACCTTCTCTTGGTAATTGTGGATCGACACATACTTCTTAATTGAAATGGGCTTCTTCTCCACCTTCAGGGGTAATCCATTCTTCTTACTGAGCCAGGAATAATCTTCATTCTTGCGGCTATCTGAAACGGAGCTCATCGTTAGTATCCTCCAGACTCTGTGATGATCTCCAGCTTATTCTATTCGTCGTCCCTGATCATAAATTCGCGGAAATCCATTAGTCATAGTTTTCGCCTTAATCATTTTCATTTTGTTCAACTCGTGGGTCACCAGTTCAGGAACCGGTCAACCCTCCAAAATGGGGGATGACCAGTCCGTGAAACATTACATCGAGCAATAAAATTCGTATTCTAAGCTGCCCCCAATAGCTAATAATCATCCTAACGCAGCGGCCTCTTGTGGTCTTTTATCCTTTTGGTTTATTCTTGCCAAGATGTAAGTTTCCCATTTTCAAAATACAAATAGCGATCGCCATAATATACCCATTGCTCGTGAATCCCCCAACTGCCAACACTTTTGTTCCTCTTCATCGGCCACCACCAAAGGCAAATAGCTTGCTCCTGGGTCATGCCTCGAAGAAGTCTCTTCTCCTGAATTGCCCGGACAACTTTTTTGCTCCACTTCTTGGTAAAATTCTCAGTAGAAAGCATCTCCTGCAACGCGTTCAAATCTTCGGCTGCGATCCAGGTCAATTTTCCTCCGGAGGTTTCAACAAGAACGCTGTTAGGCAGGGTGCTACCCTCACCGGCGCGTATCCCTCTGACTACTTTGAGCCGAGAGAGAGCGGGTAAGTCGTTTTCAAAGTGTTTAAGCCAGACCGTTTTCCCAGGAATGATTCCTATGCTTGCGGCGGCCTTGTCTGCGTCACTGTCCGTATTTGCGGCAACCTCAGGATTGTTCTGTGAGTCAAAATCCTCTGCATGGATGCTGCTGGCGAAGCTCAGTGCCGTAATCAGTAATATCAGAACCTTTTTCATCATGTTCAATCTCATTTGCCTCCACCCCCTTGTTATCTTCATGAACAAGCACGGCAAGGGGCCACTCTCTTGGTTGCCGTTAATCATCTTCAATACTAAATTTGGCGGTTTTAGCCATCAAAGTTGATATACAGGACCTGGCGAACCTGCCAAATTCAAAATGAACTGTCCCATGATTCCACTTATTGTCTAGCTGGCTAGGCCCAAACGGCGCTCAGGGTTTCTGCCTGACTTAGCACGAGTTGAATGGCCTCTTCTTGCTTTAAGGGTGGGTATTTGTATTTACGCAAGATGTGCTTAACCATCAGCCGCAGTTGGGCACGGACGCTGTCCCGCACTGACCAGTCTACGCTGGCGTTCTGGCGAAGGCTCTTGGCGAGTTCCTGGGCGATCTTCTTCAGGATCTCGTCGCCCATCTCGCGTACGGCATCTTCATTGTTGGCGAGGGCATCGTAGAAGGCGACTTCGTCGGCGTTCAGGCCGAGGTCGTCGCCGCGGTTGATGGCCTCTTTGAATTTCTTCGCCATGGCGATCAGTTCTTCCATTACCTGGGCGGTTTCTATGGCGCGGTTCTGGTAGCGCTTGATGACGTTTGTGAGAAGGTCGGAAAACTTGGCCTGCTGCACGACGTTGGTGGCGAAACGAGACTTGATCTCGCCTTCCAGGAGGCGCTCCAGTAGCTCTATGGCAAGGTTCCGCTCGGGGAGGTTGCGTACTTCGTTCAGGAAGTCTTCGTCCAGGATGCCGATGTTCGGCTTTTCCAGCCCTGCCGCATCGAAAATGTCGACGACTTCCTCGGAGACTAGGGCTGAGCCTATGATTTGGCGGATCGCCAGCTCGCGCTCTTCATTGGTGTGCTTCTGGCCGCTGATCTCTTTCTTGGTCAGGATCACCTTCACCGCCTGAAAGAAGGCGACTTCTTCGCGCACGGCCTTGGCTTCGTCAAGGGTGCAGCAGAGGGTGAAGGCCTTGGTCATGGATAGTGCTGTGTCGGCGAAGCGCTTTTTGCCGTCTTCGAGTCCTAGCACGTGGTTGGCGGCTTTGGCCAGGATGGTGTGACCGCCGGTCAGAAAGCCGGAGTAGTCGAAGTCGTGCAGCATGGCCTGCAGCACGTCGAGCTTCTCTTCCAAAACGGCGTAGGCCTCGCAGGCGTCGACAGTGGGGCGTCCCCTACCCTTGCTCGCAGTGTATTCCTTAAGGGCGAGCTTCAGGTCGTTGGCTATCCCGATATAGTCAACCACCAGGCCACCCTGCTTGTCGCGGAAAACGCGGTTGACGCGGGCGATGGCCTGCATCAGGTTGTGCCCCTTCATAGGCTTGTCTATGTACATGGTGTGCACGCAGGGTACGTCGAAGCCGGTGAGCCACATGTCCCGCACAATGACCAACCGCATCGGGTCGCCGGGATCCTTGAAGCGTTTTTCCATGCGTTTTTTGACCTGCTTCGAATAGATGTGGGGGCGCAGCAGCGGCTTGTCGGAGGCGGAGCCGGTCATGACGATCTTGATGACCCCCTTTTCTGGGTCCTCGTCATGCCAGTCAGGGCGCAGGGCAATGATGGCGTTATAGAGGTGGACACAGATGTCCCGGCTCATGGCTACCACCATCGCCTTGCCTGTCTGGGCCTTACTCCGCTCCTCGAAGTGCTCCACTAGGTCGAGCGCCACTCGCTTGATGCGAGGCTCGGCGCCCACGACCATTTCCAGAGCCGCCCACCGGCTCTTGAGCTTCGCCTGCTGGTCGTCTTCCTCGTCTTCAGCCAGCTCGTCCACTTCGTCGTCAATCTTGGGCAGCATCTCAGATTTGAGCCCCAGTTTCGCGAGGCGGGACTCAAAATAGATTGCGACGGTCGCCCCGTCATCGCGGGCCTGCTGCATATCATAAACGCTGATGTAGTCGCCGAACACGGCCCGGGTGTCGCGGTCCTCGGAGGAGACGGGGGTGCCGGTGAAGGCGACGAAGGTTGCGTTGGGGAGCGCGTCCCGCAGATGCTGGGCATAGCCCACCTGATACCCTTTGGCATCCCCCTTGAACTTTGCCTCAAAGCCATACTGGGTGCGGTGCGCCTCGTCGGCGATTACCACGATGTTGTGGCGGGCAGATAGGACCGGGAAACTGTCTTCGTCCTCGCCCGGCATGAACTTCTGGATGGTGGCAAAGACGATCCCGCCCGAGGGGCGGTTCGCCAGCTTTGCCCGCAAGTCTGGCCGCGTCTCGCACTGCACCGGCTCCTCGCGGAGCAGATCCTGGGAGAGCGAGAAGACGCCGAACAGCTGTCCGTCCAGGTCGTTTCGGTCGGTAATGACCACGATGGTCGGATTTTCCATCGCCGCATCGCGCATCACCCGCGCCGCAAAGCAGGTCATGGTGATGCTCTTGCCTGATCCTTGGGTATGCCAGACCACGCCCCCCTTCTGGGTTCCTCCCGGGCGGGAGGCTGCCACTACATGATCGATGGCAGAGCGCACCGCGTGGAACTGGTGGTAGCCTGCGATCTTCTTGATCAGGGTGCCGTCATCCTCAAAGAGCACGAAGAAGCGGAGGAAATCGAGTAGGTTGGCCGGAGCCAGCACGCCGCGAACTAGAGTCTCCAGTTCGTTGAACTGCCCCAAGGGGTCGAGGGTTACTCCGTCGATGGTGCGCCAGGCCATGTAGCGCTCAACATTGGCGGAGAGCGAACCGAGGCGAGCCTCGGTCCCGTCGGTGATCACCAGCACCTCGTTATACTGGAAGACGTCGGGAATCTGCTCTTTGTAGGTCTGGATCTGGTGGTAGGCCTTCCAGACGTCAGCATTCTGGTCTGCAGGATTCTTCAACTCGAGGAGCACCAGAGGGAGGCCGTTGACGAAGAGGATAATGTCCGGGCGCCGCGTGTATTTGGGGCCTTTGATGGAAAACTGGTTCACCGCAAGCCAGTCGTTAGCCGCCACTTCGTCAAAGTCGATCAGGCGCACAAAGTCGCCGCGGGTCTCGCCGTCCTTTTGGTACTCGACCGCTACGCCGTTGACGAGCAGCTTATGGAAGGCCCGGTTGGCTGCCAGCAGAACGGGCGTGTCCAGGTTCAGCACCTGGTGCAGGGCGTCTTCCCGTGCCAGGACCGGAATTGAGGGATTCAGCCGGCTGATTGCCTCGCGAAGCCTGCAAACTAGCAGCACCTGACTGTAGTTCGCACGCTCAGGCGAAGAGCCATCAGGTGCGATGTCAAGACCAGGGCGGTGCAGGTATCCGGTGTCGGTCAGCCATCCTAAGGTTTCCTGCTCAAGTTGGTCTTCGGTCATTACATCACCTTTATAGGTGTGGATTGTTCAGAACTGGATGAAGCAAGAACACGGCATTATACGCGATTTCCCCGCTACGTAGTCTTATACACCCTGAATCAATTCTTATAGCCCGTATTGCAGTACGGGTGAGTCAATTGTCCGTTATCAATTACCCCCAGTCCACCATCTTGCTTCCTTTGTATGTGGTCAATTGATATGGAGTTTCTGTGAATAAACCCGTTGCATATTTTACATTTTGGTGCCGACTTTAAAACTTCCCTTATGTATATCGAGCTCTTAATTTCTGAACTAAATTTTTGTACTGTCGGAACTGCAGTTTGTATCACTTCTTGTAACGTTAGGTATCCAAAAAATTCAGTAGATTGCATGTTTTTAACAACATCAACATCGACTAAGCCAAGGTTTAAACTTTCAGCCACTTGATTGAAGAACTTTGAAATATAAATACAACTTTTTTGTGCTGTTCTGTATTTTCTATTTATCTGCTGGACTAAATAATCATAATCAAGAATGAACTGCTCAAACTTTTCCCTTACGCCAATAAATTCATTAATTTTCCCTCTTTTGTCTAATGATGATACAAAGTCAACCATTGCAAGGAATGATGCTGTTTTGTGCCGACCCTCTTGTGAGTAAAAATAAACTACTGGGTGCAAACCAAGCGATGAGGGATGATTACTATTTAGCAAGTTAACAACTTTCCTCACGTTTTTCAAAACCTGAATCGTCACAGCGCCAGTTTGGTCATCGAGTTTGTTGTTTTCGCCTCCAACGAGAGTAATCATATCCAAGATTAATGGCAATGTTTGTGCCGAATAAAGTTTGCCAGCAACCGGGACATCAAGAGTCTTTATTGGCGTTTGGAGTTTAGGGGCAAATAAAATAGAATTAATCTCAGCGGCAAGTTCCTGGACGTTGGTCTGGACTTCTGGCAAAAATGATGACCAGTACTTATGTCCCTTACCGCTTCTTATGATAGCGCGAGCGGCGATACTATTAGGTTTTCGCCGATCCTCGAGAAGCTTAAGTTCAGTCTTGTCGATTGGGGCAGCCTGCTGATTTATCTTAAAAAATGAACTTTCTGCTTTTCCTGCATCGCCTTCTACCCACTGTAGTTGTATTGCTAAAGCGCCTAGATTCTTTGCATATTTAACGACCTCAGGCTTAACCTTCTCAGGGTGGCTTAGGGCTAACCGAAAGTCTTTGTATGGCCCAACAGACTTATTTACAAGCTTTCTTGTATCGTTAGCCACATCAATTTGCTCGTCTGGAATAATTCCTTCATAGAATGATTTGGACGCATCCCCGTCTCCGTAGTCATCATTGACCCAAGCGGCAAGCGCACTTAGACGGTGGCTTCCGTCTATTACGAACAAGTATCCACCAGTACTCCGCCAGAGGATAACAGCTGGAATCAGGTCTCCTTCAATAAAACTTCGAATTAGTTCGGAAACCTTTTGTCCGTCCCACTCATTTGTCTCACGCTGAAAATCCGGTTTTCTTAAATTGGAAAAGAAAAACGAGTCTCCCTTGATGTCCTCAATTGAAATGGTTTCTTTTTTCTTGCCTGAATTAATCACTTCTTCTACTTCGAAGTCTTCTCTTGCTATTAGTGCATCAAGGTTAACCTTAGCCATAAAATCTCCTCAATAGATATGACATATACTCGACAAGAGCTGAACTCTAACCCAAGCCAAGTGAGAACGGCGATAAAATGGTACATTCCACCCGTTTGGAGGTTCATAGGCTCAACTGCAGCTAAGGCCATAGTTTATTACTTTTTATACCCAAAGTCCTTTATGCAGCGAACTCTTCGATTATCGTTTCAGCGTCCGGCAGGCGCAACTGGCCGGAGATTAGGCGCGGGAGCAAGGTATCGCGGATTGCGGCAAGGGTCTGGGCGGTTGTATGATTATTAGAAATCAATTTATGAACCGCCTGAACGACTCCTGTAAATGCAATAGCAATTTCACCAGTTGGGATTGCAAGAAGATACCGACCCAGTACATCGTTTTGAATCCGTTGACGACCGCTTGTGCCAGACATGCTTTGGATGGCGAAATCTCTGAACTGGGGATGTCGACACAGTAAATAGCCATAGTATTCCGGCAACGGGGCTTTAGGGCGCAACACAAGAAACTCGGTCGACCCCCAACCGACCTGGCCATCAGCCAGAAAATCGACAAATGCTGACTTCCCGTTTTCCAGACAAGGCGTGATGCGTGCCAGCAAGGTGTCGCCGTTGCAAAACTTTGCACCAGAACCCATTTCACGTTGAATTGGAGCATCCACGTAATGGCCGCTGGTAGCGAGTCTTGCCATATCAAGATAAGGCGCGATCAAACCCTTTCTTAGTGAACGTTTTGGATTGATGTCGAACGCATCTGCAAGGTAGGTTACCTGCCACCCCACTGGCACCATCCCCAATTCCGATTCCTCGAAGCTGTCGGTGAAGAGTGCGGAGGTGGCGACGTCCATGCCTTCCGGTTCGCGGCCTTCCTGTTTGGCACGCACGGGGTCGAAGTCCACGAACCACGACTTGAACAGGGCTTGAGCGATGGCTTCGAGGGTGGTGTTGGTGTCGCGCAACAGGGCGATGCGGTCGTCGAGTGTTCCAAGGATGCTTGCGATTTCATGCTGCGTTTTCAACGGGGGCAAATGAATAGGAACCGCCGAAAGGATGCCGGTGTTCAGATTAGGCATCGTGGCCCCAACGGCATGACGAATCAGCCATTCCTTGATGTCGGGCAGTCGCAGACAATATGAAATAAACCTGGCAGTGGCCGTAGACTCATCACCCAGCCGGACTTTTAGGCAACCTGTGCCACAAAACCAGCCGATTTCATGCGGTCTGATCAAGGCGTTCTTCGTTACGTCGCCGCGGCGGCTGAAAACAATATCGCCCAACCGCAACTTATGCTGAGAGAGACGTTCCACATCAGATTGGTCAATCCGGGAGATTCCGTCTTCAACAATGCCGCCATCGCCAATGTTGGTGGGCATGACCACAGGAATGCCCGACTCCTTGTAGTCTGATGTATGAAGCTGGCTCCCGAATGGACCGGTTTGAATTACCCCGCCCTGAACTTCACAAATACGGCCAAGCGTGGTGGTCTGCCACTCAGAACTCATACCCCAGCCCTCCCAGCTTCAGCCGGATCAGCCCGTCCAGTTCCACGCCCTTGGCCATCTGTTCGCCCAGCGTCTCAGTAAGCTTCAGCATCTTTTCGGCAAAGGCTTCGTCATCATCCTCAACCGCTTCGGCGCCGACGTATCGACCCGGTGTCAGCACATGACCATGTCCGGCGATCTCATCTAACGTCACGCTACGGCAAAAGCCGGCCACGTCGGCATATGCGACATCGGTTTCACCACCACCACGCCAGGCATGCACGGTGTCGGCAATCCTCTGAATATCGTCGTCGGTAAACTCGATCTGCACCCGGCTGATCATGGTGCCAAGTTTGCGGGCGTCGATGAACAGCACCTCGCCCTGGCGCCGGCTCTTCTCCTTAACAAGAAACCAGAGGCAGGCGGGGATCTGGGTGTTGAAGAACAGTTGGCCAGGCAAGGAGACCATGACCTCCACCTTGTCGGCCTCCACCATGGCCCGGCGGATGTCGCCCTCGGAGTTCTGGCTGGAGGACATGGAGCCGTTGGCCAGCACGATTCCTGCCCGGCCAGTCGGCTTGAGATGGTGCAGCATGTGTTGCAGCCAGGCGTAGTTGGCGTTACCCTGCGGAGGCGTTCCGTACACCCAGCGAGGGTCGTCTTCCAGGCTTGCGTGCCACCAGTCGGAGATGTTGAAGGGCGGGTTGGCGAGCACGAAGTCGGCGCGCAGGTCGGGGTGCTGGTTGCGGACAAAGGTGTCGGCAGGTTCCTTGCCCAGGTTGAAGTCGATGCCGCGAATGGCGAGGTTCATCGCCGCCAGCCGCCAGGTCGTTGGGTTGGATTCCTGGCCGTAGATGGAGACATCGCCGATATGGCCGCCGTGCGCCTCGATGAATTTCTCCGACTGCACGAACATGCCGCCCGAGCCGCAGCAGGGATCATACACCTGGCCCTGATGCGGTGCGAGTATGGCGACCAATGTTTTCACGATACTGGCGGGGGTGTAGAACTGACCGCCGCGTTTGCCTTCGGCACTGGCGAACTGGCCCAGGAAATACTCATACACCTGGCCGAGCAGGTCGCGGGCGCTCTGCCCGGTGGTCCCGAAGCCGATTGTGGAGACCATATCCACCAGCTCGCCCAGTTTGCCGTCGGGGAGCTGGACGCGGGCATAACGCTTATCGAGGATCCCTTTTAGTTTCGGGTTCTCGGTCTCAATGAGGGAGAGGGCGTCATCAATGCGCTTGCCGATGTCGGCTTGTTTCGCCTGCGCGCGCAGGCTTTCCCAGCGGGCGGCTTCGGGGACCCAGAAGACGTTGACCTCGCGGTAGTAGTCGCGATCCTCCAGCTCTTCAGCGAGCATAGCAGAGTCCGCGTCCGGGATGAAGTAGCTGTCTTTGGGGTCAGCAAAGCGCCTGTTGAGCTCGTCACGGCGGGTCTGGAAGGTGTCGGAGATGTATTTAACGAAGATAAGGCCGAGGACGACGTGCTTGTATTCGGCGGCGTCCATGTTGGCGCGGAGCTTGTCGGCGGTGGCCCAGAGGGTTTTTTTGATGTCTTCGATCATGTATTGCTTGCTCCTGGGTTGATAGATTAGCTGGAGCAATATAGCTTATTTATTAGCGATAGGCGAATGCAAAATTAAAAAGAGCTATCACACCGGTTACGAGAACGCGAGTGAACAAGACAGACTTAGTTACGGCAATACGTCTGTCAACCTAAGCGTTACGAGGTGTTTTACATTCTTGCATCGTTTTGTCTCATGTTGGGGGTGGCGTGGGTAGGCTAAGTGTTTGTTTTGCTTATAGCTCGACTTCAGACATTGGACAAAATGAATTATATTGTCCAATGTTAATTCTGAGGAGGGGAGCACAAAAGGGGAGGGCGGACGGCTCAGGATGATGTCGGTCCACCGCAAAGGGCAGGTGGTGGTGTTTGGTTGACAGCGGGTTCAACAGCTTCGGATCGTAGATCCTTCAATTTCCTGCCCATGCTCATCATCCTGGAGCACAGCCTTTTCGTCACAACGATCGCCTCTATTTTCGACCATTTTATCGTACCGAGCTCTCACCGCCTTAAAAGTTTCCAAGTTGAGAATTTTCACACCAATCACCGACTCACTGTTTCGCGAAGACTTGAAAATATCGGATATTTTCGCAGCCTGATACTTGATTGCACCGAGCCGGGCCAACTGTTCGAATTTCAGCTCTAGCATGTATCGAACGACGCATTTATCGACTTTCTTTATATCCATGGGGTTGTTTATGACATCCCCGCACCCGCCCAGGACGACGCAGATAAACGCGACTATGCGCTGGAACTCGTCAAAAATCACATCATCCCCGGAGTAGCAAATATCAAGCATCTGGTTCAGCCAGTAATCGGGCAAATTCCTCGGCAAGTACCGGAATGCCTTCAGCTCTGCAAACGCTTGTTTAAACTCAGAAAACGAGAAAACTCTCTCTATATCCACTGCCTGCGCCCCCGGGGGGCTTGCAAATGGTATAGCAGCACAAGCCGCTTCGTCTCCAGAACAATTATCGCTATCCGCAATCATCTCAAAAAACAGGACGGACAAACCAGCGTTCATGCGAGTGAACTTTGCCTTGTCGATTATTTTGAGCTGATCGCTTGCTATTCCGCCTGGATTTGAAAGACCCGAAAAAAAGCCTTCAAGCTTGGCCTGCTGATACCTAATTGCGCCAGCACGGGAGAATTTCTCTTTCAATATCTCGTATAAATAAAGGTCTGTATGATCGTGGATCTCTTCCTCGGCAATTTCGACCTCGTTTTTTATCACCCGGCAGGAACGGATCGCCATTATCAATGCGGTATCATGCAACGCGTCATCGTCGGAATTGACTGCATCAACGATCCCGTCGATCCAAAAATTGGTCAGGTTTTTGGGGAGAAGTGCATGGGGGCGCGAGGGAGGTAATTTGTCCGTATGTGCTTCTAGTGAAAAAACTTTTTCCTCCTTCTTGCCCACAGTTCCCCCACGAGTTCTCACATATAGAAATTCGCAGCATTCTATAAGCTTATGGATTCAAAATCAAACAGTTTTCTCAGAATATTTAGCTACATGAGGTCAGCTCACTGGGGAATCGTGATCTAGGGGTGACCCCAACACGGATGCAAATGAGGGGCCATTTGTCTCTGGCACAGCCACCTGAAATTTAACCTTTAGAGAGTAAAATTTAAATTTAATTTATATGTCCAACTTAATATGATATTGTCCAGCGGAGCCATCAAAAGGAGGTAGGACATATGGGTAGGAATTTAATCAAATTGATAGGATTATTAGTTGCGGTGTCTTTGGGGATGGCAGGGTGTGGTGGTGGCGGAGGCGGTAACGGTACCACCGCACCAACAGCGCCCGAAAATCTTTCTGCATTAACAGTGGCCGGAACTGCTTCAGAGGGTCTTCTGATTACCGGTAAAGCTGTAAAGCTTAAAGATGCCAATGGCAAATCCGCAGTTGACACAACCACGAATGCTACAACTGGAAGCTATTCTATTGATGTTACTGGCTTAACCGCTCCCTTCTTTGTAATGGTTGCGGGCACTAACGGAACGTACGTATCTCTCGCCCCGGCCGCAGGTACAGCAAATATCAACCCAATCACTACGACAGTCGTGGCTCTTGCAGCAGGGACCTCTGACATTTCAGCATTATTCGCGAGTATTACCCCTGCGCGACTTTCCACAATCAATACGAACTATACAGCTAAGTCTGCGCTGCTCAGTACGTCGTTACAAGCAGTGCTGCCAACCGGTATCAAAGCGGAGGACTATTTTACAGGAACAATCACAGCAGGCAAGGGTATGGATGCACTATTTGAAACCTACCAAATTGCAGTCCACCCTATCGATGGAATTACCATTAAAACCAAAGGTGCCAGTGCTACCACTGTCCTTACGATTCCCGTTACCACGGTAACAGCGAATACTACTCAACCACTTCCTACAATTATCGCACCGACACCGACACCGACACCGACACCGACACCGACACCAACACCAACACCAACACCAACACCAACACCAACACCAACACCAACACCAACACCAACACCAACACCAACACCAATTGCCAATACTACACCTGTTGCAAATGCAGGTATAGCTCAGAACATTGTCATTGGGGCCGTTGTAACGCTTGATGGTAGTGGCAGCAGCGATACAGACGGAGATACGCTGGGTTATAAATGGGAAGTTACTTCCAAACCAACCGGAAGCAGTGCGACGCTTTCAAGTACAACCGCCGTACAGCCAACATTTACCGCCGATATTGTGGGGACCTACGTTTTCAACTTGACCGTCAATGATGGGAAAGTAAACAGTATTTCATCCACCATAAGCGTAGTATCAATAGCCAATAATGGCTCTGTTTCGATTGGATGGTAAAGGAGAACACAAAATGAAATCTGGATATTTTTTCATACTGAGAAATTTCTCTCTGTTCGTAGCGATAATGTTTTTAGCTGCGGGATGTGGCACAAACAACCCGGCCACCAATAGCAGTACAGGTGCAATAGCCGCGAAATTAATATGGGATGCTAACAACTCAAAAACATTAGGAAAGATCATTGCTAAGGCGCCGGCTGGTGTCGCAACCGTAAGGGTAATTGTAACTGGTGCAGGTATGGCCAACTTACAAAGAGATTTTCCCGCCGCAGATGGCCAAGGTGTAATCAATGAAGTACCATCCGGCAGTGGTAAAATATTAAAGGTTCAGGGATTAGATTCAAGCGGTCAATTAATCTATCAAGGAGAAGTAAGCAATATAACGGTTCAGGCCGGGCAGACAACTGCTGTTGGTGTAATAAGTATGCAGCGATTATCTACGATTGACTCAATCACAGCCCCTACCATCACGTCCTTTGATTTCACCCCGAAGTCGATGGATGTTTCATCCGCTCCGGTAACAGTTTTGGTGTCTTTAGCTGCAACAGACCCGTCTGGTATGGACCCTTGGGTCCAAGTGGACTTTGTAAGCCCAAGCGGCGTAACTTATTCTGCTTACGATGCGCATTATGTCTCGGGTACGACAAGCCAGGCATTTACAATTCCAGCTGGATCAGCAGCGGGTACTTATTCCATTTCTTTTGTGTTGGTCAAGGATAAAATAGGCAATAGCAAGTTTTACCGTTCAGTTGATTTAGCGGCACTTGGCTTTCCGACAACGTTCCAAGTTACTAGCTCGACACAGGATGTTGCGCCTCCTACCATAAACTCCTTTGATATCACCCCGAAGTCGATGGACGTTTCATCGGCTCCGGCAACTGTTTTAGTGTCTTTAGCTGCAACAGACCCATCTGGTATGGACCCTTGGGTCCAAGTGGACTTTGTAAGCCCAAGCGGCGTTACTTATTCTGCTTACGATGCGCATTATATCTCGGGGACAACAAGTCAGGCATTTACGATTCCATCTCGATCAGCAGCGGGTACATATTCCATTACATTTGTGTTGGTCAAGGATAAAATAGGCAACAGCAAATTTTACCGTTCAGCTGATTTAGCGGCACTTGGCTTTCCGACAACATTCCAAGTTACTAGCTCAACACAGGATATTACGCCTCCTAGCATAGCCTCATTTGATATCACTCCGAAGTCGGTGGATGTTTCATCGGCTCAGGCAACAGTTTCGGTGTCTTTGGCTGCTACAGATACATCGGGTCTGGATCCTTGGGTTCAAGTAGACTTTGTAAGCCCAAGTGGCGTTACTTATTCTGCTTACGATGCGCATTATGTCTCGGGTACGACAAGTCAGGCATTTACAATTCCAGCTGGATCAGCAGCGGGTACATATTCCGTTTCTTTTGTGTTGGTCAAGGATAAAATAGGCAACAGCAAATTTTACCGTTCAGCTGATTTAGCGGCACTTGGCTTTCCGACAACATTCCAAGTGAGGTAGGGGCAAGCTCACGAAACAGAAAAAAATCGTACACTCAGCAAACAGGCCCGCCTCTCGATGAAGCGGGCCTGTTTGCTGACAATCTGTTGAAGTTTTATGATGCCCTTCATGTCATAACAATCAATCTTCGTTGACTGATATGACATGGGAAAGGATGTAAAGCTTGAATGATCAGCAGAGGTGCGGCCCGTGGGTGCCGGCTTTGTCGCCCAGCCACCGGCCAAGCCGGTCAACGGGCCAGCGCTTGACCTGCCGGGTGGCCTCATCGCCCGGTCATGGTCTGAGCGCTTGTTGGATCTTCTTCACGGTTAATGTAACAGTCCATAGTCTTTTGACAGATATTGAGGGCTGTTACAGCTTCTTTGGCGGCCACCCTTCTGGGTTCCATGGCCTTGATTCACCATATTTTCGTATATTTCTTTCGTGTTTATAGTCATAGTAAGCAGAGGTTATTGAAACATATTTGCCTTTGTGGAAACTCCATTCTGGTTTTTCGTCAAGTACGCCAATAAACACATCTCCTATCATGGACAAGTCGTACCCATGGAAATAGATGGTAAGGGCCATATCGTAAACTCGAAACATCAACTTTGCTAACTTCCGAAGATCCTGCGGCTTCTCGTATTTCAAGGCGAGATCGTCTTCGGCCTGCTTCAAGCGCTCCTTAACTTGTGACGGCGACACGTGGACGTAGGCACAGCACTCCCGATATGTATCATACAGCTCATCCACGAATTGCTTCGCATCATTTACGTGTAGAGCTCCGAGCCTTAGATTCGAGCGGACGTCGATTGACGAATCGATGTTGTGAAGAAATGCAACACGGTCCTCAATTGGTTTTCCAACGGCTTGTTGGTCTGCATAGAGGTATTTAATACAGCTTTCGATGACATAACGAAGTTCTCGTTTTACAGGATTTACAAGACCATCTTCGGCCAAAAGCCATCCTGCTGATATGGACTGGGCGAGATCATCAGTCGAGTTAACGACGAGTGAGTTTTTTGCGAAGCTTTGCGTTCGGGAGCTGTAAAAATAGCATAATCGCAACAAGAGAAGAGCGTCAGTACTAAACCGACGAATATACTTCATCTGAGCTCTGTATTCAGGCGTTACCTGAAGTTGCTTTAGCGATTCTAAATATTCTGTTTCTGTGCCACCGTATTGATTTTTCGCGTCAATATCTGGGTTCATTCGGCCTTCCTATCCAACGGGGCTGAGGCTGACCGGCCTGGCCAGGCTCTCTTGGGCCGGTCGTGCCGATGGTTGGCATACGTTTCAGAAAGCAAACTCTTTATGCCTAAAGGAGTAGTCAACAATTTTACCAGCATAGAATATTTGTCTGAGGCACGCATTGACAAAGCCAAAGAGCTCATTTTTTATGAGATTTCTCTGGAATTCTGGAAGTTGAAGAAATTTTTTTCTTTTTTCAGTATCGTTATGAAAGTAAATGCCATTTATGTAAATATCCCATACGTACTGTGGCGAGAAGTGGTCTCCATCAATTTGTAATCCTATTCCTGTTGATTTCATTGCTCCGTCTAAGAATTCCCTTGATGTAACGAGATAATTTTTATGTTTTTCATTTATAAGTAAGCGGTGGCAGATGTTGTAAATTTTGTAGATGTAGGTTGGTTCCTTCTTCAGGAGAAAGTGCCTAAGTGACAACAGCATTGAACGGAATAATTCTTCGTCTGGGTGTTTGAATGTAAATTCTGAACAACCGCTTTCCTGAGACCAGTTCATTGTAAAACCAGAATTGTATCCCTCTTGAACAAGTCGAGTACTCCCTAATTCATCAACTCGTTGTAGGAACAACGCCAAAAGTTCTGTATCGTTCATGCCTTCCCTTTTTCGTGTGCCAACGGCTCAAGGGGGCTGCGGGTTTCACCGCAGCACCCCGTGGTTGTGCAACTATGACGCCAGGGTGAGCGGCGTAGCGGCTATGCTTTAATCGGCTTCAGTTCACTTCCACCGGCCCGCGGAGTCCGTCTCTACCCGTCTGGTTGGCAATCGTGGGTTTCGACTTCACATAACCCGGCTTCATTCGCTCAATCCGGCTTCGATACCGCTCCCTTACTCACTTACGCTGCTTAATCATAATTCAATCACTTACATCGACTTTCATAATCTTTCACCAACTTCCTGGTGAGCGGTGGTGATGCCAGGCATTGGACCCTACGATTCGGAACTTTTTTCTCTTCCCCCGGCTAAAGTGGATAATCACCATGACACTCGACAATCTCTTTTACTAGCTGGATAATCCAAAAAATTAACCGGCAGATGGTGATCACTAATTTAGCTACTCTTTCTGTCACCCTCATATTTTCTCCCTCTCAGCCTGAACTCAAATTTTCTTTGGCGAGTGGAAGAATACAGCCGTGAACCGCGGGATTATAAGGGATGAAATTGCAGCTCTAAATAATTCCCGGTACAAAAGGGACGAAGGCTTTTTTCCCCTGAGTGTACTCAAAGATCAGTGTTAGCGTCTCGTGGCATTCTTGGATCCAGAGATGCTCGTATTCTAAGGTCAGTCGAGCCGCGGCATAAAGTGCTTCCATACCCTTCCGTAATGCCTTATTGAATCCGTTTTCATCGTCACTTGGCAACCCTATTGTCTTCCAAATTTCCCCTCTGATGGCTGAAGCACTTTTCCCTGCGTGCCGAAGTTCAAGGTACGTTTTTGCTAGTGTGAGATCACGCCTCAAAGTAGGTTTGCGCCCTTTCGTTCTTTCTAGGCGGGGTGCCGCATATCCTGTAAGTGCTTCATAAATTAGTTTGCGATCAGATGTCGAAAGTTTGGCGTTGTAAAAGACTTTTGTGGCAAGGCGTTTTCTATGTTCAAGCCATCTATATTCCTCAACCCATGTTGCTAGGTCTTCAGGTGACAAGAAGTTAGCGACATCTTCTTTGTTTAGATTTTCGATTAGAGCCTCAACTGCATCAATAGGTTGCGGTGCCGAACATTTAGGTAAACGAATCCCGAAATGCACAGGAACATTTTGGTGTTCCAGTACCGACACTAGATGATCGACGAACGTTTCTCTATATCTTAGGTCCACACCCACTCCCTTTAACTAGATTTATTCACAGGCGCTAATCCGTTGGAGTGTCCAGGGGGCAGTAGAATTCAACCGACAGAAAACCCTCCCGCACAGCCCTTTACCGGTGCCATAGCCTTTTCCACGCAGGAATCCACCTCCGCGGGTCGTTCTTGAACCCACTTTGCTCAAGTCTTCTAAGTTCTGAAAAGCTGCCATGTGAACCGTCCTTGATCCTGTCCCAAGCCTGACTGAATGCAGGCCGATCAAGATTCGACTTCATCCCGTCCACCCAGTTGATCCACGTAGCCTTGCTGATTCGGCCATTCATTCTGAGGAAGATCTGCTCGTTTGTGAGATCAATGTAGTGGTAAAGGCACGGGAATGCCTGCTCAAGCTCCTCATCTTCCAATTCCTGCCCAAGATGTGCTTTCACTGGAATGCACCGTGCTAATTCACGGTATTCTCGCGATAAGGCGTCTTCGAAATCGGTCCTCGCCTGTTGAGTGTTCTTGCGGACCTGCCAGGCAGCGACAAACACTGCCACTGCGGTTCCAACTGAGCCTATGGCTGACCAGTCAATGTTCATGTTTCGTGCCTTATCCCTATTTGTCCAACGGCTGTGAGCGCACCGGCGGAGCGAAGCGCAGACCGTGTGTCGCGCTTGGTTATGTGTCACCACTCTTCTCGGACAGATGCATCTACAGTGTAATATTCCTTGCCGGTTTTAATGCTCAGATAAATAGCCCGTAATGTCATGTCTTCTACTCCGGCCTCAATCCGCGCCTCGGCTCGTGAACGTATCTTATCAATGTCACCGATTGAGGCGAGCCACCTTTCTTCAATACGAATAAATCCGCCTTTGGTGCTGTCTTGGCCATAGCCTCTGAAAACCTGAACAAAAGAATCTAAATCTGTGTCATCTATCAATAACGGTGCAACGATTGCGGGCAATTGTTCATTTGCAAGATTTAGCATCATGAAAAATATGTGAGACTTGTCGCTAGATCTTAAGAAGGATTTGGTTCTGAAGGCTTTAGATGTAATAGTAATCCACATTTCAATTAGTTGTTTAAGCTTGTCTGGAGTAATCCATCTTTCACTCTCAGGCAGTTCTTTTTCTTTAGAAATCATTCCATGCTGTCGTATAACTTCACTAATAATATGCGATGTGAGCGATAGTGTCTGCTCCTCACCTACCAATTTAAAAATCATATTTTCGCGGTCTTCGACGCTTAGACCAGAAAGTACCTTCTTTGCAACCCACCAGCATTGACGAATTGGACCAGCGGCAAGCATCTGTCTTGGCTTACTTTCAATTTCTTTTGTCACATCTAATTCTATTATTCTTCCTATTGCTTCAAGAAAGTCTAATGGATCTACAGGATTCAGTTCATCTTTGCCTTGTCGCATCAACTCAATAAAACGTTCAATAGTATCGGTGGTTTTATATAGGTTGAGAATTTCATCACGTTCATTGGGTGTCTGAATAAATCTGTTCACGTCCTTTGTTGAAACCTCCTCCGATGGTAAACCATAGGTTATTGCGATCAGTAACCGGTCATTGGAAGCGATTCTTCCCTCTTTCGAGTACTGCGCTTGACTTAAATGTCCGAATTGCGAGCTCTCGACAAGAGGAAATAGGGTTTTCAATAGCTCGTTTATGTACCCTCTTTCTGACGGGTCTACTTTTTCAAGTTCCTTGCTTCTGTCCCCTTCGAATTTTTTTATGTACTCCTCAGGTTTTTCAAAAGTGTAATCGACCTCAGGGGGTATCCCTGTATAGGCACCAGGATTAGATATTATGTGTTCATAGATTGAAGGTGCTTTTATAGCGAGTGCCTCAAGGCCAAGCAAATCAGAAAATGCTACCTCACCTCTTGTAGCTTTCTCTAAGAAATAGAGTCTGTTGAAAATTCTTTTTATTTCTCTTGGTGATTGAATGATTGGCTTTACACAAAGATGATATATCTCTGTTAGTCGGTCTTGATCAGTACTAAAATATTCTGTGAGATTGACATCGGAAAGATTTGCTAATTCTTCTGTAGCTAGCTTATGGAGGTCAACCTTACTGATTTTAGGTAGGTTAAGACGGACCTGAATTATTTTATCCAAATATTTATCAGCATCTTTTATGCTATGTGAACTCAATGCTTCTTCAACATACTTCCTCTCAAAAGCAAGCACAAATACAGTGCGAGGAAACTCTGAAACAGCCTTTACAGCTCGAATCATTTGGAATACTTCTTCTGGTGGTAATCGGTCTAAATCATCAATAAACACAATGATTGGTCGTTTTAACTCCTTTAAAGCACTGATTACCGCGTCCTTTCGTTTTTCAATGCTTAATTCTTTTAGCTTCCCGATTTTGCTAGCAGCAGTTCCAAAACCTTTAAATATCTTTTCAACTAAAGAGGCCCATGGTTCTGCACCGGGAACCCATTTTAAAACTGTAAAAATCTGAGAGTATGCAAGTAGTTGTTTAGCAGCATCTTGTGCTTCTTTTGCTCTGTCAGACGTTCCTATAGCTGATGCAAATTGTACCAAGAACTCTTGCACCAAATTGCTAGCGTTACCAACAAGCCACGGATTAAAATCAAAAATTATCGGATTATTAGATGTGTCAGCCTCGAGTTGTTTTTTTATAAGATTTATCGTCGATGATTTTCCATAGCCCCATTTGCCTTCGATCGATATGACTACACCTGCCGATTCCTGTGACAGAATCAGTGAATTCGCTATGCGAGTAGAGTATTCCGATCTGTTCAGCCGGTCTGGTGTTTCCTGATCACCATCTATCGGCAAATCTGAATGAAAGCATTTCATCAATTCTTCCTCGTTTCTTCACATAACGGTTTAGGCGGTGTGCGGCTTGACCGCACCGGCGACCTGGTTGGGCATCTAACCGCTCAGTACATGCAGTGCCAATTCACTTCTCAATAGAATCTAAACCAGAGGATGCCTTCTGACTTTTTCCCGTAGTAGTAGGAATAAAAGGAAAGTAACGAGAACAGCATAATAAAGCCACAGAGCGTCGCATCTGAATTTCCGAGTAGCAAATTTACCGGCTGTAAAAGGGCGATAAAGGCGAGCAACACCATTCTCGCAGGCATCAATCTGTTGTTTCCCTTGTAGTAGCCTTCGATGTTTGGAGTCCATTTCAATATGGTCATAGAAAAACAATCTATGATTATTGCTAAAATTACTAGTCCAAAAAAGGAGTCCGGGAATTTTCCTAGAGTTGCGAAGGAATACCCAATTAGACCAAAAATGAAAAGCGTTCCAAATAGCAGGGATGAGATCATAAACTTACATGCCTTATTTCTCTTTTTCGCGATTCGCCCAACTCGTAGATGAGCGGACCTGTTCATCCCGCCGATTTGGGCATTTTCCATGATCCTTGTTTCAGTAGGTTATTAGCAACACCCAGATTTAACAGACTTATTTACATTGGATAATGTTTCGTTTGGGTGGATATACCCCTTCCTGTGTATCCTTCCATTCGGGGGGATACACCCCTTCCCATGTAACATGCCGATCGGGGGGTATCATATCTTCCAGCCCCAGGTACTTTTCAGTGCCAACTTGAAGCTGATACATATCGGTTATAAATTTTTCCCAATAATCGCGCACTATATTACTTCTCATGATTCTAGTAAAGGGGAATAGCCATTCACGGGTGACGGGAGCCAGCGCTGTCCTGATAGGAATTTCGTGTCAAGCTGGGGTACACCCTAACCTGACATCGACTACGGGCGGAAAATGCGTAAGAATAGGGTCGGAAACCGATTAAACTGACACTCCTGCTGCAAGGTCTGAGACCTCAACCTGACATTCTCCCCCTGGGGGATCTGCCCTTACGTGAAACTCGAAGGTGGGAGCTACTCGAGGGGGACGGTTTCCACCAGGGAAAGGCTCCAGGTGAGATCCTCGGTGTCGAAGATCAGCGTGTAGTTGTGGTCGCTGGCAGTGACGGCAAAAGCGATATTTTTTGCGGATCCGACCAGATAGCTCCAGATCATGTTGACCTTGGTCACGAAAATTCGCCCCTCTGCGGGAGCTTCGATCTGTTCGAACCAGATGGGCCGGATAGTACCGCCGGTATCGAAGACGGTGGCGACGCGGATTTCCCCGGGAAGGTCTCTGTTTTGGACGATGGTTGCCATGCGGGGATTATGGGGTAGACGGATCTTGGATGCAAGCGGAGATAGTCTTTATCTCTTGTGAGCACACGGAAGGATGGTGGAAAATGTTGACAGGTTATGGTTGTCAAATGGTAATCATATGTCATGCCCACATTACGCATCGAGCAGAGCGAAAAAAAAGTGAAGGTCGCCGTCGTCTTCGAGCCGGACATGAAGATCAGGCCAGTCTGGTTCGAGGTCCTGGGGAAAGAGAGGGTCCAGGTGGGCGAGATCTGCGGCGTCTGGTATCACACCCAGGGGGTCCGCGAAGATCATCAATTTCGATGTCTGGGATGGGCGGGAGAGATGCCAGCTGGTGTACAACACGCAGTTGTCCTGGAGCGTCGGTTATAGAGTGAGCAGACGGCCTTCCACAGGGGTGCGGGGATGCGGCGTGGAGGCGGGTAACCCCGCTTAAAGCGGTAACAGCTCTTGTTTCCAAGTGTCCTTGGCCTGTCCTTTCCTCCTCCATTCTAACGGCTTAGCCACGGGTATGTGGCTCCCGTCATTGAGGCACTTCTTCAGGAGCGTCGCCGGTCTGAAGGTTACGATCTGGCGAGGTTCGATGGTTATGGCCTCTCCTGTCTGCGGGTTTCTTCCCAGACGAGCGGTTTTCTGCCGGACCTCGAACTTTCCGAAATTAGCAATTTTCAGATCCTCCCCGCCTTCCAGAGTGGTCTTTATGATTTCCAGTAACCCCTCCAGGACATCAAGGGCGTCTGTCTTGGTCATTTCAGTGTTTTCCTGGATAACTTCCGCAAGGTCGGCTTTGGTCATGGGGTGTCCCTCGTCGTTTTGGTGAACAGGCGGCATAATATAGCCTATTTCCTGTGCAGCGGGAATCCCTAAACTTCCGGTATGGGTGCAAATCTCTCTCAGGTAGGTATCCTTGATCTCGCTCGGGGTCTCTCGTCGTCGGCCCTGTGCTCCCTCGCAACCCGGTAAACGGAGGCGACACCGATCTCAAGCTCGGAAGCGACGACCTCTTTCGTCTTCCCCTTCCCCAGCAGTTCAAGTACCTCCTTACTCTTCGCCTTGGCTGTCGGTTTCCGGCCCAGGTACTTCCCCTGTTCTTTCGCCTTGGCGATGCCGTCGGTCTGGCGCTCCAGCATTATCTCGCGCTCGAAGGTCGCTATGGCGCCGAGCACGGGTCAGCATGAGCTGCCCGGTGGGGGTGCCGGTGTCCAGGTCGGCACCTCAAGCTTCAGTCGGTCGTGCTCACCCTCGCGTAATGGACTGAGGGGATAAAATGCCGTGTGAGGTTACCTCGCGACTACATCCAAACCCCGGTCGGCATGCACCGGAATGGCGGTCGGCTTGCCAGCGGAATGCCGGTCGGCATGCACCTGATTCCGCACACATTGCCCCGCCGCGTTCCGACTACCTTTCGCAATGGACCACAGTGGCTCAAGGTTCATCAGTTCAGAAAAGCGTCGAGAAGCCTTGAAATTCTGCGTAAATCTTCCTCATTTGCCGCTCCGATCCTGGCTTTGACGGATTCTCTT
>Ga0209430_1000890_pt1 | contig 25255 bp, 23 predicted proteins | sample BarGraIncub1133A_FD_184504 | JGI IMG/M metagenome (GOLD analysis project Ga0209430, IMG submission 184504) | Arctic peat soil microbial communities from Barrow, Alaska - Barrow Graham LP Incubations 11-33A (SPAdes) (version 2) | ecosystem: Environmental > Terrestrial > Soil > Wetlands > Peat... | reverse complement strand
TTTTATATTGGAAACCCCCTCGCCGCCATCTGCTGCAATTTTTGACAGTATCGCCAGCAAATCGGCGGCCTTCAGCTCCAGCACCACCATTTCATTTTCGAAAGGCATGATCCGATAGATGTCGCCCACCGTGAGCGGGCCTGCCGGAAGTGCTGCCCGAATACCACCGAAATTGATAATGGCCAGATCTACGCCATCGGGGCAGAATTCTGCCGCCTTGAGCCAAAGCTGATCGCTCAGGAAGTTGGACAACAGGCTTTCCGGCGCTTTGGATTCCATATACAGGGCGCTGGTGCCGATGGGACGGTTCACTACCTCGTCCAAACGAACTTTGTACGATTGCATGATTTTGGTCATTGCGGGTGATGCCAGCGTGTCATAACGCTTATCGACCTCCATGCGAGTGTAGGATTTTAAGGTGACTTTTGCAGCCAAGCTTGTGAGGCACAGCAACAAAACAATCAGGGAGAGTACTTTTCTCATATTTTTGGGACTTTTGTGATGCAAAGCTAACAATTGTATTCTAAGACAGTTGTGTATATTGGATTTTTTTGCTTTCTTTGCACCCGCTTTGCGTAATCGCTGGCAGGAAATAGAGTAGCCTGTTATGTTGCGCCATTGATTCATACTAAAAAATGTCATCATGGACTTTATGAAAATTGCCGAAGAGGCATTCGCTACAGGAACACAGCATCCTGCATTTAAAAGCGGAGACACCGTCACCATCGCTTACCGCATTCGTGAAGGAAACAAGGAACGTATCCAGCAGTATCGTGGCGTAGTCATCAAAATCAACGGTCACGGACTCAAAAAACGTTTCACCGTTCGTAAAATGTCTGAAAACGTGGGTGTAGAACGTATCTTTCCCCTCGAATCCCCTTTTATTGAAAGCATCACTGTAAACAAAGTGGGTCGTGTTCGTCGCGCCAAATTGTTCTATCTACGTGGTCTTACCGGTAAAAAAGCCCGTATCAAAGAAAAAAGATAATAAACTGATCTTTTTCCAAAATCATTGTTGGAGGCCTTCCTTTTTGGATGGCCTCCTTTTTTATATGCAATCGGGAGTTCAATCCCCCTAAAAAACGTCAAAAAAGCGAACATTCCGTGCATTTGACAAAATAATTCCCTAATTTCGGCCTGCATTGAAAAATGTCCTGAAATAATAAATTCTCCACATGAAAAAAGTTCTAGTTTGTTGCCTCGCAGGAATGCTATCCATCGCACTGTCTGCTCAGGATGCTACTCAACCGCCTGCCATCCCACAAACAAACAGGACTGCCATCACTAGGCTTTCCAACCAGATTAAAAGTTTTCCGGAAGAAAAAGTGTATCTGCAAATTGACAGACCCTATTTTTCGGCCGGTGAACGTATTTGGTTCCGTGCCTACATGGTACACTCCGCCATCCATACACCTCTGAATCTGAGCCGTTACATTTATGTAGAATTGTTGAATGCCCACAATGATGTGATCATCCGAAAAAAAATCCGTCCAACGGATGAAGGCATGTTTTTCGGGCAGATCGACTTATCAGCTGAGCTGGCGGAAGGCTGGTATTCCATCCGGTCGTATACCAACTTCATGCGGAACATCGATGAAGCCTTTTACTTTCGTACTAAAGTGTATATAGGAAACGGCCTGAAAGGCTTGAACGGTGTCTCTGTCAACGAAAGGACTACCAGCAATATGGGAAATTCAAGTATGTCGTCATCGGGAAAAGAGAAAGCTGCTTTTGACGTACAGTTCTTCCCAGAGGGAGGCCACCTAATAGCTGGGAACATACAAGCTGTAGGCTTTAAGGCCTTAGGGTCCAATGGCTTAGGCACTGATGTCACTGGACGGATATTAGACAATGCAAACAATGAAGTGACGTCATTCAAAAGTACTTCATTCGGAATGGGCAAAATAATGATGATGCCTGAAGCGGGCAAAACCTACACCGCTGTTTGTGAAAACAACATGGGGCAGAAACTGACCGTCAAATTGCCCGAAGTCTCCTCCACTCATTTTGCTCTCTGCGTTCAGCAAACGCCGAACATCATGAATATAACTGTATTGACCCCCGAACAATCTGTCCGGACAGACACCCTATACTTGATTGGTTGCCTTCGAGGATTACCTATTTTCCAGGCAACCATTCTTCCTGAAAGTCCTGGTTATACCTTTTCTAAAAACGGGATGAATTCGGGCGTCACCCAAATACTGCTGATGAATAGCAAATGCGAAGTGCTGAGTGAACGAATGGTTTTCGTTTCTGCAAACGATGACGCGAAAGTGGCAGTTGCAATGGACAAAACCAATTATCAGAAAAGAGATGCGGTACATGCTTCACTGATTCTGAAAGATTCTAAAGGCAACCCGGTCGAAGGCAATTTTTCTGTCAGTGTTACGGATGACAACGATGCTAAAATTGACTCTGCAGAAACCACCATTAAGAGTTATATGTTGCTTCAGTCGGATATCAATGGATTCATTGAAAAGCCAAACAACTATTTTCGGCCAGAGAATAAAAACGCTTCAAACGAACTGGATATGCTCATGCTTACGCAGGGTTGGAAACGCTACGATAACGTTGCCGTTCTGGCTGGAAAATATGCCAAATGCGATACTTTCGAAGTTGAACGTGGCCCCATCATTAGTGGCAAGGTCCAGAATTTCCCAGCCAGAAGAGGCATTTCCGGTGTGAATGTGTCGATGTTTTTTTTAGGCACAAGGCATTTTGACGGTGCCGTAACCGACAACGGTGGCCGATTCGAGTTCCTTTGTCCCGAGTTCCCGGATAGCACCAAAATTCGGATCGATGCGGCAAAAAAACCCGGTCAGTTCGTTGAGCTCGTGATCAACCCGGACACCTTTCCCAATTGCAATACGCCTGTTATCTTTCCGGACAACTTGAAACAAAATACGATGATGAAGTCGTTCTTGAAAAAAAGCCGTGACAGGTACTTCTATCAAAATGGAATGATGTCAGTCAATTTGGATAAAGTGGAGGTAATCGCAAAAAAAACGGATAAGTATAAAAAGATTCGTGAAGACCGTGGATCCATGTATTCAGACCCCAGTTATACCATCGGGGAAGAGGCTCTATCAACGGCCACAAGTGTTCTGGACATACTGAGCATGTCGCCAGGCGTCACCATGAACGCTACTTCCGACGGTGTTCTAATTCGGAATGCTGTTCCCTTGATCATGGTGGATAACATGGAATACAGCATGGAAGATCTGCGTTATCTGAACGTGTCTGAAGTCAAAATGATCGACATTCTGAAAGACCCCGGCCAAACAGCGATTTATGGAGGCAAAGGTGCAAACGGCATCATCTGCGTCTATCTGAAACGCGGTGAAGATCTCAGCAATGAGCCAGTAGTACTTGGAAGGAACCAAACTGAAATTTCGCCCTTGGGCTATTCCATGCCTGCTGAATTCTATATACCAAAATACCAAGTGGAATCCAACAAGCAAGACCCCTTGCCCGACCTTCGCAGCACCATCTTCTGGAAACCAGCCGTGAAAACCAATGCAAGTGGTGAGGCAGACCTCTTCTTTTTCACAGCCGACGGTACCGGAACTTATACCATTACGGCAGAAGGGATGACTCCGACCGGCGAGATTATCCGCTATCAAGGAAAAATGAACAGAAAATAAATAAAAACAATGAATCGCTTGAAGTTTGAAGGAAAAGGGTTTGACTTTTTCAAGATTTTTATCGTCGATGTTATCGTGACATTTGTAAGCTTAACCTTGCTTTACCCGTGGTCTATGGTTCGTGAAGCAAAGTATTTATGGTCAGAAACCTCCTTGGGGGAGACGTCTTTTGAGTTTAAAGGAACTCACAAGACCTTTTTCAGAGGGTACATGAAGGTTTTGCTCTTTTTTGTACTTTTTTCAATTTTTCTTCTCGTTGAAAATATAGTTTTGGCATACATTTTCAAAGAGATACCCATTTTTGCATACTATCTCAACTACCTGATCACGTTCGCTTTTGTGTTCATTCTCATACCGTTCATCATGCACGGTGATCTGAACTTCTATGCAAAAAGCACTTCATGGCGTTCAGTCACCGCATCTTACAAAGGGAAACTGAGTGAATTGATGTCCATTTCCCTTCGAGGCAATATACTGACAGTTTTGACTTTGGGTATTTATTCCGCCTGGTATGAGACACAGCTGAACCGTTATATATCTGAAAATATCCGCTTTGGTAGCCTAAAATTCGGATACAGCGGTTCCTCCAAAGAATTGTTCCGCATTTATCTGAAAGGCTTCCTGTTGGGTCTCGTTACATTGGGCATTTACAACATCTGGTTGATGCGTAATTGGTACAACTATACGGTTAACCATATCGTTGTAAAAAAAGGTGAACAGGAGTTCAGCTTGCATTCAGATGCCAACACCAGGGAGGTTTTTGAATTATTGGTTGGCAATATCCTGCTGGTTGTGTTTACACTTGGATTTGGTGCAGCCTGGGCGTACATACACACATTCCGGTTCATGGTGAACCATTGCATCGTTCCGGAAGCATTCAATCTGGAAGCGATTGAGGATAACGAAGTGGAAGAGGAGCAGGTTGAGCCGGCTAAAAATTGGTTGGACAAGTGGAATCCGACACTGATCGCTTGATTTAGCCTCTTGGGTCAATGCCCCACATCAGTTTCTTACGAAGCGTGTGAATAAACGTGTTACCCTGTCGTTTGATGGATTTGATGGTATAATCCGCTTTGGTGATTTGTATCTTGTCTATACAAGACATGGTTACTGAAATTCCGTCGATGGCTACCAGAAAATTCTGGCTGCGGCTTTCGACCTCTATGTCGATCACAGAAGAGTCATCCAATATCAATGGCCGTGCAGTTAAATTATGGGGAGCAACGGGTGCAATGAGGAGATTCCTACTGGATGGCATGACAATTGGGCCTCCAACGCTTAACGCATAGGCAGTAGAACCAGCCGGCGTAGCAATAACCAGACCGTCAGCCTGATAACCGTTCAGATATTCCCCGTTCACCCATACATGAATATTGATCATGGAGGAGGAGTCCCTTTTCAGGATGGCAATTTCGTTTAAGGCACAGGGGTATTCTGCTGGGTACGAACCGTTAACAGACAGTCGCAGCAAATCAAAATCATCCACCCTAAAATTCTGCTTATACAGGTCTGTCATAACACTTTCCACTTCAATGGAATCTACGTCCGCCAAGAACCCCAAACGGCCTGTGTTGATACCTAAAATGGGTATGCTGCTGCTTCCTATGCGGTGGGCTGTACGAAGAAACGTTCCGTCTCCTCCTATACTCAATGCAAAATCAGCACTAAACGCTCCATTTTCGATTACTCCCTGAATTTCAGGCACATTAATCAATGTGGAACGCAGAAAATCCCAGAAAGTCCGGTCCACCAAAATCTCAGCATCCAATTGGCGTAACGCATCAAACACGCTCCAAATCTGATTCAACTTGTCCGATTGGAAAGGGCTGCCAAAGATTGCGACTTTCATCAGCTATTTGATTATTATTTTATTTTTCGGGAAACGGGAGATATTAGCAGCATTCTGAAGTTCAAACTTCCGTAAAAGCGACTAACTTTGCATTTAACTAAATGAATTTTGTAGCATCTTGCAGATGCAAAAGTGAGAAAACTTTGTGACATGACAAAACTAAGTGTAAATATCAATAAGATTGCAACCTTGCGCAATGCAAGAGGTGGGAATTCGCCCGATGTGCTCAAGGTGGCGATGGATTGCGAAGAATTCGGTGCAGAGGGCATCACCGTTCATCCAAGACCGGATGAACGGCATATCAAATACTTGGATGTGCTTCAATTGAGACCCATCATCAAAACAGAATTCAACATTGAAGGCTATCCTTCACGCGGCTTCATAGACTTGGTCCTAAAGGTAAAACCACATCAGGTGACGCTTGTTCCGGATGCGCACGATGCAATCACTTCGGATGCCGGCTGGAATACAAAAGAGCATTTCAGCTTCCTGACCGAAATCGTGGAAGAATTCTGTGCCAAGGGAATCCGGACATCCGTTTTCATCGGCACCAACCAAATTGACGTGGAAAATGCCGCCAAACTGGGTGCAGACCGCATAGAACTGTATACGGAACCATACGCCACGTTATATCCGAAAAATCCGGCTGAAGCCATCAAACCCTTTATTGAAGCAGCGACGCTTGCCCGAAAATTGGGTCTCGGCATCAATGCAGGTCATGACCTGAGCTTAGTGAATCTGGCATATCTGCACAACAACATCCCATGGTTGGAAGAAGTTTCTATCGGACACGCTTTGATCGCAGACGCGCTCTATTTTGGCTTGAAGAAAACAATCCATTCCTACAAAGAATGTCTTATATAATTAGTTATGAAGCATTTATACCTTTTTTTAGCAACGGGCTTTGAGGAAATCGAAGCCATTGCCACTATCGATATTTTGCGTAGGGCAGGTTTAGATATAAAAAGTGTTTCCATCTCTGATGATTTGAAGGTAACAGGGACTCACGGAATTTCTGTGGAAGCGGACTGCCTATTTACCGAAGTCGATTTCAAGGAAGCAGAAATGCTGATTCTGCCTGGCGGGATGCCTGGCACAAAAAACCTTAACGTACACGAAGGGCTCAAGACTGCCATTGCTAAACATGCGAAGGCAGACAAGCCTTTGGCAGCCATTTGTGCCGCACCTATGATTTTGGGACAACTGGGAATCCTGGAGGGCAGAGAAGCAACTTGTTATCCGGGCAACGAAATTCATCTGAAAGGAGCCATCCTTTCAGAATACATGGTCGTACAAGACGGCAACATCATAACAGCATCCGGTCCGGGTGTTGCTGCTGAATTCGCCCTGCAAATTGTCGAACACTTTCTCGGTGAAGAAAAAATGGAGGAAATCTCCAAAGCTTTGTTATTAGGGTAGATAGATTTTATGTAATTAATATCAAAAGATTATGAAAATTGAAAAAATTCTTGGACGAGAAATTTTGGATTCACGTGGCAATCCGACAATAGAAGTTGATGTAACGTTAGAATCCGGAGCTTTTGGACGTGCTTCAGTTCCTTCTGGAGCCTCAACCGGAGAAAATGAAGCCATTGAACTACGCGATGGAGACAAAGGCCGATACTTCGGTAAAGGGGTCTCCAAAGCTGTCGATAATATCAACAACATTTTAGCACCTGCTTTGGTAGGCATGTCCGCGTTGCGTCAGACTGAAATTGACCATAAACTGATTGCACTGGATGGAACCAAAACCAAATCAAATCTGGGCGCCAATGCACTTCTTGGTATTTCCCTGGCAGTAGCCAAGGCAGCCGCCAATTATCTTGATCTGCCTTTGTATCGTTATATTGGCGGAGTCAACACCGTCGTTTTGCCGGTACCCATGATGAATATCATCAATGGTGGTTCTCATTCAGATGCTCCCATTGCATTTCAGGAATTCATGATTCGTCCAGTCGGTGCTTCATCTTTTAAGGAAGGACTTCGTATGGGGGCTGAAATTTTTCATTCTCTGAAAAAGGTATTGCACGACCGTGGACTTAGCACTGCTGTAGGTGACGAAGGTGGTTTCGCTCCCGCACTGAAAGGCACGGAAGACGCATTGGAATCCATTATTGAAGCCATTAAGAAGGCTGGTTATACGACCGAACTGGTACACATCGGACTCGATTGTGCTGCTTCTGAATTCTACAAGGATGGCATTTACGATTACAGCAAATTCGAAGGTCCTCAGGGTGCCAAGCGCAATTCTGCCGAGCAGGTTGCCTACCTTGAATCGCTGATCGACAATTACCCCATCGACTCTATCGAAGACGGCATGAGCGAAAACGACTGGGCCGGTTGGAAACTACTGACAGATAAAATCGGAAGCCGAATTCAACTTGTAGGTGATGATCTGTTTGTAACCAATGTGGATTATCTGAAACGCGGTATTGCTGAGGGTTGTGCAAACTCCATCCTGATCAAGGTCAACCAGATCGGAACCCTTACAGAAACGCTGGATGCCATTGAAATGGCGCACCGTCATGGTTATACTTCCGTTACTTCTCACCGCTCCGGCGAAACCGAAGACAGCACCATTGCTGACATTGCTGTTGCTACTAATTCAGGACAAATTAAGACTGGATCTTTGAGCCGGTCAGACCGAATGGCCAAATACAATCAATTGCTCCGCATTGAAGAAGAGCTGGGTGCGGATGCGGTTTACGGATATAAGCGAATTTAAAAACCAAAACAGGCTGCCCACGGGCAGCCTGTTTTGCTATAGTTTATTCGGATCTTTATTTCTTAGGACCTTGTTGTGCAGGAGCAGAAGGCAAAACTGCTGTTGCTGGAACCGTTGTCTTTTTAGTCTTTGTACCCTTTGATGCAGGTTTCGGTGCCGGTGGGTTGTAAGAATCAATCAAAGCTATTGCATCTTTATTGGCAGGTTCCAATTCTAGAATCTTATTGCAATAGGATATCGTGCTGTCTTTATCTTTCAATACATTAAAATAATACCATGATTCATAGCGGTAAATAAGAATCATATCCTTTTTGTATTTAGCTATTGGGTCGCCTCCTGCGATTTTCTTCAAGATGAGGGCAAGGGCCTTTTCATAATAGGGTTTGGCCAAACCTTGAGTTGTATTCGGATCCAAATTAGCATTGGTATGTCCTCTCCACAAAAAACCGATGTGACTTAACGGTGTTTTAATGGAAACAACACCAAATGCTGTGTCTGCTTTCGTAAAATATTCTTTAGCAGTAGCTAGACCCAATTCAGTCGAATCAAAACGAAGTGCTTGACCGGCATAGTACCAAGAACGGCCCAAGTTGTAATAATCAATTCCTTCGGCAAGATCAATACCACCTATCATATCGATGTATTTCTCGGTAGTTTCTGCAGATTTTGCATAATTCTTCATTTGGGTATAGAGGGCTGCTAATTCCTTATACGTTTCAGGCTTAGCAGCACTGGTAGTAAGTACTTTGTTGTATTGTTCCAACGCTTCAGGATATTTCCCTGCTACAGCTAGGATGGTGGCATAAGAAGAGTAATCCATATCGACGAACGTTCTTCCTTGTATGCTGAAGAATCTGTTAGCAATAGCTATTCCAGTCGAATCTTTGGTTTTGGCAGCATTGTACATTCTAAATCGATTCATGACAAAATTCATTGAATCCTTCGCCAAAACCTCATCTATCAAATAAATGGATTTTGGATATTGCTCGGTCCAAAAATAGGCAGCAGCTAAACGATCAATATCTGCAGGTTCACAGTTGCCTTCTCCATAGTATTTTACATAGGCATCAATGGCACTTTTATATTTTCCTACGGAATTATATACCCTACCCAATGTACGATAAGCAACTGTATAATCCGGATGTGCAGCAATCACTGCATTTACCTTTTCAATAGCAGCATCCTCATTGATCAAGGCGTATACTTCGGCAAATTTCAGTGCTGCCACAGTATTCGTTGGGTCATAATAAAGAGCGGATTCATACTTACCAGCAGCTTCCCCAAACTTACTGACAGACTCACTATTCATCTGCTCAGCAACTAACATATCACCTTCAAAAATATACAACAATGGGGATTTTTTAGCAACCTTACTGGCGATCGCCAACTTAATGGGCACCATCGTCTTCAATCCAGTTTCATAATAGGCACGTGCTATACCCACATTCACTTCGGCATTCTTCTTATTCTTTTTCAGCACATTGGAAAAAATAGCTTCGGCTTCTTTCTGATTTGATTTCAACAGCGTTTTGCCTTTACCAACGTAGTTCATCGGATAAAGCAAGTCGGCAGCAATCCCTTTATCGAAATAAGAAAGGGCTAGATCAGCATGACCTTCCGCCCAGGCAATTTCGCCTAGGTAATAATTGGATTCAGCAGGCGCCGTAGCCAATTGACCTTCAAAAAATTCTTTGGCTTTAGTATATTCTCCAATGCCAAAATAATCTTTACCAAAGTTGCTCTCAGCAAAAGCTACCATTGCGAGCATGGTAAAAAAAGCGGTGATTACATGTTTCTTCATTCTTTTAAAAGTTATGGTTTTTGATTAATGATTTTCATTCATGTACGTTTACCAACCTCATTGGTTGAGTAGCAGGTACCAGTCCGGATTTCTGGATGATGCGTTGTCCTCTGAACCCCCCGACAAAATTCATGAAACCGGAAGGAAGATAACCAGGATCATCTGTAATGATCATAAAAATATTTCTATAGAAAGGATAACTGCCATTCATCAGGTAATAAGGAATCGGAGTGTAGCTATTGTCTGCATCGGCGACGTCAAAAGGGCTGACGGACATGACACGGATCTTGCTGATAAAGGAATTCTTAGTGGAATCATCGGGATTGCTTACCCAATTGACTCCGATAATGCCTAAAGCATTGGGTGTTTGAGAAACGTAATCAAGTACAGCCTGATTATTGTCTTTAGCAAATACATGTTTTGATAGAATCGGGCCCTTCGTAATAGAATCCTGGACATAACGGACGGTGCTTGAATTTGCATTGTCAAAAATGACATCGATGGCTCCTTGACCAGAGCCTGGACGCAATTCATTCCAGGTACGAATGCCACCGGATAAAATTTTCCGGAATTCATCCACTGTAATCAGCGTGTCGCGGTTGCTTTTATTGATAATGAGGGCGATGCCATCTACCGCAATTTGAGTAGAACGAGGGAGCAAATTTTTATCCTTCAAGGCTTGCTTTTCTTTAGGGGTCAAGTCTCTGGCTGCAACTATGAGTCGAACGCTATCTTTGAACAAAAGATTTAGCGCGTCCACTTCATTGGTAAATTTCAAATGGATGGTTGCATCCCCATTTAACGACTGGAAAACATACGCTTCTTCACGGAGGATAGGAGAAAAACAGTCGTCACTTATCACGGTAGTAACTCCGGTAGAGGTAGTATCCGTCCGTTCGGGTCCTTTTTTCTGATTACACGCGATAGATGTAACTCCAAGGACGATTGCCAGTAGGAAAGGAACGTTTTTCATTATAAGTTTTTATGAACGAAATTCAGTCCAAATCTGATATGCTCTGTATATGGAGAAAATCAAAAAGACAATTCCAAAAATGATGCGTAGGGTAGCAGACATCATGGAAAAGTAATTCGTAAATAAGGTGATCACGGCCATGCCTAGAAAAATCAAAGCCATGAACATTCCCCAAATAATTCTGAAATTCAGTTTTTTCATTTCTGTTTAAAACAAGTTAAAGAGAAGAGAAGATTACTCTTTGACAAAGCATCCCCTCTCCTCTTTTTATAATTGAAATACAGCGTGTTACTTCTGCAGCTTATAGACTACCGGAAGTGTGTAATACACAGGAACATTTCGTCCGTTCTGACGACCGGGAATCCACTTGGGCATTATCTTCACTACACGTATAGCTTCCTTGTCACAAGCAGGATCAAATCCACGAATCACAGTTGCATCGGACACATTACCATCGCTATTCACTACGAACCTAATGGTTACACGACCTTCAAGCCCCATTTCGGAAGCAACAGCCGGATAATGTAGATTGTCGTGGATGAACTTCATGAGTTCTTCTTCCCCACCTGGGTACACAGGCATTTGTTCAACACCGTAAACAGGTTTTTCTTCGATGGCGACCTGATGATCTTTCAAATCGATGATGTCTACAGCTTTTTCGTCATCAGAACCTACAATGTTGGCTACAGAAATGGTAGCCTTTGTATTGGAAAGTTCATCCATCGACTTCAGTTCTTGACCTTCTTCAATCGGCTCTTCTGTAATAATAGGTGCGGTAAACTTAACCGTCGTTTTCATAAGTGGGGGCGGTTCCGCTTCTGTCGCACGTTTGATGTTTTCTTCTTTGAGTTGATCTTCAATCTTAGCCAAGTTAGACAGGACCGTTTTCTCCGTCATCACTTCATGCTTCGCTGTCAACCGCTGCACCGTACTGATCAAGGTTGGTAGTATAGTGATGAAGCCTACGAAAGCAACCCCTATAAGGAATGCGTTGAGGTGACGTTTGCTGGAGGTCTGGCGCATTTTAAATGCTCCATAGCTCTGGTTTCTACCTTCAAAAACCAAGTCACACCATTCGGCATCATTCAAATTGATATCTTTTGCCATTTTGTTTCTTTAGTTTGAAGTAAGTTACTTAGCATTTGCCGTTGGAATTTCGGAATTTGCAGCTCTGCCACCAGCGGTTTTCAGATTGTCCATCAGAAAGAAATCAGGTTTATCCATCGGAACAATAGCATAAATGCCTATACTGCAAATCTGCATTTCATCCAGAGCATCTACCAGATTTTTATAGGTGGATTGGTCCGAGGGCTTGATAATGACGACCTGGCCATTTTTATCAGCTTTGATCTTCTTTACCGCTTCTTCGTAAGCCGCCAGTGCAATCTGCTTTCTGTCTCTCATGTCTCTAAGCTTTGCAATATTTGCAATGCTCACTCTGTTTCTGCTCAATAAAACACTGCGGAGACTGTTTTTATCTTCGGAACTACCATAAGTCCCAACCTTCAACGATTTATAATCATCGTATTTGGGTTTACCAAAATAGTAGTATACTATGTTCTTCTCGCCGAGAATAATGGTGATGGCTTTGTCATTAGCCACCTTATTCCGATCTTTTTCTTGAACCTTCTCGTCTTTTACCGGCATGGTAATATCCATCGTTTGGGGCTTTGCCAATGATGTACAGAACATGAAAAATGTGATAAGCAACATATTCATATCCACCATCGGTGTAAAGTCCACGCGAAGACTCATTTTTTTAGGTTTCCCTTTTTTCTGTTCGCCTCCGCCAGTCTGTACTTCTGCCATATTATTCTTTTATTATGTGCTTGTTTAACATTACTAGAAGCCTGCGGGCATCGGTTTTAAAACCGTAACCAAACTGTACTGATTCTTCTTCAGATCCTGAAGCGTACTGAGTACCGTTTTGATTTTAGGGTAGGGAGTTCCTTCATCCGCTTTGATAGCGATCGCCAATTTCGGATTTACCGTTGTAGCATCCAATATCCAACGTTTGAACTGGTTATTGGTGCTGTCAGTGGGTATGCCGTAATCTTTCAGCACCTTATCCTGATCTTCCAACTTCATAGATAGAAATGCCTGTAGTTTGCCAGCAGGCATACCGATATTGGGTTGGATGAGAAAAGAGGCTTTCTGAGCTTCCGTGAAACTGATATTGTAGTCTTTGCCGATACTCGCCAGGACATTCACCTTATCAATATCACGGTCAAGGTTTAGGAAAACCTTGCCATCTTTATCAATAAGGATTGTCAGGATGTTGGCATCAGGGACCTTTCTTTCTGAAACTGAACCGGGAGTTGTTACTTTAACCGGTTCTTTCGGAATGAAGGTCGATGTCAACATAAAGAATGTCAGCAAAAGTACCGTCACGTCACTCATCGCCGTCATGTCGATGAAGGTGCTGTGTTTTTTGCTTTTTACTTTGGACATGTTCTAATTATTTACCTAGGTGTTTTTTGGTGTAGGTCTGGCCAATGGCGAAACCGACTTCATCAACAGCATTGGTGATGTTTTGTACTTTAGCAGCGAAGAAGTTGTAGGCAATGATGGCCAAGGCACCGGTTGCGATACCGCAAGCCGTGTTCATCAGAGCTTCAGAGATACCGGTTGACAGTTTAAGTGAGTCAGGAGCGCCTTCGGTGGCAAGAGCGGCGAAGGATTTGATCATACCCATAACCGTACCGAGCAGACCAAAGAGGGTCCCCAGAGTTGAGATGGTGGCGATGATCGGAAGATTTTGTTCCATGGAAGGAAGTTCCAAAGCAGTTGCTTCTTCAATTTCTTTTTGGATGATGGCGGACTTTTCGTCGTTGTTTTTATCAGTAATGCTTTCGACATCTTCATAACGTATAAGACCGGCATTCAGGATGTTTGCAACAGCGCCTTTCTGGGCATCACACATTTCGTGAGCACCTTTGATATCGCCTGCTTCCAGTTTTTCCTTTACGTTACCAACGAATTTAAACAGGTTGTTTTTACCTCTTGCGCGGTTCAATGCAAAGGAACGTTCTACGGAAAGAACAATCACAGTGAAAAGCAAGGTCAAGACCATCGGAATGATGAAGCCACCTTTGTACAAGGTACCGAAGAAGTTAAGAGGGTGACCTTGGGGATTTCGATCACCGAAGTTGGAAGGATTACCAGCCACGAACATAAAAAATAAAATGGCCAGTACGGCGCAGCCTGCAATTACTAATCCGGAGGATACTCCCTGGGACTTTTTGACTTTCTTTTCTTTTTGGGTTTTCATAATAAATTCAATTTTTATTGTAATTAAATATTCTGTCTGCTCGATACCTGTGATTGAAAATCCTTCTCTATCGTAAAAAACGGAGAATTTCCCAAAATATTGGAAGATTCACCGAAAAAATTTCAAGAAACCTATATGAGCTCTGTCAAAGAAGAAAATGAGGTTCACTTGACTCCCTAAAAAACGGGACTGCAAATATACAAACGGTTTTTCTTCAACAGTCAATTTTCATATTATATTTTTCGTAATAAATGCAATTTATCTACTTTAATTAGCATTTCCACAATCATATACGAAACTCACATTGCTTTTAATGTCGTTAAATGAAAAAAAAACCGGAGTTTTAGGCTCCGGGATTTTGTTCTTAACGAATTATCGACATATACATGGCCCGAAGGAGATCACCCCAAACATCTTGCTTATTGTACCAATTCACTTTGTTTGTATATAGTAAGGCGACAACCTGATATTTCGGATCAATTAAATATTCCGTTCCATAATACCCCCCCCAACGAAGAGAACCCGGCGTTTTCATGGTTCGTGCAAATGTTTCTTGGTTGGAAATCTCCAGCCCCAGACCAAATTGCTGGTTTCCATTGGCTCCAAACAATTGGTCGGTGATCATCTGCTCAACAATCTTCTTATGTAAAAAACGCTTCCCATTATAAATACCCAGGTTTAGAATCATCTGACAAAGGTGCGAGTAATCCTCAATTGTTCCGTTAAGTCCTGCACCACCACCAAAGTAGGTCGGCGACGGATTCAGCGGATAAAAACGATCCAGGGAGTCGGCAAGCATGATGGGAGAATCCTTATCTGGCTTGGTGTAAACGGGAACCAATCTTTTTTGCTGATTCTTAGGTAAATAGAACCAAGAATTTTCCATAGCCAGGGGAGTCAGCACTCTTAATTTAATCAGCGAGTCAAGGCGCATGCCAGAAATGACTTCAGCCAAACGTCCTGCCACATCCAACCCGTAACCATAAGTAAAACCTTCTCCTGGATCGTGCCGCAGGGGAATTTTTGCCATGCGGCTAACGGCATCAGCTGTGGAAATGAGGTTACCATAACGAATCACTTCGAGGTCCTGACCATAATTATCATAGCCGATTCCAGAGGAATGGCACAGCAACTCACGAATGGTAATATCTCCTTTGGCTGGTCTTGTTACCAAGTTCTTGGCTTCTGCACTGCCGGAAACCCGGACAACAGGGTTGGCAAATTCAGGAAGGTATTTCTTCACAGGATCTTCGAGACTGAAAAGGCCATCCTGATACATCGTCATCAAGGCAACGGTGGTCACCAATTTGGTTTGGGAAGCATTCCGGAAAATGGCATCTTTCTGAAGCGCTTTCCCCTTATCTTCACGAACAGCATCTCCAAAAGCTTTAAAGTAAATGGGCTCACCCCTGAACATGATCATACAAACGGCAGAGGGAATTGCTTCACTTGCAATGGCATTTTTAAGCAGGACGTCAATTCTTTTCAGTTTTTCTAAATCGAAAACATCTTTGGCTTGAAGAGGTTTGGGTGGTTTTTTGGATTTTTGCGACTGAGCGGGTAGTGCGTTCATTAATGCCCCTGCAAACAACAGGTAAAAAAACAGCAGGAAAACAGGTTTTCGATTCATGGTTCTGGTTTTTTGGGGGGTTGTTCGGAAAATTAAGTAGTATATTCAAGATTTAGATTTCTGCCAATACTTTGATCAAATAATTCCAAAAGCGTTCCACACTAGCGATTTCAACACCTTCATCCGGAGAGTGCGGGAAAGAAATGTTCGGGCCAAAGGAAATCATATCGAGTGTTCCAACGGCATCCTGAATGATTCCGCATTCAAGACCGGCATGAATGACATTGATATGGGGTTTCTCATTCCAGTCATTTTCGTAGATCTTGTTCATCAAATCCATGATGGGGGATTGCAGATTTGGCTTCCAGCCGGGATAATCGCCCTCGGTGGTCACTTTGGCTCCGGCCAGTGCAAATAGGCTTTGTAGCGTAGAAACAAGCGTATCTTTCATGGTATCGGCAGAACTCCGGACTAAGAATTTGCATCGGGCAATACCTTCCACGGATTCGCAGATGGCCAAATTGGACGAAGTTTCCACCACATCGGGCATTTCGGGGATCATTCGATAGACTCCGTCGTGCGCCGCAACAACGGCATTGATAATGTCGTCCTGCACTTCCTCGGGTATAAGTCCGGCAGGCAAATCCACTTGCTCCAGGGTGAAGAAAAGGGTATTTTCGATGCCCTTGAATTCGTCATTGAGTTGAACTTCATAATCCGCTACGGCATCGGCCAGATCCTGAAGTCCTTCTTCAGGTATTGCGACGATTGCAAAGGATTCTCTTGGTATGGCGTTACGGAGTGTACCTCCATTGAATGATGCCAGACGAACTTCCAGATCGGCTACGGCATCTTTCAGGAAACGGAAAAGAAGCTTGTTGGAATTGGCGCGGCCTAAATGGATATCCACGCCGGAATGCCCGCCTTTCAAACCTTTAAGCACGAGTTTGACTGCAATGTCACCTTCAGGCACCGCTGCCAAGTGATCGTAATTGAATTCAGCCGTCAGGTTAATGCCACCGGCACAACCGACAAATAAGTTACCTTCGTGTTCGGAGTCCAGATTGATTAGGATTTTGGCGTCAAATTCCCCGGGTTTCAGGCCAAATGCACCGAACATACCGGTTTCTTCATCAATGGTGAATAAGGCTTCTACCGGTCCGTGTTTCAAGTCTTTGGCTGCCAGAACAGCCATGGCTGCGGCAACACCTATACCGTTGTCACTGCCTAATGTTGTATCAGTAGCTTTTACCCATCCATTTTCAATCCGCGGGCGGATGGGATCTCTTTCAAAAACATGATCGATATTGGAGTTCTTTTGAGGAACCATGTCCAAATGAGCCTGCAGTATGATGCTAGGTTTACCTTCCATTCCCGGAGTAGCCGGCTTATGAAGGATGATGTTTCCGGCTTTGTCCTGATCTGTCTTTAAACCATTGGTTTTCCCAAATTGCCGGATATATTCCTGAATCGGGCCCATAAAACCTGAGGGTCTGGGAATTTGGGTCATTTCAGCAAAATAACCCCACAATGCTGTGGGGTTCAATTTCTTTATCTCTTCCATATTGTTTTGTTATCAGGCAAAAAGCCAATTACTTTCACTATATGGACAAAGATAATAATCCGGTCGGAAAAATATTAAGAAAACCGTTAAAAAATTGCGGATCGCAAACAGAGTGCAACTTTAAAAATCCTCAGGCCTCAGTGGAGAAAGTTTTGAAGTGGTAGCCATAGCACCAATTGCTGGCTTATAATAGACTTTGATATAAGCCACATCACGCAGAAAATCGATATTGCCAACTTCTACTTTTAGAATATCCAAACCTGTTCTGTTTTTAAGATCTTCGATCAACTCTTCTTCACGAGCAGGCACCACCAATTGGATCTTCTCGTACAAGACGATCTTATAGGCAGTATGTTTGATGATGGTATTGTATTCCAGAAACCAAGTAACCAGAATGAAGATCAGATTGGTGACAATCAACTCAGCATAACTAACCGACATGGCAAGCCCGTTAATGACAGCAATACCTATCAACATGAACAGGTATGTCATTTCGCGGATAGGCACTGTTTCTGTACGATATCGGATCATACCGAAGATGGCAAACAATCCAAGAGCAAAACCCATTTGAATCTTGACATTGTCCAATAGGAAAATTAGTAGGAAAATCGTTACACTAAAAAGCAGGAAAGTCGTATAGTAATCTCTTCTGGTACTTTTCTTGTAATAGAAAAAATGGATGATGATCCAACAGACCAACATATTGAAGCCGAACCTCAACAATAACAGCCAGAGGCTTAAAGCGTCAAATAAGGGTATTCCCAGAAAGTCGAGTGAAAACTTTTCAGAAAAGCTGATGCTTTCTGTTCCGAGAGCGGCTAGAGCGGTGTCAATCATTGGTATCATCTTCAGAGTCGGTTAATTTATGGATGAATCTTAGTTTATTCTTGAATCGGTTTGTTTTCAGATTGGGGTTCGTAACGGCAGAACCCAGTGCATATTTGCTGAAACTCTTTGGCAAGACCTTGTAGTTTGTCAGCAGGCTCTTAAAAAGGGAGAAGCATTGACCGTCTTGTTTAAGTTCCACGACAACCAGATTCGTAGCATCCTTTTCAATGCCAGTCCTGAGGTTTTTAAAGTGGATGTGCGAATCGATGGTCAGGCGTTCCGTTTTTCCATTATTGACCAACGTTATTCGATCAAAAGTATTGGCCAGTTGCGGAATGATTTCCGTTCCTGGTATAGTGGAATTCTTTGAAAGGAACTCCATGGCTTCGGCATTGTGAGCAATATCAGCGACCGATTCCACTGGAATGCGGATGCGGTCTTTAGTCGTACGACCCTTATTACTTTTACGTTTGACCTCCAAAAAGGAAATGCCGGATTCCACGTACGTTCTGGCCCTAACCTTCTGACGGTTCAGTTTTTCATTGTGATGGTTGTGATACATTTCGACATCGATCGTATCGTAATAAAGGGTGTTGTAACGACAAACTTGCTCACCTTCAACCACTTGGGCACGGTAATCATTCTTTATTTGCTCCAACAATTCTGGAAGCAAATCTTCACGAATCAGGAACTTGGTGTCCACCCTGTTCATCAGACGGATGCAGTCCATCTCTTGCAGCGTGATGGGCTCCATTTCATTCCATAAGGGTAGTAGTTTCAGATCCATGATATGAATTCTTAAAAAGTATAACTTAATCCGAGGGTTAGGGCGTTGGTGTAGCCGCTAAGGTAGCCTCCCATGTTATTACCTAAGGCATTCTTATCCCAGTCTTTTGCAATGCAATAAAGGTAGCCGGCTTCAACTGCCAGGTTTTTCCTAATGGAATACTCCACTCCGATGGCATTTCGGATTTCTGTGACCATTTTGGTAGCGGCGGGATCCTGGGCACCATTTGGTTCATTCAGGGTGTAAAACACTTCAACACTGGCATATGGCGTGAAAGAGGATTTTTTAATGTTGTAATCCACTTCAAATTTGGAACGGATAACGTTGGTCGGATTTGACTTGTTCACACTCGCATCAACTCCTACCCGATTCGTTTGCTGGAACTTTTCTTTCAGGGAAAGGCTGAAACGGCCGATGTCATAGGAACCCATCAAATAAGCAATGTACCTATGTCGAAGTTCCCAATATTCTGCATTGTTATTGTTAGCAGGATGATTGTAATCAATTCTGCAATAAGCTATACCACCTTTCAGAAAAGAAAGCGGTTTCCAGGAAAGGTCGATGGTGGTCTCGAATTTGTCCGTGTTCGAAAAATTCTCACGCATCTTATACTCTTCTTCAAAATTAAGTGCAATTCCGTGATTGAATTTCTTTTTGATATCGACTGTAGTCCACAGAGCGTTATCCGTATTCTGAGCAAACAGTGGGTAAAAAATGGGTAAGAGCAAAATAAAAGCAAGAAATGCCAAGAGACGCCTGTGTATTTTCATAACTATTTTTAATTCGGATGCAAGTATAGGACAGTTTTTCGGGATGTCCAAAAAAAGTACACTAATCGAACTGATTTTATCGTTTAATGTATTGTAGTGCTATAAATTGTTTGACATTGAAAAGTCAGAAAGGTTCATAGACCAGTCAAAGGACTGGTTCTTTTTCAATAAATTGGATCCAGATATAAGCAATAAGACCAGTGACAAGCGTGAAAATTGTCTGAAGACCATGGGCAACCAAGGCAAATATTCCTGCATCGGACGAAGATACGCCGAAAAAGACCAAAGTATAGATAACCATGAAATGATAGGCACCAATACCACCTTGAACCGGAGCTATCACACCAAAGGAACCCATCACGAAACCGCTCAACAAAGCCAGCACCCCCAAAGGCATATCCCAGGTGAAAAAATATTTCACAATACAGAACATCAGGAAATAACAGCCCCAGATTCCGATGGAATAGGCAATGAACAAAACCGGATGCTTGATGGTCGTGATGCTTTTCATTCCCTCCCACAACCGAAGTGTCAAATCATGAAATTTACTATAGAATGGTATCTTTTGAATACGTTTTCGCAAAAGTAAAAACAGCAAAATCAGTGCGAGAAAGCTGCCCCAAAGCACGGGAGAAGTAGCCAGGCCCTGCAACTTGGCCATTGACTCTGGATTCTTGAATAAAAAATTGCGGAAAACATCGAATTGAAGAATTACAGCCAAAATCGAAATACAAAGCAGGCAAATGACATCAAAAATGCGTTCTGTTATGACTGTTCCCAGCGTTTTAGTGAAAGACAGACCGTCCGACTTGGCCAGAATTCCGCAACGGGCAACCTCACCTGCCCTTGGAAGGAGCATGTTGGCCGCATAACCTACAAAAACGGATAGGATGGTGACACTTTTACGGCCTCCGGGGCAAACTGGCTCGACCAGTTGATGCCAACGCAACCCTCTGAGTACCATACTCAGGATACTCAAAAGTAGGGAAACGAAAAACCATTCATAATGGACACCGCTGCTGAACGCCTTGACTAATGCATTGAAATCCCAGTCTCTATAGACCCACCAAAACAACAAACCAGCCATCGCCAAAGGCAAAACCACCTGTAGGATCCTCTTTATTTGTTTCATCTGGAGACTATCTTTCAATATTAATGTGTACTTTTGCACTACTCCGAAAACAACGGAATCACAAAGGTATAAATTTTTTCCGACTAAGGTGGATGGCCCTGGTAAAACCCAAAAAAGCACTCGGCCAACATTTCCTCAAGGATTTGGATGTTGCCGCACGTATCGCGCAGACGCTTGATGCCTGGAAAAGCTTTCCAGTTCTTGAAATCGGACCTGGCATGGGCGTCCTTACCCGTTTCTTACTCGATTATGGTCACGATCTGAAAGTGGTCGAACTGGACCGCGAATCGGTTGCATACCTTGGACAACATTTTCCTGAACTCGATGGCCGAATACTCGGTGTAGATTTTTTGACACTGAAGTTGGACGAAATGTTCGACAAGCCGTTCAGTGTCATTGGCAACTACCCTTACAACATTTCTTCCCAGATCATGTTCAAGGTTCTGGAATATAAGGATTTGATTCCTTGTTGTTCCGGTATGTTTCAAAAGGAAGTGGCCGAACGCTTGGCATCAAAACCCGGCAAAAAAGCATACGGCATTCTGAGCGTTTTGCTTCAGGCCTATTACGATATCGAATACCTCTTTACAGTCGATGAACATGTATTTGATCCTCCTCCAAAAGTCAAATCGGCGGTTATCCGGATTACCCGTAACCAAACAAAGAGCCTCGATTGCGATGAGGTATTGTTCAAGCGGGTCATCAAGACCGGATTCAACCAACGACGAAAAACTCTGCGGAATTCACTCAAACCACTTTTAGGCAACGACTGTCCTATCTGTACTGATCCCATTTTCAACTTGCGACCCGAACAGCTTTCAGTCGAACAGTTTGTCAAACTGACCAATATGGTATCTCCTTTTGTCGGAGAACTTGGCTGAGGCAGCCGCAACCGTGGGCAGGAACCAATCCTACCAAAAAAGCGTTGACAACTGAACAAAAACAAGCACCGGTGACGGTGTAAAACAAAAAACGCCATGGCTGAAATCAAACTTTTCTATCACGAAAGCGGACGCATCAAAGTGAGCCGCAGCATGGAATTCCTCAAATCCACACCCATTGGCAAATTCCTCTGGATCGACCTACACGACGTAGACGACGAAGTGGAAGACCAGCTTGAGGATTTTCTCAAGATATACATTCAGGAAGAAGAAGAGATGGAAGAAATCGAGATGTCTTCCCGTTTCATCGAAACCGCCGATACGCTGGTGGTCAATTCCAATTTCCTTTTACCGAATTTTGAACAGGAAACTGTTTCCTTCATCCTGAAGAACGATATTTTGGTCACTGTCCATAGTGAAGAGCTTGCCTCTTTCCACGAAACCACCAAAAAGCTTTCTGCCAATCCCCGAAATTATCCGAGCGGATACCATGTAATGGCATCATTACTGGAGGCGCGCGTAGATAAAGATGCTGACCTGATCGAAGACATCATCGACAAAATCACGGTTTTGAGCGACACACTTCGCGATGCTGATGAAGGCGTGTTGATGGAGATCACCGAATTGCAGGAACAAATCATGCAGATCCGTCAGAACATCATTGAAAAGCAACGGACCATTTCCAACCTGCTGCGCAGTGAACTCATGCCGACTGAACTGCACGCCAAACTAACCATCATCCTAAGAGACATCACGTCCTTGATAGAACATGCCAAATTTAGCTTTGAACGTTTGAACAACATGCAGGAAATATTCATGGGCCTTGTTAATGTTCAACAAAATAAAATCATTAAGATTTTCACCATCGTTTCTGTGATTTTCATGCCACCAACACTGATAGCCAGCATTTTCGGGCAAAACATACCGAATATGCCCTTTACCAAGACCAGTTTCGGATTCTGGGCTTCGATCATCATCATGTTTTTGTTTTCTGGCGTGATATTATTGGTTTTCAAACTCAAGAAGTGGCTCTGATACAAAAAGTTGCCCATTCCTGCATGGATTACCAAAACTTTTGCTTTAATTTGTGATTGCCAGTTTTTTGGCGTTTTTTAACTAATAATGATTGAATATGGACTCTAACGAAACCAACAAGCTTCCGGTGGAAGCCGAGTTGGAGGCGACTCTCACGAATGCTGTTGAAGAAATAGCAGATTCTCAGACGACAAACTCCGAACCGGAAATACAGGAAGAAGTAGCACCAAAGCCTAAACGTACCAGAAAACCAAAAGTAGAAGCGCCTGCCCAAGAGGTCGTTGCTGCGATTGAAGAAGTGAAGGCGCCAGCTAAGAAAAAGGCTGCCCCCAGAACAAAAAAAGTAGAAAAGCCAGTTATTGAAGAAGCAACCCCTTCCGAACCTGTAACAGTTCAGGATGAGGTAATTGCTGCTGAACCGGAAACCGAAAATCAACCCGTATTCAGTTCCAAAGCTGAAATCATCGAGCATTTCAAGTCCATAGCCGAAACATCCGCCAGCGACCTGAAAGAAAAGGTGGATGCTCTCAAACAATCATTTTATAAAATTCACAAGCAGGAAGTTGAAGTAGCCCGTAAACTCTGGCAGGAAGCTGGCAACATCCTTGAAGAGTTCGTGCCAGAAGAAGATGCGCTGGAAAGCGACTTCAAATCTTTGCTGAACGAATGGCGCGAGAAACGTGCTGAACACCACGCTGAACAGGAAAAACAACGTCAGGCTAATTTGGAAAAGAAACTCCAGATTATTGAGTCCATTCGCAAACTGACAGACAGTACCGAAGACATTGGTCGTAACTTCCCTGACTTCAGACGTCTCCAAATGACCTGGAAAGAAATCGGTTCCGTTCCACAGGAACAGGTCAACGAACTCTGGAAAAACTACCAGATGCAAGTGGAACGTTTTTACGACTTGCTTAAAATCAACAACGAATTCCGCGAATACGATTTCAAAAAGAATCTGGAAATCAAAACCGTTCTTTGTGAAACGGCTGAAAGGCTGAGCGAAGAAACCGATGTCGTGGTTGCCTTCCGTCAATTGCAGAAACTGCATGAAGATTGGCGCGAAACCGGACCGGTTGCCAAGGAATTCCGTGAAGAAATTTGGAATCGCTTCAAACTGGCCTCCAGTGCCATCAATAAAAACCACCAAGGCTTCTTCGAACGCCTTAAGAATGTGGAATCCGAAAACCTGGAACAAAAGACTGATATTTGTGAAAGGCTCGAATCCATTGACTTCAGCCAACTAAAAACGTATAAGGACTGGGATGCCAAAACATCTGAAATCATTGAGATGCAGGAAAAATGGAAAACCATCGGTTTTGCCCCGAAAAAAATCAATGTAAAGATTTTTGAACGCTTCCGTGCCGCTTGTGACAATTTCTTCCGTCAAAAAAGTGATTTCTATAAAGCTTCAAAAGATATTCTGAATCAGAACCTTGAAAAGAAGAAAGCGCTATGCGAAAAAGCAGAAGGTCTTAAGGAAAGCACCGATTGGAAAGCCACTGCCGACGCGCTCATTCAGATTCAAAAAGAATGGAAATCCATCGGACCGGTTCCTAAGAAATTCTCCGATGCCATTTGGAAACGTTTCATTGCTGCTTGTGACCATTTCTTCGAACAGAAGGAAAAGAATGCTCCGACGCAGAAAAACGAAGAACAAAAGAACCTGACCACTAAAAAGGAACTGATTGAAAAGGTAGAAACCATCACAGAGGAAACGCCTGAAGAAGAAGCTTCCAAGCTGATTCGCGATCTGACTACCCAGTGGAACGCCATCGGTCATGTGCCTTTCAAGGAAAAGGATAAGATTTACAAAACCTGGCACGACGCCGTGGATAAGGTAATGGATCGCCTGCACGTAGACAAGAGCAGCCGTAGGCTCAACACTTTCCAACACAATTTGGAAGACAAGAGTCAGGGTAAGGTCTTGCACGAACGCGAACGTCTGCTTCGCCAATTCGACAGCCTGACCAGTGAGATCAAGACCTCCGAAAACAATATCGGATTTTTCACTATGTCCAAGTCGTCCGGCAACAGCCTTTTGGACGAAATGAAGAATAAAATCGAGGCGCTGAAGGAAGAACGCGATGTGATTTACAAAAAAATAAAGATGATCGACGACGCTCTTTAAAGTTTCGTTCTTTCCCTATAAGCCCCGTGCATAAGCCTTTCAGAAGGTTTTAATGCACGGGGTTTTATTTTTAATATCTTAATATATGTTAATTATCTACGAAAAGAGTACCATATCTACGAATGTTTCGTAGTTTTGCGATACAATCGTTTTAACACTGAAAGAAAATGGAAAAACTGACCCAACAGGAAGAAGAAGCCATGCGAATTGTATGGAAGACCGGTGAAGGCGTCATCAAGGACTATCTGGAAAAATACCCGGAGCCACAACCGCCCTATACCACCTTGGCTTCCA